>Ga0255052_10002121_pt1 | contig 14496 bp, 12 predicted proteins | sample JV7_2_21_MG_FD_188632 | JGI IMG/M metagenome (GOLD analysis project Ga0255052, IMG submission 188632) | Seawater microbial communities from Jervis Inlet, British Columbia, Canada - JV7_2_21 | ecosystem: Environmental > Aquatic > Marine > Inlet | place: Canada: British Columbia | collected...
ATGGAGTCGATAGAGTGCTCAAGCGGATTTTCGACTCCCGTTGATGCGATCAGGCCGATGATGACTGCACCCCATGCGTTCAGGGGGATCATCACGCAGACCGGCGCTGAAGTTGCGTCGATCAGGTAGGCAAGTTTTTCCCGCGATACCTTGTAGCGATCAAAAAGCGGGCGGCTTACCGAGCCGGCAACGAGCAGCGTAATGTTCGACTCGATAAAAATGATAAGACCAGTTGCCCACGCAAGTATTTGCGCGCGAAAACCGTTATGTACCCAGCGGCGTGTTTCCAGAAAGTGTACGAACCCCCTGACACCGCCCGAATGTTCGATCGTTGCGATTAGCGAACCGATGATCAGCGTGAAAATTAGGACGCGCGTGTCCCCGGCGTCGGAGAAAACGTTGACGATTCCATCCAAACTCGCGCCAATGCCGGTCAGTGGATTGAAGCCATTCAGCAACGTGAAACCCATCCAGATACCGACGAACAGTGACAGAATGACCTGCTTGGTCCAGATGGCCAGGATGATGGCGAAGATTGGCGGTAATACGGAATACCAGCTTGGATCAGTCATAGTGTGTTCTGATTATTGTTCGGACGACCCCGACTGTAGTCCAAAGGCGGCGTTATTACGATTTTTCGATCGGCGACTCTACCGCGTAATCGTCGCCGTAAAACTTGCTCGTACTCCGCGTGTGGAAAGTAATAGCTTTTACCGGGTCATATTTTGGTTCACCCAGTCCCGGCAGCATCTCGAGAATTTCTTCCTCCCAGACGTAGACAGCCATCGGGAACGAGATTCTCGCCGTATCATGGTGAGATCCATCAACCGGCTTGCCGACACGATGTGATGTCGAGGGCAATCGGTCATTTGTGATGCGCTGCATGTAATCGCCTGTGTTGATGATGATCGATCCTTCCGGCGCATCGAGGCGCACCCACTTCTGGCTGTGATGATTCCATACCTGCAGTCCACTGACTTTCGAGGCGGGCAGAATAGTGAAGAGATCAACATCTTCATGACCGAGCAAGCGACCGGCGCCGGAAGCATCGTCGACCTGCTCCATAGGCGGGTAGTAATTCAAGCGCAGGCCGAAATTGGTATTCGTTAGTTTTTCGTCATACAGATGCGGGTCGCAGCCAAGCCCCTGGAACATCGCCTGCGTTATTGGCTTGAAAAGTTTCTCATGAGCGGTGGTCAGTTTTCTGAAAATTGGCTCGTAAGCCACATCTGGCCAGAAATCATCAGGACGAAAATCTCCCGTCCGATTCTGCGGCATATCGAACGCACGCCGGCACCAAACCCAGCCCTCCACCAGGTCGGGATGGATATCGCTGGTTTCCTTTATCGGAAAATAGCCCTGGCTAACAGACCCGTGGCGCTCAGCCCGGAAGCGCATCTTGTCTTCCATTGATGTGCTTGTGTATAGCGCTTCGGTTCTGTCATTCATCTCGTCATAGAGAGATTTGTCAATGCCATGACCTGTTAAGACAGAAAAGCCGATATCCTGAACTGCTGCACCGAACTCTTCGGCGAATAGCTTTCGATCACGTTCATTGCCATTGAGGTAGCGACCCAGATCGAAAGTTTGAATCTGATACTCGGTATCGAATTCATCAGACTCACTTTCCGCCAAACGATAGGTGTGACGCTTTTCCACCTGGTCGTAGCGAACGAAGTCCTGGTTTACTGCCTGGGTGTCGGGCTCGCTCATTCTGTTCCTTTGACTACGCGCAAGGCGTCGCCTGCTAGCGTATCAGAAGATACGCTGCCGTAGGCTTCGGATCCGCACAGCGAATCGAGCAGTATGAACAAAGTCAGGGGTAAATGCGGTACTCGTATTGAGGAATGAAAACGTCGTAATGTGGCTGCAGAAACATGACGATATCGATGAGTTCCTGAACGGTCAGGTAGCCGTTGTAATTTGGCATTCTTGACTGGCCATCTACTGTGATGACATCCAGCGGATAACCTTTCGCCAATTCGTGTGACGGGTTGATGATTGACGTCACCAGTTCACCGTATGTCTTGACCCGCGTAACCTTTCCTCCAAGTTCGACAAACGGGGGCTCAGTGCTGACCAACGCAGGCAAATCCTCGCCAGCGACTGTGTGGCACTCATGGCAGTGCATGTAGACAAATGCCTCCTTTCCGCCCAGAGCGTTGCCCTTCGGCAAGCTGAATCCCTTTTCCGACATCCGATCGGCTCCGCACGCACTCAAAGCCAGCGCAGTGACGATAAGCAAAATGGCTGAGGTCAAACGTTTCATGACGATCACCTTCCTGGGTGGGCTACACCTATTCCTAACACAGGGCCGAGGGCCCTGCGATCAGGGAAAACCGCAGCGACAGGATGCAGAATCTTCATGACCCAGGTGATTTTTCGACCTACAAACATGGCGCTAAATGGGTGAAATTCAGGCGGAAATCACCTAGGATTGCCCGCCGCGGTTCGGGCTTGGCAGGCGGTTGCCTGCCCCATTGCTTCGCCTTATTGAATTTGGAGATTTTTCGTCATGTCTCGGAAAGGAATATTTGTTGTCGCCATAATGCTGACGTCGGGTGCTGTATTTGCTCAGGCTGAAGAAGTGGCCGAAGAAGAAGGCCCCTGGTCGGGCGCTTTGTCACTTGGATATCTGAGTACTGCCGGCAACACGGATACGACCAGCTATAACACGAGCTTTGGCATCGGCTATACACGCGATAAATGGAACCACGCTTTCGACGCGGCGGCCATTGGTGCGGATGAAGGTGATAAAACGACCGCCGAGGCGTACCAGGCTGGCTGGAAATCCGAATATAACTTCACGGAGCATGACTTCATCTTCGGTACCGTCGATTGGCGCAAGGACCGGTTTAGCGGTGTTGATCAGCAGATCAGTGAAGCGATCAGTTACGGTCGCCGGTTTCTGGACACGCCAAAACACCTGCTAAGTGTCGGGCTTGGTGTCGGTCATCGGCAAGCGGATCTTGCGGATGACACCAGCGAGTCCGGCGTCATCGGACGTGGCAGCATTGACTACAAGTGGATTTTCAGCGAGACAGCCGGTTTCGATCAGAACATCATCGTTGAGTCAGGTTCCGACAATACCTACATCGAATCCGTCAGCGCCGTCCGGGCAAAGCTACTCGGCGATTTCGCGCTGGTCGTGTCCTTCACAATCAAGCAAAACTCCGACGTACCGCCATTAAGCGAGAAGACTGATCGTTTGACCGCAGTCTCAATCGAATACTCTTTTTGAATAGAGGCTCAGTCCTAAAAAGCGACCGCTCCCCCGTCGGCTGATCTCGAATCAGCTCCACCTGATAGCACTCCGGTCTCCGGGTCGCGATAGACCCCCATCGCCGTGCCGATACTGCGGGTCTCCCGAATTACATGGCCTTTTTGTTCGTAGAGACGAAGCGTATCCGGGGAGAATGACCCGGTCTCGACTCGTGTGCTGTCGGGCAGCCACTGATGATGTATTCGTGGCGCGTCAACGGCTCGGGCAATATTCATATCGTGATCGATTACGTTCAGGATTGTCTGCAAGCTGGTGTTGATGATCGTGCGGCCGCCCGGAGATCCGGTCGCAAACAGTGGTACACCATCTTTGGCGACGACAGTCGGCGTCATGCTGGAAAGCATGCGCTGCTCAGGCCTGATTTGGTTAGGCTCGGTGCCGATCGTGCCGCGCTCGTTGGTCACACCTGGTTGCGCGTTGAAGTCACCCATCTCGTTGTTCAAAAGAAAGCCTGCGCCTTCCACGATCATCTTGCTGCCGTAGCCATTTTCGAGCGTGTACGTTAGTGACACCATGTTGCCGGCTCTATCGACGACAGAGAAATGCGTGGTCTCATCACTTTCGTAAAGTTGTGCAAAGCGGGCCGGGTCACTTTCAGAAGCGGTGTGCAGAACGATCGTCTCGCGTTGTTTCTCTGCGTGCTCTTTCGACGTGAGTACCGCGACCGGAACGTCCTCATTGAAATCTGTATCGCCAAGGAAATTGGCGCGATCGGCATAAGCTCGCCGCATGGCTTCGGTAAGCAAGTGCAGGTAGAGTGCCGAATTGTGACCAATCTCTTTTAAGTTGAATCCTTCCAGAATGTTGAGCATCTGCACCAGCACTACACCGCCAGAGCTGGGGAGTGGCATGCTGACAATCTCGTAGCCGCGATAATTGCCACGAATAGGTTCGCGCTCCTTCGCTTCATACTTTTCCAAATCGTCCAGGGTGATAATGCCGCCGTTCGCCGCCATGTAATCGGCAATCATCTGGGCGGTTTCACCCTTGTAGAAACCGTCCTTGCCGTTCGCCTGGATTCGTTCGAGTGTTGCTGCGAGGTCGGGCTGCTTCCAGATATCATCCGGTTGGTAAAATGATCCGTCCTCCTTAAGAAAAATCCGGGCAGAGCTTGGGTACATTTCCCAGTAGCTGTTTAGTCGTTTGAACGAATCGTGCAAACCCCAGCTGATTGGCATGCCATCACGAGCGAGATCTATTGCCGGTTGCAACACCACTTCCCATTCCAGTGAACCGAGGCGCTGATGTGCCAGCTCCAGGCCGGCTACTGTGCCCGGCACACCGATCGCGAGGACGCTGGCGTGGTTGGAATTGTTGCGAACGTTGCCGTCCTCGTCGAGATACATTGTTTTGGTGGACGCAAGCGGTGCTTTCTCACGAAAATCAAAGGCAGTCGCCTCGCCATCGACCCCGTGGTAAATCAAGAAGCCACCACCGCCGATGTTACCGGCGGTCGGCCATGTCACTGCCATCGCAAATGCAGTTGCCACGGCGGCGTCAACTGCATTGCCGCCCTGCTTCATAATTTCGACGCCAACCTCGGATGCGATCCTTGATGATGAAGAGACAACGCCGTTGCTGCCGCGAACGGGATGTCGGCTTATGGCATCGGCACTGATCGATCCGATGAGAAAGACCGACGTGAGAATTGCGACAAAGAAGCTTCTAATCTGGATCTGTTTCACTATGTGTTACTCGCAGGCGGGGTCGGGACCATTTAAAGAGTCGCAAATTTTACACCAGACAGGCAACCTGTTGGCCGTCAATAATCAGGCCGATAGTTTGAAGTGAAACATTGCCGTTGGCGTAAAAAGGGCTCAGAGCCCCAGGAAAAAGGGGTCAGCGCCCATTTTTCTGAATCGTAGTTTAGACTCCATCCACTTGACGTCAAAAAATGGGGTCTGACCCCTTTTTCCTATGCTGCCTTATGCCTGAGCCTTCGTTCGCTTCACTGATCCCGGTCTTCATCACGCTGACCGTTGCTTTGACGGCACGCAACGTGCTGGTTGGCCTCTTTTCGGGCGTATTCGTCGGCGTCGCAATGGTGGCGGACACGTCCGTGCTGTTATTCGTGCCGACGCTCGTCAGGAACCATATTGTTCCCGAAGTTGCGGATACCTATAACGCGAGCGTACTCGTGCTCCTTGCCTTTATCGGCGGCTTCGTCAAGCTCATCGAGTTCTCGGGAGGAGGTACCGCCTTTGCGCAGGTAGCTGCTCGATGGGTATCCGGCAAAGCACGCGCGCAGCTCGGGTCGTGGGTCGGTGGCATCATGATTTTCTTTTCGGATCTTGGCACTCCCTTAATCGTTGGTCCGGTCTTTCAACCGCTGATCGATCGCCTGAAAATTTCCAGGCAAAAGCTCGCTTTTATTCTCGACTCGACTTCGTCTCCCGTCGCTATTCTGATTCCGTTTATCGGTTGGGGTGTGTTCATCATGAGCGTGATCGCAGATGCGTTCTCGGCGAGCGGGATCACGATATCGGAGTGGGACGCGTTCATCGCAGCGATTCCCTATCAGCTGTATGCGTGGCTTGCGATCTCGATGGTACCCGTCCTGACGGCACTGAACTTTGACTACGGATCGATGGCTCGGGCTGAGAGTGAAGTTGCTGCAAAGGTATACGTACGTCCAATCTCGCCGCTAGGTGAGAATACGAGGGCCAAACCTGTTCTTGTCTGGTTACCGCTGCTCGTTCTCGGCATCACGCTTTTCGCGACGCTCAACCACCACGGCTTTCCGTTCGAACAGGTTGCCGGTTCAGATTTCAGGGCGGGGCTGTCGGCGGCTTATTTTCTGGCAGCCGTGGTGCTCGTCGCATTGATTGTCTATACAAAAATGCAGGGGCTGCTCGATACCTTCAGCAGGTATATAGAAGGAATGACCGGGATGATGCCGATTGCAGCAACACTGGTGCTCGCCTGGACGCTGGGCAGCGTGAGCGAATCGCTTGGTACGGGAACCTATGTTGCCGAACTGGCGCGGGAAGGATTGCCTGGCGGGCTGTTACCAGCGGTGACATTCCTGCTTGCCGCGATCATTTCTTTTGCGACCGGCTCCTCCTGGGGCACGATCATTATCATGATGCCCCTTGCCGTCCCCGCAGCGTTGGCGACAGGTGCTGCTCTGCCTGTGGCTATTGGTGCCGTGTTGTCGGGCGGTTTGTTCGGAGACCATTCTTCACCAGTCTCGGAAACGACCATTCTTTCATCAACTGGCGCCGGCACGACACCGCTCGAGCATTTCCGAACACAGCTGCCCTATGCGGCAACCAACGGCGCGATTGCGCTGCTCGGTTTCGTGCTGGCCGGCTACCTGAACCTGCCATGGATAGCAGTGCTCGCGGTCGTCGGCCAGATCGCCGTGCTTTGGATTCTGAGATACCGCCTCGCGTAAGCTACGGCGCGGAGTCAATACGTCTCTCAGCTGCTTTCGGGTGAGCATTGAATCAGGCAATATGCACACTGGCTCGTGTGAACACCGCATCAGAAAAACGGTCTTTATAGCTGGCAGGACCAACAATATCGGGGAAGAATAGACATGAACCGAACAACAGTTATTCTATTGAGTTTCCTTATCGGCGCCTGTGCAACGGCAGACGAGGAGTCCTGGCCGTTTAACGCAACGCCGGTGGCCCAGTTCAATGAGCCCTGGGCAATGACGTTTTTGCCCGATGGGCGCCTGCTGGTTACCGAACAACCGGGCCGCGTACTGATCGTCACGCAGGATGGCGAAAAGTCTGAGCCGCTACCCGGCGTGCCGGACGTGGACTATGGCGGCCAGGGCGGTCTCGGTGATGTGTTCCTGCATCCTGACTTTGAATCCAACGGCATGATTTACCTGAGCTATGTCGAGGCCGGCGATGATGACACTCGCGGCGCCGCACTCGCACGCGGTACGCTGACTCTCGATGACAATGGTGGTGGGGCGTTGAACGATATGACGGTCATCTGGAGGCAAGACCCCAAGGTTACCGGTCGCGGCCACTTTGGCCATCGCATTGCGTTCTCATCAGACGGGTACCTGTTCATTTCGTCGGGTGATCGACAGAAATTTGATCCGGCGCAGGATATGAACATGAATCTTGGCAAAATAGTCCGGCTTCATGATGACGGCTCCGTACCGGACGACAATCCATTTGCTGACCAGGGTGGTGTGACGGCACAAATCTGGTCGCTGGGCCATCGCAACCCGCTTGGACTTGCCTTCGACTCCCAGGGGCGTCTCTGGAACCAGGAGATGGGACCACGTCATGGCGACGAGTTGAACCTCGTCAAGCGCGGCCACAACTATGGTTATCCAATCGTTTCCAACGGTGATCACTACAGCGGTGAAGAAATTCCTGATCATGACACCCGACCTGAATTTGAAGCACCGAAAGCCTTCTGGGTTCCGGCGATCTCGCCGGGCGGGCTGATGTTTTATGACGGTGATGTGTTTCCGGACTGGAAAGGCAATGCATTCATTGGTGGTCTTGGATCAATGTCACTCGTTCGTGTCGAGTTTGACGGAGATGAGGCACACGAAGCCGAGCGATTTGAAATGGGCCGGCGTATCCGCGAAGAAGAGCAGGGACCCAATGGCGCGATCTGGATCCTGGAAGATGAAGACGACGGTGTCGGTGGCAGACTCCTGAAACTGACGCCGAAAATGTGATGAGCACCAGAAGCGGTCAATGCATGTGTGGCGCGGTGCGCTTTGAGGCCGAAGAGGTCGAAACAGAATTTACTGTCTGCCACTGTGTCATGTGTCAGCGGTGGTCTGGCGGGCCTTTTCTCACAACGTCGGCGGGCAAAGTGAAATTTGAAGGTGAAGAGTACGTGACTGTTTATCAATCTTCCAAATGGGCAGAGCGCGGCTTCTGCAACATTTGTGGCTCTAATCTCTTTTATCGCATCAGCAAGCTCGATAGTTATGACATGTGCATCGGCGTTTTCGATGACAAAGACGGCCTCGTCATGACCAGCGAAATTTTCATTGACAGGAAACCCGGCGGGTACGCACTCGCCGGCGATCATCCTCGCCTGACGGAGCAGGAAACGCTGGAGAAGTACTCGGAATTCGCGGGTTAGCTTTTCGCGAAGGCCGATGCGAAGGGACTCTGGAGTGGGGAACGCTGATAGCTGGGCCGACCGGGTGGAGATGGCCGTTGCGGTCGTGTTGCAATTTGGCATTGGCCTGGTGACAGTCAGTTCGCTGATACAGTCCCAGTGGCTGGTCGCGTTCAATGGTGCTCTCGTCCTTCTATTGAGTTTCACGCCGGCGATAATCGAACGCCGTCTTCGAGTGCCATTGCCTGTCGAGCTGACACTTATTACTTGTGTTTTTCTCTACGCCAGTTTTGCGCTCGGCGAAGTTCGCGATTTTTACGAAAAAATCTGGTGGTGGGACCTGGCGCTGCACGGGCTTTCTGCGCTGACGATCGGGATCATCGGTTTTCTGAGCATCTATGTCTTCTACATGACTCAGCGGATTCGTGTCGCGGCGGGCTGGATTGCCACAATAACTTTTGCGTTGGCTGTGTCCGTCGGCACGATCTGGGAAATATTCGAGTTCCTGATGGACTGGTACTTCGGCTTTAATATGCAGAAATCCGGTCTTGCCGATACGATGACAGACCTGCTGATCAACTCGGCAGGAGCGGCAATCGCTGCAGCTATCGGTTATTTTTATGTCTACGACGAAGATAGTCTCCTGGGTCGCCGACTAATCCAGGCCCTGGAGCGCCACAAGAAGAGGAATGGGAGAAGTAACAAGTCATGAATATTTTGAAAACAGTCCTGGTCGGTGCGTGCGTGTATTTCGCATCGGCTTCACAGGCGGAAGAAATTCGTCACGACCTGGTCGCTGATGTGTCGGCGGACAGAATCGAAGCCGATATTCGCAAGCTCGTCGGTTTTGGCACACGTCACACCCTGTCGGAAACGGAGTCTGACACTCGTGGTATTGGCGCGGCCCGGCGCTGGATTGCGGACGAGTTCAGGCGTATTTCGAAAGAGTGCGGCGACTGTCTCGAAGTACTGGTAATCGGCGATGTAATTTCCGGCGAACGGCGCATCCCTGAGCCGACAGAGGTGGTCAGCGTGCTCGCGATTCAGCGTGGCACGCTCGATGCGGATCGTATGGTGATGATGTCCGGTGATATCGACTCACGTGTGAGCGACCCACTGGATTCGACTTCGGATTCCCCCGGTGCGAACGACAACGCGAGTGGTATGGCTGGCGTGATTGAAGCAGCCCGTGTTCTTTCGAAGCACAAGTTTGCAGGTACCATCGTCTATGCCGGCCTGTCCGGAGAAGAGCAGGGCCTGTTCGGCGGGAAGATCGTCGCTGAGCATGCATTGGAGGCCGGCTGGCGAATCAAGGCGGTGCTAAATAACGACATGATTGGCAATATTTCCGGTATCGATGGCGTCACCGACAACACAACTGCAAGAGTGTTTTCCGAAGGCACGCGCTATGTCGAGACAGAAGACGAAGCTCGCACGCGTCGTTTTAGCGGTGGCGAGGTCGATTCGCCATCGCGTAATCTTGCTCGCTATGTCGACCGGATGGCTGACAAGTATGTACCCAATCTCAACGTGATGATGATTTACAGGCTCGATCGATTCGGTCGTGGCGGACATCACCGGCCATTCAATGAGCGTGGAATTCCGGGTGTGCGCATCATGGAAACGCACGAGCACTATCAGCGACAACACCAGACATTGCGCACAGAAGGCGACATTGAATATGGCGATGTCATCGAGGGTGTGAATTTTGATTACGCACGCAAGCTGACTGCGCTCAACATCGTCAGTCTCGCCGGAATGGCGTCAGCACCGCCGTTTCCGGCCAATGTAGAGATCAAGGGCGCGGTTCAGCCAAGCACTGTGCTGAGTTGGTCAGTGCCAACAGGAACAGCGGCCGAAAACCTGGCCGGCTATAAAGTCTATTGGCGCCTGACCACTGAGCCTCAATGGACATTCGGCAAAGATGTTGGCCGCGTCGATACCTACACATTGGAAAATGTCGTTATCGACAACTATTTGTTTGGCGTGGCCAGCGTATCGAAAGATGGCTATGAATCGCCGGTCGTGTTCCCGGGTCCGACAGGGTCCTTCGGCGAGTAATGCATTTGATCGAAATATCCATCTTAACTATCGGAGATCAGACAATGCCCTTCCGTATCCTATTTCTGTTGTTACTCATTCCAACGGCAGTGAATGCCCAGTCCCCGGAAATCAGTGCGGATCCCGACCGTATGGAGCAGCGCATTCAGGCGCTTGCGCAGTTCGGAACGAATCGCGAAGGTGGTGTGAGCCGGGTCGCGTTCAGCGATGCTGATATTGCAGGACGGGAGTACATCAAGGACCTGATGCGAGAGGCTGGTTTGAGTGTGCGTGTTGATACTGCCGGCAACGTCATCGGTCGTCGGGACGGCAGTGAAGAGGGATTGCCGCCGATCATGTTCGGGTCGCACATTGACTCGGTGCCGGGCGGTGGCAACTACGACGGTGATGTTGGTGTTATCGGCGCAATCGAAGTCGCACAGATGTTGCACGAGCGAGGAATGGTTACCCGGCATCCGATTGAAGTGGTGAGTTTCACTGATGAAGAGGGCGGCCTGACCGGTAGTCGGGCCATGATCGGCAAGCTGGGTGACAGCACACTATCAGTAGTGAGTCACAGCGGTATGACGATCAGGGACGGTGTTCGGCATGTTGGTGGCGATCCGAATCGCCTCGACCTGGCCGTGCGCAAACCGGGCGAAATAGCCGCGTTTATCGAGCTTCACATCGAACAGGGTGCGATTCTCGACGAGACGAACATCGACATCGGGGTTGTTGAAGGAATCGTTGGCATCCGTTGGTGGGACGTGACGATCGAAGGCCTTGCCAACCATGCCGGCACAACGCCCATGAACAAGCGCTGGGACGCCATGTTGACGGCGGCAGAATTGACGCTGGCGATCAATCGCATCGCGACAGATCTGCCGGGAAGACAGGTTGCAACTGTCGGACGGATCCAGGCATTCCCGGGAGCTCCCAACGTCATTCCCGGTGAAGTCGTCATGAGCCTGGAAGTTCGCGATCTCGATGCAGCAAAGATGCAGCAGGTCTTCGACCTGATTGCAGCGGAGGCTGGGCGCATTGGTGATGCGCGATTTACACCGGTACGTTTTCATGAAATCGACGTTGCCTCACCGCCGGCGCCAACGGACGAGCAGATGCGCCGCGTCATCTCCGCGGCCGCCGAAGACCTTGGGATGTCCTTCAGCAGGATGCCATCCGGTGCCGGGCACGATGCGCAGGACATTGCCACGATCGCACCAACCGGCATGATTTTCGTTCCGAGCCAGGGCGGAATCAGTCATTCTCCCAAGGAATTTACGTCGGCCGAAGACATGGCAAATGGCGCCAGCGTGTTGTTCCGGACCGTGCTCGCAATAGACAATGGCGCGCTGGAGTAATCTGTCCGGTATGATTGGGCAGTAGTCAGCAAGGGAGTAATTATGACAACACGAGAGCCCCAACCCTAATTCATGCTTTGATACCAATTGGGGCGCTGGTCGTAATGCTGGCATTGTCGGTCTATCTTTTCAGCGATAGTTCGTCATCCGGGCCCAATCAAATTGTCCTTACGCTCGGTGCGGCGATCGCGGCTATCGTCGCCATCAGGCTTGGACATAAATGGGTTGACCTGCAGAAGGCAATAATCGCGGGCATCAGCACGGCGATGATTGCCATACTGATCCTCTTGTCTGTTGGCGGATTAATCGGCACCTGGTTGATGGCCGGCACGGTTCCGTCCCTTATTTACTACGGGCTCGAAATACTAAGTCCGCAGTGGTTTTTCGCGGCCACCTGTCTCATCTGTGCCATCGCAGCTCTGGCGACCGGAAGCTCCTGGACTGTCGCGGGCACGCTCGGCGTGGCGTTGATCGGCGTGTCGATGGGGCTCGGACTGTCACCGGCGATCGCTGCGGGCGCGATTATCTCCGGTGCCTATTTTGGCGACAAGATGTCACCACTTTCGGATACAACCAATCTTGCTCCGGCCGTTGTGGAAACAGATATCTTTTCGCACATCCGGCATATGGCCTGGACGACCGGGCCGTCGTTCACGATTGCGCTGTTCTTATTTGCAATCGTCGGTCTTGGTACAGACTCAACGGCAGACGCGTCCGCACTTGATCTGCTGAAGTCGACGCTCGATCAAAATTTCAACATTTCTATTGTCGCGCTGCTGCCGCTGGTGGTGGTCATGTATATGGCCTATAAGAAAATACCACCGCTCCCAACGATTCTCTTCGGTGCAATGCTAGGCGGTGTTGTCGCTGTGGTCCTGCAGCCGGAAGGCGTTCTCAGGATGGCCAACTCTCCTGAGTTAGCCACGGGATTGGCGATGGCCAAAGGTGTCTGGCTCGCGCTCGGTTCTGGTTACGTATCGGACACCGGTGTTGCAGCGGTCGACGACTTGCTGACACGCGGTGGCATGGAGAGCATGCTCGTTACGATCTGGTTGATTCTGGCAGCACTTTCCTTTGGCGCGGTACTCGAACATACAGGCATGCTCAAACGACTTATCGACGGTGCGCTAAGGCGCGCAAAGACGACGGGGTCGCTTATCACGACAGTCGTATTCAGCTGTATCGGCATCAATATCGTCGCGGCAGACCAGTACATCGCTATCGTGCTGCCGGGCAAGATGTATCGTGCGGAATTCAAGAATCGTAATCTGGATCCCAAGAATCTTTCGCGAGTCATTGAAGATTCGGGCACCTTGACGTCTCCGTTGGTGCCCTGGAATACCTGCGGTGCTTATATGGCGGCGACCCTGGGTGTTGGCACGCTGGCCTATCTGCCATATGCCTTTTTCAATCTGATCAATCCAATGGTATCGATCATTTACGGCTTTACCGGCTTCACGATGGTCAAGACAGAAGAGGTTGACGGGCAGCCAGAAGTGGTCGCAGCAACCTCATAAAATCCGGCCAGACATTGTGCAAACACCAGTGAACGAATCCCTCAGAAATAACAGCAATACATTGATCAGCATCGCCGCGTTGATTGTTATTGTCTACGGTCTGCAGGCGGCGAAAGTCCTGCTAGTGCCATTCCTGCTTGCTGTCTTTCTCGCGCTAATCGCCATACGCCCGATGCTTTGGTTACAAAAGCGCAAAATACCGTCCGCGCTCGCTGCACTATCGATAGTCACTTTGATGATGCTGATCATTGGTGCGGTGGGCGGAATTGTCGGTTCCTCCATCGCCGAGTTTACGGCGGCGTTGCCGACTTACCAGGCGCGATTGGATGTCATCGTTCAGGGCACGCTGGATTTTGCCGCCAATCTTGCCGGCGATGATAAATCCTTCGCGGATCTTGGTGAGCTGATTGACCCGGGTTGGGCGATGGGTCTTGCGGCGAGCATCCTGAACGGGCTTCAGGACGTTTTGACCAATGCATTTCTCATTTTGTTTACGATGGTTTTCATTCTGCTCGAAGCATCGAGTATGGGAACCAAGGTTCAGGCCGCGTTTGGTCGGACTGCAGAGACTTTTGAACGTCCGCGACAATTCCTGCACAACCTCGGCCGATACCTCGGTATCAAAACGATCGTCAGTATGGCAACCGGATTGACGGCTGTTCTTCTGACATGGTGGGTCGGTCTCGATTTTCCGTTGCTTTGGGGCATGCTGGCGTTCCTGTTTAACTATGTTCCAACGATTGGTTCGATTATCGCCGCGGTACCCGCCATACTGATGGCGCTAGTGCAGCTTGGGCCTGCGGAGGCAACGACCACGGCAATCGGTTTCCTGGCAATTAATCTGCTCTTCGGAAACGCTGTAGAGCCGCGCCTCATGGGCTACGGCGTTGGCATTTCACCGCTCATCGTATTCACTGGTTTGGTGTTATGGGGCTGGATCTTCGGGCCTGTTGGCATGTTGCTGTCCGTGCCATTGACGATGACATTGAAGATGGCACTGGAGTCCGATGAGCGATCGCGCTGGATCGCCATACTCATCGGATCTGAACGCGATGCAGAATATGCACTCGCTCAGCGCATGAATGCGGAAGCATCGGACGACTAGGCGCGAATCAGACATGTCATCTGTTTTCTATCGAGATCCGGGTTCGTCCTACCCGATGGCAGTGCGCGGGGAGGGCATGTACCTCTACGACTCGAGCGACAAGCAATACCTGGATATGAGCGGCGGCGCCGCCGCTCA
>Ga0255052_10002122_pt1 | contig 14494 bp, 12 predicted proteins | sample JV7_2_21_MG_FD_188632 | JGI IMG/M metagenome (GOLD analysis project Ga0255052, IMG submission 188632) | Seawater microbial communities from Jervis Inlet, British Columbia, Canada - JV7_2_21 | ecosystem: Environmental > Aquatic > Marine > Inlet | place: Canada: British Columbia | collected...
AGGGATCCCAGAGGCCTGTTACCGTTCGACTTGCATGTGTTAAGCATGCCGCCAGCGTTCAATCTGAGCCAGGATCAAACTCTTCAGTTTAAAGTTTTCGATTTCAGATCCAAGCCGAAACCCAAAGGTTTCATATGAATCGTCCATCTGATGCTTATAGCTGAAAGCTGAACCTTGCTCCCAATCAATTTTATAAAAAATTAGGGCATGGTCGCTCTCATTTCATGGCTTTACCCATGACGCGAGCGCCCACACAAGTTACCTGTTCATTGTTAAAGATCGTTTCCTACCTGATCGCATTTCGCAGATCAGTCCAGCACAAAAGCGCTGCGACGTTTCCTTTCGGTCTTCGCCGCACCGGCAGACTCTCAGTTCAAGAATCTCCACCCCGGTACTGGAGCGGGCCGCATATTATAACTGCCGACTACAATTTCAGTCAACGATTATCCACCAGATTTTCCTGTTTCCAGGTCCGGCTGATGCCGAGCGAGAACGCATTATAGGGCCATGGAATTGAGTGTCAACAGTTGATGTGGAAATAATTGAAATTAGTTTTTCAAAGCCTCCAGCCGGGTCTGTAAAATTTCTGTTTCAAGCCGGCCACAACCCCCCGGGGAGATGCGGTTTCGCAGGCTTTCGACGACCTCTTCAGCACTTATAGCGTGCTCATCCGAAGCCGCGGTTTTATAGGCTTCGCGGAACGGGACGCCGGTGCGGGACAGGTCCAGCGCACGGTCGGTCGCCAGCATTTCGGCGCTGATGGAGTCCAGCATCCGGTCCTCGCACCATGCAAAGCCCCTGAGCAGACCCGGCAACAGGGACAGGGCTTGTAAACCTTTGCTGAACGCGCGTATCAACGGTGGCTTGGTGGATTGTAAATCACGCTGATAGCCTGAAGGCAGGGAAAGCACCGCGGCAAGTTCTGTCTGCGCCCCCTGGATGACGGCATGCACGGCGCGCAATAACTCTACGGTATCCGGATTGTTTTTATTTGGCATGATGCTGGAGCCGGTACAGTATTGTGCAGGTAATTTCACAAAACCGAACTCGTGGCTTGTAAACAGGCTGAGATCCCAGGCAAGCCTGCGCAGGTCAAGCGTGCAGGCCGATAATACCGACAGCGCCTGCAACTCGATCTTGCCCCGGCTGTTCTGTGCGTATTGGGGGTTGACCACCAGGCGGGCGAAACCCAGTTCCGCGGCGACTGACTGCCGTGGCAAATCCAGGTTGACACCAAAACCCGAGGCGGTTCCCAACGGGGATGCGTCGAGCCACTTCGTGGTCAGGATTGCAAGCTCAGCGTTGTCGATAAATGCTTCGGCGTGCCCCGCCAGCCAGACACCGGCCGAGGAAGGCATGGCCGGCTGCAAATGGGTATAACCGGGCATGGGCATTTCTGCTTCGGTTTCTGTCCTCGCCAGTAACACCGTGGCAATCTCAACGCATATGTTCCGCAACTGCCCGAGGCGGTCTTTCATGAACAGCCGCAAAGCTACCGCCACCTGGTCATTGCGGCTACGACCGGTATGCACCTTTCCACCGGTATCACCAAGCAGATCGGTCAGCCAGGACTCAATGGCAGAATGACCGTCTTCAAAGCTGCTGTCCAACGCCCGGTCTCCGCTACACACATCAATTTCAATCTGTTTGAGGCCCGCCAGCAAGGTGGCGGTTTCCTCCGCGGTGAGTATGTCGATCTGCCCCAGGCCTCTAACGTGAGCGGCACTGGCCTGCAGATCGAAAAGCAGCAACTCCTTGTCCAGTTCGATATCTTCACCGGCAAGAAACGCCATGATCGCCGGATCGGTATCCTCGCCTTTACCCTGTTTTTTCCAAATCAGATCTTTCATGGATTTATACCTGCCTGTTCTTCCAGCCCGAGCGCCAGATTCAAGTTTTGCATGGCTTGTGAAGCAGCACCTTTAAGAAGATTATCCAATACAACCACCAGGCTTCCCCTCGCCGGGTTTCGAATATCGATGTTAAACCCGCCAATGTGGACATCGGGTGTGTTTTGTACAGCGCTGACTTGTGGGATCTCCTTACCTACCCTGATCCTGGCCTCATCAACGTACGCGAGCCGGAATCGCTGTTCCAGCTCATCGGCTTTTGCCGCCCGCTCCAGTTCAAACGCGATGGTCAAAGAAATACCACGGAAGAATGCAGCGACATGCGGCATAAACCTGACATCGAGCTGTAACTGGCTGCTGATTTCCTGCTCGTGCATATGCCCGCCAAGTGCATAGGGAACCAGATTATCCTTAAGTACCCCGGGGTCGTTACGCGGCGACGGTGTCTTGCCTGCCCCGCTGAAACCGGAGACCCCGAAAATCACCGGGGCAGAAACCAGCCACCCGGCCAACGGTAACAACCCGAGTTGCGCACCGGTGGCATAACAGCCCGGATTGGCGATCCGGTGGGCGCGGCTTATGTGGTCACGGAAACGTTCCGGCAAACCATAGGTCCAGTCCGGATCAAACCGGTAGTCTGCACTCAGGTCCAGGATGACACTGCCAGGATGTTCCCGGGTGATCGCTTCGACCCAATCGGGAGCCAGGCCGTTTGGCAGGGCCAGCACCCAGGCGTCGGCAGGATATGCGGATACATCCGCCGGCTCCAGCTGCGAAAAGCTCCTGTCATCAGGCCAGCCCTTACAGGTCGTGGATATTTTCCGGCCAGCGTGGCTGCGTGAACTGACAACACCCAATTCCATTTGTGGATGTCTGATGATAAGTCCGAGTAACTCGGAACCCGTGTATCCGCGCCCCCCGACCAGGTTAATACGGCGCCCGGTGTTCATTCAGACAGCCAGCCCGAATCTTGCACAAGCGCGTCCTCGACACAACGCTCACGCTGTCCGGCGTCTTCGACACCGATGGTAAATACAACCCATTGCCCAAAACGGTTACTGCTGTCCGCCTGTTGAAAATACCAGGGTGTAATCGGATTGGTGTTACGTGAGCGCCAGTACAGGGACGGGAACCGGGCTCTGACCACCTGCCATATGGCCGCCCCCAGGCCTTCGCCCTGTGCTTCGGATGTGACAATGAATTTATCCAGATAAGGCAGGCCGTCGATGCCATCACAGATAACGGCCGCGGCCCGACGGGTTTCCGACAACAGCACCAGTGGCTCCTTCAGCTGTTCGAACCAGTCGCCACGCAGGGTTTTTTTAAACGAAACCTCGACCAGCCGCTTAACCGCGTTCAATGTTTCGACATCGGGTTCACGGCATATATTTATTGTTTCACCTTTCCGGACCAGGGTACCTGCACCCCGGTAGGTAAACAGTTCACGGGTCAATTGCGCAGCCGAGGTAATGGAAACCGAGGTATCGTCGGGTAGTTGCTGCAGCATCTCGTTGATCTGCTGCAGCTTCAAACGCATACCGGAATGCACCCACGGTTGCTGCATCAACGCCTCATAGTCGTTGGTCAGGCTGACCGCTGAAATGATACGTCCCTGGCGGTCCAGTAAACCACCGGTGGGCGACAGAAAAATAACCTTGTGGGGCCGCAGAGACCAGACCAGTTCCCGGGTGGCGATATCCGCATTGATATTGAGGACCTGGCCGGATTGGGATTCACCCAGACAGGTCAGTACCGGGACTGCGCCGCCGCGTACCGCGCTTTCCACCGCGTGTAATTCGACCTGTTCAACTTCTCCGACCAGCCCCAGGTTTTCGCGATCGGCATAACGGCACAGAAATACCCCGTGCTGCACGCTCCTGGCCCGTATACCCCGGTTCTCCAACGCCTCTACCAGGCGCAGGTTCTCCTTGTAGATCAGCGGGCGCGCCACTGACATCACGGCTTCTGTCGTTACGCGCAAACCGTCACGCCGCACGGTTTCAATACCTGCGTCTTCAAGCGCCCGGTCCAGTTGCGGTCCCGCGCCGTGCAGCACGACCGGTATCAAACCCAGCCGGTGCAAAAATGCCAGCGCAGAGGTCAGTTCATCAAGGTGATCGCGGAGTATGCCGCCGCCCACCTTGACCATGGCAAAACGTGCCTGGTTGGTCGTTGAAAACTCTTTGAGGTATTGCTGCGCCTCCCGGGACGAGCCGAGTTGCGCGAGTAACTCGTGGACTACGTTACGTACATCAGTCATGGCTGCGTACCAATTGGGAGTAAATTTCAAGCGCCAGCTCCAACTGCCCAATGCTGACCCACTCATCCACCGCGTGTGCCTGGGCGATATTGCCGGGTCCGAGTACGATGGCCGGCACCCCGGCTTGGGCAAACAATGATGCCTCGGTCCAGAAATCAACGGCCGGGCCGGTCTTGAGCTGGTGTTTTTCAACATACGCTTGTGCCCGTGAAGTATCCATACCCGGGCATGGCAACGGCGGGCCGGAAAACGGCACCCGCCACAACGCGGAAGATCCATTTTCAAGACCCAGCATCATTTCCAGGAAGTCATCATTGCTCTCGCCGGGCGACAAACGGGCACTCCAGTGCAGGCTCGCTTTATCCGCGATGACGTTTGACTTGATCCCGCCATGCACTTCACCGACATTGAAACAGGGCCGACGGCCCTCGCTTTCGAAGGTCTCCGCCGTGCCCACGGCAGCTGCCACCCAACTCGAGAGTTTGTGCAGGGCATTGTCACCCAAGGCACGCGGTTCCGAGGAATGACCCGCCCGGCCTGAAAAAACGCCTTTTACCGACAGGTAGCCACGATGGCTCAGAACGGCCCGGCAATCGGTAGGCTCAGCGACAACAACCTGGCTAAATGCCGCCGCTTGTGCTGAACGGACAAATTCGTGGATACAGCAACCGCTGGCACCTTCTTCATCACTGGTAAACAACAATGCCATCGGGTCAGCGGTCGAACACGCTATTTCCAACAGACACGCAGCCGCGCCCTTGATGTCGCAGGCACCCCGGCCAAAAATGCGGTCGTTTTCCCGTGTTAATTCAAGTGCGGGAAAGCGTGAACCCCTGAGCAGCGGCACGGTGTCCAGATGAACGTTGAATAACAACGATGGCTCCCCGCGTACCGCCAACATGCTGACCCGTCCCAGGCCGTGGTCGATGACCTCGATAGCAAATCCGGACCCCAGCACCTGGTTTAGCCAGCTAAACAGCGGTGCACCGGCGTCCAGGCTACGCGGTGGGTTCTGCGTATCAAACGCCAGCAGCGATCCAAGATGATCCAGCACCCCGGCAAGCTTCATTTTGTCGACCCCCTGACCCGTATGGCGGTTGTTGAACTCTGGCCCAACAGCTTGATAAAACCTTCGGCCTCGGTCGGTGACCAATTGCATCGTTGTGCGTACACTGCTTCCGGGTCCTGCACGATATAGTCGGAGTCAACCGCCACTGCGTGCATGGATCCGCCCGTCGTTTCCAACGTCACCGTGCCATTGACCGCCGACTGCGAACTCGCCAGATAGGCTTCGAGGTCCTGCTTGTGGGGCTCATAAAAGAACCCTGTATAAACCATTTCAGCCCAGCGCTGTGCGACCTGGTGACGAAACTGGTTCTGAAAGCGTGTGTTGACACAGTCTTCCAGCGCCTGGTGCGCCAGCAACAGCGCATCGATGCCGGGGCATTCAAAAACGATCCTGCCTTTCAGTCCGATGCTGACATCACCGGTATAGATGTGCCGTCCAACGCCGTAACGGCCAAACAAGGTGTTCAGTTGTTGCAAGATCCGTGGCCCGGCCATTTCCCGGCCATCGATGGCTACGGCCCTGCCCCGCTCGAAACGAATGGACACCGTGAGCGCTTGCTCCGGCCATTCGTTTCTTGGCCGGCTCAGTTGCCAGGTTTCCGCCCCCGGCGCCTCGAACCGGTCGATTTCGCTGCCGGAAATGGTCACCCCCAACAGGTTTTCATTGATGGAGTATTTGCCGGTTTTTTCCGCCACGGTGACACCGGCGTTGTTGAGCAATTCGATTTCAATATCGCGGATATTACCGGCTTGTTTCTGCAGGTCCCTGACCGGCGCATGTATTTCATAGTCACCCGTGCTGCGCACGGTCTGGTCAAACCGCAACTGGTCGTTACCCATCCCGGTGCAACCGTGCGCAAAGTGCCGTGTACCGAGTTCATCACACAGTTGCAAACTCAACCTGACGATCAGGTAGCGGTCGGAACACAACATCGGATACTCACCCAGAACCCTGGACTGGCTCCATACCAGCGGTACCACGAATTCATCCCAGATCAGCTGGCCGGCATCCAACTGGTGGTGTCTGCTGGCGCCCAGGGACATCGCGCGTTCCTCAATCCAGCGCACTTCATCCGGCGCCAGCCCACCCGTATCAACAAATGCGGTATGCACCTCATAGCCTTGCGCAACCAACTCAAGCACACAGTAACTGGTATCAAGGCCGCCGGAAAAAGCCAGCACGATGGGGATTTTTGTTTCACTGATCATTGATCTGCTCCAAGCAATTTCATCATCAGGGCCTTTTGGACATGAAGACGGTTCTCCGCTTCATCCAGCGCCATGCAATACGGTGCGTCCATGACCTCGTCGGTGGCCTTTATGTTACGTCTCAATGGAAGACAGTGGCTGAACAAAGCGTTATTGGTCAACGCCATTTTCTCCCCGTTGACGATAAAGTGGCGGTATTTTTTCCGCAGTTCAAATTCTTCTTCCGGTTTTCCGTAAAAGGGCAGCGCACCCCAACTCTTGGCGTAGATAAAGTCTGCACCGCGGTACGCGGATTCAATGTCATGGCTAAGCTCCACGGAACCCCCGCTGGCCGCTGCGTTGTCCTTCGCCGTATCCATGAATTGCGGGTCCAGCAGGTAATCCGGTGCCGGGCAAAGCAAGGTCACGTCCATGCCAAATTTTGTACCCATCAACAACGCGGAATTGGCCACCGCCGTGTTCAGCGGCCGGGGGTGCCAGGTCCAGGTCAACACCATTTTACGCTTGGCGACCCCGCCCATTCTTTCCTTCAATGCCATCATCATGGCAAGTTCCTGGCAGGGGTGCACGATGGTTTCCATATTGATGACAGGTACGGAAGAATGCCTGGCCAGCGCCTTGATCAGGCGATCTTCACGGTCGGTCGACCAGTCCACAAACGACGGAAAGGCCCGCAGGGCGACCAGGTCACAATAACGCGACAAAACACCGGCGGCTTCCGCGATGTGTTCCTCGGCTTCACCGTCCATCACCGCACCTGGCTCGAACTCCAGTCCCCATGCGTCTTTACCAGGCTGTAATACGATCGCAATACCGCCCAGTTGCTGCATACCCAGTTCAAACGATGTCCTGGTGCGCATTGAGGGATTCAAAAACAACAGTGCAACCGAGCGCCCTTTGAGGCTGGAATTCATTGGGTTTTGTTTTAACTCCCCGGCCAAATGGAGCAGGGATGCCAGGTCTTCTCGTGACCAGTCACTGGTGGACAAAAAATGTTGCACTTCAAATTCTCCTTCAATCGCCGGAATACGCCCGGCCCAAACAAAAAAACCCAGCCTTTGGCTGGGTTTTTAATCTATTTCATCGTGTCTTTATCAGAAGTACATGGCAACCCAGCCCGTTCGGTGAAACCCGGGACGTCGCAGGCGTCGGATAAAACGACTTACAGATTGTGGATTGCCAGTCATCATCATGGTTCCGGTATTGCTGCCAAAGACCTGTCAAATTCAGGTCTTCGAATCTACGGGTTTCACGCTGGCATTGCAACAGCTGTGTGCCATTTTGGGTGAATTTCAGCGCTTTTTGTTTTTGCATGCCGGGTGCTCCAAATATCCGGGCCGGCAAAACTGCCTTTATAATAGGCCGCTAATTTCAGGGGCGTATGCTTTTATGAACCGTTGGTTGATCCTGTTGGGACCTGCATTGTCCCTGGTTTTGTACTCCATGCTGACTGTGACCGGCTGGGATTTTGCACCCGCCGTAACGGCAGCCATTACACTCCTGTGCGCCCTGTGGTGGGTTTTTGAACCCATTCCGATCCCGTTCACATCGATGCTCCCGCTGGCACTGTTCCCGTTGTTGGGAATCCTGACGCCAACCCAGGTTGCACACGCCTACGGCAGCCCACTGATACTGTTGCTGCTGGGCGGTTTTATGATCTCAACCGCGATGTCAGACAGCGGTGCACACCGGCGTATTGCGTTGTTTATGGTCAATCTTTTCGGAGGTGGCAGCGCCCGCGGCCTGGTGCTCGGGTTTATGACCGCATCCGCGCTGCTGAGTATGTGGATATCCAATACCGCGACCACCTTGATGCTGTTGCCGGTAGCGCTCGCGGTGCTGGATCAGGCTGACCGGCGATTGGCCATACCCCTGCTACTGGGCATCGCTTATGCCGCCAGTCTCGGCGGCCTGGGTACGCCAATCGGAACGCCCCCAAACCTGATCTTTATGCAGGTTTACAGTGACCAGTTCGGCCAACCGCCCAGCTTTCCCCAATGGATGAGCTGGGGTCTTCCGGTGGTGGCATTATTGGTGCCTTGCGCGGGCCTGTGGCTTACCCGGGGTATAAAGATGTCGAGCAGGATCCAACTACCGCAGGTAGGCCGCTGGACACCCGCCGAACAGCGTGTCCTGATTTTATTCTCACTGACGGCCCTGATGTGGATAACGCGCCAGGCCCCATTTGGCGGTTGGAGCCAGTGGCTCGGTTTGCCGCAGGCAAACGATGCATCGGTGGCCCTGATCGCTGTGATTATCATGGCTGTCACGCCCAACGGAGATGGCGGGCGTCTGCTCAGATGGGAAGCTGCCAGCGCCATACCCTGGGGCGTGTTGATACTTTTCGGTGGCGGCATTACGATTGCCAGTGCCTTCATATCAAGCGGCCTCGCCGACCACATCGCAGCGCAGTTCACGGTGTTTGCAAAAATGCCCGTCTGGCTGATGATCCTGCTGATCTGCCTTGCGGTTACATTTTTGACCGAGGTCACCAGCAACACTGCAACAACCAGCCTGCTGATGCCATTACTCGCGGCCGTTTCAGTGGCCACTGAAATCGATCCGTTGCTGTTAATGATTCCCGCCACGCTAAGCGCAAGCTGTGCGTTTATGCTACCGGTTGCGACCGCACCCAATGCGGTTATCTATGGCAGTGGTCGATTGACAATAAAAGACATGGCCAGGGCCGGGCTGTCGTTGAACCTGGCTGCCGCAATGGTGATTACGATCATCAGTTACCTGTTTTTTGCGTAAAAAACAGTCACCCGCCGCATGATAACAACTCATTATCGTAACCATACTGTCCATACCCGCGTCCTAACCATATAATACGGCCGGTCGCAGGCCTGCCAGCAGGCCTTACAAGAGGGATCTAGATGAGTTGTTCAAGCGTATTGTTCAGTCTGTTTCTGATGTCGCCGTGCGGAGATGGTGGTGGCAATGATGTAAATGAAGCGGTTGCAGCAGCAGTAGCCAATCCGCAAAGGCCGGTGGAAGACCTCGAAAAAGATGCCAACCGGAAACCTGAACAGGTACTCTCATTTTTCAACATCAAACCCGGGATGACGGTACTTGACCTGTTTTCGGGCGGTGGTTATTACACGGAAATGCTCAACTCGCTGGTCGGCGAGGACGGCAAAGTAATCGCCCATACCAATGAAGCATATATCCCTTTTGTGGGTGAAATCTATACAAAACGCTACGCCGACGGCCGTCTCGCGCATACTGAAACCATCATTGCCGAGGCCGATGACCTGGAATTGGATAAAAATTCCCTGGATGCTGCGATGCTGGTGCTGACGTGGCACGATTTTCTGTATGCCGACGCTGAAAATGGCTGGAACGCGATTGACGAGTCGTTGCTGATGGACAAGCTGTGTGCAGCCATGAAACCCGGCGCGGTACTGGGTTTGATCGATCACGTTGCGGCCAGCGGAGGCGACACTTCGCAGGTCGCCAAAGACCTGCACCGGATTGACCCGCAACAGGTCAGGAATACTTTCAATGATTCGTGTTTTGAACTGGAAGCCGAGGCAGACTTCCTGCGTAATCCACAAGACGATCACGCCCTGCCCATGTTCGATAAGTCAGTGCGTGGAAAAACTGACCGGTTTGTGTTCAGGTTCCTGAGAAACTAACACTGACCATTAGCAACACCCCATCGGCGGAGTGATGGAAAAACATCAAACCACTTTGGCCCTAAGCAATCTTTTGTCTGGTTCCCTCATCATTGCAGTCTGGTAAAGCGTGTTGCGCTGGTATGGCGTGCGTCCACATGACCGTATTGCTTTCTCGAGCGTTTTGGGTGTCATTTCCTGTCCATGCATGGCACCTGCGGCACGCGTTATGCTCTCATTCATCAGGGTGCCACCGATGTCGTTGGCGCCGGCCTGCAGACAAACCCGTGCACCGTTCAGACCCATCTTTACCCAGGATGTCTGGATGTTCGCGACGTGCGGTGAAAGAACGAGCCTCGAAATAGCATGCATCAGCACCGCCTCCCGGAACGTAGGGCCACGGCGGGATTGACCCCGTCGATACATCGGCGCCTCCGCGGCCACGAATGGCAGTGGTACAAATTCGGTGATCCCGCCGGTACGGTGCTGCAACTTGAGCACATTCAGCAGATGGATACCCCAGTGGCGGTAGTGGTCCACATGTCCGAACATGATGGTGGCCGTCGTTGACAGACCGATTTCATGCGCGGCCCCGACCACGTCCAGCCATTGCGCCGTATTGAGCTTGTCCGGGCAGATAATGTCCCGGATATCATCGGACAGGATTTCCGCAGCGGTACCGGGCAGGGTCTTGAGCCCGACTTTTTGCAATTCCCGCAGAAACTCCGGGACCGTCAGGCCGAGGGATTCCGCCCCGTGCGTGATCTCCAGTGGTGAAAAGGCGTGGATGTGCATTTCGGGCAGTTCCCGGTGCACCGCGCCACAGATATCCAGGTAGGCCTGGCCGGTGAAATGCGGATGGATCCCACCCTGTAAACAGACCTCGGTAGCACCGCGCTGCCATGCTTCGACGGCCAGACCAGCAACCTCCAGGGGACTTTTCAGATAAGGTGCATCACTGGCCGGGGTTCTTTTACGGCCTTTTGCAAAGGCACAAAATTTACACTTGTACGTGCATATATTGGTGTAATTGATATTACGGTTGACAATGTAACTGACCTTGTCGCCACATTGTGCCGCACGCAAACGATCCGCCGACCGGCAAACCGCGAAGAAATCATTGTCCCTGGCATCGAACAAAAGGCCGATTTCGTCGACCGTCAGAGTGTCGCCAGCCCCCACCTTTCGCAATGTGGACGTTATCGGCGCCGAAGGCAGAGTCCGGTTAAAAGAGTTGGCAGGCGCTACTGGCGGGAAATTAAAACCCGCGGGTACTTCGACGGAAGTACCGCTGAGCCAGTCGTCTTCCCTGCCCATTCCGGCGCCATCGGCCAGCCTTAGCACATGTGGTCTGATGGCCTCGTCCAGCCACAATTCAGACTCGAGAACGTATTGCGGGTAAACCGTCAGCCTTTCCTGCAGGGATTTACCGGCCAACCGGGTCTCGGCCGCAAGGCTGTCCAGATGGGGCCATGGTGATTCCGGGTTGACGTGATCGGGGGTCAGCGGTGAGACGCCACCCCAGTCATTGATCCCGGCATTCACCAGTGGCACCAGCCTTCCCGGATTCAGGTTGGGCGGTGCCTGGATGCTCATCGCCGATCCGAAAACCAGACGTGCCATGGCCAGGGTCCACAGCAACTCATCGCTGTCCGGGGGGGTCACCCTGGCCATCTTGGTGTCGGCCTTGGGAACAAAATTCTGGACGATAATTTCCTGGATATGACCGTACTGCTCGTGCAGGCGCCGGATCGCCAACAGTGAATCCAGCCTCTCTTCCCTGGTTTCACCGATACCGATCAGGATGCCCGTGGTAAACGGCACCTTTGCTTTACCAGCGTCCTCCAATGTCTGCAAACGGACCGCCGGGTGCTTGTCCGGCGAGCCATAATGCACCTGACCCTTTTCACCCAGGCGCTCTGATACATTTTCCAGCATGATGCCCATCGAGGCTGAAACTTTCCGCAGCATCAGAATCTCTTCCGGCGTCATGCAACCCGCGTTGATATGCGGCAACAGCCCGGTTTCAGCCAGCACCCTGCCGGCAACGTGGGCCACGTACTCCAGGGTGGTCGAAAAGCCAAGCCTGTCCAGTGTCTGCCGGGCAGCGGCGTGGCGAAGTTCCGGTTTCTCTCCCAGTGTGAACAGGGCTTCCTTGCAGCCCATGGCCTGGCCCTGACGTGCGATCGATACCGCTTCATCCGCCGACATGTATGCCGAGTCCAGGTTTTTTGGGGTGGTGGCAAAGGTGCAGTAGTGACAGAAATCCCGGCATAGACGGGTCAGCGGTATGAAAACCTTGCGGGAATAACTTATGCGGCTGCCGTGACCCGCATCCCGGAGTTCATTTGCCAGTCCGCACAGCTGTTGCAACGACAGCGTTCCAGCCATTTTATACACGGCTTCCGTATCCGGCAATTCAGGTTGTTGAATCCGGCTATTCATATTTTTTCCTTGGTTCGCATGGTGCATTCTACGATCTGGCTGTTCATCCCTCATCCTGTACGGCCTGTCTGGCGCAGGAATTTCCAGGTAGCGGTCTCCTGAAATTCAGGATTTTGGAGGCAGAATGATTGTAGGGCATCCACATCCTGTCGCTCATCAATATCCATTGAAATGGTGGATGAGTAAAGAGAAATCGGTCGCTGGCCACACTTTGCAGCGCTGGCACGGTGCAAATTGAAGCTGTCGGGTCCATACCGAAACGTAAACGCCCGCCGTGGATCCAGGAAAAGACAATTGGTTCCGCCTTCATCCGAGGACGGACTGATACCAATGTATCCACCTGTTTCATTTTGAGCCTCGTGTTCAAATAGCCCGGCAATCCGATCGAATTCTGCACCGGTCATCAATGGGATGTCCGCGGGCAGGATCACGACCCGGATGGCACCCAATTTCCTGATCACCCCGATCCCCAGATGGATAGCGACATTCATCCCTGTTGAGCTTTTTTCTTCAATCACCAGAGCACTGCCTTGTTCGGCGATCATCTTCACCTTTGGATCAGCAGTCACGATGACGACCCGTAACACTTTGCTGCTGTCTGCCAATGCCTTAAGGACATCCTTTAGCATGGCAATCGTGAGCCCTTCCCTGTCTGCCCCCATGCAGTCGGCTAGACGCTGCTTTGCATGTGCCAGGGATTTTACTGGCACCAACACCCACAGTTCTTCATCCCCGCTGGCCACGTTTTTTCCTTGCCGCAACTTCTGCTCGGTCTCAACAGTGAAAACCGGCCCGTTCATCGACGTGAATTTCCAAACTGCATATTGCACCGGTATCCAGGATCAAACCGCATATGAGGACAGAACGTTTTCCAGATGCTCCCTGGTGTGTTCAGCATGCCCATCGTCCAGGGCATGGATGGGCGCCACCTCAGACAACAGGGAGGATTGGAGGCTGACGTGCTCACCGTGGTAAATTAAACCGATGGGAATCCGGGACGCTTGCACCAGCTTGAAAACGTCGAAAAACGCCTTGCCGCGATCGCGCTTGTCATAACCGGAATCGGCGTCCACGTCATACACCTTATTCATCCACTGTGGATAGGTGTCGTTGTAGGTGACACAGGGTGACAGCACTTCGATAAATGCCATGCCTTTTCCTTCCCGGGCGTGGTTCAGACCCGCCAGCACCAAATCATTCAACTGCTCCGACCGGGTGGTAATGGCGCGCGCGAGAAACGTGGTGTTCTGGATCGACAAGCCCAGCATCATGGTGTCCAGCGGCGACTCTTCCGGTGCGGCTATCGGGACTTCCTTGCTGGGTGAATCCTGTCCCTTGGTCAGACCATAGACACCGTTATTCATGACCACGTAGAGCAGGTTCGGATTGCGTTTTAAACCGTGCATCAGGTGGCCACCACCGATCGCGTAGCCATCACCGTCGCCCCCGGTTGCGATCACGGTAAGATCGGGATTGGCAAGCGAAGCGCCGATGGCGGTCGGCAGCACCCGCCCATGCATGGCGTGGTAGCCATAGGCGCCGATATTGTTCTGTACCGTCCCGGAGCAGCCGATGCCCGCCAGTACCAGGGTTTCGTATAGTTCTATACCGGCACGCTCCAACGCCTGTAGCATCGCGGCCTGTACACCGAAATGGCCACAGCCGGCACACCAGATCGGGTGGCCGGTCTGATAGGTTCTGGTCACGCGGATTGCTCCTTTTCCATAATCGCCTCCACCAGGCCGGCGACGGTAAACTGCAGGCCGTCGTACTTGAGGATATTGACGATATTTTCTGCCCGGGCCCCTTCGCTTTTCAGCAATCCGGCCAGTTGCGCCCCTTCGCTTTGTTCAATCACGTATACCCGCTCGTGTGCATTGACAAAGTCTATGGTCTCCCGCAACACCGGCCACAGGGTCCGGGGTCTGTGGCAATGGAAGCTATAACCCTCTTTCTGCATACGTGCGGTCGCTTCGGCCACCACGCCACCCAGGATACCCACGGCCACGATGCCTGTCGGGGAATCGCTGTCGCCGGACTCGACG
>Ga0255052_10002123_pt1 | contig 14488 bp, 11 predicted proteins | sample JV7_2_21_MG_FD_188632 | JGI IMG/M metagenome (GOLD analysis project Ga0255052, IMG submission 188632) | Seawater microbial communities from Jervis Inlet, British Columbia, Canada - JV7_2_21 | ecosystem: Environmental > Aquatic > Marine > Inlet | place: Canada: British Columbia | collected...
CTCTGCTATAGGCTATAGGCTATAGGCTATAGATAGGTCGACCACACGAGTTGGGTTGTCAAGGGATTTCTTCAAGTTCCCCAAATTCTGTCTATCATGCGATGAGCTGATGGCTGAAGGCTGATTGCTGACAGCCTGTGGATCAGTGATCCACATATCCTCGCGGCGCCCGGACATCGACGCCGTCAGCGACAACGTCCACCCTGATCTTGTGCCAGCGTCCGTCGTTCTGCCTGTCGTTCGGGTAGAACCCGAGCACGTACTGCTCACGAAGCTCCTTCAGGATGTCGATGAACACGGGACGGATCTCGTCCGGTGCACCAACCTCGAGTATCCGGCCGCCACTCTCGTCTACGACCTGGGTCAACAGATCGAGCTGCTCATGGTACTGGACCGCGTCCTTCCAGGCGGAGGTCATGTTCACTCCCCCGTCGGGTACACGCCCATCGTTGCCGGCCGAGATGCGGATCCAATAGACCAGTACATTGCTTTTTCGGGCAACCTCAAAGACATGAGGCATGCTCACCACGCTGTGGGTATCGACACCGTCCGAGAGCAGTATCAACACCCGTCTCCCCTGGCGTCGAGCGATGAGCTCCAGGGCGACGAAGAGATGGTCCTGCAGTGCGGTACCTCCGCGCGCCTCGGTGCTGCTGAGACCGGCCGTCAAGACCTGTCTGGCGTCTGTGATCGGGGTGGCGCTGAGGAGCTGATCTGAAAAGACCATGACCTGGGCCTGATCGAGCTCCTTCATGCCGTGGATGAACGACGCGGCACCCGCAACTGCCGATTCGATTTTTTTTCCGAACATCGATGCGCTCGCATCGATCAGCAGGACGGCGGTGAACGGGATGTCACCGCGAGCAAAGGTCACCAGATCCTGGGGGATGCCCTCATCGTTCACGGTGAATTGCTCCTGGTCGACATCGAGCACTCGCTCGCCCCCGCGGGTCACCGAAACATAGAGTTGCTGGAGTTCGACCTCGTAGTCCGCAGATATCGGCATCGGCCGGGTGTTCACCGAATGCGAGGCCCGGTTTCCATCAACGTCGACCGCCACCACCGAAAAGTGGTGAGGTACATTTTTCTCGCCGAGGTCGACGGGCATTCGGTAAGGCTCCATTGACAGGGTGCCGATGGGACGTCCATCCAGTTGGAACTCGATTTCGACGATGTCTGCACGAGACACCACCTCGACAACGATATCGAGCTCACCAATGACGAAATCGCCGTCCCTGGGTTCAACGATGGTGACCCAGATGTCCTGTGCGCCCACCGGCAACGCCGCCAGCAACGACAAACCCAGAACCAGGCAAAAGGACCTCAACCCGCACCCCCTGCGGCCAGGGCCGCTTTGAGGGCCGGTACCGCTTCCGTAGCACGTGCGTTCAGGTGGGCTTGGGTAGCTCTGACGCCCAAGGCCGGCCACTCCGCATAGCGCGCACGGGGTGAAACACCTCGGCCGGCAGGCGGAAGATCGCTGAGCGCCTCGATGGCTTCGTCATGGCGGCCGGATTTCACGAGGATGGCGGCGAGCAAGATCCACAGCCGCTGATCATCTGGCATGAGCTCGAGAGCTGCGCGAACCTCCCGTTCCGCTTCCGGCAGGAGCTTCATTTTCTCAACCTTCATTCGGACCAGCTCTTGGGCCGCGATGGCTTCGATCCAGGGCCTCGCTCCTGTCCCCAACAAGCCCCTCAACAGTTCCTCTCCGGCCGCATCCCTGCCGGTGCGAATCAGGTTGACTCCGAGACGCAACCGGCCCTCTTCGAACCCAGGATAGGTATCCACGAGGCTTTGGTATGTCGATGCGGCCTCGAGATAATCGGAATTCCGCTCGAAGCTGAAACCGAGTGAGAGCATGGCTGGACGATATCCGCGGTTGAGGCGCAACGCTCGCTCGAGCAGGCCTCGCGCTGCGCTTGACGAGCCGGCCTGAGCGAGATCAGAAGCGAAATTGACCATCAGCCCTTCCGAAAAACCGAAGTACGGTTTCGCGCGTCCGAGCTCTTCCGCATAGGTAATCGCCATTTTTCGTGCGTGTGAAGCAAGCAGCCCCTCACGCCGCGCCGAATAGCCCCGATAGAGGTCCCGGTGCAATAGAGCCAGAGGCATCAGGCAGGTCGGATTCGCCTTTGCCAGTGCCTTCGCCTCGGCGAACTCGGCCTCGCTCAGAGTCGAAAGGGCGGTACGCGAAGGACCCACGACCACGCGTCGCTCAAGCTCGGCCACCCGTTGGCGGGCCGTCACGGCGTCGCCCTCGCCGAGCGGACGGAGAGCCCGACGGTAGGCAGCCCTGATGTCCTTTTTGCTGACCTTCTGCCCCGCTTCTGCACCTTCGACAGAAGCGCTCGGGCCGACAACAAATGCCGGATCGCCAGCGCCGGCCCATCCTCGCTTCTCTCCCTCGCCCACCACGGTCAATCGCGTGGCTCGCCGGAGCACCTCGCCGGCGCTCTCATCCGCCAGCGTCACGACGAGGCTGTAGTCACCCGGGGGCAGATCAACCTCTGTGAGGGCGATCCGGCGAAACTGAAAATCGCCCAACGGTGGATCGGTAAACCGGACCAGCGGCTCGAATACCGTCCGCCCGATCTCGTTGAGAATGCGGATCTCGATGACCGCGCTTTCGTCCCACCCTCCACCCCCGAGGTAGACCTCAGCTGGTTGATTCTCGACCAGAGTCGGCCTGGCGGCAGGGAAAACACCTCCGCAGTTCTCCAAAGCAACAGTGGTGTCTTCGCCGTGCTGCCTCGCAACTGTCCACGGGGTCTCTGGATCGGGAAACAACGGCGGTAGGAGTTGCGGCGACGGGCCTTCGGCGGCAGGAAGGGTCAGAATACTCCACGACATGAAGTAGTTGCCGGTGGCGTTGTTTTGAACCATCACCCTGAGTGTGTAGTCACCCGGTTCGAGGGCGAAGCGGCCAACAAACTTCAGTCCCGAGCCGCTGATTTTGTCTCGATAGGCCTCGGAGTCCAAGAACAGGCCCTGTGCGATGTAGTCAACGACCCTTCCTTCTCCGTCGACCACATAGGCATAAATGCCGATAGCCATCCTGCGCGAATTGCGACCCTCGAGCAGCGTTCCGCCATCGACCTCGATCACGAACGGCACATCTATGCGGCCGGATTCATCGCGCCCTGCAAGCGACCAGATCAGCGCGCCTTCGACATCGCCGCCTGCCTGGCCGGAGAGCAAAAGGCCACCCGTGTTCGCTTTCACCGCACCGATTTCCACCGCCTCGAGCAGCGCCGATTCCGGCTCCTGGGATTCAGCCGCGCGAAGACCGGCTAGGGTGAATCCAGCGATCACGAGGCCGGAGGCAAGGGCGCGAAGAATCGAGCGGTGGATCCAACGTCGGTGCAGCGATACCTTTCCTTGCGACCGAATGATCATCAACCGTCCGTGCCCGCGGTATCGCCAACCTCGACCTCGATGTAGGTGACGGACTCGGTGCGTGCAACCTCGTCCCTCAGCCCGACTGCAATCCTCTGCCTGCCCGCGCGTACCGCAAGGCGCATGGTAAAGCCGGCGCTCTGACCGAGCGCGCTGATGAGAAGATTGTTTGGAACGTCGATCGGGTATTCGCGGCGCACCGTTGGAGAGAGGTCGCCGCGCCCGTCTCGCACCGTGAGGTGAATTGAGATTCGGCCCTGGTGTTGATCTACTGACGGAATCAACACCAATTGCTCGATGGGTACCGTAATGACCACCGGAACAAGGAATGTCCCGTCATTTCGCTTGATGATCTCGCCGCTCGTCGCAACTGAAATTCCAAGCGGATTATCGGCAACACCGTGTATCGCTGCAGCCAACGTCTTATGGTTGATCCGCTCGGCCAGAGGAACATCCAAATAGCCCTCACGATGGCGAAGGCGGACGCCGTCCCGATTGATTCTCACCTTGAGTCGGTGGTACCTTCCGTCGCCCAGGTGTTGCGGTTCGAAAGCCAAAGAGTAGTAGCTCGCCAGCTCTTGCGACACCTCATCGAGCTGGCCTGCGAGAGCGGCCGAGTTGACCAACGGACGACCGCCGGTGGTACCGGCCATGTTCGCCATGAGGACCTCGGCGCTCATCGCCTGGTCGATTGCCAACCGCTCCTCATCCAAGAGCCGGGTCTCGGCCGAGATTGCGCGCGCCTGCCCAGCACCGGCGGCCGACAAGGTGTAAAAGCTCACCCGGTGACCGTTGGCAAACTGCGCGAGACCGTCAAACTCGTTGCTGAGATCGTTGCGCGACGCCTGCAGGAAAGCGCGTTGCGCGTCGATCCTGAATTCGGGCACCTGACCGAAAACCTGGCCCCATGAACGGTACAGCGCCTCTCCGGGCCGCGCCTCGACACCGTCGGTTACGAGGAGGATCGCTTTGCGGCCGCTGAGACCGGACAGCGAGCTAATGATCCGCTTTTGGTTTTCGATGCTGGTTCGCGTCCGATGAACTGTCTGTTCGGCGAATGTCTCGATCGACTGCCAAATGGATCTGCCGGACTGTTCGAGAGTCTCGATCGCCAAATCGCCGCTGATCGCTGCCACAGTGGCTGCGAGCTCGATTTCACGCACCAACATCGTCTCGTCGATCCGGCGAGAGAGCGAGGCGGCGTTTCGCACGACGTCAAGGGCTACCAGTACTTCATCGGTCTCCTCGGTGAACGGCTGCTCGATGTGGTTCCGCCCGTCGTACCGAACCAACATCACCCGCAGGTCGGGTGGCAGCTCGGCGGATAGAAAAGCTCGCAGGTGCTCGACAGCGGCCTGTCGGCGCCCACGAAAAAGATTGGTGTCGTCGAAGTAGATCACCAGGTAGAGATCCTGGGCCGGTCCGGTTTCAACGAAATCGATCTCCCGCGTTTCTGCTTCCTCCGGCGTTTCTGTTTCTTCCAGCCTTGGTGCCGAAATACCCGGGGAGGCGTAGAAGTGCGAGATCTCCACCTTTTTCCCGTCCTCAAAAATTTCGAAGTCCGCGAGGGTCAGCCCCGGCACCGGCCGCCCACTGCGGTCAAAAACGTAGACCTCCACACTGACCAGTGGCACTTCAACCGGAGCAAAGAACATCGCCCGCGGCTGATCGTTCTCTTGTGCCGCGCCCCAAGAGGCTGCCATGACCACCACCATGACAACGCCGATCGTCCGATGTGAGATCCTTCCCATATACCTCCTCGTTCCACTCCGGATGTCACCGCTTGGTCGCCCGCGGACATCCGATTTTAAAAGGTTACTACGGTTCTCGCCTTCGGTTGTTTGGTTTGTATTTTCGATTTCATGTCACCGCCACCAGGTATCGGTCATACGACACTCACGTCGTGAGACACTCGAAGGAAGCGCTGAGGCTCAATCGGCGCTGATTTGACCTGCTTACGCGGCACGGCTACGATCCGCGGTGGTAAACCTCGAGGCAAAGGATGGTCCATGGCCGATCAGTTCATGCCGGTCCTCATCACTCTGGTTGTTGCAGGTCTTTTCTCAGCGGTGCTGCTCGGCGCCGCCGCCCTGCTCGGCCAGCGAGCTCGGCACCGGACGACCCTCAAGCGCCGGAGCTACGAATCCGGGGTGCCCCGCATCGATCGTGGTCAGAAACGAATCTCGGTCAAGTTCTATCTCGTGGCCCTCGTGTTCGTGGCCCTCGATATCGAGGTCGCGTTTCTCTACCCCTGGGCAATCAACTACCGGTCGATGGTTGGCGACGGTTCCCTGGTGCCACTGTGGGAGATTGTGGCTTTTCTGGCCCTCCTCTTCTTTGTCTATATCTACCTTTGGCGGAAAGGGATTTTCGATTGGGGGCGTCGCTCACCGACCACGCTCGACAAGGCTCCCGGCGCGTGACCGAAACCATTACCTCGCCGCTGGGCGTCGCCTCTGCCGACGAGGTCAGCGACGTCACCTTTGATCGCTCGATGGAGGCGCAGATCAGAGGGATTCTCAAGCGGTATCCGGATCCTGGGGCCACCCTCCTGCCGGTGCTGTGGTTGTGCCAGGACCGGTGGGGATGGATTTCACCTGGAATCATGGAGGCCGTCGGCGAACGCCTCGATCTCGCCCCGGCCTTCATCGAGGGTGTGGTCACTTTCTACACCATGTACCAGCGACGACCGCCGGGGAAATACCTGTTGCAGGTGTGCACAACCCTGTCGTGCCAGCTCTGCGACACCTCGGCGCTGATCGACCATCTCAAGCGAAAGCTCAATATCGACATCGGCGAAACAACCGCGGACGGCCTTTTCACCCTGGCCGACGTGCAGTGCCTCGGGGCCTGCGGCGAGGCGCCGGTGATCCAAATCAACTCCGACTACCACACCGAGCTCACCGCCCAGAAGCTGGACGCTCTTCTCGACCGGCTGGCGGGCCGATGACCGACCCGATCCTTCTCCGCGCGCGTGGCCTCAAGAACTCGCGCTCGCTCTCCACCTATTGCAGGCTCGGCGGCTACTCAGGGCTTGAGAAGGCGCTGTCGATGATACCGGCGGAGGTCATCGAGGAGGTCAAGGCGTCCGGGATTCGTGGACGCGGCGGCGCCGGCTTCCCGGCCGGCGTCAAGTGGGGCTTCGTACCCAAGGACACCGTCAAGCCCAAGTACATGATTTGCAACGCCGACGAATCGGAGCCGGGGACGTTCAAGGACCGCGAGCTGATCCTGGTCGACCCCCACATGGTTCTCGAGGGCATCGCTATCGCGTCGTATGCGATCGGCGCCAACACCGCCTACATCTACATCCGCGGCGAGTTTGTGGAGGAAGCACAAATATTGGCCAGGGCGATCGCCGAAGCCAGGCGGAAAAAGTACCTTGGCAAGGACATCCTCGGCAGCGGTTACGATCTCGAGGTCCATATCCACCGCGGCGCTGGCGCTTACATCTGCGGTGAGGAGACCGCTCTCATCGAGTCGATCGAAGGAAAGCGTGGGTTGCCTCGCCTGAAGCCGCCGTTTCCGGCTGTGGTCGGCGTCTTTGGGTGTCCGACCGTAGTCAACAACGTCGAGACTCTGGCCTGTGTACCTCACATTCTTGAGCACGGTGGCGCCTGGTTCGCTGCTATCGGAACCGAGCGCAGCACGGGCCCCAAGTTATTCTGTGTCTCCGGCCACGTCGAGCGCCCAGGCGTCTACGAAGCCCCGATGGGCATCACCTTTCGAGAGATCATTGAGGAGCTCTGCGGTGGTATGCGGGGCGGCGGGAAACTCAAGGCGTTCATCCCGGGCGGCTCGTCCGCTCCCGTGCTGCCTGCCGATCGAATCGATACAGCCGCTGACTTCGAGTCGGTGGCGCAGGCCGGATCGATGCTCGGGTCCGGCGGTCTCATCGTGATGGACGAAACGGTGGACATGGTGTGGGCACTCGAAAACCTGCTGGTCTTCTATGCCCACGAGTCCTGTGGCCAGTGCACTCCTTGCCGCGAGGGATCTGACTGGGCGGTGGACATCGTCCGCCGCATCCGCCGGGGTCATGGTCAGCCGGGAGACATCGAAACTCTTCACCGGATCGCGCGATTCGCCAGCCAGGGGATGACGATCTGTCCACTGGGGGACGCTTTCTGCGGTCCTATTGCGAGTTTTCTCGAACACTTCGGCCGCGAGTTCGAAGAAGCGATATCCAAGGCATCCTCGATGACGGCGAAAGCCCTACCGATCCTCCCGGTCCAATCCGACCGGGAGCTGTTTGGAATGTAGGGCGGCGAGATGGTGACCTTGACCATTGACGGCAGGGAGATCACGGTCGCCGAGGGCACCAACCTGGTGGAAGCGGCGGACGCAGCCGGGATCGAGATCCCAACCTACTGCTACCACCCCGGCCTCACTGTCGTCGGCCAGTGCCGAATCTGCTTCGTCGAGGTCGAGGGCATGCCGCGGCTGGTCACCGCCTGCTCGACCCCAGTCCAGCCCGAGATGATAGTACTGACCGCGTCGGACCGAGTGCAGGAGGCGCGCGCAGCGGTCATGGAGTTCCTGCTAGAGAACCACCCTCTCGATTGTCCGGTCTGCGACCAGGCCGGCGAGTGCGGCCTTCAAGACTACTCGGTCGACCATGGTCTCGACTCGACCCACATGGTCGATGAGCGACGCACCAACCCCGGTCGCGAACGTCATCTCATTGGGCCTCATGTCGTCCAGAACCAGAATCGCTGCATCCACTGCACCCGTTGCATCCGTTTCACCACCGAAATCTCCGAAACTGCCGATCTGACCATGAAGTCACGCGGCAATCACGCCTACATCGACACCTTCGATGGACGCCCGTTCGACAACCCATGGTCCGCATGCGCCGCTGACGTTTGCCCGGTCGGCGCGCTCACCGTCAAGGAGTTCCGCTTTCGGGCGCGGGTCTGGCACCTCGAGGAGACCAGGACAATCTGTCCGGGCTGCAGCATCGGCTGCAACGTTCTGCTCGGCCACCTCGACGGAGTGGTCCATCGATTCCTGCCACGCGAAAATGCGGAGGTCAACGGCTGGTGGATGTGTGATTACGGCCGGTTTTTGGCCGAGGGCCTCGACGACCGGACAATCGATGTCCCTCTCGAGCGCTTTGGCGAGGGTGAACGTCGCATTTCCTGGGACACCGCATTGGCGGAGGTTGCGCGGTGGCTCCGCGAGGCACCGAAACCGCTCGTCATCGCCTCGGCTAATATGAGCAACGAAGCTCTGTTCGCCGTCCGTCGCAATTTGGCCGAGGGGGCACGAATGGACGTCATCGTGCCAGTCAGTGAAGGCGAGACCCGCCGCATAAAAAACGGCCGTGGAGTCTGGTTCAGCAGCGTCGATGCCCACCCGAACTCGACCGGCGCCCGCCATCTGGGTCTGGCTACGGCCGATGCCGCGAACCTCGAAAGCTACCTTCGCGATGGCACCGGTCCGGTGCTTGTCCTCGACGCCCACGCCCATCCATGGCTGGCTTCAGAGGGCGCCGCCGCCATCACCGCCGACCGTCAGGTTGCAGTGCTCGCCCGCTATCGGACACCGCTGGTCGATGCCGCGTCGGTCGTCATGCCCCTCGCTTCCTGGGCGGAAACCGACGGCACATATACATCATCGACCGGGCGCATCCAGTTGGCACGGCGCGCCCTGCCTCCCGCCGGGCAGGCGCGGCAGGCCTGGGAAATCGTATACCTCCTCGCCCTCGAGCTCGGGATCGAGCAGGAACGGGCGGCCACCACCCGGATCCTTTTCGCCGAAATGGCGGCAGAGGTCGCGGCCTTCTCCGGAATGACCTGGGGTCGTCTCATGGCCGAGCCCGGGATGCCGGTCCACGAGGAGGTACTCGGTGTGGGCTGAAATGGCGGTTGTCGGCGTCAAGCTCGCCTTCGTGCTGGCCGTAATGTTGACTACGGTGCCGATCATGGTGTGGGTAGAGCGGCGTGGTTCGGCTCTCATCCAGGATCGCCTCGGACCCAATCGGGTCGGTCCCTTTGGTCTGCTGCAGCCCGTGATCGACGTCGTCAAGCTGCTCACCAAGGAAAACCTCAGACCGGAGGGGGCCCAGACCTTTTTCTATCTGCTGGCGCCGGCCATCGCCATCGCCATCTCTCTCAGCACATTTATCGCGGTACCCTTCGCACAGGACTCCGGCCTCGAGGTCTTCGGTCAACCGGTCAACGGTTTCATCGTCGCTCCAAACCTCAATATCGGTGTTCTGTACATTTTCGCCATCGCCTCGCTTGCCGTGTATTCGGTCTTCCTTGCGGGGTGGTCCTCCGATAATAAGTTCTCGCTTTACGGAGGCATCCGCGCCTCCGCTCAGGCGATCTCCTACGAGCTCGCGATGACTATTGCGGTCGTCGGGGTGTTGATGAGAGCGGGTTCCTTGCACCTCCAGCAGATCGTCGACGCCCAGACCGGCACCTGGCTCGGCTCTCTCCCGGGGTGGAATTTCTTTTCCCAGCCCATCGGCGCCATCATTTTCATAGTTGCGGTCTTCGCCGAAACCCACCGTCTGCCGTTCGATCTGCCGGAGGCCGACGCGGAGCTGGTCGCCGGCTATCACACCGAGTACTCTTCGATGGGCTTTGCAGCGTTCTACATGAGTGAGTACCTGCACATGATCGTGGGCGCGTCCTTGATCACAGTGTTCTTCTTCGGTGGATGGAACCTGCCGTGGATCGATATCCCGTTCGACGGTTGGGCCGGCGCTCTGCTGTCGATGAGCGTATTTTCCGCCAAGGTGGCCTTCTTCCTGTGGTTCTTCGTGTGGGTGCGCTGGACCCTTCCCCGGCTCCGCTATGACCAACTGATGGCACTGGGATGGAAGGTCATGATTCCCCTGGCGATACTCAACTTCCTCTGGGTCGGGGTCGGTATGGCCCTCGGGTATCTCTAGTGCGCTCCGCCACCATTGCCGCTGGTATTCGGCCGCCGGGGCATACCCCCTGGCCGCACTTCGTTCCCTCAACATACGAAACGGTATGCTTCGGTCGCGAAGAGCGACCAGGGTGGTGCCTCGGCGCCCTCTGTACATCACCCCAATGGTGGCGGAGCACACAGGGTAATCGACAATGGTGACCTACGTTTTTCTCGCTGCAGCGGCCCTCGCGGTGATCTTCGCGATTCTCACGGTCGTGCCGCGAAACCCGATGACCAACGTGCTATCCCTGGTTGTTCTTTTCTTCGCCATGGCCGCGATCTTTGCCATCCTCGGCATGGACTTCCTGGCCGCCATCCAGGTCATCGTCTACTCCGGCGCGACCCTCGTACTCTTCCTCTTCGTCATCATGTTGCTCAATATTCGCAAGGTCGAGCCATTCGGCAGCGGGCGTCGATGGCAGGCGTTCATCGGCACCCTGGTGGCGGCCGGTATCGGCGCGATGATCCTCGTCATCGCGGGATTACTCCTCCCGGAGCACGGCGCGGTACTCCCCGGAGTTGCCGAAGTCGGCACCGCCATACCCATCGGCAGGGCCCTCCTGAGCACCCACCTCTTCGCCTTCGAGTTCATCACCCTGTTGTTGGTGGCGGCGATCGTCGGCGCGGTCTATCTGGGAAGCAGGGATGACAATGACTCCGGCTGAAATGGTGCCCGTTCCCTACACCTGGGTCCTTGCCCTGTCGGCGGTTCTCTTTGCGATCGGTACCGTCGGGGTCCTCCTGCGCCGCAACGGAATCGCGATCTTCCTGTCGCTGGAGATCATGCTCAACTCCGCCAACCTCGCCTTTGCCGCATTCGCCTATCGGTTCGCGGCCGGCCACGCCACCGCGGCCGCAGCCCTCGACGGGCAGATCTTCGTCTTTTTCATCATCGCGGTCGCCGCCGCCGAGGCGGCGGTCGGTCTGGCCCTCTTTATTGTTCTCCATCGTCTCAAGGATTCCATTGATGTCGACCGCGCCAACATTCTTCGCTGGTAGGAACGAGTGATGCTCGGTTCCCTCTGGTTGATCCCGATCCTGTGCCTGGCCGGCGCGGTAGTCAACCTGCTGCTCGGCGCGGTCAAGGCCCCCAAACCGGTGGTGACCATAATTGGGGTGGGTTCGGTCGGCGCCGCCACCGTAGCGGCGTACGGAGCGCTGTGGGAGTATCTCCATCAACCCTACACGGAAATCATCGAACGGTACTTCACCTGGATCTCCGCCGGTGAAATTTCGGTCAACGCCTCCTTCCAGCTCGACCCGCTGTCGGCGGTGATGCTCGCCTTCGTTACCGTCGTCGGTTTCTTGATCCACGTCTACTCCGTTGGTTACATGCAGGAGGAGAGCGAGGCCGGCTACGCCCGCTACTTCGCCTACCTCAACCTCTTCATGTTCGCCATGCTGCTGCTGGTGCTCGGATCCAACCTGCCGGTTCTTTTTGTCGGCTGGGAGGGCGTCGGGCTGTGTTCCTATCTCCTGATCGGCTACTACTACGAAAAGCAATGGTGTGCGGCCGCCGGCAGCAAGGCCTTCATCGTCAACCGTATCGGCGATCTCGGTTTCTTGCTCGCCATTTTCGCCACCTTCGCGGTCTTTGGAAGCGTCGAGTTCAGCGAAATATTCACTGCCGCCGCCGGCCATCCGGAGCAATATGCGGGCGCAGCGACTGTCATCGCTCTGCTCCTCTTCGTCGGCGCCATCGGCAAGTCCGCCCAGATTCCCCTCTATGTCTGGCTGCCCGATGCGATGGCAGGGCCGACCCCTGTGTCGGCCTTGATCCACGCCGCGACGATGGTCACTGCTGGTGTTTACATCGTTGCCCGCTGTAACGTTTTCTTCCGGCTCAGTCCTACCGCCATGGTGGTCGTTGCGGTAGTCGGCGGCGTAACCGCCATTTTCGCTGCCACCATCGCCCTGGTGCAGAACGACATCAAGAAGGTCCTCGCCTACTCGACCGTTTCCCAGCTCGGTTATATGTTCCTCGCCGCCGGGGTCGGCGCTTTCACCATCGCGATCTTCCACGTCGTGACGCACTCGTTCTTCAAAGCCTGCCTCTTCCTCGGCTCCGGCTCGGTGATCCACGCCAACTCGGGCGAACAGGATTTGACCCGAATGGGCGGCCTCCGAAGGTTCATGCCGACCACGTATTGGACCTTTCTCGTGGCCACCCTCGCAATTGCCGGCGTACCGATCTTTGCTGGCTTCTTTTCCAAAGACGAGATCCTTGCCCGCGCTTTCGCGGCCGGCGCCACCGACCTCAACGGTTTTGGCGATGTGTACCGGGTCCTGTGGTATCTGGCGGTGGGCGGCGCCCTGCTCACGGCCTTCTACATGTTCCGCGCCGTCTACATGACCTTCCACGGCGCCTTCCGCGGCGGTGAAGAGGCCGAACACCACCTTCATGAGTCGCCACGGAGCATGACCGTGCCGTTGATCATCCTGGGCGTCCTTTCCATCGTCGGCGGGTTCATCGGATTCCCCGGTCAGCTTTTCCACAAGACAGGTTGGAATCTGATCGAGGATTTCCTCCATCCAGTGATCCTTCCCCTCGGCGAAGCCCATGGCGTGGCGGCAGCAACAGAGCATGCGGTCCACGGCGTCAGTCTCGGAACCGAATGGCTGCTGGTCGGTATCTCAGTCGCGGTCGCGGTCGTCGGGTGGCTGATCGCACGACGTTTCTACGTTGGAGAAGGAGCCTTTGCTTTACCCAGGAAACTTGCTGATCGCCTGCCCTTGATTCACAAGCTTCTGTTCAACAAGTATTGGATCGACGAAATCTACAGCGCACTCATCATCAGGCCAGTTCATCGACTTGCCATTTTCTTATGGAGAATCATCGACGAACTCATTATCGATACTCTGTTCATCAACGGCGCGGCTTTCACCGTCGAACTGACCGGTGACGTGTTGCGCTTCATCCAGACCGGCAACGTCCGCAACTACGCATTGGCTGTCGCGGCGGCGGTGCTCGCCCTGGCAGCGATCCTGTGGTGATGGAGGGCGTATGCTGAACGACCACCTCCTTACCATCGTCACCCTGGGCCCGACGATCTTTGCCGTCCTCCTGCTCTTCATACCTATGCGGTTCAAGACGGTTCACCGGGTCATCACCCTCATCACGTCGATCGTGATGTTCGGATTCTCGACCCGGCTGTGGACCGGCTTCAACCCCGATGTCCCGGGATTCCAGCTCATGCCCAAAGCAATCCCGTGGATCCCCCAATTCGGCATCACCTACCACGTCGGTGTCGATGGCATTTCGCTTCTGCTGGTGCTGCTCACGACCCTCCTCCTGCCGGTGGTCGTGCTTGCCGCGTGGTCGCTCAACATCGAGCACATCAAATCGCTCCACATCACATTCCTGCTGTTGACCACCGGGATGATCGGCACCTTCGTCGCCCTCGATCTCTTCCTGTTCTATGTCTTCTGGGAAATCACCTTGATCCCGATGTACTTCATCATCGGCGTCTGGGGAGGCCCCCGCCGCATCTACGCTGCGGTCAAGTTCTTCATCTTCACCATGGCAGGATCGGTCTTCATGCTGGTGGCGATCCTCTATCTGGCCTGGTTCCACCACCAACAGACCGGCGTCTGGTCGTACAGTTATCTCGACTTTCTCCAGACCGCACCTCTGTTGCCGACCACCGGCGGCCTCTTTGCGCCCGGACTCCTGGTCTTTGCCGCCTTTTTGCTCGCCTTCGCCATCAAGGTCCCGATCTTTCCCCTTCACACCTGGCTTCCCGACGCCCATGTCGAAGCACCGAGCACCGGGTCGGTGCTCCTGGCCGGTGTCCTCCTGAAGATGGGCACCTACGGTCTCCTGCGATTCAACCACGCGCTCCTTCCCGATGCGTGGGATGTTTTCGCACCATTGTTGATCGTGCTGGCGGTGACCGGGATCATCTACGGCGCCCTGGTGGCGATGGTCCAACCCGATGTCAAAAAGCTCGTTGCCTACTCGTCGGTCAGCCACCTCGGATTCGTGGTCCTCGGGCTGGCTGCCGGCACCCAGGCCTCGACCCAGGGCGCGGTCCTGCAAATGGTCAACCATGGCCTCACCACCGGCGCCCTCTTCCTTCTCGTCGGGATGCTCTACGAGCGCACCTACACCCGGCTCATCGATCGTTACGGAGGCCTCGCCGGGGTGATGCCGATTTTCACG
>Ga0255052_10002124_pt1 | contig 14486 bp, 6 predicted proteins | sample JV7_2_21_MG_FD_188632 | JGI IMG/M metagenome (GOLD analysis project Ga0255052, IMG submission 188632) | Seawater microbial communities from Jervis Inlet, British Columbia, Canada - JV7_2_21 | ecosystem: Environmental > Aquatic > Marine > Inlet | place: Canada: British Columbia | collected...
CTTCTGCGGCCTGCACTGATGACAAGGCAAGTATCTCGGCAACCGCGGTGTCTTCGGTTTCATCTATGGTGAGTCGTCGATCCAGATGGATGCAGCAACCGTCGGCGACGGCACAGAGACTTGGGGAAGTAGATCGGATTTCGCTGATTGTGACCGTGCCCTTGCCAAGTGGGTCGCGAGGCTCCAGCCGTTCATTGAGTTTTTCGATGTCTGCAATGATGCCGGCCATTTTGTAGACTGCATTGACGCCGCGCTCAGGGGCGGAGCCGTGACACGAAATACCGGAGGTGTGGACTTCCATTTCCATGCGGCCGCGATGACCCCGGTAGATGCGCAGACTGGTTGGCTCGGTAATCACCACGAGGTCAGGTCGAAGACCGCCTTCGTTGACGATGTATTGCCAGCACAAACCGTCACAGTCTTCTTCCTGCACGGTGCCGGTTACGTAGAGCGTAACGTTGTCCGGAATGCCTCGTTTCTTCAGCAGCGCGCCAGCATAAACACTTGAGGCGACGCCACCTTTCATATCACTGGTGCCGCGCCCATAGAGGATGTCGCCTTCGATATCGCCTGAATGAGGATTCCGGTCCCAAAGCGTCGGGTCGCCAACATCAACCGTATCCACATGACCATCAAACGCGATCACACGCGGGCCGGAGCCGATGCGGCCGAGTACGTTGCCCATGGGGTCAACGGTGACTTCGTCGTAACCGATTTTCAGCATCTCGTCGTGGATTCGTTGCACGACCGCGCCTTCCTCGGAACTCAGTGACGGGATGCGAATTATATCCTGCATGAATTTCACGAGGTCCGCTTTGATTTCCATGGCGTCCGCGTAGTAGCTGCTGCTCATTCTCTAGTCCCCGTCATCGTTATTCATGCCACTTGCCGAGTTGAAAGCATCGATCAGGCGATCCCACTCATCCACAACCTCCTGGGAGAAGATTGCGCGCCAAAAGTCCTCGTCCCAGAGTTGTCGCAGTTCGTCCGAGCTTCGCCCCTGTTGTTCCACCCAGGTGAAATACTTGAAGTTGTGCAACGCTTTTTGGTCGGCGTAGGTCAGTTCCCGAACGTGGTCGGTGCCGGTGCCTTGCAGGTATCGCGCGAAGTGCTGGTCGGCAAGCCGGCCGGTATACTGTCCGTGCCGTTGCTGCATTTCCTGCATGCGCGACGCATACAGCTCCATGGAATCGGTGAGCGGTGTGAAGATCACGTCGCGGCCGTCCATGTCGTAGTAACGCGCAGTCTTGATACTGGCCACCAGGTTGCACAGGCCGGAAATACCTATCTGGCCCAGTGCCTGCAACGTGTTTTCATCCACGCCCTCACGCCGCAGGCAAGCTTGGCCCGATTCTTCGTTAAACAGGCGCATCAACTGCATGCTCTGTTCGTCATCGATGGCCGCTACCAGGTTGGTATTGCGAACATTGTGAATCCATGGAATGTGCTTGTCGCCGATTCCTTCGATCCGGTGTTCGCCGAAACCAAACTGCAGCAGCGTGGGACACTGCAAGGCCTCCGTAGCCACGACGCGGATACCGGGATGCTGGCTGCGCAGATAGTCACCGGCGGCAATGGTCCCGGCGGAGCCGGTGGCGCTGACATAGGCGGACAGGCGCCGACCCTGTCGGAAGTTCTTCTGGAAGATCTCTTCGATGACCGATCCGGTCATCTGGTAATGCCAGATGGCATTACCGAATTCTTCGAACTGGTTGAATATGACGACCCCGTCGCCGCGGTCTTTGCGCAGCTCCCAGCACTTGTCATAGATTTCCTTGACGTTGGATTCGGTACCGGGCGTGGCGATGATTTCATCGGTGCCGATGTCCCTGAGCCATTCGAAACGCTCACGACTCATGCCCTCGGGCAGTATTGCCACTGCATCGCAGGCCAGCAGAGCGCAGTCGTAAGCGCCGCCGCGACAGTAGTTGCCGGTGGAGGGCCACACCGCTTTTTGTGTGTCCGGATCGAAGCTGCCGGTGACCAGGCGCGGCACCAGACAGCCATAGGCCGCACCAACTTTGTGTGCGCCGGTTGGAAACCACTTGCCGACAATGCCGACGATGGTCGCGTCCACGCCCGTCAGCGCGGGTGGAAACTCGATCCAGTTGCCTTCGCCGAATCCGCCGCCGTGTGCGACCGGCTCGTTCTTCCAGGTGATGCGAAACAGGTTGGCCGGATCCAGGTCCCACAGGCCAACATCCCCGAGACGGGCCTTGATCGCGGCCGGCACTTTCGCCGGGTCTTTTTGCTGCGCAAACGTTGGCAACAGTATTTTTCGCGCTTGTGCGCGGGCGACGCTCTTGTGCAGAATGTCTTCTCTTATCTCAGGTACCAGGTTCACTGTTCCCCTCCAAAGTGTATTGCGGGGATTGGCTCCCGATCGCCCCAGGCGAGTTCGACTTCAGTCGCCGACGCGTGTATCGCTCTAAGCAGTTCGTCCTGATCGACGGGCAAACTGCGCATGCGCACACCAGTGGCACGGTAGATGGCATTGGTTATAGCCGGACTCGTAGGAATGCTCGACAATTCGCCTACACCCTTCGCCCCGTAGGGTCCTGTTGAGAGATTGTGCTCAACGATGTGCGAAGTGATCATCGGTGCATGCGTGATACTTGGCATTTTGTACCGCGCCATCACGTTCGTCCAGGGCTTGCCTTGTTCCTGGATGTAGTGCTCGGTCAGTGCAAAACCGACACCCATGACGATACCGCCTTCGATTTGTCCTTCCAGGGTCAGCGGGTTTATGGCGCGGCCAACGTCGTGCGCAGCGATGATCTTGTGTACCTGGACTTCTCCCGTGCGCATGTCGATTTCGCACAATGCGGCTTGTGCGCAAAAACCGAAACCGACATGCATGTCGCCGGCAGTGCCTAACGGCTGCGTTTCGGGAGCCCAGTATTCATGCTGTGCCTTGATTCTGCTTGCAGATTTGGTGGCCGCGAATTGCCGGGCCACATCTTTGGCGGCGAGGCGTGCCGCGTTGCCACTGACGTAGGTTTGCCGGCTGGCAGTCGTCGGGCCGCCATCCGGGCAAAAGTCGGTGTCCCCGAGCAGAACGCTGACGCTCCCGGACGGGATACCCAGTTCTTCCGCTACACAAGCCGCGAGAACTGCAGGCAAGCCCTGGCCCATTTCTGCAGACGAAATTCGCACCTCGGCCATCAGTCCCCTGGCGGGATCCCGCCACGCTTCAACCTCGGCCGTAGCCTTGTCCGGCGCGCCACCGCCCAGCCCCGTGTTCTTGTAGGCAAGCGCCAGACCCCAGGCAAAACGCCGATGACCCTCGTCCCAGGTCCAGCGAAAATCCTCGCCATGCATGTCATTGGCGACCTTGTCGAGGCATTCTTTAAGACCGACACTTTCGCGCATCACCTGTCCGGTGGATGTCACCGAGCCGACGTCCAGCGCGTTCATGCGACGAAACTCCACCGCGTCGAGACCCAGCTTCTCGGCCAGCATGTCCATGTTGCTTTCCACTGCAAAACAGCTTTGTGTGACGCCGAAGCCTCGAAACGCTCCGCAAGGTACGTTGTTGGTATACATGGCGAAGCAGTCAACCTTCACATTCGGCACATCATAGGGACCGGAGGCATGGGTTGTCGCACGAGTGAGCACTTTTTCGCTGAGACTGGCGTAGGCCCCGCCATCGCCGTACAACGTCGCTTCGACAGCCGTGAGTTTGCCGGCGCGGGTGGCCCCGGTGCGGATACGAATGATCGTGGCGTGCCGCTTGGGATGAACCTGCAGGCTTTCCTGGCGGGAGTACAACATCTTGACGGGGCGTTGGCAGGCCTCAGCGAGCAGGGCAACATGAATTTGACCGACAATGTCTTCCTTGCCGCCGAAACCACCGCCCATCAGGGTCGCTACCACGCGCACCGCGTCTGGTTCTACGCCCAGCGTCGCGGCGGCCTGGTCGCGGTCCATGTACGGGATCTGGCTGCCCACGTAAATCGTGGTCTTGTCGTGTCTTGCGGTTTCACCGCGCACGGCAAGGGCGTCGCAGTTGCCGCCGAAATTCGTGGGATCGTAAGCTGCGGGAACGCCGATGGAGCACTCCGGTTCCAAAAACAGGTGTTCGGTAGTAGGCGTACGGTAGGTTTGATCGACCACCACGTCGGCGGCGGCGATACCGGTTTCAATATCACCCTTGTTCACCTTGATGTGTTTGAGCAGGTTGCCGCCGGGCCGGTCTTCATGCACCAGTGGTGCGTCGGGCCGTGCGGCTTCAATTACATCGGCTACTACGGGTAGTTCTGCATAATCGACCTGGATAAGTTCCAGTGCCGCCGCGGCAGTTTCTGCCGAGTCAGCGGCCACTATTGCCACCGCATCACCAACATAACGAACTTTGTCGGCACACAGAACGGGCCAGTCGACAGTTACCAGTCCGTGCAGATTTCGGCCGGGAATATCGGCATGAGTCAACACGGAACGCACACCGGCAAGGGCGCGCGCCTCTGACGTATCGATCGAGCGAATCCGTGCATGGGGTACACCGGCACGTTTGGTACGTGCATAGAGCATGCCTGGAAAGTGATAGTCATCAGTGAAGCGGGCTGTGCCGGTAATTTTGGCAAGCGCATTCGGGTTTGGTTGCGCTTTGCCTACCTCCCGGCCGGGCGCCTGGGTGGCGGGAAGATAGGGTGGGATGTCCTGGCCCGATGCCTGCAGCAGAGCGTTGATCACGCTTTGGTAGCCAGTGCACCTGCAATAAGAGTCCTTCAGCGCAGTCTGGATGTCCTCCCTGGTTACCGCTTCGCCGGCAGCGCTCTTGCGATCCAACAGCGCCTTTCCGGTGAGGATCAGGCCCGGTGTACAAATGCCGCACTGCACAGCACCATGATCGAGAAACGCCTGCTGGATTGCATGCAGCGTACCGTCGCTTGACAGGCCCTCGATGGTGTCCACGCGCGCTCCTTGCGCCTTGAATGCGGGAAAAGTGCAACTCACCACGGGCGTGTCATTGACCAGCACTGTGCAGATGCCGCACTCGGCTTCATTGCAACCGATCTTGGTCCCGGTCAGTCGCAGCTTATTGCGTAGGACATCGGACAGAAAGCGCGACTCGGAAACATCGAGGTCCTGTTGTTCTCCGTTTACTGTCATGTGCAATCTGGTCATGACGCACATCCTTCGGCAGCGGCACAGTCGCTTTTCGCACGCCCGGCGGCGCGCGCCAGGATTATGGGCAGGTAAGTACGAATCATCTCCATCCGGTATTGCTCGGTGGCGCGATACTTGCTGGTGCGCAGGGTGATACTTTTCAGCGCAACGGCCGCAGCTTTTTCAAATTGTGGCGTTGTGGCGGGGCCACCAATGAGTGCCTCCATGGCGGGTTCGACAAGATAGGGCACCGGTCCGACCGGCCCCATGCTGATATTGGCTGCCGTTACGCATTCGTCGGTGTCCAGGTGCAGTCGTGCCGCCATAGAGATGATCGGCAGACACAAGCCCTGCGGCCGCATTACGCGGTGATGAGCGGACCCCTGCCGCGCCACGGTTGGTCTGAAGCGCAGTCTCGTCAACAGCTCCCGGCGACGATCTACGACGCTCTTGCCCGGTCCCAGAAACGCGTCCTTCACCGCTATCCATCGACTGCCGTTGCCATCGGTTATCTCGATATCGCCGCCCAGCGCCAGGAATCCAATGGTGCCGTCGCCCGCAGGCAGTGCGTGGGCAACATTGCCGGCGAGTGTGCCTACATTGCGAACCTGTGGCCCGCCAATGACGCTGCAACTTTCAGACAGACAGGTGCCGTGCCTGATGATGCGCTTGTCGCTGATGATCTCGGTGTGCGTAACCCCGCAACCAATCACAATATAGTCGTCGTCTTGAGTAATGCTTGCCAAGCCGTCGATTCTCGAGGCGTCAACGATGGCCTCCACTGGCCGGATCAGGCCCCGCCGGATTTCCACAAGCAGATCCGTGCCACCGCCTATCACCCGCGCCTTGCCGTCGTAGCGCTGTAACAGGGCGACGGCTTCGGCAACCGATGCCGGGGTGTGGTAGTGATTCCAGTAGTTCGCCAAATGACTGACCTTCGCTGTCTGTGCCTATTTGATTCTTTGCCATATTTCGGGCGCCCGTTCGGCACAGCGGGCGCGAATCGCTGCTTCATCCAGATGCGGCAGGCGGCCGTCATCGACGACCACCTGGCCGCGTGCGATCGTGGTGCGAACCGGCGCAAAACTCAAGCCGAAAAGCAGGTGCCCATAAAATGTGCCGGCGTTCAAGGGCGTAAACGGCACATAGTCAGCGATCATGATGTCGGCCAGTTGTCCGGCGACGAGGCTGCCGCGCGGCTTGCGAAACAGGCGATTGCAAATGCTGCGGTTGTGTTGCAGCAAGATTTCACAGGCCTCAACAAAGGCTATCGTCGGGTCGCGATGCTGGGTTCGCTGGTGCAGGTACATGGCGCGCGCCTGGGAAATCAGATGCGACGACATGCCGTCGGTACCAACCCCGACGGTCACGCCATGTCGCAGCATTTCCAGGATCGGTGCAACAGCCAAGCCGTTGTTCATGTTTGATTCGGGGTTATTCACGAGCATGGAATCCGTTGATACGAGCAGTTCCATCTCGCGCGAATCAAAATGAACGCCGTGGACAAAGATGGTATTGGGTCCGGCGATGCCAAAGTCGAGAAATCGATCCATGAGCCGCTGGCCGTAGCGTTGCCTGCACAGCTGCACGTCGATTTCATCTTCGGCCGCATGCACATGGAATCCCGCATCAAGCGCCTGGCCGATCTCCGCGCAGCGTTCCAAAGTGCTGGTGCCCAGGGTCATGAGTGCATGCAAGCCAAACAAGGCGGCCATCTGGTCGTCATCGGTGTCGCGGCACTTGCGAATGTAGCGTTCGTTTTCTTCGATGCCTTCGCCGTCCCGGTTGCGGTCCGACACTTCGTAGCTCAGACACCCGCTCAGGCCTACGTCTTTAAACGCACGCTCCAACTGATCGAGACTGCCGTCGCAGCAGGATGGCGAGGCGTGATGATCGATAATGGTGGTGCATCCTGCGCGGGCGGCATGCATCAGCGCGAGCAGCGCAGAATAGTAGACGTCGTCGGAGTCCAGGGCTGAGTCGAGTTTCCACCACAGGTTCTTGAGGTTTTGCTCAAAGTTCTGTGCTGGCGGACCCGGTGGTGTGAAGCCTCGTGCGAAAGTGGAGTAGAGGTGGTGGTGGGCGTTGATCAGCCCGGGCATAACCAGATTGTCGCGCGCATCGATGCTGCGGTCCGCCGCATACAATCCGCTGGCAAAGGTGCCGACATCGACGATCTGGTCGTCTTCAATGTAGATGCTGCCGTTCTCGATGCAGCGATTGTTGTCATCGAGTGTAACCAGATGTCCATTGGTGATCAGTAGCGAACTCATCTCAATTCTCTGTTTTGTCCAAGCAAGAACCTACCCTGATATCAGTGTGTCTCTTGTTGCCTATTCCACGTATCCGGGATGTGCAATTCGTCCCGCAGCAGACACATTACCCGACCACGCCGTTGGCAGGAACGGTATCGAATCCTGCAGGCCTTTCAACAAGACATACATCTCGGCGCAGGTCCGCAGCGAGAGCAGATCCCCGGCATTGCCACTACCGGCGAGCTCGATATGCTCAATTTCAAAAGTAGCCGGATTCATGCTTGCCGTAAACGACGGACAGGTGTAATCCAGGGTTCCATTGAGCTCGACCCGATGTGTCACGCCGGCCTGGCGTGCGTCTACCGCCCATTGATCTCCGTCCCTGAAGACCATGAAAGCATTGTCCTCTTGCTCCTCGAAGCAGAGGCGGTCCACATAGAGTCGGGGTTTGTCGCGGAATGGTTGTCCCGATGTTGGGCAAAAAGTCGTGCAGTTGCCACATTCGTTGCATAAATCAGCCAGCACCGCAATCTGAAAAGGCTGTGCCACGCGGTATACTGCACCGCGCTCGACCTGGATTTCATTGCCGTCGAGACGGAGCTTGGGCAAACGAATTTCGAACAATGCAGTTTGGTATGTTTGCAGTGCCAGGTTTGGACAAACACCCACGCAGGTACTGCAATAGACATCGCAATCCAGGCATCGCGCCGCTTCTGCGCGGGCTTGCTGTTCGGTGTAAGTGAGTACTACCTCGGCGTACTTGTCCCGGTCAGCCAGCGGCATGCTGGCTACCGGGGTGCGTAGCAGCCGCTGACTCCTGCGCCGTTGCAGCGCCACGGTGTCGCAAGACGCGTCCGCCGCGGGGTCAGGCTCCGTCAAGTGGCGATGCAGGATACTGTCGGCAATTGCCTTGCCGTCGGCTGCGGCGTTGACGATTGATGACGGACCGTCATTGACTACATCGCCACCGGCATAGACTCCGGGCACGGAGGTTTCGTAGGTCACCGGGTCGACCTTAATGTAGCCCCGGTCATTGATGGCGATCGCTTGCTCATCAAAGAAGTCGAGCACCGCATGCTGGCTGACAGCCAGGATCATCGTATCCAGCGGCACCTCGAAATCAGAGCCGGGAATCTCGTGTGGAACCTTGCGGCCCGAGGCATCACGGTCGCCCTTGTGGGTCATGCGCCGGCAGAGTAGAGCTTGCAGCTTGCCGTCCTGCACCACGAGGCGCTCCGGCTTGGCAAGCTCCAGTACCTCGACGCCCTCTTCGATAAGGTGTGCCACTTCTTCACGGTCTGCCGGCATCTGGTCGATGCTGCGCCTGTATATAAGCGTAACGTGGCTGCCGGGGTAACGCTTTGCCGTACGCGCGCAATCCATCGCGGTGTCACCAGCGCCGATGATGCCGACACGCTGACCGATGTCCAGCGGGCGTTTTTCCCGGGCCTGGCGCAGGAACCGCAGCGCATCGATAACGCCGTCGCTATCCTCACCTTCAAGGCCCAGAGTCTTGCTCAGCTGGGCCCCGGCCGTGATCACGACGTGGTCAAACTCTTCACGATGCAGTTGCGAGAGATGAATGTCGCGACCGGCGCGCATGTTGTAGTGCACCTTTACACCGAGGTGTTGCAGTACACCAAAGTCCAGATCGAAGACTGCCTGTGGGAGCCGGTACTCGGGAACGGCGCCACCAACCATGCCGCCGGCGTAGGCGTGTTGCTCGAATACTTCAACCGTGCACCCGCCGCGAGCGAGTTCCGCTGCCGCAGCTATGCCGCCGGGGCCGGCGCCGATGATCGCGACCTTCTTGCCCAACGGTGCTGCCGGCTGATCGCTGGCAGCGACTTGCTCGCGATCCATAATAAATCGCTTGATATCCCGAATGGCCAACGGTTCATCCAGGTGCGTGCGGATACAGGTTTGCTCGCATAAATGATCACAAACCCGGCCCAGAACGCAGGGCAGTGGATTGTCAGCGCACACAATCTGTTGCGCCTTTGCAAAATCGCCGTTGCGTACCGCTCGCATGTACTGCGGCACCTTTTGATTTAGCGGGCACTTGTCCACGCAGGGTGCCTTGATGCAGTCGAACGGGCCCAGTACACGTGATGTCTTTGTTTGCGTGGTCAGGAATGTGCTCTTTATGTTGTGCGGATCACTGCGGGATTGTTCCGCGTAACGGCGCAGAATCTGTCGGGCCCTGGTAGACACGTCCGTACTATCGGCCGCGCTATCCGCTGATTTGCAAACGAGTTCATCAATACTCGTAGCGCCGACTTTCTGGCACGCCGTTCGCACGGACTCAAGGTAATCGAGCAAGCGCAGGTATCCGCCTGTTTTTAGCAGGTCGGAACAGACCGTAATGGTCTGCATGCCTGCACTCAACAAATGCGGAGCGTTGAAGCAACTCGCACCGGCAGAAAATGACATGGGCAGTGCGCCGTCGAACTCCTCCGTCAATACATGGGCGAGGTTCACAGTGATTGCGTGCAGCGGGCGCCCGGATAGATACATCATCTTCTCGCTGGCATCAAAAACCGGACGGAAGTTCTCAACCTCCAGCGTATTGGACAGCTTCACGCCGAATTCGAGGCCGCAGTCATTGGCGACAGTCTGCAGATTTCGCAGCATGGGCACGGCGTCGGCGTATTTCAGATCGTGTTCGAAGGCCAGGTCCGGCACAACTACGTCGGCATAGCCCAGATCCTTGTTCAACAGGGTTCGTACCTGTTCGGCACCGAGCAGGGTCGGATTGCATTTTACCAGTGTGTGCAGATGCCGCTCACGCAGCAGGTAGGTACTTATGCTCTCAATCTCTTCGGGCGGGCACCCGTGCATGGTGGAGAGAGTCGCGTTGTCGGAGAGGCAATTCGGAATGTCCAGGCCCCGGGCCGCGGGATAGAACTCTGCGACCTGATCGACGATGGCGTTCTTGTAGGCGGAGCAATCGTGCATCTGATCGAGGAACCACTGCACGTTCGGCTTCTGGATTCCCTCCAGGTTGTAGCCCACGCTGAGATTGAACACCAGGCCGGGCGCGGTACCGGGGTAGCCGAGTCTATGGTGCAATGCGTGGATCAGGATCCAGGCCCGCAGGTATTCGTCGAAGGACTGGTGGATTTTCAGCTCCTGCGACCATTCGACGTTGTAGCCTTCGTCCTCCATGTCGATGCAGGGCTTGGATACATTCAGCACATCGAGGGTTTGTACCGTTTTCAATTCTATGTAGCGGGCACCACACAGCCACGCCGCGACGATGTTCTGAGCCATCTGCGAGTGGGGACCGGCGGCGGGGCCGAAGGGTGTCTCCAGTTGATGGCCAAATACAGCGGTGCGGAACGGGTCATCTTCACGCGGCACGAAAAAGTGCTGGCGTGGAATGCCAAGAACAGAATCCCTGGTGTCCAACTCGGAGAATATCCACGCGATCAATTGTCGTGCAGCGATCGGCTGGAACAAGTCGGACATGATCATCGGTCTCCCGCAGGTTTCTGTTTGCCAAGCGAATGGCCGGCCCGTTGGCGCGCCGCTCTGCGACGATTCGTCACTTCACACACCCTCGTGAATTGAACCGCTTATGGCTGATTCGTAGCTATACGGACTTGCCGCAGACAATACACTGTATGCGCCGCAATAAAAAAGCCCCGCCACCTTGCGGCGGCGGGGCTGAGCCAATTTGGCAAGACTGGCGGGGTAAACCGGATGGTCTTACGTACTGATCAGGGCTCCAGAATATATATGCCAAGCTTGTAGGCAGTGAAGATATTGGTGTCAGAATCGTACCTGCCATAGGCATGCATCGAGCGCGCCGTCGTCGCACCATCAAGGCTTGCCGTCAGGTCGGCGACGAAGTCGTCGAAATCCGAGTACAGACGCAGGCTGTCTACTGACTTGATTGAGAACAGTTTACGGTCAGTCTCGTGGGGCACGATGAGCGTGCTCGAGTCAAGCGCCGTCAGGTCGATTAGCACCGGCCCCTGTTTGATGTGATGACGAACCCCGATATCTGCATTCTGGTTGTCGAGTAACAAGCCATCGCTGCCGATGCTTGAGAAAGGCGCAATTGTGCCGGTTGAGCCCCAGCCAACGCCGAGCGCGCTACGTACGTCTGTGAAGTCAATCAGCGTACGGCCCGTGAAGTCGGGCGGCGCCATGCCAAACACGGTGGGAAAACCAAAGACAACAACCGGCTTGCCGGAGGCGAAATCCGCCATTACCAGATTGCCGGTATGTACTTCGTAATTGTCCGGATCGGCGTCCAGATCCGCGGACTGGCCGGTGCCCGCAAAGTCGAAGATCTGGACTCGGCGGCGGTCGATTGAATGCAGTGTAATGTCGGTTTGGCCCGGTACGACGGAGTTAACGATGCCTGACAAATGCGTAACATGCATTCGCACGGCACCCTGCGTTGCGTCGAAGAGTATCTGCGGCGCGAGAGCATCCGTCGTCGAACCATCTGGCTGGTTGCCTCGAACCGTTACACGCTGACCAATCGAGATTGCATCAATACTGAGATCGTTGACGCGATGGCCGTCCCGGAACACTTTCGTGTCAGGGCCGACTTCGACGACGACATCGTCATGGAAATGCGCGCGGCGGTCCGACGGCACGATGGTAGCGCCGCGAATCGTCAGGAAATTGCCGTCCCGGGCGATGACATTGCCAATTACAGCATCCTGGTCGATGCCAGGTACGCTGCTGCCGGCGAGCACGACGTTGGCTGTAAATTCGCGCTCCGCAACATTGAGTGTGCCTTGCGCAATCGTCGCAGTGCCTTGCCCGGCCGCATTCAACGCGCGTAGCCCTTCACTGCCAACAAACATGTCGCCGTTTATTTCAAACTCTGTGTCATTCGTGACATGGACCGTTACTTTGCCGAAATCACCATCACGGTCGTGGAATGGGCGAATCGCAACAACATAAGTACTGGCCGCCTCATTGACCGCAATGAGCGGTCCGCGGACACGAATGTCCTTTTCGTCGACCGGATGTACCTCGGCCACGATGAATTGCTCTGCTGCAGCAGTCGCTGGCGTTGCTGTGATATCAACTTCATGCGATGCGCTAAGGTCGAAATCGAGTTGCAAGAGAGCTGTCCGGCCTCTTGAAATAGTAAGCTGGTCGCGATTCGAAAGGACAATCTTGAGATCCGTCTGTACAAGCGGGATGCCGGCTGCGTCGGTTACAACGGCTTCCTTCGCAACGCCCGCTGCTTCAACGAAGACTTCTGCGTCCCTGTATTGCAGACTTATCGTGCCGGAAACATAGGTGGCGGGCGGAATCGTTGCGGCTGTAACGAGTTCCGTAAGGTCGACATAGTCGGTGAAGTTCACACGCGTGTTGCGCGGCAATGTCTCAACAATGCGACCGTTTGCCGTTTCAAGTGTCAATGACAACACATCGACCGTGTAGTTTAGGAAGTCACCATCTGCATCGGTGAATCCAACCAGCACCGTGCCGCACTGATCAAACGTGCCTGGGTTGTCCGGATCGCAAGCTGCGGTCGGGATCGGATCCGTGACTGCCGAAGGACTGGCTCCACTGCCACAGGCAGCGAGAATCACGGCAGTCAGTAATATTGCAGCACGACCAAAAAACATCCTTGTCGTGGCATTGCCGGAATGAAAATTCTTCGCGAGGTTCATGGTGCTCTCCCTGGTTCGCGTGAGTCTGTGTCAGTGGAAATAACGCAGTATCGCAATATTGGTTGACGTAGCGCCGATGTCGCTACCCGATTGCCTGGTTTCGACGGACCTGGAAGTCCTGGAACATAAAAAAATACAGTAACTTAGCTTGTATTCCTACGGTCACCTGTCAAAATTGATGAGCTGCCGGAGTTTGCGGATCGACTGCGGTATTTAGTTAAAATGCAGTACTTTTTGCGCTAACAACATACAATCAACCTATGCTACGAATGCAGCAAAAGGCGGTTGCGTGACGACACCGCCAGATAGCAAAGTAATATTGCCAGTTCGGCATCGCAGACCGCGTGCCGGCACCCGGAACCGCGGTGGCGCCGACGCATTACAGACCAAAGTCGCCGTTGAGTTACAAAACCTCGATTCGTGCAGATATCTGGAGCAACTTCAGGCCAACATCGCTGAGATGCCGGATGCGGCCGGCTGTGACGCCGCTTTCCTGGCGCTCGTCAGCGAGGACGGGGAAACGATCGAAACGATCATCTCGTCTCGCGACGGATTCGCCCAAAGTAATCCCGAAGTTCTCACTGGTGAGATGCTCAAGAACTGGCCGTGGCTTTGCAAACGCCTGGGCCATCTCAAAGTCATTGAAGTGACGGACACGCTCAAGGCATCGAAAGTCGCCACGGAAGAACTGGGGCGACTTGCGGAACTGCATATTGGGTCGACTTTGATGATCGGTTTCTCGGTCGCTGGCGAGTTGGCCGGTTTTTTGGCCCTGGCGAATGCGCGCCCTGTCGAAAGCTGGGACGCCGAGCTGAGCTTGCTCATGAAATTGATCGGTGCGTCACTGGCATCGGGGCTCGAGCGCATCAGAGACAAAGGTCTTCTGGATGAGATGCAGCAACGCAACGAGTTGGTTGCGCTGACTGCGAACGATGGCATCTGGGATTTCAACGGTGAGACCAAACGCATCAGTCTATCGCCACGGTGGAAGACGATGCTCGGCTACCAGGACGAAGAAGAAGATGTTCTGCTCGACTGGTATCGTCTGGTGCATCCGAATGACATGGCGCGCGTGCAATCGAAAATGCGCGAACACCTGGAGAATAAATCGCCATTTTTCGAGTCGGTGCATCGGATGCAGCATCAGAATGGTGACTGGCGATGGATGAGCAGCCGAGCGCGTGCCGTGCTCGACGAAAATGGGCGCTTGCTGCGACTTCTTGGTGTCGAAGTCGATATCACTGAACGCAAACTCTATGAGGAAGCGTTGTTCCGCGAGAAAGAAAGCGCGCAGATTACATTGCAGTCTATCGGTGATGGCGTGATCACGACCGATGCTGAATGCAATGTCGAGTACATTAATCCAGTGGCCGAGGATCTGACGGGATGGAAGGTCGACGATGCAAGTGGTCGCGTGATCGACGAGATCTTTCGCGGTTTTCATGAGGAAACCTGTGAACCGCTGGAAAATCCG
>Ga0255052_10002125_pt1 | contig 14470 bp, 10 predicted proteins | sample JV7_2_21_MG_FD_188632 | JGI IMG/M metagenome (GOLD analysis project Ga0255052, IMG submission 188632) | Seawater microbial communities from Jervis Inlet, British Columbia, Canada - JV7_2_21 | ecosystem: Environmental > Aquatic > Marine > Inlet | place: Canada: British Columbia | collected...
ACACCAGTTCCTAGCCTCAGGCTCGACAAGTTTTTGAAGCTTGCGAAAGTTGCTTGTATTTCCGGTAATAGGGCGCGGCTGCTTGGTGAATTCGGACTGTAGTAAGTACTTTTGGCCGTTGCGGATGTGCAATCCTTCAATGACTCGCACTGCAGCGTTGCTCAGATAGACCCGATGCTGATGTCTGTTTTTGGTCCGAGTCCCAGGTATTGTCCAGGTGCGGGTACGCGGATCTATTTCATCCAATTGCGCACCAAAAACCTCACTCCTGCGTAACCCCGTCAGCATCAGAAGTTGTACGCCTGCACCCCATTGCGAGCTTAGCTCAAGACACCCAAACCACAGGACGGCCATCTCGTAAGGACTCAGGACACGGTCACGCGAAGGGCACCGGTTTGGAAGAGGAATGCCCAACAAGGGATTTGGACCAACAATAATCTCTTCCAGGTAGCACCAAGATAGAAAAGCCGACATAACTCGATGAACGTTATTCGCCATCGACGGCTTTCCTTCCCAATTAACACGGGAAACGATATCTCGAACATCTGCTCGGGAGATAGTCCCGATCGGCTTGTTTCGGATAACAGGGAGAATTCTATTCTTGAAGATTCCCTCAACTCTGACGCGATGACCAGAACTAAGCTCAGATAACCGGTCATCTCGGTAGCGAGAATAATCCTGCCCGACAGTTAGAATTCGAGATGTTGCTTTCTCTGCTGCCGGATCAAAGCCATCCTCGACCTGGCGCAGAAGTGCCACAGCTCGTCTACGCGCTTCCTTTAGCGTGTACGTCGTTGCCTTACCGATCGTGATCCGCCGCTGTTTGCGACCGTACGCACGATAAAGCAGCACAAAGCTCTTCGAGCCAGACGGTCGTACTCTCAATCCGAAGCCCGAATACAGTGGGTCCCACAGCGTGTATTCCGCGTCTCTCGGTTTGGCGGTGTCGATGTCGTGCTGACTCAGCTTTCGATAATGTTTCACCCTTGTCTATACAGTGGAATTCAAATTTCATCCAACCTATGGCGAAGGATGATTGAACTTATTGATCCTGCAGCCGACTTTAGGACTCGATGCGCTGAGCGTCGACAAGGTTCGCGAGCTGTTCTGTTGTTAAAGACGTGTAAATGCTTGGACCAGCCTCGGTGTAGATGATGGCTCCCTCGTTCGGGCCATTTGGCCGAGCGCCAACAACTTGATTTCTGCGAACTAATACGCCACTGCCGGTAATGCTCGGCAAAAATACGAACCGGTCTGTTGAGTTTTCCATTTCTATCTCCTATTAAAGTAAAGGTTGGGTATCGCTGGGGAAGCAATCCTGAACTACGTTTCTTCTCCCCACATATACTTAAAACCAGATAGGTGAAGTGGTGTCAACTTTTTGTTTTATAAGGAGTTTTCGAAAAACCTCTGCCCGGAGAGCAATTGCAAAATTGATCAAAATGGGAGGTTGCAACTCTCCGTGCAAGCAGGCTGGTCGTGACCCAGAGCGGTCGTCGACAAATGCGCCAGTTTCTTACCCCTAATCGTGTCATTTGAGGTAGTTTCTGTTCTGTGGCAATCGAGATTCCCTACCTCATCAAAGTGAGTTCGTTGATCAACAAGCACGCGGATGCTGTTGTGAATTCAGAGGCGCTGATTACACCCTCTCCGAATGACGAATTTGAGGTACTTGTTCACCTAATGGGGTTGACAAGATTGGTTGAATACAACATCCGTGTTTCTTACGAGCAAATTCGCAAAAAGGCGGTTGATGTTGTTTTACCTGACTTGAGAAGGAGCAAGTACGACAGGGTTCTTAAAACGCTCGCATCAGTTGTTTCCGAGAAAAACAAGATGAAACTGCTGCGTTCATGTCAGCATATTTCTAATGGGTTGGTACATTCTGATTTCAAGAAGGTGTACGAGTACACAAAAAGCGCCTACACCATCGACGGAATAGAATTTCACCATCCGAAATTTGATTTGCCCGTGATTCCCTTCGAAACGACGATAACACGCAAAGGTCTGAACGTTGTTGTTCGAGGTGACCAAGTAACGGCTACCGATAGCGAGGGCAATACAGTGCGAGCGAAAGCACTCATTCCAGACGGAACAAATGATATACACATCGACTTCAAATACTTGTACCAAACTGGAGCTTTCGCATTTACCTTCGATGTGCTTGTGCAAGGCTACAGTGAGTCGGTCGCGACTATGGAGAATCTCAAATCAAAGTGAGCGTTACGTCCGCCCTTGGCCATTTTCCGACCTCCGCTCTCAGGCTGTTTTGATTGGCTGAGCGCCCGGTACTTAAGAAAGCTGACGTTCAAGGCACGATCTCGTCGGGCATTGTCTGTAAGGTTAGATACCGAGTATCACAGCTATATGTGTTGAAAGGCGTCCGCGAAAGCCCTGGATCGGCGGCTGGGTCACATTGGGGTAGCACTACTACCATCGTAGACTCGGCCCACCTGTACGGAGAATTGGGCCATTAGACCCAACTAAGACTCTGTTCCCAAAAGGCAAAACACAGGATTTCTGCCCTAAGGCACGTCGAATGAATAAGTGTCGAACGAAGATCGAATCTCTCCGGGCGCGCCAAAAACGAAAAGGCCCCTTAATGGGGCCTTTTTGTTTTTGATGTGTCCTGGATGAAGATGAGGACTACTGTTCGACAAAACGCGTTAGCGTTTTGGACGCCGCAGGCGCCCCGCAGGGGTGAAGATCGCCTCAAGGCGATCTGAATCAATCTCTCCGGGCGCGCCAAACAAAACAACTGTACGACTGTGTCTAGTCCACGCTCTCGTCGAAATCGAGTACGACGTCCATGGGATTATCCGGGTCGGCAGCCCATTCCTGGAGTGAGGCGGCATAGACGGCAACGTCGGTGAAACCGAGCCGGGTCATGACAAAGGCATCGGCCGACGCAGCGATACCGCCACCGCAGTAAGTGATCGTTCTGGTGTCGCGGTCACCCACGAATAACGCAACCAGTTCATCGTGTGATCGGAAGTGGCCGGCGTCGTCGAAAAGCGAAGGGACCGGCACATTTGATGCGCCGGGGATATGGCCGGGCTGGTCGTACATGGCCCACTCGCCCCGGTAGTGGGCTGCAGGCAACGAGTCGATGAGATTAGTGGTTTCGTCTTCGATAGATGCGCGCACCTCGTTCTGGTCGGCAATCAACTCCGATCGCAAGTTGACAGTGAGTTCTCTCGTGGGCCGGGTTGCAGGATCGCTTGAAAGCGGCCCGCCCTCAGCCGTCCAGGCGTTGAGCCCGCCGTCGAGCAACGCCGCTCGGTCGAATCCGACCCAGCGCAGCATCCACCAGACACGGGCGGCCCAGGACGAGCCGTTCGTGTCGTACAGAATCACTCGGGAATCGTCGCCGACACCCAGCGCCCCCATGGCAGCAGCAAACTGTTCCGGTGACGGCACAGCGAATTCGAGTGGGCTCTCGGCGTCAGAAAGGTCGCCCAACAGATCGGCGAATCCCGCCGTCGGGATATGGCCGGCCTCGTAGTTCGTCCTACCGTTCACTGATAGCAGATTGCCGTTTCCATCCGATTCAATGAGTACGGTGGCATCAATCACCACAAGGTCCGGGTCGTCTACGTGCTCGCGAAGCCACGCGGCGCTCACCAGTGAGTCCATCTCGGCGACAACGTCGTTCGTCTGGTCGCTCGGCCTCGAACAGGCGGCTAATAAAATAAGTGCCGCGATGAGGACGAATTGCCTGTTGGATTGCTGTCGAATCATTTCTTGCCTACCAACCGTCGTGACTATTGCGTTCCGAATCTAGCCCCAAATGTCCGCCGTGATGCTCTGATACCAGCCCTCGGCAAAACGCGATTCGGCTAAGCGAAACCCGGTATTGGCACCTTTCGGGCTCACTCCGCCGGCGCCTTCAACCACTGCGATCCCGTCGTCGCCGAGCCGGTAAACGGCGGCGACGGAAATGCCGTAATCCGGTCCAACGAGACTATAGCAGGTGTTCACATAGGAAGGCTCCGGCATATCCTGACCGCTGAGACTGGCCACTATGGCCATTGCACAAACCTTGCCCTGGCTGCTGGCAGCGAAGCCGGATTTCGGCATCGGGGTCGCGATTGCGGCATCACCGATCACGTGGACATGCTTTTGCACCCTGGATTCGAACGTGCGCTGGTCGATCGGACACCAGCCGCTGTCATTGGTGAGCCCCGCAACGTCCGCAATCATTCCTGCTTTCTGGGGAGGAATCACGTTGATTACGTCCCCTTGCTGCGGATCGCCAAATGTGGGCTTAACGGCCATTGCTTTGACGTCCACACCATCGATTGCGCCGCCGTCGGACTCGCTGATCCACTCAATCATCCCCGGATACAGCTCCTGCCAGCCCTGCTCGAACAACGGTTGCTTGGAGAACTTCGGTTTCGCGTCGAAAATCAGGATCTTGGAGCGAGGCTTGTTATTTTTCAGATAATGCGCGATGAGGCTGGCGCGCTCGTACGGTCCCGGCGGGCAACGGAACGGATTCGGCGGTGGCGCAATAATCACAACGCCGCCGTCCGACATCGCCTCGAGCTGCTTGCGCAGAATCGTCGTCTGCTCGCCCGCTTTCCACGCGTGCGGCATCGTCTTGCTCGCAGCCTCGTCGTAACCTTCGATTGCGTCCCATCGCAAGTCGATGCCGGGCGATACCACGAGGCGGTCGTACTGCAGCGAAGATCCGCCGGCAAGACGGACTTTCTTCGCATCGGGGTCAATATCGACCGCACTGTCGTGTACGACCTTTACGCCATAGTCGTCGCGCAGGGCTTTGTAGTCATGAGTGATGAAGTCCATGTCGTAAAGCCCACCCAGCACCGCATTGCTGAAAGGGCAGGTCACAAACTTCGAATCCCGTTCGACCAACGTCACCTCAATGTCGGTGGACAACCTGCGGAGGTACTTGGCACATGTAGCACCGCCAAACCCACCGCCGATCACTACGACCCTCCCGCCGGTGGCTCTGGCCTGGCCAAGCGCCGGCCAACCGAGTACTGAAGTCGCCGCGCTCAGCGCACCGACCGAAACAACGAAATTTCTGCGCGTTATTCGATTCATGACTGCTTCCCGTCATTCACTGTTGCTTGGAAAAATACTCGGAGATCAGGCGAATTTCCTCTTCGCTATATCCTTTCACGTGTCGGCCCATGACCGTAGCCTGTCTGTCACCCGAACGAAAACCCTCCAAAGCGTCTCGCAGGTATTCGGCGGACTTACCGGCGATAGACGGGATCGCCCCCGGGCTGCGCCCGTAAGTCCCGTGACATCCCTCGCAGGACGCACTCAGCATGGCACCCCGGCTAAGTTCCTCAGCTTGACCCGTCTGCACTTGCAACAGGCTTGCCGCAATCATAAGTATGATGTTCAAAAGTCGGATCGAGGTTCGCATCGCATTAATATCCGTTGTGGACCAGGTTGTTGGTTGGCAGGTCCCCCAAAAGGGCACTATCCAAAAGATTAGCAGATGGAAACAATTCCGCCAGCCCGCGGCGGGCCGGCGTGAACGTCGGCTTAAGTGCGATGTAAGAAGACGCTTTGATCCATGTTGTTGACTAACTCGAACCTGCGCAGCTGCTGTCACAGGGTCCCCTAACGTGAAAATCCGCTCCTGGGCGGCTACAAGACATCCCACGGGTAACTCTCGGTTTCGAAGATGTATTGCGCCAGTGATTTGGCTGTCTCATCTTCGTTGCGCAATACCGCTCGCAAATTCTTATTCATTCGCCGTTTAGCCTTTTGACTGAACAAGTGAGCGATGCCGACCGCCTGTTGGTAACGATCGCCGTCGTCAGCGTTCATGGAACTGACACGTGATAGCACTGACAAGCCAACGAACAGGTCGATGACGACATCCGCCGCGCGCCGCAATGCGAACTGCTTGTCAACGATATTCTTGCCATGACGGCGCAGCAGCACATCCGTCAAACGCGCGAGTTCCAGCGAATATTTTTCAAATATTAACGCGTCATCACGCAGTTCGTCGGAGACTGCGCCAATGATACGCTCGTTGCCCAATGACGTAAGCTGTGTAATTCGGCGCCCGGCATAGTCGCTCAACAGCCCGAAACCCTTGATTGGATTATTGAATATATCGTCTGCCGCGGACTTCAGCTCACGCAGGAGTGTGCCGGGTCCTTTCATTCCCGCCAGCGCGATGAACAGACGAAGAATCTCACTCGTCCCTTCGAATATTGTCAGAATACGAGAGTCCCGCATGATCTGTTCATAGGGAAACTCTTTCATGTAGCCATTTCCTGCAGCAATCTGTAAGGCCTCGTTTGCTGTGCGAAACATGGCTTCGCTTGCAAATACCTTGCTGATAGCCGCCTCTACGGAGTAATCCGTATGACCCGAGTCGATGTAATGGCCCACCATCCAGACCGCGCTTTCAGCCGCGAAGCAATCGACCGTCATGTCGGCGATTTTTTTCTTGATGAGGCCGAACTCGGCGATGCTGTTGCCAAACTGTTTTCGCTCTGTTGCCTGTTTTGCGGCGAGCCCGATACAGGCTTTCATGCCGCCTACAGCCCCTCCGCCGAGACCGGTGCGACCGTTGTTGAGGATCGACATCGCGATCTTGAAGCCCTTGCCTTCCTGGCCAAGCAAGTTGTCTGGAGGAATATCGACATCGGCGAAATTCACAGTTGTTGTTGAAGATGCCCGAATGCCTAGCTTGTCTTCCTTTGGACCCACACTGACGCCCGGGCGGTCTCGTTCGACAATAAACGCAGAGAGTTTGCCGGCATCACCATCCGTACGCGCAAATACCGTGTAAAAATCGGCAATGCCACCATTCGTGATCCAGATTTTTTCGCCGCTAATTGTCCAACCGCCACTCGCATTCTTCACGGCATTCGTTCGTATCGACGCTGCGTCGGAGCCAGCACCGGATTCAGTCAGGCAATAAGCGGCGATCATCTCGCCGCTGGCAAGTTTCGGCAGATACTTTTCTTTTTGAGCATCAGTGCCGTAGAGAAGCAATCCCTTCATGCCGATGGAGCTGTGCGCGCCAATCGTCAAGGAAGCTGAGCTATCGTATCGACTGCATTGCTGCAGGACGCGCGAATAGCCAGAGTTGGACAGGCCGATACCGCCATACTCTTCGGGAATTATGAGGCCGAACAGTCCCTGGTCGCGCAGACTCTGGATGAACTCTTCTGGCTGCGCACCGGCTTCATCCCACTTGCGAAAATCGTCTGTATTGTCCTCCAGAAAACGGTCTATCGACTCCAAAACCATCTGCAGCGTTTCTTCTTCGTCGGAGCTGACCCGAGGAAATGGCCAGAACATTGGCTTTACGATAGTGCCGCAGAACAGCGCTTTCGCCGGGCTGAGGTTTTTGTCCAATTCGGAATCAGGTTCGCTTGCGTCTTGCACCTGGCTACTCATCTCAGTACTCACATCGTCGGCTTGAAGATAGTGCATATGGTTCGCCAATGGGTGCCAGGAATGCAAGTGCTTTCGTTCCTGAAAGAAACTGGTGCCAGCCGGCGAGTTCGCTCGTAATCGCGCGTTTCTCGTGGACCGCTAGTTCTGGATAGTATCGACATAATGAGACATCAGGCCTCGTAGCCAGCGTGTCAAAGCGGCAAAATAGAGCCGATCTGTTTGGACACGCTGGTTCATGATCAAGAAGCTGACCGCCACGTCCCGCCGCACGCCAATTCTGGCCATCATCCTGGCGCCAGTTGTGTTGTATTTCATGATGCAGCTCTGGACTCACGCCGTCATGCCACTTCAACGGGGCGTCTGGTATAGCGAGGCGGTGTTGAAATGGCGTCTGGCCAGCGGCCAGCCCGCAATCCGACTCAAGGCTGCGAAAGATGCCGGGATGCGGGGCGCCGCAGATGCAGACGTGCTCGACGAGTTGGTTACAGCCCTCCAGACCGACGAGTCTGTGGACGTGCGCAAGGCCTCGGCCATCTCGCTCGGGCAGATTGGCTCTAAGCGGCCATTAAGCGCAGACGCAATACAGGCCCTGAGTGCACTGGTATCGACCGAGTCGGACAATGCCATGCTGTCCACGGCCATTGTTGCTGTGGGTCAGTCAGCTGCCCAGAATCGATACGCGGATTCGGTTGTCGAGCGCATCGCCGAAATTTCCACTGAAAAACAACAAGAGTGGGCGTATCCGCGTGCGGCCACGGCGCTCGGCCAGATCGGCACCGCGCAGCAACTGCCGGAGGCGGTTTTCGCCGTCATGAACTCACGATTTATCAATCCGCAACACCCCGGTGAGCGCGAAGATCTGGCCAACGCCTTCGCCGAAATTGCCAAGGGCCGGCTCCTGCCGTTGACGACGCTCGACATTCTCGCGGCCGCGTTCGAGGACGAGCCGAATCGCCGCGTACGCAAGGCTATTCTGTATTCATTGGCCTATACGGCCAATGACTACCTGCCGTCGATTGCCCTGGTAACGGCGGCCAGCAACGAACCGGACGAGGACATCGCCAGCACCGCCAGAAATGGTTTGAACATCATCGAGTACAATCGAACGCTGGCGAACAAGGATCCGTTGGCAGTGGCGATGAACACCTCTGAGCCGACGCAAACACGGCTCAATGCACTGCGAATCATCCGCAGCACTCCAATTGATCCGGCCGCCCGGGAACAGATTGCGGCACTGGCAAAGGATTCCCAAACCGAAGTAGCTGTCGCCGCTATTGGCATGTTTCCTAACATGGCTCGCTCAGCCGATTCCGACTTCGACAAACGCACATTGATTCCAGCGCTGAGCCGGGCCATGTCCAATGCCGAACCGAAAATCCGCTATGCCGCCTATGGTGCGCTGTCGGGTATTTCCCGGAATCGGCCGGCTTATCTTTTGGTCGCCGCTTTGCCGGCGCAACTCGAAGCCGGCGCGAGCGACCCGGATCCGAAAGTGCGGGTCGTTGTCCTGGTCACGTTACTTCGCGATGACGACGAACGCGCTGCGATCATCGAACGTGGCATGCAGGATTCCGACCCTTATGTGCGAGGCAATGCCATGGGCTGGCTTGCGTTACCGCAAACTAAGGCCAGTCAACGTGAAGCTTTGATTGCAGAGGCGTTGGACGACCCGGATCCGAACGTTCGCCGGGCCGCAGCCGCCACGCAACAGAACTGGGAGACACGCGATCGCGCCTGGCCGATAGACCTGTGGCGGCTATGGCAAGCCGGAGAGCGCGGGAAAGTCGGTATGAGGGTCCTGCTCGTCGTGACCGTGGCGACCCCTGTCCTGATCGGCGGAATCTTTTTGCTCTATTACATGGCGCGCCTTTTGACATTTCTGCAGCAGCGACGCTGGCGAGCCGCGGCCGTGGCCCCGGTCATGGCGACGTGGGCGGCGGCCAGCTACGGCATGTTCATGCTGTTCTTCATGGCCGGTCACGCGGGCACACTGGATGCTGGTGAAACGGCTATCCTGGCCGGTATTCTATGGGGTGCCATCGCTGCCTATGCGGCGCTGGGTTGGGGCATGCACTACGCGGTGCGCCACAAGGTCCGATCTGACAATACCTAGTCACGAGCGGGCCAACGCCGTGTGCTTGGGTCAGTCATTCGGAATACCGCCTGCGCCGCTCTACTTCTGAGCTATGATTCAAGGATCAACCGGCCTATGGAATCATCCGGAGACCAGGGCGTCGGAGCGACTGCGGCACAAGAATCGATCCGTCTCGGATTCGGACATGAAAAGGCTGCGCAGAGAACTAAGGAGTTTGAAGTCGCAGATTCGGCAAGAACAGAAACGGCTCAAGTCGAAGAATTTCGACCAACAGAAGAGCGTCAAAGATCAACAAAAGCGAATGAAGAAGCTGGACGCCCGACTTCGCCGCATACAAAAAGAAATCATCGCTTTCAATTGAGTGGGTGGGAGAGTGGTTAATGAAGCTACGTTACAAAATCGCGGCCGGGTTCCTGATATTCCTGGCGTTATCAATATCTTCACTGGCGCTTGTGCTGAGCTTTAACTCGGACTGTGAACCGGCGCCCGAAATTTCCAATGTGTCTGAGACCATGAAAGCTATCGTGTACCGTTGCTACGGGTCACCCGATGTTCTTCAACTTGAAGACGTCGAAAAGCCGGTGCCCGCAGACGATGATGTCCTGGTGAAGGTTGCCGCTGCTGCCGTCAATCCGCTTGACTGGCACTACATGCGAGGCGCGCCGTATTTCATGCGCCTGGGCACCGGTCTGGGCAAGCCAAAAGACACACGACTGGGTGTCGATTTTGCGGGGACGATCGAGGCAGTCGGCAGTAACGTGAAGAACTTCAAGCCGGGCGATGAAGTGTTTGGCGGGCAAACCGGCGCTTTCGCAGAGTACGTCATTGTTCCCGCGGGCCGGGCACTGGCGATGAAGCCGGCCAACATGACCTTTGCGCAGGCAGCTTCTGTACCTATCGCTGCAATTACTGCACTCCAGGCACTTCGCGACAAAGGAAAGATCGAGCAGGGGCAGAAAGTCTTGATCAACGGCGCGTCGGGAGGTGTCGGCACGTTCGCAGTGCAGATTGCCAAGTCATTCGGTGCAGAGGTGACCGGCGTATGCAGCACCCGAAACGTGGAGATGGTCCAATCGTTAGGGGCAGACCACGTTTTCGATTACACGAAAGAGGATTACACCGAAAGTGAGCGACATTACGACCTGATCATTGACATGGTGGGCAATCACTCGTTGTCGGCAAACAAGCGAGTCCTGAGTCCTGAGGGCAAATTCGTCATCATCGGAGGGCCAAAAGGCAATTGGCTCGGACCGGTAATGGGTCCGATCAAAGCGCTTGTCTTGTCACCGTTCGTGGACCAGGAGTTCGGCATGATGATGGCGCGTATGGACGGAGAGGACCTGACAATTTTGGGCGAATTCATGCAGTCTGGTGAAATGACTCCGGTCATCGACAGGAGTTACTCACTCAGTGAGGTTGCGGCGGCAATCCGCTATTCCGAAGAAGGACACGCTCGGGGAAAAATAATCATCGACGTGTATTAGATCCTCGACGCGCGATGTCAGTGAATGTGTCGATTCAAGCGGCCACGGATTACAATGCGCACACGACGAAAAAACAACAGGCGCACTGCATGTCCACAAACCGTATCACTGTCGATAGTCACTTCCGAAGTTTCGTCGAAAACGAGTTGCTACCCGATTTAGCTATCGAGCCCGAGCAATTTTGGAGTGATCTTCAGGACCTGATCGAAACACTAACGCCCGAGAACAGGCAACTGCTGGCTGTTCGCGACGAACTGCAGCAAAAAATCGACGATTACCATGAGCAACACGCCGGTCAGTTGTGGGATGCGGACGCGTACCGCAGATTCTTGAGTGATATTGGCTACCTGGAGCAACCCGGCGAGCCATTCGAGATTGAGACGGCCAGCGTCGACCCGGAGATCGCCTCTATCGCTGGCCCGCAGCTCGTTGTGCCGGTCAGCAATGCTCGCTTCGCGCTGAATGCCGCCAATGCACGTTGGGGAAGTCTCTATGACGCTCTGTACGGTACCAACGTCATATCCGAGGACGATGGTTGCGAGAGCGGTGGAGCCTACAACCCGCGGCGCGGCGACAAAGTCATCGCATACGCCGCTGGGTTTCTGGATTATGCTGCGCCGCTGCAAACAGGTAGTCACAAGGATGTTGCGGCCTACAAGGTTGATGGCGGCGACGGCGCGGCCGTACTTGGCATCGATCTCGCCGATGGTTCGTCTACAGAGTTAGCCGATACCAGCCGCTTCGTTGCGTATGCGGACGGTGGAGACAAATGCACAATCTTGTTACAAAACAATGGATTGCATATCGAGATAGGCATCGATCCCACTCATCCAATCGGCAAGACTTCGGCGGCGGGCGTCTGTGATGTCATTCTGGAGTCGGCCATCACAACGATTCAGGACTGCGAGGACTCGGTCGCGGCAGTCGATGCTGCCGACAAAATCGATGTCTATCGCAATTGGCTTGGCCTCATGCGTGGCACATTATCCGCGACCTTTCAAAAGGGTGGCAAGGAATTGACGCGCGAGTTGAATCAGGACCGCGTGTACACGTCGGCTAACGGCGGAACGCTGACACTGCATGGCCGCAGCCTGATGCTGGTCAGAAATGTAGGCCACCTTATGACGACCGACGCTGTGCTCGACAAAGATGGCGGCGAGGTTTTTGAAGGAATCCTCGATGCCGTAATGACGAGCACATGCGCGCTCCACGACCTGCGCAGAAAAGGCAGTACAGCGAACAGTCGCGCGGGGAGCATTTACATCGTAAAGCCGAAGATGCATGGCTCGGCCGAGGCCGCATTCGCGAACAAATTGTTTGCCGCAGTTGAAGACATGCTTGGCCTGGATCGCTACACATTGAAGATTGGCGTCATGGATGAAGAACGGCGCACGACCGTTAACCTCGAAGAGTGCATTCGGCAGGTCGGAAATCGGCTCGTGTTTATTAACACGGGTTTCCTCGATCGCACGGGGGATGAAATTCATACCAGCATGCTGGCCGGACCGATGTTGCCGAAGGAGCAGATCAAGGCCGAGCCGTGGATCGATGCCTACGAAGATCGCAATGTCGACGTGGGGCTGCGCTGCGGTTTGCCGGGGCGCGCGCAAATCGGCAAGGGCATGTGGCCGAAGCCCGATGAAATGCGGCAGATGGTGGAGACAAAACAGGCTCACCCGCAGGCCGGCGCCAACTGCGCCTGGGTGCCGTCCCCAACAGCAGCTACCTTGCATGCGATGCACTACCACCAGACCGACGTTGCGGCGAAGCAAGAAGAATTGGCGGCGCGTGACATGGCGAGCCTCGATGACATCCTGACGCCGCCGTTTGGCGATCCTGCAGAATTGACGGCAGACGACATCCAACAGGAACTCGATAACAACGCGCAGGGCATCCTCGGTTATGTCGTTCGCTGGATCGACCAGGGAGTCGGCTGTTCCAAGGTACCGGATATCAACGATATTGGCCTGATGGAGGATCGGGCGACGCTGCGCATTTCCAGTCAGCACATCGCCAACTGGCTGCACCATGGCGTCTGCAGTGAAGAACAGGTCCTCGCGACGTTTCGGCGCATGGCGGAAATCGTGGATGGGCAAAATGCCGGCGACGGAGCGTATGTGAATATGGCGCCGGACTTCTCCAATAGCATTGCGTTCAATGCGGCATGCGACCTCGCACTTTTGGGCCGGCATCAACCCAACGGTTATACCGAGCCGTTATTGCATGACTATCGGAGAAAGAGGAAGGGCTGACACTAACGCAGTGGTCTGTCCGTTTCGAACTCCGCGAGACGGCTGCGGATATCCGGTATCAGTGTTCTCGCGTAGCGGCTCGTGACATGCTGTGTGTCGCGAAAAATTACGATGGCACTGTCGCCCATTGCTGCGCAGCGACGATCCGGGCAAACCAGGTCGTTCAGGTCCATGACGTTTGCGTTGTCGAAGTCCAGAGCTGCAGTTCGCAGGTGATCGGCGACATCGTCATGAAGCGAGTCACTCAACACTTTCTCGCAGCGTTCATGATCCGCAGATTCCGATAAGCACGTTGGTCCGTCAAAGGATAGCGCTGGCGAACCCGGGATGATGACCACGCGACCGGCAATCTGCGTCAAGCGCTCGAGTACGCGCCTGGAGCCGTTGACCCATTGTTGTTCAGAAAAGTCATACGTTGCGGAGCTTCCAATCAGAATCAAGTCAGGGTCGATGGACGCCAATTGATCGATTACCGCGTCACGCCATTCGCTGCATTCGCGATACGTGCGTTTTATTTCTTCGTAGAAATAATCTTCGTCCACGATAGGGCACGCCGATTTGGTGAATGTAATCAGACGCCATTGGGGTGCCTCGAAAATCTCCGTCAATGCCGGGTGCCACTGGACACCGATGCTGTCGCCGATCAACACGGCGGTCGAAACAGTTTCGCGGTCTCCATTGCTACACGGGATCACAACCGCATCCGAAAACCACGTGTCGCAGCCCTGACCGTAAATCGATGGCATATCCGCCCGTGCGTCATATGCAATTGCGAACCCGCGGGCGATATCGTCACCGTAGTAGACACGACGAACACCTTGCACGCTGGCGATCGTGACAAGAACGGCCAGGATCGATACCAACACGGCACGCGAAGGTATTAGCGAGCTGAGTTTTCCCTTCCAGAACGGCAATTCAACCCAGCGATAGCTAATCGCCGCCAGCAAGATCGATGCAGCGGTGAGGCCGGCTATGCGCAGCGCCTCGTTACCGGCATTGACCTGAGCAGTGAGCACAAGCAACGGCCAGTGCCACAGGTAGATCGAATAGGACCGATCGCCCACCCAGACCACATAACGGTTCGTCAGTACCTCGTGGACTCCGGTTGCGTCGGGTCGATGGGCAGCGGCAATGATCAGCGCAGCGCCGATTGACGGAAACAGTGCGTAGTAGCCGGGATAATGAAGCTGCCGGTGCAAGACCATGGCGCTGCCGACGATCAGTATCATTCCGAGCCA
>Ga0255052_10002126_pt1 | contig 14467 bp, 16 predicted proteins | sample JV7_2_21_MG_FD_188632 | JGI IMG/M metagenome (GOLD analysis project Ga0255052, IMG submission 188632) | Seawater microbial communities from Jervis Inlet, British Columbia, Canada - JV7_2_21 | ecosystem: Environmental > Aquatic > Marine > Inlet | place: Canada: British Columbia | collected...
ATAACAATTTTTTCCAGCATCTGGTGGGTTCCCGCCTGTTTACTCAATAACAAACAGGACCTGGTCGAATTCGACCGGGCTGCCGTTTTCAACCATAATGGAACGCACCGTGCCTGCCTTGTCGGCTTCGATCTGGTTCATCATCTTCATCGCTTCGATGATGCACAGGGTATCGCCAATATTCACCTGTTGACCCGGGGTTACAAAGGGTCCCGAAGTAGGGGAGGCTGCGATATAAAAAGTGCCCACCATCGGTGATTTGACCTGGTGCCCACCAGCCTCCTCGGCAACCTCTGCTGGCGCAGCAGCAGTCCCCGGAGATCCGACGAGCGGCATGGCTTGTGGTGCCGGGCTTTGCACGGCAGCCGACGATTGACGGGTGATTCTTACGGACTCCTCACCCTCCTTTATTTCAAGCTCAGCGATACCCGAATGCTCGAGTAACTCAATTAATTTTTTTACTTTACGAATATCCATTTATTCGGTTCTCTAGTTTGAGGATTGATTGCAATGGATGATGGCGGCCTCGAACGCCAGCAAATAACTATTTTTGCCAAAGCCACTGATCACTCCCACCGCGAGATCGGAAAGGTAGGATTGCGTTCTAAATTCCTCACGCGCGTAAATATTAGATAAGTGGGCTTCGATGAACGGAATGCGAGTCGCCAGAAACGCGTCTCGTATTGCGACACTGGTATGGGTGTAAGCGGCCGGATTTATAATGATAAACTGAATATCCTTTGCGCCCGCCTGCTGGATGCAGGTAACGATATCGCCCTCCTTATTGGACTGGTAAGTCCGGAGTTTCACACCGTTCTGCTCCGCCATTTGCGCCAGGCTCTGGTTGATCGAGGCAAGGGTATCGGCACCGTAAACCTCGGGTTCTCGTGTACCAAGCAAGTTCAAGTTGGGGCCATGGATGACCAGAATTTTTGTCATTTGGAACTTTTCCACGTCTGGAATAGCATCCGGGGATTTTCACATAACGACCAGATAGAGTCCAGTTTTTGCGAGATGAGCGCTATATTGGCGAAGTTGTCGACAGTTTTCCGTAACTACGAGTTTGCCAGGATCTCTATAACAAGGCCTCAAGCTGCTCGCGCAGTTGGCTCGCGGTGAGTTCTCCATTGTGCTTGAACAAGATGCGGTGATTTTGGTCAAGCAGTGCGGTAAATGGCAGGCTACCGCTCGGGTTACCAAAGGCTGCGTTGTACATCGCGGCACGATTCCCTGCCAGGAACATCGGGTAATTGATCTGGTATTCGGTGGCGAATCGACTGACCTGCGGTTCGCTATCGTAGGCAATGCCCAGTACGCGAACGCCTTGTTGCGCATAATCCTGGTGAAACTTTATCAGGGTTGGCACTTCTCGCCGGCAGGGTGCACACCAGGGGGCCCAGAAGTTGACGATCAGAATATTAGCTTCCCAATCGCCGATAGTGGTTTGTTGACCGCTTAAATCGAAAAGCGGGATCGAATGCAATGCGATCTGGGTTTGTGCGCTAACAGGCTCTTTTTTTTGCGGGTCGGGTTGTAGCTGATTGAATAGCAGGACTCCGGCCAGCATCGAAACCATGCCGATGACCGTCAGCCACAGAAAATTACGATTCACTGAAAGGTAGCGACGATGTGAGCGGCAAATCGTTCGCCCGACATTTCACCGACGACGCGTCGATTTCGAATTTCCCGGCCATTGGCGTCGAAAAACAATATTGCAGGGGGGCCATAAATCCCAAGTGAAGCCATTAGCTCGGTATCGATCTTGTCGTTGTCGGTGACGTCAGCCTGCAAGGTGGCGACATTTTCGAGCGCGGCAAGGACCCGGGGGTGACCGAAGGCGTATTTTTCCATCTCCTTGCAGGAAATGCACCAGTCGGCGTAAAAATCCAGCATGGTGGTCCGATCCTGCTGAATTGAGTCGTTCAAGGCGAGCTGCAGGCCCTTTTGGCCCTTGATCTGTCGAAACGCGAGGTGTTGTTGAGCCTGGCCAGGGTTGCCAGCAGATGCGGTGATTCCGCGTAACGGCTGGATCAGATCGTTACTGCCCGCGGCCGCGCCAATGAGATAGGCAATGCCATAAACCAGGATTAACAATCCGAGCGATTTTAAAAGTCGATGCCAGCCGCTGGCTGAATCGCTTAAGCTATCCAACGCGCCCAAATATATTGCCGACGCAATTAACAGTGCGGCGATCAATAGCATGGTTATGCCAACCGGCAGAATGCGTTCCAGCAGCCAGATTGCAACCCCGAGCAACACCACTCCAAATACGGCTTTGACGGAATCCATCCAGCCACCTGCACGTGGCAGCAGCTTACCGGCCGATGTGCCGATCAGCAGCAGGGGTACACCCATGCCGAGGCCCAGCGCGAATAAGGCGAGGCCGCCAAGCTGCCAGTCCTGGGTTTGCGAAATGAATATTAACGCGCCAACCAGCGGTGCCGTGATACAGGGACCGACTATTATCGCCGAGAACACGCCCATCAGGCCGACGCCGACCAGCGTGCCCCCCTGTTGGCTGTTACTGATTGCGGTCAGACGCGATTGAATTGCGTTGGGCATCTGTAGTTCGTAAAAACCAAACATCGATAGCGACAATAAGACAAAAATGGCGGCGAAGACGCTAAGAATAATCGGGTCCTGGAACCAGATCTGGATATTAAACTCGGCGCCGTAGTAGCCGACGATCGCGCCCGCAGTGGCATAGGTCACCGCCATCGATAATACGTATACCAGGGAAAATGTAAAAGCCTTGCTGGTAGTGATTGAGGAACCCTGGCCCGCAATGATACTCGACAGTATTGGAATCATTGGAAAAACGCAGGGCGTAAAAGTGAGTCCGATGCCGGCGAGAAAAAATAATCCGACCACGAGTAACAGGCTCTCGTCTTTTAACAGCTGTGCAAATTGATCCTGCTCTGAAATCGGCGCGGGTGAGCCCCCGCTATCGGATTTAAGGGCAGATTGTGACGTGCTTGTGGTGTCGGTTAATTCATTTGCCACCAGGACGAGGCCTTCGGCCGCGTTAATACTCAGGTACTTGGTAACCGGTGGATAACAAATGCGATCTTCCACGCAACCCTGGTACTGGTAGGACAGGGCAAACCGATTACTCGCGTTAGCCTCCGAGATAATCGGTATCGAGACGTTAACCTGGTCATAGATAACCTCGGTAGGACCGAAAAACTCATCAATCTTCTTTTTACCCCGGGGTACGGAAATCGCGCCAAGCGCATGACCCTCTCCGTTTACCATCGCGACTTTGATTTTGTCGCGATACAGGTAAATGTCTTGCGCCATCAGGATATTGGTTTGAATAACATTATTGGCATCGAGTCGTGCCGACAGAATAAATGCCTGGTCAGGGTGCAGTATTTCGTCTTCATCATCGAGACCAATGTTTTCACCGAGCCTCTGCAATACCGCGAGTGCATCGGAGCCACTGGATGGCTCAACACTCTGCGATTGTTCTTGGTTCTCCAGATTAGTGGATACCTGATCGAGTAGCGCCTGTAAAGCCGCGACGTCGTCATTTACGCTCTCGCTGGTCACGTTGCTCGCAACCCATGCAGTCGGCAGAACCCGATCACTGGAGGCCAGATTGATTGCAAGGGCTTGCTTGAGGGGTGGATAGCAGACACCGATGTCAGCGCAGCCCTGGCTGGTCGCTTTAACTTTCAGGTTACTCGCCGTCGCGCTATCGAAAATCATCGGCAACACGATTCTGACGCTGTTGCGATAGGTCTCTACGTCACCAAAGAATTCGTCATGTTTGACTTTTCCATCGGGAATGACTGCCACATCGAATCGCGCCGGTGTGTCACTCGAATCAACCTGGAAGTCGAAGCGTTCACGGTACATGTAGTAACCCGGCGCTATCTGGTACTCCGCGACCAGGGCACCACCTTCGATCCATGCGCTTAAACGGAACGCCTCTTCAGGTGGCAACAGTTCTTCTTCCTGCGCCTGCACCCAGGGGCAGGCGATTAGTAACAGGAGGCCAAGGCCAAAGATTTGTTTGATGATCGTCATTGCGTAGATTGCGTTATCCAGTCCAGGTAATCGGGATCACCAGAGTCTATCTTAAACTGCAGTATTTCAGCTACGGCATAGGGATGGGCGGCTTTAATTTCCCGCTGTAGCGCGTCTATGCGGTCAGCACTCGTCTTGATGAAAATCTTATGTTCCTTACCCTGTCGCAGTTCACCCTTCCAATGATATATAGAGTCCATTTTCGGTAAAATGTTTACACTTGCGGCAAGTTTTTTTTGCAACCAGATCTGTGCCTGATGCCTGGCTCCCACAATATCAGGCCAGGAGGTAATCACGAGGTAATGCTCCGGCATCGGTTTTCCCGCAGACACAATTGAATAAATGGTATGCTAACCACATATAGTACAAATATCAGTATTACTCTGGTAATACTCCCGAATACTAAAGGATTCGATGTTAACCATTTGTTAGCCCTATGTTCCCACTGATCGCTACTGTTTTTCTGGTTGTGCCGATAATCGAAATTTACCTGTTAATCCAGGTAGGGCAGGTGATTGGTGCGGGCTGGACTATATTTCTTGTGGTACTAACGGCCGTGCTTGGCGTCTGGCTGCTCAGGATACAGGGATTGTCGACGTTGATGCGGGCGCAGCGCAAACTGCAGGAAAACGAATTGCCGGCGCGGGAGATTCTCGAGGGCATGGGTCTCGTGATCGCTGGCGCATTGCTGCTAACGCCTGGGTTCTTTACCGATGCGGTGGGTTTTTTCCTGCTGTTTCCGCCGACACGGATCTGGCTGGTTAGCCGCATTGCATCGCGCATGGTGGTGTCGTCAACGGTCAATATGCACGGGTATCAGGCCCCTGATGAAGACGTAATCGATGGTGTAAAATTTCACAGGGAAGACGAATCCAGCCAAAAACTGAGATAAAAGTTAATTTTTTATCTGAATATCGCTTGAATCCCCGATTTTATCCCCCATTTCGCTTGACTACGAAAAACCGCTGAATATGATTAGCACTCCCAATAAGCGAGTGCTAACTCGCAGCTAATTAAACAGGTCCATTCCTAGAGGATGGCAAGTCATTAACGAAAACTACGGAGCGTAGCAACAATGAATATTCGTCCCCTGCATGATCGAGTAATCGTCAGGCGTAAGGAAGAGGAACGTACCACAGCCGGTGGTATCGTGATCCCCGATTCAGCCACTGAAAAACCAAGCATGGGTGAAATCCTTGCAACAGGTCACGGCAAAGTCACCGATTCCGGTGATGTACGCGCCCTGGATGTAAAGGCGGGTGACACCGTTTACTTCGGCAAGTACTCCGGCACTGAAATCAAGGTTGACGGCGAAGAACTGCTGATTATGCGCGAAGATGACATCATCGCTGTTGTTGAATAATTCGGAATATTAAGAGGTATAAACTCAAATGAGTGCAAAAGAAGTAAAATTTGGTGATGATGCGCGTGCGCGCATGGTCCATGGCGTTAACGTTCTGGCGAACGCCGTAAAAGTAACCCTGGGTCCCAAGGGCCGTAACGTGGTTCTCGACAAGAGCTTTGGTGCACCGACCGTGACCAAGGACGGGGTATCCGTGGCCAAGGAAATTGAACTCGAAGACAAGTTCGAAAACATGGGTGCGCAAATGGTAAAGGAAGTTGCGTCACATACTTCTGATGTTGCTGGTGACGGCACTACCACTGCAACTGTTCTGGCCCAGGCGATCGTGCGTGAAGGTATGAAAGCGGTTGCCGCTGGCATGAATCCGATGGACCTGAAGCGTGGTATCGACAAGGCGGTTGCAGGGGCAGTGGAGCACCTCGAGTCTATTTCGACTCCCTGTGCTGACACCAAGGCGATTGCCCAGGTCGGCACTATTTCTGCAAATTCGGATAGCAGTGTCGGTGATATCATCGCCGAAGCAATGGATAAAGTCGGCAAAGAAGGCGTTATTACCGTCGAGGAAGGCTCATCTTTGGATAATGAACTCGATGTCGTCGAAGGTATGCAGTTTGACCGCGGTTACCTGTCTCCCTACTTTGTCAACGAGCAGTCAACCATGTCAGCCGAGCTCGAAGAGCCGGCGATTTTGCTGTTCGACAAGAAAATTTCCAACATCCGTGAATTGCTGCCGATTCTCGAATCGGTTGCCAAGGCCAGCAAGCCGTTGCTGATTATTGCCGAAGACATCGAAGGCGAAGCACTGGCAACCCTCGTGGTCAACACCATGCGCGGTATTGTCAAGGTTTGTGCCGTCAAAGCGCCTGGCTTCGGCGATCGTCGCAAGGCAATGTTGCAGGACATCGCTGTTCTGACCGGTGGCCAGGTGATTTCGGAAGAAGTTGGCCTGAGCCTCGAGAAGGCGACTCTGGAAGATCTTGGTTCGGCCAAGAAGGTATCCATCACCAAGGAAAATACTACGATTGTTGATGGTGCCGCTTCCGCCGAGGATATCCAGGGCCGCATTAGCCAGATCAAATCACAAATCGCCGAATCGACTTCGGATTACGATACCGAGAAAATGCAGGAACGTCTTGCCAAGCTGGCCGGCGGTGTTGCAGTGATCAAGGTGGGTGCCGCGACCGAAATCGAGATGAAGGAAAAGAAGGCGCGCGTGGAAGACGCATTACACTCTACCCGTGCTGCTGTCGAAGAAGGCGTGGTACCCGGTGGTGGCGTTGCGTTGATTCGTGCGCGTGCCGCGATTACAGATCTCAAGGGCGACAACCATGATCAGACAATCGGTGTCGATATTGCTCGCCGTGCCCTGGAAGAACCAATCCGCCAGATTGTTAACAATGCCGGTGACGAGGCCTCCGTGGTTACCAATAATGTCGAGGAAGGCGAAGGTAACTATGGTTACAACGCGGCAACCGGTGAATATGGTGACATGATCGAATTGGGTATCCTCGATCCAACCAAGGTCGCACGTTTTGCACTTCAGAATGCGGCTTCAGTGGCTGGCTTGCTGATCACTACCGAGGCGATGATCGCGGAAGCACCTAAGGAAGCTGGACCTGCTATGCCGGATATGAGTGGTATGGGTGGCGGCATGGGCGGCATGGGCGGCATGATGTAGTTTCTGACTGCTGCGCTCGCGATAGCGGCGTTATCTTTGCCGACGAGACGCTCACATACTAATCGTATGTTCGCGCCTTCGCCGCCAAAAATGCCTTGCTCTCGCTTCGCTCGCGACGCCAGAAGCATTCTGGCTTAGCTGAAGTACCATAAGTAAAAAGCCCCGCTGATGCGGGGCTTTTTTTGCCTGTTGTTCCCCCGGATCTCGATATCACCACACCCCGATTCCGTCGTCATCCTCGCGAAAACGGGGATCTTGCAAAGGCTAAAGCTCTGCATTTTGCAGGTTAAATTGATCCAGATCGGTATTTGTACTCGGTGTTTGCGCGATTATTGCCACATGGCGAGCAAGAAACCAGTTTCACTAAACCACACGAAACTCTACCAGGCCTGCAATCTGCGGCAGTTTGAATTTAAAACCACGGCAGATCTCGAACCCCTGGATCAACCTTTGGGTCAGGATCGGGCGCTGGAAGCAATTGAATTCGGTGTCGATATTGAGCAACAGGGGTTCAACCTGTTTGTAGTAGGGGATACCGGCCTCGGCAAACACGAGCTTGTGCAGCAGATACTATCGCGGCATGCGCAGGCCTCGGACCTCCGATCCGATTGGTGCTACGTGAGTAACTTTGCCAATCCCCAGCAGCCAAAACTATTAAAATTGCCGGCAGGCATGGGTCAGAAACTACGCCTCGACATGCAATCGCTGGTTGAGGATTTATTGACCTTGTTGCCGTCGTCCTTTCAAAGCGAGGAATACCGAAATCGTCGCCAGGAAATCGAGCAGGAATTGCAGGATCGACAGGAGCGGTCCTTCCGCGAACTCGACCGGGAAGCCGAGGGAAAAGGAATCATCATCATGCGCACACCCGGTGGATACACCATGGGACCGATGGTCAATGGTCATCTGCTTGACCAACAGGAATACGCAAAACTCTCCGATAGTGAAAAGCAGCGCATCGAGTCTTTAATCGCGGATCTACAAATCAAATTGCAGGCCATTCTTCAGGAGATGCCCCTGGTGCAGCGTGAGCATCATCAGCAAATCAAGGCTTTGAACCAGGAGATTACCCAACACTCGGTCGAGCAGTTAATCGCATGGATGGAAAATAGCTATCGTGACCAACCTGATATCATGGAATATCTGCAAGCGGTAAAAGAGAATGCGATCAGGGGTGTCAGCGCGTTTCTACCGTCGAAGCAGGGACAGGAAACCGATAATATTGCCAGTCGCGTGGCGGAGTTCCACGCATTCAGGATCAACGTAATTCTCGATAACACCGATACCAGGGGTGCGCCGATCGTTTTTGAAAACAATCCCACCTACCAGAATCTTATCGGTCGGGTCGAATATGTTTCCCAGATGGGAACCCTGGTCACGAACTTCACTTTGATCAAATCCGGGGCCCTGCATCGCGCGAACGGCGGCTACCTGATTCTGGATGCCTATAATCTGTTAAGGCATGGCTTTGCCTGGGAAGGTCTCAAGGGGGCGCTCAAGTCCGGGGAAATCAAGATTCAATCACTGGAACAGATGTTGAGCCTGGTCAATACCGTCTCGCTCGAACCGGAATCGATGCCACTCGACGTTAAGGTAATCCTGGTCGGTGAACCCTGGCTTTACTACTTGCTGAGGGCTCATGATCACGAGTTTGAACAGTTATTCAAAGTCTCGGCGGATTTTGCACAAACCACAAAGCGTGATGCCGAAAGCACACTTGACTATGCCCGTATGATTGCAGCGGTGCAGCAGAAATGCGGGGCCAGGCCGCTGGATAAAGCGAGCGTTGGCCGAATTATCGAGGAAGCATCGCGCACCGCGGGCGATACCGAAAAGCTTTCATTGCACATGGATGATATGCGCGATTTGTTGAACGAGGCCAATTACTGGGCCGGCAAGGTAAATAAAAAAATCATACGCCTGGCAGATGTCGAGCAGGCAATCGATAAGCAGGCCCATCGGCAGGACCGATATCGTGAACTCTTACAGGAACAGATTCTACGCGGCATAAAGCTCATCGATACGGAGGGTAGCAGGATTGCCCAGGTGAATGCGCTGTCGGTACTGCAAATCGGTGCTTATCGTTTTGGCCAGGCCTCGCGCATCACCGCTACCGCAAGGCTCGGACGCAGTGGCGTCGTCGACATCGAGCGCGAGGCCAAACTGGGTGGTGAGATTCATTCCAAAGGGGTCATGATTCTGTCGGCCTATCTGGCCCATCGTTATGCTGCGAATCAACCGTTACCGTTAGCCGCTAGTCTCGCGTTCGAACAATCATACGGTATGGTCGATGGCGATAGCGCCTCAGCTGCGGAATTATGCGCGCTATTATCGGCACTCGGTGAGATTCCGCTCAAACAATCGCTGGCGGTTACCGGCTCGATCAATCAACTGGGTGAAATCCAGGCGATTGGGGGAGTTAACGAGAAAATCGAGGGATTTTTTGAAGTCTGTGCCTCGCGCGGCTTAAACAAGGAACAGGGCGTTATTATTCCCGCAGCCAACCAGGTGCACCTGATGCTGCACAAGGATGTTCGTGAAGCAGTAAAAAAGAGGGAATTTTTTATTTATCCCGCGCAACAGGTCGAAGACGTTATGCGACTGCTCTCCGGCCTGGAGCCGGGCCAGGCTGACGCGAAGGGTGCCTATCCTCGGAATAGTTTCAATTACCGGGTGCAACGGCGCATCGAAAAGCTGCAAAAAATGCAAAAACAATACGCCCGGCAAGACGGTGCAAGGGAATCGAGCACTGCTTCGGGTAAAAAGAAATGACGGCAAAAAATTCGAACGACAAACAGCAGGCGGTGATGCTGGTGGTCGATGTTAGCAATTACTCTGTTACTACGGTCAACCTGGCGGTGGAAATGGCAGTATCAGTTCAGACTGGTTTGCTGGGTTTATTTATCGAGGATGAAGATCTGCTCCAGGTCGCAGGATTGCCATGCACACGCGAGATAACCCTGACGACGACACGTGAACGTCCTACCAGTATTGACCAGATGCAGCGTTCGTTGCGTTCGGTAGCCCAGCAGTTCAAACAAACATTGCAACGGGAAGCCCAGGCATCGCAAATAGCCTGGCACTTTGACACGGTCCGCGGTCGAATGCGGGATATCGGTTTAAAATCCAAACGGGATGTGACCTATACGATTCTTGATCAGTCGGTGTCGCATAGATTGCAATCCTCTGGGCAGGTTCGCAGAACCCGTAAAGTCTTGTTGATATTAGACAACTCGCCCCGTCAAAAACTCGCGCTAAGCGTGGTTTTACGTCGCTTTCGTCACGAAAAAGTTGAACTAACGGTAGTTGGCGAAGATCCAGAACGGATATTATCGTCGGTGCTCCCGTCACAGATTTCGGCTAAGGATAGCGAGGTTGTTTTGATCAGGTTTCGTCGTGATGACCTGTTTGAGCTGCTCGCTCGAGCGGGCCCCAGCTTCGACTGCGCGATCATGTCGCAACACGAGAACGCCGCTGAATTACCTCGCATTCTGAATGATCTGCGCTGCCCGGCGATACTGGTCGCGTAGATTTAATAATGATTCGAGCCAGCATTACCGGTGGTTTTCGATTCACCTGTTGAATACGTACAGATCCAGTTTGTCCAGGTTTGGTTCCTTTTGAAAGCTATTTTCAAATTCGAATCCCAGTTTGCAAAGCAGTTTTCTTGAGGCCACGTTATCCGGGGTCAGGATAGCAACTATGCGCGATATCCCCAGCTTGATGCAGCCGTAATCAAGGATCGCGGTGGTTGCTTCAAGTGCATAGCCCTGTCTTCTGAATTCAGGCAGAAAGGCAAATCCGATATCGACATCAGCAAGTGTTTCGCGTTTCAGCAATCCACAGATGCCGATTGGCGTGCCATCTTCTTTGAGTGAAACGTGGTTCAGCCCAAATCCCAGGTTTCGATACATTTCAAGGGGGCCTGTTTCGATGTAGGCTTTGGCGTCTTCGAGGTTCGAGACATTTTTATCCCCGATGTAACGGATCCACGTCGGGTCGTTGACCAGGGTATAAATGAAAGGCGCGTCGCCAACTTCCAGCCATCGAATTTTTAGACGGCGGGTTTCGATGGCTAACGGTGTTGTCACTTAGGTTCAGGAAGGCAGGAAGTCGATTGGATAAGTGACCGTGATTTCAGCCACGCTGGAATTGCTGAACTTGAATTTTTTTATCTTGAGCACCAGTTTGCGTTCCAGTGCTTCGTCTCCCAGCTCGCTGGATAGAATCTTAACCGCGGTCACCTGTCCGCCAGGTGCGATTGTCAGTTCGACGACAACCTGTCCGGCCAACGATGGATTTTTGCGCAACGCGCGATTGTAGATGTTAAAAATACCACCTTTATTTTGCTGGAAAACACGTTCGATTTCATCCTCGCTGCGTTTCGCGCCCGTTCCTTGCTGGGATTTCGATGTCGACGCCTTGGCAAGCTTTTTACCGTCAGATTCGATTTTACTTTCAACCCTGGTGGTCTGACGTTGCGTTAACTCATTGGTTTTTATGGTTCGGTTGAGGGTATCTGTTTTGATACCGCCACTGGTTTTTTGCGCGTTCGAGGTCAGCAAGTCACTGGCAGTGGCCACTTTGACTTCTTGCTTACCGCTGGTTTGTTGTGGCAGTTTGAGCACATCGTCAAGTGCGAAACTTTCGCGCAAATCTTCGAGTTCGTCACTTAACGCGATCAGGCCACTTTTCTTGGCGACTTCGCGAGCGTCTGGCTTCTTAACTTCTTTTTTCTTTTCTTTCTTCTTCTCTTTAGGTTTTTCCTTCTTCTTCTTCTTCTCAGGCTCTTTTTTCTTTGCTTCCTTGGGTTTTTCTTTCTTCGGTGGCGGGGGTTTAATTTTTTGCTTTTCCAGGATCAGCTTCGCGAGGCGAGGCGATACGTCGACCAGGTTTTTCTGTACGACTTCCGGTAGCTTGATCGAATTCAGTACCACGCCAGCGCCTAGAAACAGCAGCAGCGTAACAATCATGATCCGGCGAAAACTGCGATCTTCCTGGTGGTCGACCCAGGGTAAATTCGGTTCCGGTATTGCGACTGCCCTTGCCATCAGGTCTCTGCCGCCTTCTGGTTTACTGCAAACGAAATGTTGGTATATTCAGCGCCAGCACAAGTCAGCATGATCTTTTTTAGCAGCAGGTAAGGAATTTCCTGGTCACCCATAATCGTGACGCCCTTGTTGTCGGTAATGTCCTTGACCTTTACCGAGGCATTTCTCAACGCAATAAACAGGGGCTTGATCGAGTTCTTGTCACCTTTGAGTGCATCCTTGATCGTGACAATGGCTTTTCCCTGCAGGCGGATGACGCGATCATCGACCGCGATTACCAGGTTTCGCGAGGGCAGTTTTTCGGCTGCTGCTTCGGGTAATACAATGTTCTTGGGCGAGGGTAGTACCTGGGTGCTGGTCGCATTGACGAGCAGGAAAAATACCAGGATCGTAAAAATATCCATCAACGACACCATGTTCAACACGGCGTTTCGATTCTGGCCGCGTTTGTGGTGTTGCTGCATGCGTTTGGCGCGTCTGGAATATTTCATTCAATCATGACCCTGTGATTACTTGGCCGCGTCGCCAATCGATATATCCGGGAATAGTTCGGCGAAGACCCATTCACCGTCCACTTCGGCTCGATACGAACGCGAGCTATCCATGGCCCTGATTAAATCGTCGTAACGCGTCTTTTGTTCTGCCAGGATCGTGATGTTGGTATGCTCCGGGATCCGCGCTTTTACCTGTTTCAGGGTTTCCTTTAACAGGGCGTAATTGTGCTCCTTGCCTTTCGAGGGTATCCGCTTGATTAACCCCAGGCGATTGTCGGAAAGCACCAGCATATTCTTACGGATGGTTATGCGTAACTCGTATGGTGGCTTCTTCGGTTGCTTACTATCCTGTGCGCTCGGCGGAGGTAAGTTCAAATCCAGTATCGTGATATGACTGAATACGGCCGTCATCAACAAAAACGGCACCAATACCACCATCAGATTCATGAAGGCAGTAATGTTCAGCTCAGCAGCGGGATGCTTGCGTCTGTGTACCCGTTTTGACATTGGAGTACTTACTGAGCGCTGTTTTTAACGCGAGACAAATGATTGACGAACTTGACCACAGTCATCTCCAGACTGTCGACGATTTCGGTCGTCTTGGTTTGTAACACCGTGTAAAAGAACAACAGCGGAATTGCGACAATGAGTCCAAATGCGGTTGTGTTCATCGCCACCGATATGCTGGTCGAAAGAATCTCTGCTTTCATCGAGGGATCGACCTGGGCGACCGCGGTAAACGCCTTGATCAATCCGATAATCGTACCCAGCAATCCCAACAGTGTGGCGATATTGGCAAACATCGCGAGATAGTGGGTGCGCTTTTCAAGGCGTGGTATCGCTTCCATAATGCTTTCGTCCATCGCCGCTTCGAAGTCGTCCCTGCGGCGGGCAGATTTATAGTGTTCGATGCCCTGCAGCAGAATCCGGCTTACCGTGGCGCTTGATTTGCTGGCGAGTTGGCTGGCGCTGTTGACCTCACCTTTCGCCACCAATGGCATCAGCTTGGCAATCATGTGGCGATTTTTTGTTTTTGCAACGGTGAGGTGTAACCAACGTTCCACGGTGATCGCGAGGCCGATGGCCAGAACAATCAGGATCGGGTACATGAATGGCCCACCGTCCTGGAAAAACCTTATTACTGTAATTAGCATTTCATTCATTGCGAGAGTCTCCGCGGTCTCTGGTCAACTGCCGGTTTATTGCAGTTTTGCCTTTGAAAATATGGCGTCGTGATAGTGAATTTTGCGTTTGAAAGCGGCCCGTTCAATAGGGGTTAGATTTTGATCCATAATGCTTGCTATCGGCGGTGAGGAAATCTCGAAACGTTGCGCCGATTTCCATGGAACAATATATAAAACTTTGGGCAATTCCTTGTTTCCGATTATCTCGGTGCCTTCCATCTGCAATCTTTCTTGAGCACTCACATAAGCACTACTTGAAATAGCAAAGATTACGAAAAATGCGAGCGAAAGTTTTCTCATTTACTTATCCCTGGGACTTTGTGGTGGTTGATTTCAAGCGTCGTTGAATGTCGACGATCCAGCCGGCAACCTGGGTATCTTCCTCGCTAACCAGGGCCTGGTACTTCTGATAATGTCGTAATGCCTGTTCCAGGTCCTGCAGGTATATATCAAACAGGATGCCGAGGTTAAGGTGTGCAGATGCATAGTCAGAATCGATCGCGATGGCGTGCTGATAGTGAGTACGAGCTTCGTTAAACTGCCCCTTTTGACGCTGCAGGATACCAAGGTGGTTGTGCCCGACCGCATCCTTATTGTTACGAGCGATTGCCTGCTTGAAGGCCTGTTCGGCGAGATCCAATTGCTGCAGTTTGAAGTAAGCCAGT
>Ga0255052_10002127_pt1 | contig 14464 bp, 9 predicted proteins | sample JV7_2_21_MG_FD_188632 | JGI IMG/M metagenome (GOLD analysis project Ga0255052, IMG submission 188632) | Seawater microbial communities from Jervis Inlet, British Columbia, Canada - JV7_2_21 | ecosystem: Environmental > Aquatic > Marine > Inlet | place: Canada: British Columbia | collected...
TACGATCAGCGAACTTGCCGCAGAAGTCGGCAAGCCTTCGTGGGACTGGGAAGCACCTGCCGAGGACACCGAACTCGCCGGCGCCGTTGCGGCCCAGGCTGAAGCGGGCCTTTCAGCGGCCTACCAGACTACCGACAAGCAGGAGCGCCAGGCAGCAGTAGGCGCGGCGAAGAACGCAGCAGTTGAGGCCCTGGCAGCGGGCGACGATGCCAAGTGGAGCGCCGACGATGTTAAGGGCGCGTTGTACAAACTTGAAAAAAGCACCGTTCGCAACCGTGTTATTGCCGGCGAACCGAGAATTGATGGACGTGATCGTGAAACGGTCCGCCCGATCGACGTGAAAGTCGGAGTATTGCCACGAGCACATGGCTCATCAGTCTTTACGCGCGGTGAGACACAGGCGATCGTTACGACGACGCTTGGCACAGGCCGTGACGCACAGATCATTGATGCGATTGAAGGCGAGCGCAAAGAGCCGTTTATGCTGCATTACAACTTCCCTCCGTACTGCGTAGGCGAGACTGGCTTTATCGGATCTACGAAACGACGCGAGATCGGACACGGTAAGCTGGCAAAACGGGGCATTCAGGCCGTGATGCCGCATTTCGATGATTTTAGCTATGTCATTCGTGTGGTGTCTGAAATTACTGAATCAAACGGATCGAGCTCCATGGCCTCTGTGTGCGGCACCAGCCTCGCATTGATGGATGCGGGCGTGCCTATCAAGGCGCCTGTTGCTGGTGTTGCGATGGGTCTCGTCAAGGAAGGCGACGATTATGCCGTTCTGACCGATATTCTCGGCGATGAAGATCACCTCGGTGACATGGACTTCAAGGTTGCCGGCACCGACGGTGGCATCACCGCGCTGCAGATGGATATCAAAATCCAGGGGATTACTCGCGAGATCATGGACAAGGCGCTGGCTCAGGCCCGCGATGCACGCCTGCATATCCTTGGCGAGATGAACAAGGTCCTGAGTACGCCTCGTGAAGAAATGTCCGAATGGGCACCTTCAATAATCGCGTTCAAGATTGACCCCGAGAAGATTCGCGATGTCATCGGTAAGGGTGGTTCTGTCATCCGCGCCATGACCGAGGAGACCGGTGCGACGATCGATATCGATCAGGACGGCACAGTTCGGATCGCATCAGTCGATGGAGCTTCCGGCAAGGAAGCGCAGCGTCGTATCGAGTTGATTACGGCTGACGTCGAAGTGGGGCGTGTGTACGACGGCAAGGTTGTCCGGCTAATGGACTTTGGCGCATTCGTCACCATCCTGCCGGGCAAGGACGGCCTCGTTCACATCTCGCAAATCTCGAACGAACGTGTCGAAAAAGTCAGTGACAAACTGGCCGAGGGCGACCTCGTCAAGGTCAAGGTCCTCGAAGTCGATCGTCAGGGCCGTGTGCGCCTGTCTATGAAGGAAGTCGAGGCAGCCTAAAGCTGCGACGTCAGGAAATCGAGAATTCGCCGTGGCAGGTAGTATTTGGGCCGCCACGGCGTACCTCCTTCTATAAAGCCGACGTGCCCGCCGGTCACAGAGACCTCCAGAGATACCTGATCCGATAGCCGATCCTGGTGCGGGATGACTCCGGGTGTCATAAACGGGTCATCGAGGGCGTTGACGATCAGCGTTGGCTGGGCAATACCTTTTAAAAACTGTGCAGAACTGCACTTATCATAGTAGTCGTTCATGCCATCGAATCCGTGTAGCGGTGCGGTGACGGCATCATCAAACACAGCAAAATTCTCCGCTGCCATTGCCCGATTCCAGTCAAAGGCCGCCGTATGGCGGTCAAATTTTCGCTGCACAGAGATCTTCATGCGTTTTAGAATGTAGTGCTGATAAATCTTTGAAAACCCTGTATTTAATGCCTCTGCACATTTGTACAAATCGAGCGGTACGCAGACCGCTCCCGCCGCCGCGAGGCGCGAATCCCGGCCTGATTCGCCGAGATATTTCAACAAGATATTGCCGCCCAGCGAGTACCCCACGGCCAGGATGGGCCCGGTCTGCCCCTGTTCATGCAGCGTTCGCAGAAAATAGCGAATATCACCCGTTTCACCGGCGTGATAACGCCGGGGCAGGCGATTTCGGTAATCGCCACAATCCCTGAAATGCAACACGCAGGGACGCCAGCCGCGCTCGAGCGCTGTCTCCATCATCATGCGAGCGTAGGATGACTCGGCCGAGCCTTCCAGGCCATGCAATACAACGAGCAACGGTGCGGTGCTTGGCAGCGAGTCCCCGGCCTCCAGCCAGTCAATCGCAGTCATGTCGCCGTCGGGAAGCTCAAGAATTTCACGGCGCAATGGTGTGCGCTTGCGCCAAGCCCAGGGCAAAGATGGAAATATGGTCTGCAAATGACGATGCCTCAGCCACGCGGCCGGCTTAAACTCGCTTTGCAGAATGCGCTTGTCAGTCTTTTCGTCAGTCATATCGCGGACAAAAAAATGGCCCCCCGCTTTCGCAGGGGGCCAGCCATGGAGTGTTAACTCCTTCAGGCATGGCAACGGGGGGCGGGGGAGCGTATCCCCGTTGCACTTCCCACGCTAGGCATCTAAGGCCCTGATGTCAAGGTATTTTCAGTTTCATCATTAACCATCGGGACAACTTTTTTATGGCGGCGAATGATCTCTACCAAAAAATCCCTGCTGATCATCGTTTCACCGTTTTGCTCCTGCTCGCTGACGACCTGCAACAGGATTAAAGGCGTAATGTCGTCGCCACTTCTTCTATCAATTACGACCAGATCCGTCTCGTCTGCAACCAGGTTTCTGATGTCCGCTAGCGTTACGTAACGACTTTCTGCGGTGTCATACAAACGACGGTTCGGGTACTTTTTAATCACTCTGGTCATGGGTGCCTACCTTAGCCCATTTTCCCGGGGCCGGATATCGCGCTGATCTTCAAGAACGCTCACGTTCCAGTTTTCGATGGCCCATTGCCATAAATCGGTGAGGCCGGCCGCTTCAAGATCTTCTGGTGGTGCCTGACCGAGCATCTGGAGTGCGGTAAACAGGTTCGCCTCAACCGTATCTAATCGGACTCCTGGCGCACCATGGCTCTTGCTGAGCTTCTGGCCGCGCTCGTTCACTGCAACGGGCAGGTGACAGTAGTCTGGCGTTTCATACCCGAGAAGTTGCTGCAGCCAGATCTGCCGCGGCGTCGAGTCCATAAGGTCGATACCACGCACCACATCGGTGATGCCCTGTTGTTCATCATCGATCACGACCGCGAGTTGATACGCAATCAGCCCGTCACGCCTGAGAATGATGAAGTCACCCGACTCTGTTTCGAGTGCTTGTGACTGTGCTCCCTGTAAACGGTCGTCGAATCGGATTGGCTGGTTTTCAGTACGCACACGAAGTGCGAATTCGGCCGCATCACTACCGTCGCGACAGATACCTGGATAGATAATGCCCAGCGCGCTACGCGGTGCGTCGGCAAGGTCTCGTCTCGAGCAGCCGCAGCGGTAGGCCATGCCTGAATCCGAAAGCACGCGAATGGCGGCCTCGTGGGCGTCACGGTTGTCACTTTGAAATGTCGCCGGGCCGTCCCACTCGAAGTGATGACGCTCGAGCGCCTCAATAATCTCGTCGCTGGCGCCCGGTTGCTCTCTCGGAGGGTCGATGTCCTCGACTCGGACGAGCCATTGACCACCCTCGCGGCGTGCTTCGAGAAAGCTCGCGACGGCGGTCAGCAACGACCCGAAATGCAGCGGGCCGGTTGGCGACGGTGCGAACCGACCAATATAAGGCGTGGAGCGAGTCGTACTAGCGGTAACGATCGTCCCGATCTCGGAACTGGCGTTCCGCGAGTTCGCGCCGTTCCTGTGCCTCCAGGCAAAGCGTGGCAACCGGACGTGCTTCGAGACGCTTCAAGCCGATCTCTTCGCCGGTTTCGTCACAATAGCCGTAGGAACCCTCATCGATACGCGCCAGGGCTGAATCGATTTTTCGCAACAGCTTACGTTCACGGTCTCGTGTCCGCAGCTCGAGACCGAACTCCGATTCCTGCGTCGCCCGATCATTCGGGTCTGGGAAGTTCGCGGCTTCATCCTGCATGTGGTGCACAGTCCGATCGACCTCGAACATCAGCTCTCGCTTCCAGGCGCTAAGAATCCGCTGGAAATGTTTGAGCTGGTCGTTGCTCATATACTCTTCACCACTGCCGGGTATGTAAGGATCGATACCATGGATCGGTCCTGACAGCAGATCTCCACGAGAGCGGGTGCGGCGGGGCGGCGCCTTACGTGTGACTTTCTTCCGTGCGGGAGCCTTTTTCTTGCTAACCGCTTTCTTCCTCGGCACAGCCTTCTTCTTGCTGGCCTTTTTGGCGACCTTTTTCCTGGAAGATTTCTTCTTGGCGACCTTCTTTTTGGCGACCTTTTTCCTAGAAGCTTTCTTCTTGGCGACCTTTTTCCTAGAAGCTTTCTTCTTGGCGACCTTTTTCCTAGACGCTTTCTTCTTGGCGACCTTTTTCCTGGAAGATTTCTTCTTGGCGACCTTCTTTTTGGCAACCTTTTTCTTGGAAGCTCTCTTCTTGGCCGGCTTTTTCTTACTCGCCGCCTTACGGGTGACCTTTTTCCTGGAAGATTTCTTCTTGGCAACCTTTTTCTTGGCAAGCTTCTTTTTGGCGACCTTTTTCCTGGCAACCTTCTTCTTGCTCACTCGCTTTGACGCAACCTTTTTGCGTGAGGCTGTCGATTTTTTCCGCTTCTTGCTTGCGGACTTCTTTGCGGGCATCTGGAACTCCTGCCGGATCGAGAAAAGGGCGGGATTATACATTGATAGCGAGCCTTTGGAAGCCCCATTTTGCAACGATTTACAACTGCCTCCGGAAGGCCCGGCAAAATCGTTTTATTGGCCGAATTCCATTACACTAGCCCGATTTGACGGACAACTGGCGTCTGACACCATATGCGAATAAGCAAAATCAAGCTCGCTGGCTTCAAATCCTTCGTCGACCCCACAAATATCACCTTCCCCAGCAGCCTTGTCGGCGTCGTTGGACCGAACGGTTGTGGTAAGTCGAATGTCATCGACGCGGTTCGGTGGGTCATGGGTGAAAGCTCAGCCAGCCGCTTGCGCGGCGATTCCATCACGGACGTCATTTTTAATGGCTCGAGCACTCGAAAACCTATCGGGGCGGCATCGGTTGAACTACTGTTCGACAACAGTGACACGACTCTCGAGGGCCAATACGCGAAATACGCTGAAATCGCTATTCGCCGTGAGGTGACCCGGGACGGTATCTCCAATTACTTCCTCAACGGTACGAAGTGCCGGCGCAAGGATATTACAGGTGTTTTCCTGGGTACCGGGCTGGGACCACGTAGTTACTCGATCATCGAGCAGGGCATGATCTCGCGCCTGGTTGAGGCAAAGCCCGAGGAAATGCGCGTATTTCTCGAAGAGGCCGCCGGCATATCCAAGTACAAGGAGCGCCGCCGCGAAACCTCCAACCGCATCAAACACACAAAAGAAAATCTCGAACGCCTGATGGACGTACTCGAGGAAGTCGAGAAACAGATCAAACACCTTGATCGGCAGGCCAAGATGGCCGAGCGCTATGGCCGCTACAAAAATGAAGAGCGTCGTACGGCTGCCGAATTGCTGGCATTACGGACCAATGATCTTGATGACCGCGCAACCGACGCGCGCAAATACCTGGAAGAACGCAAGACGAGCCTCGAAGCCACAATTGCCGAACAGCGCAAGATCGAAGCCCAGATCGAAGAGTCTCGTGAGCTACAGAGCCAGCGTAACGATGAATTCAACGTAGTCCAGGGCCGCTTTTACAAAGTGGGCTCGGAAATCGCCCGGCTCGAGCAGTCCATCGAGCATGGCCACGAGCTGCGCGAGCGGCAAACCAAGGACCTGGCGCAGGCCATCCAGGGTGCTCGCGAAATAGGCGAACACATTGATAAAGACCAGACTGAGATCGCACAGCTCGAATTGACGCTGAACGAACTCGTGCCCGGCCTCGAACAAGCCCGCCAGAGCGAGAAGACGTCGGCGGAGTCTCTACTGCAGGCTGAAGAGGCACTGGCCGAGTGGCAACTACAGTGGGACGACTACACGGCGCGTTTCAATGAGGCGCAACAGCAGCGCAACGTTGAACACACTCGTTCCGAGGAAATTGAATCTCGCATCCAGAGCTTTGTCGAGCGTCGCCAGAAACTTGACGAAGCATCGTCAGGTGCGAGTGCCGATGATCTGAAAGCGAATTTCGACGAGCTGACTGCCCAGGAGCAACGCAAACGTCAGGCTCGCGATGAATTCGACCGCCATCTGACCGACATCGCGGACAAGATCCGAAAACTACGCGAACAAGACGGTAAATTAACGCGCCTTGTCGACGAAAGACTCTCGTCGTTGCAAGAGGCAGAAGGCAAATTTGCCTCGCTCGAGGCCTTGCAAAAGGCAGCGCTGGGTGAAGGTGACGAAGGTGTGCAGGAGTGGCTGGAGAGCTCGGGTCTCGATTCAAATCGTAAAGTTGCGCAGACCCTTGATGTTGCCGACGGTTGGGAGAAAGCAGTCGAGACCGTTCTGGGCGACTACCTGCAGGCGATCTGCGTCAACGATATTACGCCGGTAACTGAGAGCATCGCCAAGCTGCGAAGTGGCAACCTGACTATCTTGCAGGAACAGGGTGGTGACCCTGATCTATTCGATGTCTCGGACACACTTGCGGCCAAGGTGACCGGGGCACCAAAGCCGGTTCATCGCTTACTCGCGCAGGTGAGAGTGGCCGAGTCTCTGGGCACCGCATTGTCCGTTCGTGAGTCAATTGGCGAAGACGGTTCGGTGATCACGGCGGAGGGCATCTGGCTGGGCAAGCAATGGTTGCGTGTATCGCGCGACAGAAACTCCAAAGCGGGTGTTTTGTCCCGTGAGCATGCCATGCGCCGCCTCAAGAGCGAGATTCGCGAGTTGCGGGCCCGCTTTGAAAGTGCCCGGAAGCTGCTGCACGATGGACGGATACGGCTCAATCAACTTGAGGAGCGCCGGGACGTGCTGCAGACAGATGCCGGATCATTACTCGTCGAATACTCCGAACTCAAAGCGGCGCTCGATGCGGCTGAGTACCGTATGGACCAGGCGAACGCGCGTAAGGCTTCGATCGCCGAGGAGTCAAGCGAAGTAGAGAATCAACGGATTTCGGCCGAAGAGCAGTTGCGCGAATCACGCCGCAATTTCAATCAGGCAGTAGAGTCGCTGGATGAATTTGCGACGCTGCGTGAAACGCTCGAGACACGCCGTGACGAAATGCGTGCCGAGTTGCAGCGCGTTCGTGAGCGGGCGCACGAAGACCGGCTGACGGTGCAAAACATCACTATTCAGTTTGAAAGCCGGCGAACGAGCAAAGATTCCGCTGCCCAGAACCTGGCGCGCATGCGCTCGCAGCTTGAGCAGTTTGAGGCTCGCGAAGTTGAGATACGCGAGCAACTGGAACAACGTCAGGCACCTCTTGCTGAAAACAAGAAATCGCTCGACGATCAGCTGGCTAATCGCGTAACGGTTGAGGAAGAGTTGGCGGCTGCCCGCAGGTTAGTTGAAGACGTCGAGGCTCGATTGCGCGAGTTCGACCAAACTCGAATGCAGATTGACCAGCGCGTTGAAGAGGCACGTGCGACTGTTAGCGAAGCCGAAATGGGTGCACGCGAACTCGGCGTTCGGCGCGAAGGGTTTGCCGAGCAACTGGCGGCGACTGATTTCGAGTATGAAACTCTGATCGATGAGCTAGACGAGTCAGCTGACATCGAGTCCTGGGAAGAGAAGCTCGAGAAGAACCGCCGGCGCATCGACAGGCTCGGTCCGATCAACCTCGCTGCGATCGATGAGTTCAAGGAGCAGTCCGAGCGTAAGGAATATCTCGGTTCGCAGCTCGACGATCTAAATAGCGCGCTCGCAACGCTGGAAGGCGCGATTCGCAAGATCGATCGTGAGACACGGTCGCGCTTCCGCGACACATTTAATGACGTCAACGTAGGATTCCAGCGCCTGTTCCCGAGGCTTTTCGGTGGTGGTCATGCCTATCTCGAGCTGACCGGGGATGATCTGCTGTCTGCCGGCGTTACGGTGATGGCACGCCCACCGGGTAAACGAAACAGCACAATTCAATTGTTGTCAGGCGGTGAGAAAGCGCTGGCGGCCGTGGCATTGGTATTTGCGATCTTCGAGCTCAATCCTGCACCGTTTTGCTTGCTCGATGAGGTTGACGCACCGCTTGATGATGCCAACATCGGACGCTTCTGCGACATCGTTCGAGACATGTCCCAGAAAGTGCAGTTTGTGTTCATCACACATAACAAGGTTACGATGGAAATGGCCCGCCAGTTGACCGGTATCACGATGCACGAACCCGGCGTGTCCAGGCTCGTATCGGTCGATCTTGATGAGGCCGTGAAAATGGCAGCGAGTTAGGTCATTGATAAATGGATGGACTACGCTGGTTGCTGCTGCTTTTCGGAATACTGGTAATCGCCGGTGTTTATCTTTATAGCCGCCGCGAGCGCGACAAGCCCGAACAAGAGTCCGTTCCCGAACAACGCGTAGCTCCTACACTTGGTGGCGAATCAACAATTGATCCCAACGAAGAAGCGCCCGTCGTCGAAGATGCGGACGATAATTTCCCGGCCGGCCAGGAAGAGTCGCCTGCAGTTAAGCAGAAAATCGTGACGCTACGACTCATTGCGCGTGAAGGCAGTGCGTTCAAAGGCGATGATTTAATCTTGAGTCTTCGGGGTATCGGGCTTCGTCACGGTATGTTCGGTATTTTTCATCGCTATGACGGCAATGACGAATCTCGTACCGTGTTCAGTGCCGCGAGCCTCGTCGAACCAGGCAGTTTCGACCTGGCGAATATCAAGGAGCAAGAGATCCCTGGCATCAGTCTGTTCCTCGTTTTGCCGGGTCCTATCGAAGGTGTTGAGGCTTTCGACATGATGATGGAGACGGCGCGTACGTTGGCGCAATCACTGGACGCGGAGCTCCTGGATGAATCGGGTAGCACATTGAGCATCCAGCGCGAGCGCTATATGCGAGAAGAAATCATCCAGTACCAGCACAGCAATCTGGTTGCCTGATCCGGGCAGGTCCGCATCCGCAATGCCTGCGCCCGCCGCAAAAAGGAAAGCACTCGAATCGCTCAAGAAGCAGATTCGGCATCATAACTATCGCTATCATGTCCTGGATAATCCGGAGGTCCCGGATGCTGAGTACGATCGCCTGATGCGCCAGTTGCAGGCGATCGAAACAAAGTTCCCTGAATTGGTTACTTCGGACTCGCCGACACAGCGGGTGGGCGATACGCCAATTTCGGCATTCGGCACGGTCCAACACCAGTTACCAATGTTGTCACTTGATAACGCTTTTGCACCGGATGAGTTACGTGAGTTTCACCGGCGCGTCGTCGAACGATTGGAGCTGGAGGAGGGCGCGGACAAATTGCAGTACGCGGCCGAGCCGAAACTGGATGGGGCTGCTGTCAGTCTCCTGTACGAGAATGGCGAACTGGTTCGTGGGGCAACGCGCGGCGATGGCACGACAGGCGAGGATATTACGCATAATGTTCGAACCATAGAGTCGATACCGCTGCGCTTGTTAGGTGAAGGCTATCCAGCGGCGCTGGAAGTACGCGGTGAAGTCTTCATGCCAAAGGCCGGATTCGATGCATATAATAAAAAGGCGGAAGCGGCAGGGGAGAAGACCTTCGTCAATCCTAGAAACGCCGCTGCGGGAAGCCTGCGACAACTCGATCCCAAGCTGACCGCCGAACGGCCATTGGATATGTACGTCTATTCCGTTGGCAGGATTGATGGTGGCGAACTGCCACAGACACATAGTGACGTATTGGAGCGTTTGCAGTCCTGGGGTCTAAAGACTTGCCCTGAGAGAGATATTGTCGAAGGCGTAAATGGTTGCCTTGCGTTTTATGAATCGTTAGGTGCCAAGCGTGACGATCTTCCCTACGAAATTGATGGTGTGGTTTACAAAGTGGATGATCTCGCACAACAGCGCGAACTTGGTTTTGTCTCGCGGGCACCGCGATGGGCGATCGCACACAAGTTTCCGGCACAAGAAGAACTGACAACGGTTGACGGCGTGGAGTTTCAGGTAGGGCGGACAGGTGCCGTCACACCGGTTGCACGCCTCCAACCCGTTTTTGTGGGCGGCGTGACGGTCAGCAATGCGACACTGCACAACATTGATGAGTTGCATCGTAAGGATGTCCGGGTTGGCGACACAGTGACTATTCGTCGAGCCGGTGATGTCATACCTGAGGTTGTCGGTGTAATAGCGAGTCGGCGACCAAAAGGCACCAAGAGAGTACAACTGCCCAAGAAGTGTCCGGTCTGTGGATCAGCGGTCACGCGCGAAGGTGACGAGGCGGTCGCTCGCTGTAGCGGTGGGTTGTATTGCTCGGCGCAACGAGCCGAGGCATTGAAACATTTTGTATCGCGCCGGGCCCTGGACATTGAGGGTCTTGGATCGAAGTTGATAGAGCAGCTTGTCGCTGTGGTTCGGGTAAAGACGCCCGCAGATATTTTCGAATTGCGCCAAGACGAACTCGCTGACATGGAACGCATGGGCGAGAAGTCCGCTGAAAACCTGGTCAAGTCAATTGCGGCAAGTCGTAAAACAACACTCGATCGTTTTCTTTACGCTTTGGGTATTCGCGAAGTTGGAGAAGCGACAGCTGCGTCACTTGCTACCTACTTCGGCAAACTCGATGGGATCATGTCCGCGTCGGAAAAGGACCTCATCGACGTTCCGGATGTTGGCCCAATTGTCGCCTCACGCATTCGTTCGTTTTTTGATGAGTCGCATAATCGAGATGTAATAGAAGCACTGCAGAGACATGGCGTGCACTGGAAAGAATCGGAGCCAATGCAAAGCCCCGCGAATGGACCTCTTGCAGGGAAAACATTCGTTCTAACTGGGACACTGCCGACAATGACCCGCGATGAAGCCAAGCATCGAATTCAGGCTATGGGCGGAAAAGTGACCGGCAGCGTCTCCAAGAAAACAAGTTACGTCGTTTTCGGCGAGCAACCAGGTTCAAAATTGGCAAAAGCGCAAGACCTCGGCGTCGAGACAATCGACGAATCAGGCCTCAACACTCTTCTCAAAACCACTTGATCAGTATCAAGTCCGGTATTTACCGGGAAAAACTGCCTCATTCGGCCAGTTTCATTTGTGGCAAAGAAGGGTAGTTACAATCGAAACTTGGGCTATTTTTCCCAAGTCCGTCAAATCATTAGCTAATTTACCGAAGCATCAATATATTTTCCGCCCATGCAGAACGACATCCAGCGACAAATTCTCGGAGCATTCCTCATCGCATTGAGGCCGTTGGCTCGAATTCTGCTTCAGTTCGGTATCGGGTTTCGCGAATTCTCTGAAATCATGAAAACAGCGTTTGTAGACGTTGCTACTAAAGATTATGGACTAAGAGGACGACCGACGAACATTTCTCGTGTAGCTGTCATGACAGGACTGACACGAAAAGAGGTTCGGCGTTTGCGAGAGAAGTTGAACAATGGGGATCACGCGGTCGTAGTCAAATCAACACCACTAGCAGAAATTCTCCACAGATGGCATTCCGAGTCTGAATTTCTAGACCACTCGAACAGACCCTCAAAATTGCCGTTCTCTGGAGATGTAGGATCCTTCTCAAACTTGGTGAAACGCTTCGGCGGGGACATTCCGCCAGGCGCAATGCGAACTGAATTGAAAAGAGTCGGCGCCGTCAGGGAAGACGAAGATGGGATGTTGGAGATCATCAAACGCACACTTTCACCCAAGGGAACTCACGAGAAACTCGTAACGGCATTGGTGCATGGTATTTACCCTCTTAACGCTACGATAGCCCACAACCTTAATCCCGAGCTGGACGACTCTTGGGCACAATTAAGTTCGTATAGTCAGAGCATTCGAGGAAGCGATGTCCCCCGCCTTCGCCGCATAAGCTTCGATCGCCTGTCAGAAGTGGCAGAATCAATTGACGATCTGTTTATTGCATATGAAGCACTGCATGAGAAGGATCAATCCGCGAACAACAAGACAACAGTAGCAGTCGGTGTTTACTATTTTGAAGAGAGAGACTCCGAGATGGTGGACAAATGGTAAAACCATTTCGGTGACCGGAGCATTCGATAGCTACAATATCTTGTAGGTCGTGGATTTGTATTCCTGCGCAAAACTCCGACAAATCGTGCCCAGCGCGTGCAAATCCAGAAAATCCCGGATGATTCTGTTCAACCGCCCGTAGTCTTGTTCGCAGCGAAACCCAAATCTGGGCGTTTTCGCACGCATACGGATAATGCTATAAATCTCAGCTAGTTATCGAATTGTCAGAGCGCTCAATACTGATTGCGGATAGTTGAGTTTTGACATAACGTTTCACAAGCCTTAATGCCATCTTAGTCAAAATAAACAATAAGATAGAGTACGTAGTTGATTCTTACATAAGCTCGGATTACTTTACATATTACCTCGGAGCGATTCCCCCGCATGGGACAAAACGTAAAAGAGAATTTAAGGCTCGCCTTGAGGATGATGTTGAAGCCGTTGGTAAAGCTTCTCGTCAGCCAGGGAGTCTCACACGGGGATTTTTCAGAGGCGGCAAAGGACGTCTATGTCGAGGTAGCTATTAGAGACTTCGACAAGTCATCCAGAGTGAATCAGTCACGAATAGCGATATTGACAGGACTGACGAGAAAGGAGGTTAAGAACGTAATAGACCGTGCAATGAGGGCCGATGCTCATTCCAAGAATCACTCGAGACCAGCGAGAGTATTGGCGGGATGGCATAGCGATCCTCGATTCATAGGGCCTTATGGTGTTCCTCTTGAGGTTCCGTACGAATCGTCAGTTGAGGGAGGGTCTCCCTGTTTTGTCGAATTAGTTAAGACGTACAGCGGAGACATGGCACCTCGACCTATGCTCAAGGAACTGATGAGAATTGGCGCGGTTGTAGAAACAGACAAGAAAATGCTCAAAGTGCTCCGTAGGGACTTCATACCGGAAGCACTTTCGGGAGAGTTAGTTGAACGGTTAGGACATGTAGCGCACAACTTTTTTTCCACCGCTGCCAGGAACATTGAGAAAAGTGGACCAGACGAAGGTGTATTTGAGCGCATTGTATTTGCCGAAAATGGGGTGACAGAACAAACGGTTGAGTTGTTTGACGAATTCGTTAAACACAGAGGGCAGGAGTTTTTAGAAGAACTGGATAATTGGTTGGTTGCGCGGGAAAAAGTTGAGCGAGACATTCCTAGGAGCATCCAAACTGGATTCGGCATGTATCACTACATCGAGAATCCTGACGACAAATCAGATCTTAGAGAACTACTTATTGAGCGAGGGTTGGAGAGCCAGAGCACAACAGACAAATAGCCTGGCAATCAAAAAATAGTTAGTCGTGCAGGATGCAAGGCTAACAACCACTTAGGCGATCACGGATTTGAAATTCGCCTGAGTAAAAATTAGGAGCGATAAAAATGATACGCGCAAACAGCGCCAGAGTTACTAGTGCTCTGGGAGCGTCGCTTGTTGCGATTTTCTTTGCACCGGTCTCTATTGCCGGTACCCAAGAGAGTGGAACAAATGCAATCTCCGGAAGCGGAGTAGACGCAATTTCTGGCAGTGGAGTCGATGCGATATCTGGAAGTGGAGTAGACGCCATCTCGGGTAGTGGAGTCGATGCGATATCTGGCAGCGGAGTAGACGCCATCTCTGGTAGTGGCGTAGACGCAATCTCTGGCAGTGGCGCCTATGCAATCTCCGGAAGCGGTGTTGACGCCATCTCAGGTAGTGGCGCCTATGCAATCTCCGGAAGCGGTGTTGACGCCATCTCAGGTAGTGGCGCCTATGCAATCTCCGGAAGCGGTGTTGATGCCATCTCAGGTAGTGGCGTAGACGCAATCTCTGGCAGTGGCGTAGATGCAATTTCTGGCAGTGGCGCCTATGCAATCTCCGGAAGCGGTGTTGATGCCATCTCGGGTAGTGGAGTCGATGCGATATCTGGAAGTGGAGTAGATGCCATCTCTGGTAGCGGCGTAGATGCAATTTCTGGCAGTGGCGCCTATGCAATCTCCGGAAGCGGTGTTGATGCAATCTCGGGTAGTGGAGTCGATGCGATATCTGGAAGTGGAGTAGATGCCATCTCTGGTAGCGGCGCAGATGCAATTTCTGGCAGTGGTGCCTATGCAATCTCCGGAAGCGGTGTTGATGCCATCTCGGGTAGCGGAGTCGACGCCATCTCTGGTAGCGGCGTAGATGCAATTTCTGGCAGTGGCGCCTATGCAATCTCCGGAAGCGGTGTTGATGCAATTTCTGGCAGTGGCGCCTATGCAATCTCCGGAAGCGGTGTTGATGCAATTTCTGGCAGTGGCGCCTATGCAATCTCCGGAAGCGGTGTTGACGCCATCTCGGGTAGCGGCGTCGACGC
>Ga0255052_10002128_pt1 | contig 14464 bp, 12 predicted proteins | sample JV7_2_21_MG_FD_188632 | JGI IMG/M metagenome (GOLD analysis project Ga0255052, IMG submission 188632) | Seawater microbial communities from Jervis Inlet, British Columbia, Canada - JV7_2_21 | ecosystem: Environmental > Aquatic > Marine > Inlet | place: Canada: British Columbia | collected...
GTACTGCCGTATTCCGGGAAATTCAGACGATTAACCAACATTCCGATCGGGTTCCAGTGCTCAGCCTGGTGCCCGATGTGGTTAAAGCGGGTGACGACAGCGCTGTCATGGCAATCGGCATTACCTTCGACAGCAATGCTCAATTGGCCGCATTTTACGGTATTGACGTGTTATCGGCTAAGGTAAAGGTCGGAGACCTCAAGGTAGGCATCGTATCTCCGCCAGACATCGCGATTAGTTGGCGTAAAGCGCGTGAGATCGGTATGGACATTCCGTTCAGTTTTTTCGAGAGTGCCAGTTTTGTGTACGACTATGAAGGTAAAATGGTGCGTCACCGGGGTAAGCTGGTCGACAACCAGGACTGATTCCCGCAAAAGTTCAGGCGTTAGACAAAGCGTCTTTTTAATAATATCACCGCAACGACAAATCGATGAAATCAGAGTCCCTTGAAGTCCTTCAGGAACCGTCTAAATTCGACTGCTGACAGGGGCGGTGAGTAGTAGAAACCCTGTATATAGCCGCACTCCAGAGGTTTCACGAATTCTAACTGTTCCTTTGTCTCAACCCCTTCCACGACTGTCTGGAACCCCATGGCATGCGCCAGAGAGACGATGGCCTTGACCATTGCCTGGTCCTTGGGGTCTTCTGTTAAGCCAATTATGAAACTGCGGTCTATTTTTACGTAATCGGCTGGAATACTTTTCAGGTAACTGAGCGAAGAAAAACCGGTCCCAAAATCGTCTATCGAAAGGCTGATCCCCAATTCCCGGATAGCGCCAAGCCATGCAATCGCTTCCGGGGAATCACCCATGAAGAGGCTTTCGGTAATTTCAAGCGTTAAAGACGCTGGCGGGAAACCGGTTTCTTCGAGTTGACGAGCAATGGTTTCACCAGTGAGCCCGTGCTTCAACTGCCGGCTTGATACATTGACAGAAAGTTTTAGTGCCGGTAAACCTTCGGCGATCCAGTCATTAGCCTGTCTGCAGGCGGTACCCAGGACCCACTCACCGATAGGGCCTATCAGGCCAGTTTCCTCGGCCAGGGTAATAAACTCATCGGGCGATATCAATCCGTGCTGCGGATGGTCCCAGCGCACCAGTGCTTCCATGCCTGTCACCTCACCGGATGAGATACCGATAATGGGCTGGTAGAGAAGAAATAGCTCGTCACCCGCGAGGGCGCGACGCAAATCACCCTCCATCTGCATGCGGCTGGTGGCCTTGGCGCTCATCTCTGGAGAGAAGAACCGGTAAGTGTTGCGCCCCTCTTCCTTTGCCCTGTACATTGCCATATCGGCATTTCGCAGCAGGGTAATTTCATCACTGGCATCGTTTGGGTAAACCGTTATGCCGATACTGGCGCCGATAAATAATTCCTGGTCTTCGATGGCGAAGACCGTGGAAAGCCTCTCGAGAATTTTCTCCGCGATTATTGCCGCATCGTGACCGCGAGTAATCTCGGGCAATATAATGGTAAATTCGTCACCGCCGAATCGGGCTACTGTATCAATAGCCCGGATGCTTGTTTTCAGACGGAAACCGACCTTTTTGAGAAGTTCGTCACCGATTATGTGTCCAAGACTATCGTTGACGTCCTTGAACCGGTCAAGGTCGACGAATAATACCGCGAAATTCTTACCGTACCTGGACGAGTTGGCAATTGCCATTGTCATGTGATCGAAAAAAACGGTTCGGTTAGGTAACCCCGTCAACGCATCATAGCTGGCCTGTCGCCGAATATGATCCTCGGCTCGCTTACGCTCACTGATATCCTGTACTATTGCCACAAAACAAGGCGGTGATTGCTCGCGTGATATCTGCAAAGTAACATCGACCGGATAGCTTGTGCCGTTTTTTCTACGGTGGGTGGTTTCGAAACTAATTTCGTTTTGCTTTCCACTACGCAATTGTTCGAGAAACCTGGCGAGGAGGTCATCACCGAAATCCGTTGCCAGATCCATTGGCGTCATCGACATCAATTCATCCTGCGTGTATTGAAGATTATCAACTGCCGACTGGTTGACCTGAACAAACTTTAAATCGTCATAATTGAATACGTAGACCTCGTTCGAAGAACGGTCAAGAATTCGCCCCAGGTGCTGAACCGTAATTTCGGCTTGACGACTTCTGGTTGCATCGAGAATCACACCATCAAACACGACTGAACCATCCTCCTGCAGCGACGGACGGGCTATGGCATGGGTATATTTGCGTTTCCCCTCGCGGGTAATTATCGAGGCTTCGACATCCCACATTGTTAATTCCCTGGCCGCTTTCAACAGCCTTTCGCGAAAAGTCGCGTGGTATTCGGGGGTGAATATATCGAACAGGACGTTGGGATCTTTTAGAATCTCTTCAGGTGGGACGCCGAATAGATCCCTGGCCCCTTCGCTAATATAGGTATAGCGAATATCGCCATCGGGAGAAACAATTCTTTGGTAGACGACACCCGGGATAGACTCGGCTATAGCAGACAGGTGCACATTGGTGCTTATTGTAGGGTCATCATCGAAAACCAATACTTTAGGCCTTTTGTTCTACTGTAAACCCCGCTCTCCGGATCCTTCGCCTGTACCTATGTTTCCCTGGGTAGCCCTGGCAGTGCTTACAATTTGTGATCAGTAACAAACTTCAATAGTATATGTCTAACTCAATCGCTGTCGACAAATACCGGAAGCAGATACCTGTTAATATAGCACCGCCAGCCAATTTCGCAGGGAAATAATGATAGAGCTGGGATACGAAAAGGCACAGGAAAGCCTGGGCCAGTTATCTCGATAGATTCGAATCAACCTGTTATTCGTTCAGCGGCACCACCAGTACAGGAATCCTGCAGCGGCGCATAATTCGCCGAGTGGTATCGCCCATGACCGTATCCTTTACCGATGCGCGGTTGCCGTGTTTACTGATGACCAGTAAATCGTATCCGCCGTCATGTGCTTCCTCAAGAATTTGTTCCAGGCGTTCGCCGGTCTCCACTTTTACTTCATAGCTCAGCACGGGCTGCTCGGGCTGATTCACGAGGCAGTCTTCACAAAACTGTTCGACATTCTTGATGGCGAAATCGTCACGCTTGCGGCTGAGCAGCATCTGTCTTGCATCGTCCAGGTTTCTGTTGCTTAGCTCTTCCCACAATTCACTACTGATATAGCTCTCCAGGCTTTGCAGGTCACGGTTGTCGACCACGTGAAAAACCGTCAGTTGAGCGTTATTGCGGCGAGTAATGGCAACGGCATGAGGGAATGCCTGCCGGCCGGATTCGGACAGGTCGGTGACATAGAGAATTTTTCTGTATTCGACTAATGGTAAAGGGTTCTGGCTAGACACTTTGTTATTCTCCTGCAGAGGCCTGCAATTTACGCTTCATCCAGATACCGCTCAGGAGCCAGCTATAGGCCCAGGTAGCGAAAAATACCAGCACGAAAGTGATCAGGATATCGGTCGAACTGCCGTCGAGCGAAAAGGCCGGCACGTAGCCGAATATGAACGGCGCAAGGTAAAGGAACTTGGCGAACTTGAACGCAATCCACGCGGTCGCCCACATGTTGGCCTTGGCGATGGTCGCACCGGCAAAGGCGGCGATGCACACCGGCGGCGTAATATTGGAATCCTGCGACAGCCAGTACACGATCATATGCGCCGCCAGCAAATTGACGCCGAGATGGGTCAGGGCCGGGACCGCAACCACGGCCGTGATCAGGTAGGCGGCGGTCACCGGAACGCCCATGCCGAGAACCAGCGAGGCCAGTGCTATTAGCAGGATGGTCCAGTACAGTTTGCCATCGGCCAGTTCGATGACGATGTCCGCGAATGTCAGTATGAGTCCACTGTAAGTCAGGACGCCGATGATGATTCCGATGACTCCGCCCGTCGCGCCGATTTTCAGGCTCGCCTCGGCGCCTGCCCGCGACGCACGCACGAAACCCCTGGCATCGATGCGGGTATCTTTCCTGAACCAGCTGACGACGATGCAGGTAACGATGCCCAGAATAGCCGAGTAACCGGGCGAGAAACCCATCAGCATCAAAACCGTGATCCCCGCCAGTGGCAGTATGTAATACCATTCTTTCTTGAATATTTCGGAAGCGCTTTGTGCACTTTTCTCGCCGACGATGTTGTTCTTCTTGGCGTAGTAGTGAACCATCATGAAGACGCTGAAGAAGTACATCATCGCCGGGAATATCGCCACCAGCATGATCTGCGAATAGGGCAGCCCGGTCATCTCCGCCATGATGAAGCCACCCGCGCCCATAATCGGCGGCATGAACATTCCGCCAAGCGATGCGGCAGGTTCGATGCCGCCGGCGACGTGTTTCTCGAAGCCCGCCTTTTTCATCATCGGAATGGTGAAGGCGCCGGTAGACACCGTGTTGGCGATGGCGCTGCCCGAAATAGAACCGAACAGGCCGCTGGCGATAACCGCCACCTTGCCGGGGCCACCTATCTTGTGACCGACCGCGGCAAGCGGAAGATCGATGAAAAAGCGCTGCGCGCCGCTCTTTTCGAGAAAGGCGCCAAATATCACAAACAGAATAATATAGGTCGCGAGGACGTTGGCCATAATGCCGAAGACACCGTCACTCTTGTAAAAAATACTGGTGCACAGATCCGGGAAGGTATCGCCGGCGTGAGCAATCAGTTCGGGCAGGTAGTCACCGAAAATGCCATATAGAATCATGATTGTGCCCATGATGACAAAGATGATGCCGACGACCCGGCGCGCCACCTCGATGCCGATGAGCACTCCCACCATCGCAATCCATTTATCGAGCTCGGTCTCGGCGCCGGCGCGATAGTTGATCACTTCAAAATTAAGGATCCAGTAACCCAGGGTTATGATCGACCCGAGGATCAGGACAAAGTCAAAAACGCGCCCGATTCGGTTGGTGGAGCGATATACCAGGAACACCAGAACATAGGTGACAATGACATAGATGCCGCGATGATACTGCGTGGCAGCCGGGGCAATGACCGCCGAGTAAGAATAAAAAAGCACCAGACCGAGTGCCATGGTGTCGAACAATACCTGTTCGACCTTGTTCATTTCGTCTACTCGCATGAGCGCTCCCCCTCTTCTATTATTGTTGGAGTCGGGCATCCCTGCGTCGACATCCAGCGCTATTTGACGGGGGCGGAAACAGCCCGCCCCCGGATTGAACCGTTACATCATACCCTTTTCTTTCCAGAACTTGACCGCACCGGGGTGCCATGGCGTCACGACGCCCTGGGCGCCGGTATCCAGGCTCATGTTCTTGAAGGTCTTTTTCTGTTCCAGCATGTGCGCCAGACCTTCGTCGGTGTAGATCATCGACAACATATTGTAAACCGTGTCATCCGATACCTTCGCGTTAGCTACCCATAGTGCGGAATCCTGAAACGAAGGGCTTTCGTAACCGACACCGCGATAGGTTTCCGCCGGCACCGTGATCTTTGAAAAATAGGGATACTTGTCAAAAAAGCCTGATTTGTCGGCATCCATACCGAGGTCGATCAGTTCGATATCGTTGGTCTGGGCCGCCATGATGACCGCGCCGCTGGGAAAGGCGGTAAACAGCCAGAAGGCGTCCAGCTGGTTGTTGCCGAAGGCCTGGGCCGCGTCGTTGTAACCCATGGCATTGCGCTCGACCTTGTCCCAGATACCCATGTGGGTAAAGAACAGTTCGCAGTTAGCGAATGCGCCCGAGCCCGCGTTGCCGACGCCAACCTTCTTGCCGGCGAGGTCGGCGGTGCTCTTGATACCCGAGTCCTTGCGCACTACCAGCTGTGCCGGAGCGCCATAAAGCCAGGCAACCGCCATGACGTCTTCATATTTTTTGGGATCGTTTTTCATCTGGCCATTTCTGCCCAGATAGACATGTCCGGAGTAAACCACTCCCATTTGCGCCTTTCCGGAATTCACCTTGCGCAGGTTTTCGACCGAACCGGCTGATGACTGGGCCCTGACTTTGAAATCCGGGGATTGCTTCATCGGCTTGTAGACCTGCATTGCATTGGCGACTACCTGGAAAGTGCCGCCGGCGGGCCCGCCGCTGAAAACCACTCTTTCCTTGGCGGTCGCGGCAACCGGCGCCAACATGCTGGCTGCCAGCAGTGCCGAACCCGCGACCAGAATAGATCTGCGTTTGATATTCATAAAATGTCCTCACTGATTTGTGTAGTAATAAATGCTCATCGATTAGAGCAATAAATGTATTGTGAAATACTAATTTTGCAAATATCGGGCCAACATGGACAGATTACCAAACATTTTTGTAAATGATTGATATTAAAAACAATAACAGGAGGGTGTGAAAACATCGGGAAATCGTGTTTGGGGGGAATACCACCCATTTGAGCGCATTGAAAGTGGGGTTATCTACCCGTTACCCGGCGGCAACGGGGCTAGCCCGCATCTCTCACTTGTATCTTCGTTTATCGAGACCGTATTTCTGCATCTTGTCATACAGGGTCTTTCGCGGCAGTCCAAGCAGTTCCATGGTTTGCTTGATGGCGCCCCCCGATTCGGAAAGCGCCTGTTCGATCAGGGCCCGTTCGAAGGCTTCGACATTTTCCGGCAAGGTCATAGGCACATAGGGGGAGTTGCCGCTTTGATCGTTGAGCTGCAGGCCGGATTCATCGCCCAGCAAGACAAAACGCTCCGCTGCATTACGCAACTCCCTGACATTGCCGGGCCAGTTATAGGACATCAGGTTGCGACTGAAGTCCTGCGGCATGGCGGCAGCCTCCTTGCCGTAGCGGGCGGCGGCGACCAACAAAAAATGCTGAAACAATAAGGGGATGTCCTCGCGGCGCGCCCTCAGCGGCGGCAATTCCAGCGTCACCACGTTTAACCGGTAAAACAGATCTTCACGGAACTCGCCGCGTTCCGCGGCCGCTTTCAGATCCACCTTGCTGGCGGCAATGATGCGGATATCCAGATCGATGCCTTCGTTCGAGCCCAGCCGCTCCAGCCTGCGCTCCTGCAAAACACGCAGCAACCTGACCTGGGCCGGCAGGGGCATGGATTCGATTTCATCGAGAAACACCGTTCCCCGATCGGCATATTCGAACTTGCCGATGCGCAGGGTTTCGGCCCCGGTAAATGCGCCTTTCTCATGGCCGAACAGTTCACTTTCGATCAGGTTTTCCGGAATCGCGCCGCAGTTGATGGCGACGAAGTTCCGCTCCCGGCGCGAACTCTGCTCATGCAGAGAGCGCGCGGCCAGTTCCTTTCCCGTACCGGTTTCTCCCATCAGCAAAATATCCGCCGCGGTATCGGCGAGCTGATTGATCGAACGGCGCAGCGATTTCATCACCGTTGTTTTGCCGATGAGCCTCGGACCCAGGGTGGCCTGGTCATTCAACTCGATCTTCAAATCGCGGTTTTCCAGCGTTAAGCGCCTTTTTTCCAGTCCCCGCCTGACCGTATCCACCAGGCGCCCCGACGAGAAAGGCTTTTCAATAAAGTCGTAGGCGCCTCTCTGCATTGCATCGACTGCCATGGAAATATCGCCATGACCGGTAATCAGGATAACCGGCAGACTGGCATCGACTCGCTGCAATTCCTGCAGCAAATCCATGCCACTCATACCCGGCAGGCGGATGTCACTGACGACGACACCGCTGACCTGCTCGTCGAGCAGAGGCAGCACGTCTTCGGCTTTTTCGAACAGCGCCACGTTGAAACCGGCCAGTTCCAGGGTCTGTTCATTGGCCAGACGCAGGTCCAGCTCGTCATCGATGAAATAAACGTCAGTTACTGTCATCGGATTGACTGCTACTCGGCAGCGTAATGGTAAATCGGGCGCCGCCTTTGGTTAAATTTCGTGCGGATAACTTGCCATGCATGCCGGCAACAATTCTCGCCGAAATGGAAAGACCCAATCCCAGGCCCGATTCCCGGGTCGTGAAAAAGGGTTCGAATATGCGCGATAAATCCTTTTCATCGATACCCGGTCCGGAGTCATCGACATGAATCAAAACCAGCTCTTCGGCCTGCTCTGTGCTGATGCTGATCTCGCCGTCGTTTTCATCACCGATGGCATTGAAGGCATTACTGATCAGGTTGATCAAGACCTGTTCCAGCTGATTCGCATCCACCGAGGCATAAATAGCGGGCGCTACGCCTTGCGTGTCGATCTGGATGTGTTTTTCCCGGTACTGGGGTCTCGTAATCTCGATTGCAGTTTGAATCAATGGGTTCAGGTTTACCGACTCCAGCCGCCCACTCGATCTACGCGAGAAAAACTTGAGCTGCATACTGATTTTCGCCATTCGCTCGGTCAACCCGGCGATGCGCTCCAGGTTTTCGTCCACCTTTCGACCTTTGTCCCTGGCAAGCAGCTGCCTGGCATTATCCGCATAGCTACGGATCGCGGCCAGGGGGTTATTCAATTCATGACTGATACTGGCTGACATTTCACCCACCATAGCCAGCTTGGCCGCCTGGATCAATTCATCCTGGGTGGTGCGCAAGGTTTTTTCCGTTTCCTTGTGCAGCAGAATTTCGTTTTCCAGATCATGGGTTCGTTCCGAAACTTTTTGCTCGAGTTGCTTATGCGCTTCGCGATGAATCCGTTCTCGTTCCTGCTGTCGCTTGAGCCGTAGTCTTAACAGTAGCGCGATGGATAAAACGGAAATCATCAACAGCAAAACAGCCAGCGACATAATCAGGCTTTCGCCATTTAGTTCATGCAAAGGTGTCAGCACCTGCACCGACCATCCGGCCTCGGGCATATCATGAAAACTGGCCAGATAGCTTGTGACTGCCTGTCCGGGCAATCCCATTTCAACGATGCGGCTGTTATCCGAAACATCGTCACCATGCCTGTAAGTCAATGGACTAACCGCAGCATCCGTATAGCGAAAAGTGGCCTTGATTCTCTCCACATCCTGCTGACTCAAGGACTGGATGCTTCGATACAGCCATTGCGCTGTGGTCGTAATAAAAATTACCCCGTCGGGATCGGTGACCACGAACTGGGTATTCTGGTTCGACCAGTATTGTTCGATGTTCGCCAGATCCATTTTGATGACCAGCACACCGACCGTCGTGGCGGCGTGCTGTACCGGGTAAGAAAAATAATAACCGCGTTCTTTCGAGGTAGTGCCCAACGCAAAATAGTGACCCACCTGGCCCTGCATGGCCAACGCGAAATAAGGGCGAAAACTGAAATTCTCTCCGACAAATGTTCGCTGCTTGCGCCAGTTGCTGGCGGCTACGGTCAGGCCCATCGTATTCATCAGATAAGTATCCGACGCACCGGTTATCTGGTTCACCTCTTCCAGGAAACGATTGACTGCCTGCACGTTCGACAAACTGTCAGGACCTTTCATCAAATTGGAAAGCAGGTTGTTTTTAGCCACCAGTTGCGGCAGGAAACGAAATCGCGAAAGGCGCGAATCGAGATGGCCGGAAAACTGCTCCAGGTATTGCTGGTTTCCCTGCTCCAGTTCATGCAGGTTTTGTTGCCAGCTGACAGACCAGGTTATCCAGAAGGTCAAAACCAGAACGGCAACAACCAGCATGCCGGAGAGGTACTGAGATTTGATCTTTGAAGACATTAAAGTTTCGAGCTAGCGGACAGTTTGATGGGAATAAGGTGGAACTGATGCATGGTGAAATCATTTGGCATGCCGGTCACCGATAACAGGATATACCTTGTAAAGTATATTTAATGCCAGATAGATATGCTATTCGCGTTATGGCCAGCAATACCTCGATGGCAGTATGCGCACGTATCAGGGTGCGCTAGGCTGTGGCGGCAGAAGCAGGGCATTTCAACCGCGGTCATCGGCCGTGCGCTAAAATCAGGAGTCAGTTGAATGGGTAGCAAATTACAGGAGCAGGCCAGCCGCGAAAACCGGGCTGCTTAGATTGACTCGTGCCGTTGCGCTCGAGGGCGCGCCCCACGGCGTCACCTGTGTTTCTGTCAGTCCGGGCTGGGTCGAAACCGATATGCTGCGCGAGAGTGTCTCTATTATCGCGCGCAAGTCCGGACGTAGCCAGGCCGAGGAAATTGCAATAATGGGTGCTTCCAACCCGCAGAACCGGTTGATCCAGCCCGCGGAAATATCCGCGCTGGTCGCGTTCTGCTGTTCCGATGCCGCCGCCGGGCTCACCGTGGAAGATATCCAGGTCGCCGCCGGAGCACTCTGGTAGTTTAACCTGCATCTTCAGTATCGGGATGACAGGGAATTTTGCGAAGCTGTCGCTTAGCGTGCAAACTGTTGTCCCTGGATAACTCGTCGGGCATAACCTCGTTTAATCGACCCTGGATCGTCATGGACTCAGTCACTCAAATCGCGCTAGGCGCAGCCATCGGCGAATCCGTTCTCGGGCGCAGAATCGGCAACAAGGCGATGCTGTGGGGCGCTATCGTCGGCACTCTGCCGGATCTTGACGTGTTTGTGCCGCTCGGGGATGTCGTCCGGGACTTTACCTACCATCGTTCGACGAGTCATTCGTTGTTGATGCTGCTGCTCGCCACGCCCCTGCTGGTCTGGCTGGTCAACCGGATTCACCCCTCGCTGCGTGAACACAGGACGCGCTGGGCGGTGATGATCTACCTGGTGTTTGCAACGCATGTTCTGCTCGACAGCTTCACCGTCTATGGCACCCAGCTTTTCTGGCCCATCGCCACTACGCCGGTAGCGTGGGGGACCATTTTTATCATCGACCCGCTTTACACGCTGCCGTTGCTGATCGGCGTCATCGCCGCGCTGCTATTGACGCGCACGAGCGATCGCGGGCATTTGCTGAATCGCTACGGATTAATCGTAAGCACGCTCTACCTGTCGTGGACGGTTGCCGCCAAATTCGTGGTCGATCACCGTTTCGAGGCGGAATTACAGACGCAGAATATCCGCCACGGTAAGGTCTTTACCACGCCAGCGCCCTTTAGCTCACTACTCTGGCGCGCTGTGGTCATGGACGCCAGCGGGTATTACGAGGCTTATTACTCGCTGATGGACGGGGCCGGAAAAATACGTTTCAGTCACTACCCCAGCGACGAAAGCCTGCTCGTCGGCATCGAAGATTCCTGGCCGGTGCAACGCCTGCAGTGGTTTTCGCGCGGGATTTACTCGGTGTCGTTACGTCAGCAGGACATCGTCATCAGCGATCTGCGCATGGGCATCGAGCCGCACTACGCGTTCAACTTCAAGGTCGGTAAACTTGAAAACCCGCATGCGCAAGCGGTGCCGCCCGAGTTACTGCCGGCGACGCGGGACTTGAGTCGACTGCCCGTGCTGTGGCGGCGAATCTGGGACGGTTCGGTTGCGCTGAGCCCGGGTGAGCGCAGCGACGGGCCATAGTTACGGGCTGTTACTGCGTGGCGTTTGCGCGGCTATTGCCGGCAATAAAAGTCGTCGTAGATGAAGCGCGCAATCGCGTCGATGTTGTTGATGTCGAGCACTGCAATGCTGGTATCCGCGGGAAGGCCGGCATCGCAGGCGATAGCAATCACCGAGTCGTCGTTTTGATACAGGTAAGGTTTATGCAGGGCGGCACGGTGCAGTTCGATCTTGGGGAAGCGAATATCCTTGTAACCCTCCACCAGGATGATGTCGGCTCGGCTGCTGTCGAATGAGTCGACGATTTGCTGCAGGTCGGGTTCTTCCGACGGGTCGTTAAACTCGGTAATCATCGCCATCCGCGTCGTGGTGCAGATCACGGTCTGGTTGGCGCCGGACTTGCGCAATTCGTAGCTGTCCTTGCCCGGAAAATCGAGGTCGAAGTCATGGTGCGCGTGCTTGATGACCGAAACCCGCAAGCCGCGCTGCCTGAGTGCAGGAATGATCTGGCGCAACAGGGTGGTCTTGCCGGTGCCGCTATAGGCGCTGAATCCGAGGATAGGTATCGAGTTGGTCATAGGCTGGTCTGCAGGGAAACCTGGTCTTCTGGTGTATTGATGTTGCGAAACATATCGATGCAATCGGAAAAGTCAACTCGCGCGTACTCGTGCTGCGCATACCAGCGATCGATCTTGCGCTCGCCGCTGTCGAGAAAGCGCTTCAGGCTCGGCAGTAGATCGACCTTGATCATCGCGTGCACCGGTTGCAGGCGTTCGCCGTCGAAGGCAACCTGCACCGGCGCTGGCCGTGCCGCGTAACTGTCGAGAAAGCGCTGCGCGTAGTCCTCCGCCAGCAACGGGCTGTCGCAGGGCAGGGTGAGGATGAAATCGGTGTTAACCTCGGCCATTGCTACTGCAAATCCGGCCAGGGGTCCCTGGTAGTCCGCGAGCTGATCGCTGATCACCGGGTAGCCGAAGCGTTGGTAGTCGGCGTGATTGCGATTGGCATTGATAACGATGTCGAGCGCCTGCTGTTCCAGCCTGTCGATGAGGATGGCGACCAGTGGCTTGCCATCGAAGTCGAGCAAGCCCTTGTCCCGGCCGCCCATACGCCGGCCCTGACCGCCAGCAAGAATTACCGCGGTGAGATTCTGCGAGCGGATGCTCATCGCCACGGCGCGCCGTCACCGGCAAGCGTGGGCGCGGATACCAGGACCGCGACAGGTAACAGAGACAGTCGGTACAACACTTGCATTGTTCTCATCTGGATATTCGGGAGCGCAGTGTATCAACCCATGTCGGGTGGAGTCGATTAGTGATTGGGCTGTTTCGGTAAAACAGGTAAACTCGTTACCCCAGATTAAACACCCGAGATAGCTATGGACGAAGAAACGCTCAACATGTCGATCCGAAAATTCCTCAAAAAAGTCGGCATTACTTCGCAACGTGAAATCGAAAGGGCGATTGACCAGGCGAACGCCGAGGGCCGCCTGGACGGAAACCCGGTGCGAGTGAAGATGACGCTGGAATGCGACTTGATCGATGATGCCCTGTCGATCGAAAACGAAATCAAGTACTGAGGCCGAACCGCCATGAGCCAGGATCGCAATTTCATAGCGCTTAACATCGCCGTGCTGACGGCTTCCGATTCACGCGATGAAGCGAGTGACAAGTCCGGCGCGCTGCTGGTCAAACTGCTCGAGGAGAGCGGACACAAGCTCGCGCAAAAGGCAATCGTACCGGATGATAAATACCGCATCCGCGAAGTCATTTCGCGCTGGATCGTCGACGAATCGATCCCGGTGATCGTGACCACCGGCGGCACCGGAGTCACCGGTCGCGATGGCACGCCGGAGGCGGTCATGCCCCTGCTCGACAAGGTCATCGATGGTTTTGGTGAAACCTTTCGCAACCTGTCCTACCAGACCATCGGCACCTCGACCCTGCAATCGCGCGCGCTCGCGGGCGTCGCTAACGGTACTTATATTTTCTGCCTGCCGGGGTCTTCCGGCGCCTGTAAAGATGCCTGGAACGGTTTGATTGTTAGCCAGCTCGATTACCGCACCCGCCCCTGTAACCTGGTCGAGTTGATGCCGAGATTGCGCGAGTAAAAAGGAAAGCCCGTCATTGCGAGCGCAGCGAAGCAATCTCTCGAAGTGTGGCATGTCGTTTGGAGATTGCTTCGCTGCGCTCGCAATGACGAGGTAGCAAGCGCTACTGTTGCGCTCAGTCCGCTGAATGCCGGCTGCCGCGTCTGCCGTTTTTGGGTTTGGACGGCGGCATGTCGTCGAATTCGATCAATTCGCCGCCGTGATAAACGAGAAAATGACGCCCCTTGGCGCGCGCGATCAGCGTCACGCCGACCTTTTGCGCAATCTCCAGGCCCATGGCGGTAATTCCCGAGCGCGATAACAGAATCGGGATTCCCATCAGCGCAACCTTGATCACCATCTCCGATGTCAGGCGACCGGTGGTGTAGAAAAGTTTGTCGGCGCCGTCGAGATCGTTGAGCCACATATGGCCCGCTATGGCGTCGACAGCGTTGTGTCGGCCCACGTCCTCGATGAATTGTTCGATACCGGTGGCTTCGCTGCACAGTGCGCAACCATGTACAGCGCCCGCGTTTTTATAGATTTCGTTGTATTCATTAAGCGCGTTTAACAGCGCGTAAATCGATGATTGCCGAAGCCGCGGCCGCGGCAGCGAAATTTGATCGATATCTTCCATCAGGTCACCGAATATGGTGCCCTGGCCACAACCTGTGGTAACCGTCTTGCGATCGAGTTTGCTGTCGAGGTCGTCAATGCCGTCATGCGTGGTGATCGCGACCGCATCGATTTCCCAGTCAACCTGGATCGCCTTGATCGCCTCAATATCGCCGACCATGCGCTGGTTGCGCAACCAGCCGAGAATCAACAGTTCGGGATGGTTACCGAGCGTCATCAGGGTTACGATTTCGCGCTTGTCGAGGTAAATGGTGAGTGCGCGTTCGACCGCGATGGCGCCTTCCACGGGTTCGTTGAACTCGTTGCTGGCAATGACATTGGCGGTGGCCTTGAGGCCAGCGTCGGTCAGTTCGGGGAGGCGTCGTCTGGAGGCGGTAGACATGACGGTTCGGGGGTTGGCGCCGGTTAACCTCCGGTGAGGTTCATGTGGCGCAGCAGGATTTCCTGTGAATTCAGATTGAAATCG
>Ga0255052_10002129_pt1 | contig 14459 bp, 14 predicted proteins | sample JV7_2_21_MG_FD_188632 | JGI IMG/M metagenome (GOLD analysis project Ga0255052, IMG submission 188632) | Seawater microbial communities from Jervis Inlet, British Columbia, Canada - JV7_2_21 | ecosystem: Environmental > Aquatic > Marine > Inlet | place: Canada: British Columbia | collected...
CGGAACTGACAGTTCGCTGAAACCGGATGAGGAATGGGACGATTCAATCGTCGCGCTTCTTAACTACCCGGACGTCGTCAGAATGATGGATGAGGACATCGACTGGACCTGGCGTCTCGGCGAAGCCGTCATCAGCCAGCAAACCGATGTCATCGCGGCCGTCGAAGCTTTTCGTGATCGTGCGTATGCCGCGGGCAATCTCAAATCAGACGAGAACCAGACTGTTTCTTATGACGAGGGTATCATCGAGATCGTGCCGGTCAGCGAGGAAATTATTTACGTTCCTTACTATGAACCGGCGGAAGTAGTCGTTTATCAGCCGCGGCCTGTGTATCACTATTACCCCTACGGGTATCCGAACTATTACTACCCGTACCCGGTTGGATACAACTTCTCGTCAGGTTATTTCTGGGGCGTGACGACGGCCTTCTCGATCGGCTGGTCTAACCACTACCTGCACGTGTATCACCCGAGTTACTGGGGACATCCGTACTACGGGCACTCGTACTACAGTCATTACTACCGATACCCGAGCATCGGCGTCTACAATTCCTGGTACGTCAACAACAGCTACCGCTCGTCCAGATACAACTATCGTGACGGCGACTATTGGCGGCCACGTACCCGCGCGGGATCACGGCAGGATGAGCCGAGAGTTCGTAATTACCATTACCCACCGGGTGGCGATCAGCGACGCAGGCAGGATTATTCAGCCCGCAACCAGCTGAACAACCGTGACAATGGCCGGCTTAGTCTGAATCTCCGCGAGCGTAACGAAAGTGATCGTATTCGCGTCGCTGCCAATAACAATGTCAGGACCGGCGTTGCCAGTGGCGGAGCCAACAATCGCCGAGCCACTTCGGTTAATCGCAACCAGGGAACCAGGCAGGGCGGGAGAATCTCTTCCAATGGTGACGGCAGGGATCGGGCGACCTTAAATGACAATCGTACCCGGGCATCTGCTAACAACCTATCGGCGAACAATTCGCGATCTGGTCAGAACCAGGCTCGCACTTCCACGCCCCGACCGCAGGTTCAGTTCAGGGACCGCAGCAGCGAAAACAGGGCATCGAATTCGCGAAACAGAGTGACGCCATCTGCCAACAACCGGACTTCGCGCCCGTCGCAGAACCAGGGACTGGTTGCTGCTGCCCCGAGGCAATCCCGGAACACGCAGCAACGCGTTGCTGCACCGCCGCGAGCGACAACTCCACGCGCCAGTGCGCCGACATTCCAGCAGCGAGCACCTGCGCCGAGGACATCTGCGCCACGATCTTCGGCACCAAGAGCTTCGGCACCTTCTGTACGGCAAAGCGCGCCGCCGAGAGCTTCTGCGCCCAGAGCATCAGCTCCGAGAGCATCTGCGCCCAGAGCGTCAGCTCCGAGAGCATCTGCACCAAGAGCGTCAACTCCTTCGCAACAGCGTGCGCCGTCCAGCAGCAGTCGTCCGTCAGGTCAGAGTAGTTCCGGCGCGCGCCAGAACCGCAGCTCTTCCTCGTCGCGACCGCGAAACCACAATTAAGGAATTAGCTAGTCAGGGCCTCTCCTTGGGCAGAGGCAATTGGAGCTCCCCGCTCCGTCTAAGGACCAGGTGAATCTTTCGACTCTTCCGATGCACCTGGTTCTTTCTTTGCGCCACTTTCAAATTTTCCTGAAGAAAATTCCCAGGCAACGTAAAAGACGCAACCCGCGACGATAAGCGCCATGGCGACAAGTATCAGAGAAAGAAGATTCATGAGGCCATCATAGCTCGATTTGATGACTGTGGCGCCAGAAACGGATCACCGTTTGTCCGACCTTTTGTTCCTGGATTTCTCGTCGGATATCCTGCCAGCTTTGCGCAGTGCATCCCGCAGAACGAATTCGATCTGCGCATTCAGACTGCGCAGATCGTCTTCCGCCCAACGATGCATTGCCGCGAGCGTCTTCTCGTCAATTCGTAACGCAAATGCTTTGCGTGAACTCATAGTCGCTCAATTCTGATTCGGCACCAGGTCGGCGTTCTCAGGAATATAGTGAGCCGCTATTGAGGACGGGCCTCACTGTTTCTTCACTGCAAAGCACAGTTAACAGATTACCCACCATAGCGGCTTTTCGTTCCTCATCGAGATCGACAATGTTTTCTGAATCCAGCTGCTCGAGTGCCATACGAACCATGCCCACGGCACCGGCAACGATCTGGGTCCTGGCGGCAATGACCGCAGAGGCTTGCTGTCGTCTAAGCATGGCATTAGCGATTTCCGGCGAATAGGCAAGGTGACTGATCCTGGCCTCGATGACGTTGACGCCCGCCTCTTCCAACCGATCCTGAATTTCCTCCCGCAAGGCATGCGCGATCTCGACAGGATTGCTACGCAGTGCCACGCCATCGCCCTCGTGAGGCTCGTATGGATAGGTTGTGCTCAGATTCCGCAACGCCGACTCACTTTGGATCGTGACGAATTCCTCAAAGTCGTCGACTTCAAAGATCGCCTCCGCAGTATCAACCACACGCCACACGACGACCGCAGCAATCTCAATGGGACTGCCACGCGAATCGTTGACTTTCAGTTTGCCGCTTTCGAAGTTTCTTACCCGAACCGAAACCGCTTTCTTTGTATAAAACGGATTCGCCCAGCGTAGCCCTGGTTCCCTCGCCGTTCCCGTATAGGCGCCGAAGAGTTGCAACACTCGCGCCTCGTTGGGATGAACCATGAAAAAACCGAACCAGAGAATAAAGACCAGGGTCATGCCAATACCGGCCGCGATGATCCCTGAAATTGAGAACGCCTGAAGTGAGCGTATGAACCAGTAAATCATTGCCGCCTCGGCGATGAATATCACTACCAGCATCAGGTAGCCGGACGGCACATTTCTAATGTTTTCGCGAGTCATTATGCCTCTCCTCTCTTGCATCAATTAGATATCATTATGATATCATTTACAGGAAAGGTCAAATGAACTCTGCGGCCAGGCGATTACCGGTACCTGCCATACGTTATGTTAAATAACAAGCAGACCTAGCAGCCTGTTGAAAAGGTCTCAGGTGAGTGCGAGACAAGGAAAATATGACCGAGTCGCCGCTCTCGCCTTCCATGGCTACGCGGCATTCGGACTCCTGTCCATCAACGTAGTGTACACGCCAGTCTGCGCCTTCCGCGCCCCGGCTTTTGAGGCCGTTTTTGACGCCGTATCGTGCCGCATGAGGATTTTTCAACACGCTGCTAGGCGCAATCAGGCTCAGACTCGAGCACAGCAATGTCTTCCTCTGAAGGCTCCATGCCGGCATCGCCCCCTGAATCGAAAAGCACCTGCCAAACGCCTGCCTCGTTGAGACGCCACGTGGAATTGAAATGTCCCCAGGAATGGTGAATCTCGCCTTTTTCATCGGTTTGCGTCGTACGGTAAGGGCCCCGACTGATCGCAAGCTGGCCATCAATTGTTACTTCTACGATTGCCGGTCGCCAGCGAATTGTCGGTCCATCTTCAGCAAACAAGCCGGACCAGGCTTCTCCGATCTCCGCCCTACCCCTTGCTACGCTGCCGGCAATGAACCGCGCATCAGGATCGACAAAGCTGAGAAACGCATCTTTGTCCTTCGCCTCCGCCGCACGACTAAAGCCCGTTTCTGCGCAAATCACTTCCTGCCTTAACATTTCGGGTGCTGGCGCAACGGCTGATGCGGCGAGCAACAGTTCTACGATCATGCTCAATCTCCAATACAGTGAGTTTCTGAATAATTTCCTTTACTTTTCACCCCTACCTCATTGTTTTTAATCTATTTCCTGTTTTGTTTGAATTCATCAGGTGAACGGAAATTCCGATATCGTCAAAATTACGCTAGATTTCGCAATCAGGCCACGGGAAGGGAATCTATCAACACATCGGCACAAACATCCAGTCAGACTGATCGCTTTGAGCTGATCCGGCAAACAATCAAGTGGAGCGTCTATGCACTTCTGATCGTCAACTGGGGCTATTACTTTTACGACGACTGGCGGATTGCACAGCATACCCTTGTTGCCGGCGATTCAATTCGCGAATATTTCAATTCCTACGCCACATCGCTGGATGAACTGGCCTGGTTCGTACTCCTGTTTCTTTTTGAGGCGGAAACCTACTGGCTCGATGCGGAAGCAATAACGAATCTGAAAAGGAAGTTATTCGTCGCGCTCCGGTTCGCTTGTTATGCCTTTCTTGCACACACCGTCTACGCCTATGTTTTCAACTACTACGAGCTGACACAGGCGCCGATCCTGGCGAGCGTAAGCTCTGTGTGCGATCTGTCAGGCCAGGATTTCTCTTTCGTCCGGAACCTGGCCTATTCCGTGATAGACGCCACCAACTGCGGCGCACTCAGTGCAACCAACACTCTGTATCAAGTCGGTGGCGACCAGGTTGTTACCGACATCGCCGGTCTGAATGAGCTGAAGCTGCTCTATGCTGTGGATATTGAGGATGCCATTGTATGGTTGGCCGTGGTCCTCATGATCGAACTGGTCGTCCTCATCCAGGAGAAAGGTATCTCTGAGGGACCGCTTATCAATGGCTGCAACTACCTGACTATCGTGCTGTATGGCGTGCTGATCTGTAACGCGATGTTGTGGTTTTGGAAAGGCCATTGGGTCTACGGCTGGGACGAGTTACTCTGGATCGGCGGCTTCGCAACCATCGAAATGAACCTGTCCGAATGGCGAGACGAACTCAAAGAGGAAGCTGCCCCGGCCTGAAATATTGCCTATACTCTGGCGTCCGCCAATACTGGCAACCTAAGAATATGCAGGGGAGTGAAATGTCTTTTCGATCCGCCGCCATTGCTGGCATTGCCGCAATCGCAGTACTAATTTCCGCATGTGGCCCCGCCGAGCAAGCAGAGGCACCGGCTGCAGCACCCGAAGAGCCGATGGACATGGCAGCACACGCCAACGAACTCGCTCAAAACTCCATCATTATTGACACCCATATCGACGTGCCATATCGGCTCGAAGAAGAGTGGGACGATGTGTCTGAATCGACTGAAAGCGGTGATTTTGATTACCCACGAGCCGTCGCCGGCGGTCTAAATGCACCATTCATGTCGATCTACACTCCGGCAGGTCTGGAGGCGGAAGGAACCTCTAAAGAAGTGGCAGAAAAACTCATCGATCTCGTCAATCGAATTGTGGATGAGTCGCCGGATAAATTTGCCATTGCGCTTTCCCCCGCCGATGTTGAGTCACAATTTGCAGCCGGACAGATTTCCCTGCCGATGGGTATGGAAAACGGCTCGCCAATCGAAGGCGATCTCGCCAACGTGCAACACTTCTTTGATCGTGGCATTCGTTACATCACACTAGCCCACGGCCTTTCGAATCACATTTCTGATTCGTCCTACGACGAAAACAAACAGTGGGATGGCCTGAGTGAATTCGGAGTTGAAGTCGTTAAGGAAATGAACCGTATCGGCATTATGGTTGACATCAGTCATGTGTCTGACGCCGCATTCTGGGACGTCATGGAATCCGCTACCGCGCCTGCGATCGCATCGCACTCCTCCGCCAGGCATTTCACGCCCGGTTGGGAACGCAATATTGCCGATGACATGATCGTGCGGCTGGCAGAGAACGGTGGTATTGTCATGATCAATTATGGGTCCTCCTTCCTCACCCAGAACGCGCAGGTATACGGCGGAAACAAAAGGGAGGCGAAGACGGTTTACCTGGAAGAAAACGGCATCGAATTCTCGGAGGAAGCGTCGGCGGCATTTAATGCTATTTACGATGCCGAGCATGGCACTTATCCTTACGCGACTCTCGATGAAACTCTGGATCACTTTGACCACGTCGTAAAACTGACTAGCATCGATCACGTTGGAATCGGCTCCGATTACGATGGTGTCGGTGACAGCCTGCCAGTCGGTCTGAAAGATGTGTCGAGTTACCCGACCCTGATCGAAGGCCTTCTCACTCGTGGCTACAGCGACGAAGACATCAAAAAAATCCTTGGCGGAAACCTGCTCAGGGTGTGGCGCGAGGTTGAAGCCGCAGCATCAATGTAAGAATCCGCTTCAGTGGCAGCGAAGGAGTTCGGTAGATGAAAACAGTGCATCGGTTTTGCTCGCATCTTTCAGTCTTTATTCTCACCGTTCTTCTTGCTGCCTGCTCATCCGGCCCGGGCGACTACGATGTCATCATCCGCGGCGGCACCGTCTATGACGGTCTGGGCAGTGACCCAATCGTTGCCGATTTGGCAATCAGCGGCGACCGGGTCGCCGCGATCGGAGATCTGGCGGAACTGAAAGGCACCGAAGAAATAGATGCCCGGGGCATGGCAGTGACACCGGGCTTCATTAATATGCTGTCCTGGGCCACAGAATCCCTTATCGAAGACGGTCGCGGCATGAGCGATATCAAGCAAGGGGTCACGCTCGAGGTGATGGGCGAAGGCGGCTCCATGGGGCCGCTCAATGATGTGATGAAAGAGCAGGCGCGGGAACGCCAGGGCAGCATCAAGTACGACATTACGTGGACGACCCTGGGCGAATACCTGGATTTTCTCGAAGCCAAAGGTATATCGCCTAATGTGGCCTCCTATGTTGGCGCAACGACGTTGCGTGTGCACGAAATAGGCTATGACAATCGGCCACCGACTGATGATGAGCTGGCCCGAATGCAAGACCTTGTTCGCCAGGCAATGCGTGAAGGCGCACTTGGTGTCGGATCATCGCTGATCTACGCACCCGCCAATTTTGCCGGCACGGATGAATTAATTGCCCTCGTCCGTGCTGCCGCTGAATACGATGGGGCGTATATCTCGCACCTTCGATCCGAAGGTGGTCGCCTGGAGGAAGGTGTTCAGGAATTAATCAAGATCGCCAGCCTTACGGGCGCTCCCTCAGAAATCTATCACCTGAAGGCGTCCGGAAAAGAGAACTGGCACAAGTTGTCCAACGTTTTTGAGATGGTGGAAGCTGCGCGGAAAGCAGGTTTGTTTATTACTGCTGATATGTATAACTACACGGCAGGTTCAACGGGTCTCAACGCGACCATGCCGCTTTGGGTTCAGGAAGGTGGCCATGATGCCTGGATTGAGAGGCTCAAGGACCCGGAAATTCGCGCCCGGGTTGCTGCTGAAATGAAACAGCCCAACAGCGACTGGGAAAACTTTTACGCATCTGCCGGCCCCGAGAATATTCTGCTGGTCGGATTTCGAAACGCATCGCTTCGCTCTTATGTCGGCAAGACTTTGCAGGAAGTAGCCGATGAGCGCGAAACAGATCCCGCGCAAACCGCGATGGACCTGGTGGTTGAAGATGACAGCCGCGTGCAAGCTGTTTATTTCCTGATGTCCGAGGCAAATATTCGTCGCAAGCTCAAGAAAGATTGGGTTAGCTTTGGCTCTGACGCCGGCGCACCCGCGGCAGAAGGTGTCTTCCTGGAGTCCGGGCCACATCCACGTACCTATGGCAACTTTGCTCGCCTCCTGGGAAAGTATGTTCGTGAAGAAGACATTATTTCTTTGCAGGAAGCAATCCGACGTATGACGTCCCTACCCGCCGCAAACATCGGAATCCTTGACCGAGGCGAACTTCGCGAAGGATTTTATGCAGATGTTGTTGTTTTTGATCCCGAGCGCGTTATCGACAACGCGACGTTCGACGACTCACATCAATACGCCACGGGCGTGCTACATGTTTTCGTCAACGGAAAGCAGGTTCTCAGCAATGGCAAGCACACCGGCGCTACGCCCGGGCGCGTCGTTCGCGGTCCTGGCTGGGACGGCTGGCTATAAAACAAAAATGCGGGGATTAAACGCGAATCTTTTCCAGCGCGATTCCCAAAAGCGTGATGCCAATCAGTATGGCGGCCGCCGGCCCCATCAGTTCACAGACCATTATTACGATATCAACCATCTTTCTGCCCGAGAATATAGACTTTGAAATTGTCCGACGGCATGGGCCGGCAAACAAATAGGTAGAAGTACCTACCACCCAGGAAGAATGTGCGCGCGCGTTCTCTTAATCTTGCGGTAAATATCTTTTCCTGAGCTTTTCTTGCCTGACCGGCGGGAATTCCTCGTGGATAACACGACGCACATGATTTGCCGTTATCTGCACCTGATCGTCCGCAATCTTCTCAAGTGACCGCGCGTCTTCCGCCGCCTCTCTGGCCTCCTGGAGTATTCGCGGCTTGATCTGCCCCGCTCTCGACGTGAGCTTCTCAACCCTCGCAACGGTTTTTTGACTCAATCTTCGGGCATTAGTCAGTTTCTTCTGTGCGTCACGATTGCCCTTGAGCACTTTGCGCAACTGACCACTGGCGGTGCGCCCCAGAGTGAATTGCAACACAAGAATTACCGCAATCAGTGCCGGCACGGCAGCAAATATTAATGCCCAGTTGTTTGTGAGTGCTTCGATGTTCATCGAGGCAACTATATCACCGGGTCCGGTTATCCTCGCACTATCGCACGTCATTGGCCATGATCTGGCGCTGCGAAATCAAACAACCGTAGCGAACAAATGCCCGTCCGCAGTTTTTACACTGCGCTCGAGCATCGCTACGTAATACTTAAGTGTTATTGCCGGAGGTTAATTAGTCGTCGTCAGACGAGACTGACTCCGCCGGTTCTGCCTGTGGCAACTCTGTCGGCCAGCTGCCGTCGAACGGAAACGGCTTGGATTCCGTATTGAACGTCAGATAGTCGGTGACCTCAAAAGAATAGATCGCCAGCGAGTGGCCAAAAGTTTTTAGCTGTTCGTTTGTATCACCGCTAAGCAGCACGTAGAAAAACTGGATCACAACAACGGCCGCTGTAACGACCCTTGAAATGCCCCACAGAAATGCAACAACGATCATAAAGATAAGGCGTACCCACGTTGAACGTGCGGTGACGTTCTTCTCCAGGTCGCTGCGCTCAGATTTCCCAGTCGAATCCGCGTTAGGCGGCACGTGGTCGATCGGTTGATCACTAGTAGTCATTTCAGTTCCTCGAGGTTCAGGCCAACCCTGATAAGCCAATTATACTCCCTTTTTTTGACCGGGAACCACGAGATAAAGTTCAACCTGCACGGGTCGTTTGCGTGCATTCATGATTGGTGTTGGGCTGTCCGGACTGGTCATGCCGGACAAGGAATTCCGGTGTGTTTCTAGCCCTGGTAGAAATACCAGGCAGCGACAATCAGCAGCACCAGCCCCAGCGATTTAGCAAGTCCACTAACACCTTCTTGCTGATCCGCAAAATTCGGGATCGGTTTTTTTGGCCCATGCGTGCGGGACGCCCGATCCACCAGGACTTTGGCGTTGGCCAAGCCAAGGCCGGTCGCCTCACGAAGGAGCTTTATCGCTTCTATTTTTTGACCTTGCTCAATCGCCGCAATAACGTCGCCCGGCAACTGATGCTCAGTGATAACAACTTCCGATTTCATACTATGGTCCGCAATAACCCATAAAGTCGACCAAATCGTAGCAATTACAGGGCCTCTAGAACATTGTCACAGTTCTCAAAATGGCAAGAATCCGGCCTGTTCTTACTCGTTCGGAGCGTAGGCCCAGACGAAATTATCCCTGTTGGGCATCCTCACCTCAGGCAGGGTCTCTGCGTTAATCTCATCGTCTTCACTGATGACATCGTTGACATACAACAAATACGCGGTAACCGCATACAATTCGTCGTTCGACAGCACACCGGGTGTCTGAAGCGGCATCGCCCTGCGCACATAGTCAAATACCGTCGTGGCGTATGGCCAGAAACTGCCAACCGTCTTTCGTGGTCGATCGCTCGTCAAAGATCCGTGGCCACCGGCAAGCGTATCGTTGATGCCGCCAGTGCCTTTCTCTCCGTGGCATGCAAAACAATACTGCTGATAGACCGTCGCACCAACTGCGGCTGTTCCTGACCCCTCCGGGAGGCCATCGCCATTCGGCAGGATGGCAAAATCTGCGGCAGCTATCTCATCCGCAGAAACATCTTCTCCAAGACCGGGAGACTCCTGGGCGAACGTGGCACACGACAACATCGAAAGACCAACCGCTACCACTAGTTTAGGCATAGACATTGGTCACCTCCCCGTTCTCCGCAACTTGCCAGGTCTGGATCCCGTTGTAGTGGTAGAAAGCGGCAGACGAGCGATCGCTGAGCACCATTTCGCGAGTAGGCTGAACATCGCCGTTTTCGTCTGTTGCACGGCTCAGGATCACAGATGGACTGCCGTCCCAACGCCAGGCAGACCGAAATCGTGTCAGGCATTTGGCCATCACATGTTCATCCAGAGCAGCATCTGCCCAGCTGGAACCACCATCAGCAGATACCTCGACTCGCTTGATTTTGCCCGCGCCTGACCAGGCGATTCCAGATATCTGATAGACACCTGGCGCTGACATTGAAAGTCCCGGTGAAGGGCTCGTGATGACAGACTTCACGCCCATTGGGAATGTAAATAGTTTGGTCACACCATCTTTCTGTAAATCCGAGTACTTGGAGGTTTCGTCCTTGGTCATCGCCGGCTGATCGATGACTTTGATCGTGCGGAGCCACTTGACACACATGTTGCCTTCCCATCCCGGCAAAAACAGGCGCATCGGATAGCCATTTGACGGGCGCAGCCGTTCGCCGTTCTGATATAACGCGACGATCGCGTCATCCATGATCTTATCCAGCGGCACGCTTCGGCTCATCATCGCCGCGTCGGCGCCATCGGCAACCAGCCACTTGCCTTTCGGTTTGACTTGAGCCTCGTCAAGCAAGACAGATAGCGGCACACCGCCCCACTCACTTGCAGAAACCAACCCATGTAATTGCGCACAGTTGCCCTGAACCGGCTCGGGCGCCATAGATGCACCGCTATTACCTGAACACTCAAGAAACTGAATCCTCGACACGGTCGGATAGCGCGCGAGTGCGTCAAGGCTGAATGACAACGGCCTTTCGACGAGTCCGTGAATAATCAGGCGATGTATTGCCGGATCGATATCCGGAATGCCGGCATGGTGACGTTCAAAATGCAGCCTGCTTGGCGTAACAATCCCGTCCAGAAACTGCAGGGGCGTGCGCGAGGCTCCAGTGCCGGTGGTTCCCGGGAGTGAACCGACCGGTGCACGTACAACATGAGATTCATGACTCGATGGCGCCCCGGCCTCACTCATTCCGGTGCCCGGCGCCTTCATCCATTCCTGCCTTTCAACAGCGGATGCCGAAGCCGTCATTAATGCTGCCCCGCTGGCGACGCCCGCGCGCAAAAAGATCCTTCGATCCAGCACGCCGTTTCCGGCTGCCGGAAGCTCGTCAATGTCGGTCATTGATTCCCCCAAATCATGAATGCGGTTCGATATTAATCGATTTCGCAATCAGTCGCTGCCTTGACACGTCTTAAGGATGGTCTCCAGTTTGACTTGAAAATCGCCGCCGGTGCCCATGTTTTCAGCTTCATACGCAAGTTCTGATTTGACGCACCAGGCGACATCGTATTCGGCACCGGCCAGCATCAGACCGTAATAGACGCCTTGCGAAAAACCGAGATAGTAATCGTCGTGAAAATTCAGGCCGTCGTCCTGAGCGATCAACGTCGGCGAAATGATGAGCAGCGCCGCCACAGTGGCCACCCGGCATGGTTTTGTCATCGATAAATCCTCGCTCGGCGATACAACAAAGCACTCTAGCACTGCCGACCGGGCATGCCTTCTGCTATTCTCGACCACCCAGAAAAATAGTAAATCGTAAAGACACCGGAGCGACAATGAAAAAACTGATTCCCCTGGTCTTGCCCATGGCGGCAATGCTACTGCTGTCTGCCTGTGAACCCGGCGCAGACGATGACGGGCCGGCCGCGTATGCCAGCCGCTACCAACCACTAACCTCGACACCCACGATACTGCAGGGCGCTACGGTTCTGACAGGAACCGGCGAGCGCCTGGACAATGCGGACGTTGTCATGTCGGACGGTAAGATTGTTGCCGTTGGCGCAGGACTCGACGCCGGCGATATGACGGTCGTTGATGCCAGCGGCATGTGGATAACGCCGGGCGTTATCGATGTCCATTCGCATCTCGGCGCTTATCCATCACCCAGTGTTACCGCGCATTCCGACGGCAACGAGGCCACTGACCCGAATACCTCCCAGGTGTGGGTTGAACACAGCGTCTGGCCACAGGATCCCGGTTTCGTGACAGCCCTCGCGGGTGGCGTGACCTCACTGCAGATTCTTCCGGGATCGGCGAACCTGTTCGGTGGCCGCGGCGTAACACTTAAAAACGTGCCCGGTCGCAACGTGATGGACATGAAATTTCCCGGCGCTCCGTATGGCCTGAAGATGGCCTGTGGCGAAAATCCGAAGCGCGTTTATGGGAGCAAAGGTCGCTCTCCATCCACTCGTATGGGTAATGTCGCCGGCTACCGTTCGGCCTGGATTGAAGCTGACGACTACCGCAAGAAAAAGGACGGTGCAGGTGAAGGCAAGGGCGAACCGCCCAAGCGAGACCTGAAACTCGAGACGCTTGCCGGCGTCCTCGATGGCGAAATACTTGTGCACAATCATTGCTATCGGGCAGATGAAATGTCCGTCATGTTCGAGATCGCTAAAGAATTCGACTACAAGATCACCGCATTTCACCACGCTGTTGAGGCCTACAAGATTGCGGACCTGCTTCGTGAGAATGATACCTGTGCAGCAATCTGGGCTGACTGGTATGGCTTCAAAATGGAGGCATTCGATGGCATTCGCGAGAACGCCGCGATACTCGACCGCGAAGATGCGTGCACAGTGATGCATTCGGACAGCGACATGGGCATCCAGCGCCTTCACCAGGAAAGTGCCAAAGTCATAGGCGCCGCTGCAAGAGTCGGTATCGATATTCCGCCTGAACGAGCAATTCGCTGGATCTCATCCAATGCCGCGAAGGCGCTCGGCATTGGTGACGTCGTCGGCACCCTTGAGGCAGGCAAAATGGCGGATGTCACTGTTTGGGACGGCAATCCGTTCAGTGTTTACACGAAGGCACAGAAAGTCTATATCGACGGTGCGCTCGCCTACGATATAAACGACGCATCGGTGAATCCGGTGACCGATTTCACCCTGGGAACATCTGCCCAGCACGGAGGTGCACAATGAAGTCTCTTATCAGGCTGACGAGCGCCCTCCTCGTCCTGGTGGCAGGCACGTCCGCCGCACAAACGACGGCAATCACCGGCGCAACGGTACATACCGTTGGCCCGGACGGGACACTGGAAAACGCGACCATCATCATCGATGGCGGACGTATTACCGACGTTGGGACCAACGTCAGTATTCCAGCCGACGCACAGCGAATTGATGCCACCGGCAAAATCATCACGCCTGGTCTTTTCAGTCCGCTTGGCTCGCTTGGCCTGAGTGAAGTCGGTGCGGTCGCCGGAACAAACGACTCGACCCAGAGAGGCGATGATTTCGCAGCTAGTTTCGATGTGTCCGACGCTTTCAATCCACGCTCGATCCTGATTGCAATCAGTCGAATTGACGGCATCACACGAGCGGGCATTACGCCCCGTGCCGGACGATCCGGCGACGATGGTTCAAGCCATGTGCTATCGGGCTTAGGCTCGGTAGTGCATTTGGGTGACAGCCCGGAACACTTCGTTAAACATGGAGCAGTTGTTGTCGCTAATTTTGGTGAGACTGGTAGCGGCGTCGCGGGTGGCTCCCGTGCGACGGCGGTGCAGGTGCTCCGCGCAGCTCTTGACGATGCGGTCGATTACCAACGCAACAAGGGAGCGTACGATCGCGGTGACTGGCGTGATTACTCAGTCAGCGGCAATGACCTTGACGCATTACAGAGCGTACTCGACCGCAGTGCTGCGATGTTGTTTAACGTAAATCGTGCGAGCGATATCAGCGTCGTTCTCAGCGTTGCCGAGGAATACAACATCCGGGCGATTGTTGCAGGCGGTTCCGAAGCCTGGATGGTGGCGGATCATCTTGCCGCGGCAGGCGTTCCCGTTATCCTCGATGGCATTAACAACCTGCCAGGCAATTTCGACCGCATTAACGCACGCCTCGATTCGGCCAGTATCCTCATCGGTGCCGGCGTGGAAGTCTCGTTCGGTGCAAGCGCACAGACGTCCAACGCCCGGCTCCTGACCCAGTCGGCGGGGATTGCTGTCGCGAACGGCCTCACGTGGGATCAGGCACTGGAAGCGATTACTCTTGCCCCTGCCCGGATCTACGGTGTCGACGCGACAGTTGGCAGCATCGAATCCGGTAAGGAAGCTGACCTCATCATCTGGTCAGCGGATCCTTTGGAGCTGACGAGTTACCCGGACCAGGTCTATATCCAGGGCGCGGCGATCTCCATGGAAAGCCGACAGACGCTCTTGAGAGATCGATACCTGCAGACGGATTCCGAGCTGCCGCCGGCTTTCAGAAACTAGGATTTGTTCCGAGCCCGCACATCGGCGGGCTCGGAACGTCATCACTCGCCGGATTCGACCATCAGCGCATTTACGCGTTCCGTGGCCCTGCACAAGCCACGCTG
>Ga0255052_10002131_pt1 | contig 14454 bp, 12 predicted proteins | sample JV7_2_21_MG_FD_188632 | JGI IMG/M metagenome (GOLD analysis project Ga0255052, IMG submission 188632) | Seawater microbial communities from Jervis Inlet, British Columbia, Canada - JV7_2_21 | ecosystem: Environmental > Aquatic > Marine > Inlet | place: Canada: British Columbia | collected...
AAGATGGCGGCTTCGCCGACGGCAAGTCCCTTTCGGAAGTATTAGCCAAGGCCGGTAGGCAGATGCGAATCGACAAGATCCAGCGCAGCGATTCGCTGGTCCTCGCAAAGCTGCCGTCAGTCATATTACAGCCGGGTGACCGACTGTTCGTTAAGGACTCACCCGAAAATCTCAAACACTGGGAGCAGTTGCTGGGCGCAACGCTTTTTAATATTTCGGATGTCGAACACCCGGTTGATGAACAAACGCCGCTCAAAGCCGAAGGCCAGCAACTCGCCGAGGTTGTGGTTACTCGCGGTTCGCCACTGCATTTGCGCAGTCTCGCCACTGCCCGCTTCACAAGTAGCTATGGACTGATGCCGCTTGCGCTGCATCGCGCACGTGCGCCGAGTTCGCAGGTGACCGGCGATCTGAACATGATTCGCCTGCGGGCAGGCGATGTCTTGCTCGTCCAGGGTTCCGGCGAAGCGATCTCTAAACTCAAAGACAGCGGTTCAATGCTCGTGCTTGACGGTACGACCGACCTGCCGCACACACACAATGCCAAGCGCGCACTCGCGATCATGGGTTTCGTCGTTCTTGCCGCCGCCCTCGGGATCGTGCCGATTTCCGTCAGCGCGGTGATCGGCCTGGGCCTGATGATAATGACGGGATGTCTGGGTTGGCGTGATGCGGCAACGGCATTGTCGATTCCGGTTGTAATGATCATCGTCACGGCCCTGGCGCTTGGCAAAGCTCTTATGGGCACGGGAATGGCCGACTTTCTCGCCGTGAGTTTCGTCGGGGCTGCTTCAGGGCTGCCGACGCCGATGATATTGAGCGCTTTCCTGCTGCTCATGACACTGATGACCAACGTTGTGTCAAACAATGCCGCCGCCGTTATTGGCACACCCATTGCCGTGAGCATTGCCCAGCAGCTCGGTGTCAGTCCCGAACCGTTTATCCTGGCTGTCTTGTTCGGCGCGAACATGAGCTTCGCAACACCGTACGGTTACCAGACGAATCTGCTCATTCTGAGTGCAGGCGGCTACAAGTTTTCTGACTTTCTCAGGGTAGGCATACCGCTCACCATAATCATGTGGATAGGCTTCTCACTGATATTGCCGGTCTTGTATCAGCTGTAACAATTGACCTCGAGGATCGCGACAGTAATACTCCTCCGCATGAACTTATCGCACAGCAATAACTGGTGGTGGCTGCCCTGCAAGGAGAGGGCTGCTGGCTGAGTATTAGCTGAGCAAAAACAACAGAAGCCCATCTCCGCCTTGTGGAGATGGGCTTCTTTTTTTGCGGGATCGAATCTTGTGGAAGCACCTTTTGACATAGCAGCAGATCTGGATACGCCGGTTTCGGCGTATCTGAAGCTGCGTGATTTGCAGCCGCGCTTCCTGCTCGAGAGCGTCGAGGGCGGCGAGCGACTCGCACGCTATTCCTTTCTCGGCTTCGGCAAGGCCCTCGAAGTCCGCATGGATGACAGTGCGTTGTACATCAACGGCAATAGTGAACCGCGACCTACGACCCGGCAGCAGTATCTTGATGCACTTCGTGCTGCACTCGCGACAGCGCCACAGCCTGGACCTGCTGTTGATGGTCTGCCATTCGCCGGTGGGCTTGTCGGCGTGTCCGGCTACGATGTCGTGAGATTATTTGAAAACCTGCCCAGGGACACGATGCCGCAGAGCAATGTACCGGATGCGGCTTTCGTCGCACCAGCCTCACTGCTCGTATTTGATCACCTGACGCGTCGTGTGGCGCTGTTGCACGACGGCCCGGAGGAAGAGCGCAAAAAACTGCGCACGGATGTCATAAGCTGTTTGCGCGGACCTGTGCCAAATGGCCGGCCCGCCGTTGAAAATTCCAAAATAGAAGCGAGCTTCAGCGAAGCAGAGTTCTGCGAACGTGTCGACGCCTGCAAGGAGTACATTGCAGCAGGGGATATCTACCAAATTGTGATTTCGGTGTTGTTTCGTGGCCGCTCGAACGTATCGCCCTTCGAGGTCTATCGTGCATTGCGTTTGTTGAATCCATCGCCCTACATGTTCTTTTTCGAGTTCGGCGATCTCAAAGTTGTTGGATCGTCGCCCGAGGCGCTGGTCAAACTACACGGCACGACAGCATCACTGAGACCGATTGCAGGAACAATGCCGCGCGGTGCCTCGACGCGAGAGGATGCCGCTAACGAACAGGCGCTGCTTGCAGATCCAAAAGAGGCGGCCGAACATGTGATGCTTGTCGATCTCGCGCGTAACGATCTGGGACGAGTTGCTCAGGCAGGATCTGTGCACGTCGAGCCGTATCGCGCTATTGAGCGCTACAGCCATGTGATGCACATAGTGAGCGGAGTGCAAGGCGAGCTGGCGGATCAGTTCGATCAGTTCGACCTTTTTGCAGCCAGCTTCCCGGCCGGAACACTCGTCGGTGCACCCAAAGTTCGTGCGATGGAAATCATCGAGGAAATGGAAAACACCGGACGCGGCTTGTATGCCGGTACGGCCGGTTACTTTGGGCTTTCCGGCGACATGGATCAGGCGATCACCATCCGCACACTCGTGTTTTCGGGCGACGAATACAGCTTTCAGGCCGGTGCCGGCATCGTCGCTGACTCTGTGCCGGGAAATGAATATCGCGAAGTGCTGGCAAAAAGCGCTATCTTGCGGCGTGCGCTCGAGATCGCAGGGGAGGGTTTGTGATGCAGCAATCGGCAGTCTCCGAAAACCTGCGTATGTTGCTGATAGACAACTACGACTCGTTCACTTACAACCTTGTACAGGCGTTTGCAGCGCAGGGCGTGCATGTCATCGTCTATCGCAACGATGCGATTGGCGTCGAAGAAGCCTTGCAGCTCGAACCGACACATCTCGTCATATCGCCAGGACCCGGCCGTCCTGAAGATGCCGGGGTATCGCTCGAGATGATCGCTGCCTTTGCAGAGCGCGTGCCAATACTCGGTGTGTGCCTTGGCCATCAGTGTCTCGTGCAGCACTTTGGCGGAGAAATCGTTCGTGCGGAGCGGCTGATGCACGGCAAGACTTCAATGGCCAAACATGACGGCAAGACAATTTTTGACGGCCTGTCGCAGCCTTTCGAAGTTGGTCGCTATCACTCGCTTTGCGCCGCACAGGAATCGCTGCCTGACGTGTTGGAGCTGACAGCTGAGACAGATCGTGGTGAGATTATGGGTGTGCGCCACAAGGCGCTGCCGTTAGAGGGCGTACAGTTTCATCCCGAGAGTGTACTGACCCCCGAGGGCGACCAACTCATGGCCAATTTTCTGCGGACAGGCAAATAATGAGCAAAGAATTCAGCGCGGTGCTTGATCGTTTGCTCGACGGTAATTCGCTGACCGAACAGCAGGCGAATGAGCTCATGCACAAACTGGCCTCCGGCGAGATGCCGGCAGCACTGGCGGGTGCCTTGCTCGCGGGTTTACGTGCAAAAGGCGAAACAGCCGATGAAATACGCGGCTTCGCGACGGCGATGCGCGGTCTGGCCGTACATCCGCTTATTCCAGACGGTGCGCCGACCGTTGACACGGTTGGAACGGGCGGCGATGGATCCGGCAGCCTGAATCTGTCGACAGGTACGGGTCTGCTGGCGGCTGCTTGCGGCGCGAGGGTCGTGAAGCACGGCAATCGCTCGGTGTCGAGCCGCTCAGGTAGCGCCGATATGCTCGAATGCCTGGGCGTGCCACTACCATTGCATGAAAAAGAAGCAGTCGCCTGCCTCGAGGCAAGCGGATTTACTTTTCTGTTCGCACCGGCGTATCACCCGGCAATGAAGGCCGTTGTGCCGGTTCGCGGTGCCTTATCGGTGCGTACTGTCTTCAATATGCTGGGACCATTGACGAATCCGGCCGCGCCACCCTTTCAATTAATAGGTGCGTGGAGCCTGGATGCCGCCAGGCTGATGGCCGAAACGCTCTCCGGCATGCCAATTGAGCGCGCATTCGTTGTGCACGGCAAACCAAACTGGGATGAAGCGACGCCAGTGGGTGAGTTCGCGTTACTGGATGTGCATCCCGGCAACGTCACAGAGACGATCCGTACGCCCGAGGACTACGGGTTGAAGCGTTGTTCCGCAGAAGACCTTGCCGGTGGTGATGCAGAGCACAATGCCAGGGAACTGACGCGGGTCTTTAGCGGTGAAGACAAAGGACCCCACCGAGATGCGCTTCTGATGGGAACGTCACTTGTGCTCGAAGTTCAAGGCAGTGCAGACACCGCGAAACAGGGCGTCGAAATGGCCGCCGCCGCAATCGACAATGGGGATGCGGCCGCGTTTCTCGAGAAACTGCGGCAACACTTTCAAAGCTGATGAGCGATTTCCTGCAAACAATGGCGGTACTCAGCGCCGACCGGGCCGCGACTGCTGGTCGACTCTCGTCCGCGGACCTCGATAAGCCGCTCGTGCCACTGCGGCTTGCTGATTTCGATGTCATCGCGGAGCTAAAAGATCGCTCACCCGCAGAAGGTGACCTTGCGGCCAGGGGCAGTGACCGCGGAGCGCGAGCGCGAGAATACACAGCAGGTGGAGCAGCAGCGATATCCGTGCTCACCGAGCCCAGTAAATTCTCTGGCTCGCTATCGCATCTCGAGGAGGTCGTTGCGGCGGTGCCGGACACTCCGGTCATGCGCAAGGACTTCCTGGTTGAACCGGTGCAGATTCTCGAGGCCCGCAAGTCTGGTGCAAGCGGCGTGTTATTGATTGTTACGATGCTCTCGGACGGCAAACTCAGGGAAATGCTTGATTGCGCAGACGAGTACGGCATGTTTGTTTTGCTGGAGTCGTTTGACAGTGATGATCTCGCACGCGTGTCGGGGTTTCTCGATAACTCGCAATATCAGCAGCGCGCTGAAACCGGACAGTTGTTATTCGGCGTGAACACACGAAACCTGCGAACCTTGCATGTTGACCCCGACCGCCTTGCGAAACTGGCAGCAGTGTTGCCTGCTGGCCGCTGTGTTGCGGAGAGCGGATTGCATGATGCGAACGATGCAAGCAGCGTGGCCGAACTGGGTTATCGGCTCGCACTCGTCGGTACCGCACTGATGCGCAGCGATGATCTAGCGACGCTCGTTGCGGCCATGCGCGCAGCCGGAAGCGCCAGGATCGCAGCATGAGCGTTTTCGTCAAAATCTGTGGCCTGCGTGACGCAGAGTCCGTCATCGCCGCCGTCGATGCCGGTGCGGACGCATTGGGGTTCGTGTTCGCCGAATCGGTGCGCAAGGTAAGTCCCGAGCAAGCAAACGCTGTTATGCAGAATATTTCCGCCCATGTACAACGCGTAGCCGTCATGCGGCATCCGTCGGATGAAGAATGGCAAGTTGTTCTTGATGAGTTCGAACCCGATGTGCTGCAGACGGATGTTGAAGATTTCGCAGGCCTTGATGTACCGCCGCACATCCGGAGATGGCCGGTCATTCGCGAAGGTAACAGTGCGGCCGTGCCTGAGTCGCATCACGTGTTCGTTTACGAAGGTGCAAACAGCGGTGCCGGCGAAACGGTTAACTGGTCACGGGCGGCAGCCATAGCTGGTCGGGGGCGCATGATTCTGGCGGGCGGTCTCGCCGCCGAAAACGTTGCTGAGGCAATAGAGACGACGAAAGCCTGGGGTGTTGATGTTTCAAGTGGAGTGGAGTCGCAGCCAGGACAAAAAGACGTTGAATTGATACGACAATTTATCGGCGCAGTTCGCGCCGCGGAGATCGGTTGATGAAATCGCTACTGGGGGTTGGTGAGGCGAGCGCGCTTCTCGAGGCCTCAATCAAGGGTGAGCTGCCGGATGAGCGTGGTCGCTTCGGGCCATTTGGCGGACGGTACGTGCCGGAAACGCTGGTGCCAGCATTCGATCGCCTCGAGGCGGGAGTTCGCGAATACTTACATGACCCGGACTTTCAGAATGAGTACCGCAGAGAATTGCGCGAGTGGGTTGGGCGGCCAACGGCGCTTAGCCATGCGCCACAATTGAGCAAGCGCTGGGGCACCGATGTGTGGCTCAAGCGTGAGGATCTCGCGCACACAGGCGCACATAAGATTAACAACGCGATTGGCCAGGCATTGCTCGCCAAGCGGCTTGGGGCAAAACACGTCATCGCCGAAACCGGCGCGGGGCAGCACGGCGTCGCATCAGCGGCGGCTTGTGCTCGTGTTGGATTGCCTTGCAGTGTCTACATGGGCGCCGTGGATATCGAGCGGCAGGCGCCGAACGTTGATCGTATGCATCGCCTCGGCGCTGAAGTTGTTGCCGTAGAAACCGGTGATAAAACGTTGCGCGCGGCAATCGATGAGGCTTTACGCAAATGGGTCACTGATCCTTCGGGCATCTATTACCTGTTGGGCTCTGCTGTCGGCGCACATCCGTATCCTTATCTGGTGCGCGAATTGCAGTCCGTGATCGGGGTCGAAGCGCGGCAACAAATGATCGATCAGGCGGGCGGTTTGCCAGACGTTGCGTTCGCCTGTGTTGGCGGGGGTTCAAACTCGATCGGACTTTTCTATCCCCTGCTCGGTGACGATGTCGAACTGATAGGGGTTGAGGCTGGCGGCACCGGTGATGGCCTCGGAGAGAATGCCGCGACACTCGCGACGGGTTCACCCGGCGTGCTACAGGGTTCGTACACCATGATTCTTCAGGATGATGACGGGCAAGTTCAGGAAACTCACTCGATTTCAGCCGGCCTCGATTATTCAGGGGTTGGTCCGGAACACGCACTGCTCCAGGCAACCGGGCGTGTCACCTATGTTTCAGCGCGCGATGACGAATCGCTTGAGGCTCTTGAGGAGCTGTGTGAAACGGAAGGTATTCTGACGGCGCTCGAAACGGCGCACGCTTACGCGTATGCGCGCAAATGGTCACAGGAAAATCCGGGCAAACGCGTGTTGATCGGCAACTCCGGACGTGGCGACAAGGACATGCCGACACTGACCAAGTACCCAGCGAGGATTCGCAGAAATGCCAGCGCATGAGAGACTAGCAGCGGCGATCGGGGCTGCAAATGACAACAATCGACCGGCGCTTGTGCCATTTGTTACGGCCGGCTACCCGGAACCCGGTGAGTTCATCAACACGCTCAGGTCGATTGCCGAAGTAGGCGACATTGTCGAACTGGGCATTCCGTTCTCTGACCCGATGGCAGACGGTATGACGATTCAGCGCTCGAGTTTTGTGGCGTTGCAAAACGGCGTGAGCCTGGAGTGGATATTCAGCGAGCTCGAAATGGCTGGCGATCTGGGCACACCGCTAGTGATGATGTCGTACTTGAACCCGCTGCTTGCGTTTGGTTACAAGAGGCTCGCCAAACGGGCGCGTGCGACCGGCGTGTGTGGGTTTATCGTTCCCGATCTGCCATACGAAGAGTGCGATGACCTAAGACGTGCGCTTGAACGAGAAGGTCTCGGGTTGATTCAGCTCGTAACGCCGGCAACGCCGGACGATCGGCTCAAGACGCTCTGCGAAGCATCGCGGGGTTTCGTGTACGCAGTGACGATTACCGGAATAACAGGTGGTGGTGCGGGATTACCAGAGGATCTGGCAGCCTATCTCGACAAAGTATCGGCAGCTTCGGATATTCCAGTCTGCGCCGGTTTCGGTATTCGCGAAGCAAGCGACGTTGCGAATGTCGGCGCACATGCTTCAGGCGCGATAGTTGGATCGGCACTGGTTGAAGTATTGGAAGAGGGCGGCGACCCGAAGGCATTTTTGCGGTTGCTCGGCGGCAAATGAAGAAGCTGACTTCGTCAGAATCTCTGATCACCATCCATCACTTCAAGAACGTGCTTGAAAGTGAGGGAATCGCCAGTCAAATCAAGAACGAGCACCTGGGATCGATAGTCGGCGAGATGCCGTTTGTCGAAGTCTGGCCGGAGCTATGGGTCGTCAATGACCTCGACTTCGATCGGGCGAAACAACTGATCGATGCAGCCATTACCGAGGAAAGCCCCGGAACTTTCTGGCGTTGCAAGAAGTGTGGCGAAGAAAATGAAGGCCAGTTTGCGGCTTGCTGGAATTGTGGGGAGGGGGCTTAAGGCATACCTCGGGCAAGTAAGCGCGTTCCGGCAATCTCACTGCGGAGTATCGCGGATACCTTCTCTGGTTGAATCGGCCGGCTGATCAAAAAACCCTGTGCCAGATCGCAATTGCAGCTGCGTAGAAATTCGAGCTGTGTCAGAGTCTCGACACCTTCGGCAGCGACTTCAATATCGAGGCCTTGTGCCATCGCGATTGCTGCACGAACAATACGCTGGTGACTGTCATTTTCGTCGACATCCGCGATCAACGACTGATCGAGAACAAAGCTGTCGATAAAGCCATTATCGAGCGACTCAAATGATACGTCGCGAGTACCGAAATGATCGAGAGAGATGCGGACCCCAAGTTTGCGTAAAGACCGCAACGTGTTGAGCTCTGTTGTGCGCTTGCGGACGATGTCACCATCACCGATTTCGAGTTCGATACAACCCGGATCGATGGCGGTATTCGCAAGTGACTCGGCAACGGCGTCGACAAGTCGTTTGTGCATCAGTTGTTGCGGCGACAAATTGATCGCGATCGAAAGATCCGGCAATTCAAACTGGCGTTGCCACGCAGCGAGCTGTCGGCACGCGGTGGCAATGACCCACTCGCCGGCGGAGTGAATCAAACCGCTGCTCTCCAGAATTGGCAGGAATCGCGCAGGCGCCAATAGACCAAAGCGAGGGTGTTGCCAACGCAGTAGTGCTTCGAGGCCAATTAGCCGGCCCGAACTCAAATCAATCCGTGGTTGATAGTGCAACGCAAATTCATTGCGTACCAGCGCGTGCCGCAAGCCTACCTCAAGCTCTTCTCGTTGTTCGAGTTTGGTGTTCAAAGCATGCGAGTAATACTGGAATCGTCCACCGCCACGCTTCTTCGCTTCGTACATCGCGAGGTCTGCAGCCTTGATCAGGCGATCCGCGGCCTCCCCGGATTCCGGGTATATAGCAATGCCGATGCTCGGCGTCGCGTAAACCTCGCTGTTGCCGATTTCATACTTCTCCGATAACACCAGTAACAGCTTTTGCGCTGCTGCTGCCGCGTTGCCCGAGTCGCCAAAATCTTCGAGACAAACGACGAATTCGTCGCCGCCCCAGCGGCCCGAAAAATCGCCGATGCGCAGATTATTGCGTAAGCGACCTGCGACCTGGCAGAGGAGAGCATCACCAATATCGTGACCGAGCGTGTCATTGACTGATTTGAAGCGATCGAGGTCTATGAACAAAACGGCAAGCGGTGCAGACTTGCGCTGGCTGCGTCCGATGGCTCTTGCCAGTGTTTCGGTAAACAAGCTTCGATTCGGCAGGCTTGTGAGTTCGTCGTATTGCGCGAGTTTTTCCAGCTCGCTGGTCTTCTTCGCGGCGTCCGTAATGTCGCGAAAAGTAATTACACCGCCAATCAACTCGCGATTGCCGTCGTAAAGGCCCTGGCCGTTGACCGACAGCATAGTGTCGGGCTGTTCGGGCATCCGATAGATTGCGACCTGATTGGAGAATTTTTCGCCGCTACGGGCGCGAACCAGCGGCAGGTCCGCTGAATTGCGATAGTTGTCGCCGTGCGCATCGATGCAACAGAACATCTGACCCCAGCTTGTATCGGGTTGCATGCGCGGACCCAGACCGAGGATCGTGCGCGCGGCCGGGTTGATGTCGAGCACATGGCCGTGCTGATCGACGACGATGACACCGTCATTGATGTTGCGCAGGATCGACAACACCGTAACGTCCGTGTCAGACAGACGATGCTGCAGTTTATGACGCTGTACGGCGTGCTCGAAGACGGCTTCCTGACCTTCGACGGTTATGTCATCGACACAAATATAGGCCTGCGCTCCGGCGCGCACTGCAGCAATTCCGCGGTGTTCACGGTCCTTGGTCGTCAATGCGATGACCGGATGTTCCTCTAGCGAGCTGATCAGCTCGGCGAGTGATGTGCCGGATTGTGCGATCGTCGGACCTGCCTCGAGCAACACGAGATCGAGAATAGACGGGGCGTCGACGGGCACTTCAAGCGCTGCCGAGCGTGTCAGCAAGGCGCAACAAGGCAGAGTCTCTAATTCGCTCAGATAGTCAGCAGCAAACTCACCGCGGCCGAGATAGAGGATGGAATGCCCTGCCATAATTCCTTTTCTTGTTGCGCTGCCAGTGGTGGCCACTGTTGCGACGGGCCACGCGAATAATACCAGAATTGCGTGCAATGACAGGTGGTTAAGCCATTTTTTGTGCGATTTGAGATCTCGATCTTTAAACCAAACCCGGCTTGAGGACATCCAAATGTCAGATATAGCGGAGATTTGCTCATTGGAAGCGCTTTTGACAGCAACAGTCAGCGACTATAGTCCTCAGATGGTTGCTCTGAACAATCCAGGGATGACGGACGAAGCTGACTGCATTGCCAGGGCTCAACGCTCGGATGCGAAGGCATTTGAGTCCCTGTACCGCATGCACATCGACAAGGTCTACGGAATTTGCCTGCGCATGACCGGTAATGTCGCTGAAGCGGAGGACTGCGCACAAGATGCATTTATCCAGGCCTGGAACAAGCTCGACAGATTTCGTGGCGACAGCGCATTTGCCACCTGGTTGCACCGCATTGCGGTTAATTCAGTGCTTGGCAGGATGCGAAAGTCAAAGCGAGAGCGGGATCGCATCCAGCTTGCGACGGCGACGTCAGTTTCACCAGCGTCGGTCGCAGACACTGGCGAACTCAGGGATTTGTCCGATGCTGTGGACAGACTTCCGGAGGGTGCGAGGCATGTATTCGTGCTGTTTGCGGTGTACGGCTACAGCCACGTCGAAGCCAGCGACATGCTCGGCATTGCGCCGGGGACAAGCAAGGCACAGTTACACAGAGCGCGCCGGCTTTTGGCGCAACAGTTAGGCAAAGAAGGTTTTGAGGTATGAACGACATTAATCGAGATGATGAACTGATCGCGGCGGCGAGCACTTTGGCAACGGAGATCAGTCCGGAGCAGGACTTATGGCCGGGAATCGCAGCAGCGATTGCGCGTCCGCAGGGCTCTCGCTGGACGCCGATGTTTGTACAGGCAGCAGCGGTTATTCTCTTGATAGGAGCGTCGTCGAGCCTGACATACCTTGCGACAAAAGATCGCGTGCAGGTTGTCGAGTTTGTGCCAACAGGGCTCGTTTTCGAGCAGGCGTCATTTGGCAATCATTACGCGCTGGGCGTGGAGTACCAGGAGGCCCACGGTGATCTCGCGGCGCAACTCGATGAAGAGCTGGCGCGACTGTCTCCAGAAGCCCGCGAAGACGTCGAACTAAACCTGGCAATGATTCGTGGCGCCATTTCGCAGATTAACGAGGCGCTGCAGAAGGAACCAGATAACGCTTTGTTGCAGGATTTATTGCTGAGAACGTACCACGAAGAGCTGGCATTGATGCAAAGAGTGGGTGGCCTGACGCAACATGTCATGTCGCGAAAAGATATTTAGAGCGCGGATATAACGCTGCGCGGAAAGAGGTGGATTGTGAACAAATCGATTAGCAAATATTTGATGGGATCTCTTGTTGCTCTGCTTGCCCTGCCGGCAAGCGCCGAAGGGATTAATGAGACGATCGATGCCGCGGCCAATGGCCACGTCGACATCATTAACATTGCGGGCACGGTTGAGGTTTACGGCTGGTCACGCAATAGCGTCGAGGTCACGGGCGAACTCGGCGAAAGAGTCGAAGAGCTGGTGGTGGAACGCAACGGCGACAAGGTGCTGGTCAAGGTAAAGGTACCTCAAAAAGGCGGCAGCAAAATTGCAAGTGACCTGACGATACGTGTACCGACCGCCAGTTCGATCGACGTATCGGCAGTAAGTGCAGATATCGAAGTTGAGGATGTGAGCGGTGAACAGACGCTGCATACCGTTAGTGGCGATGTTGACACTGAAGTGGTGGACAATGATGTATCCGCTGAATCGGTTAGCGGCGATGTTGAGGTAAGCGGCGAAGGCGAAGACGCTGTGACATCAGCGAATACAGTGTCAGGTGATGTCACGTTATTTCGCGTTGCAGGTGAAGTATCGGCTGAGGCAGTAAGTGGTGACCTTACTGTTGACGAGGGTTCATTCGATCGCGCGACACTGAACACCGTAAACGGTGAAATCATTTTTCAGGCCGAGCTGCGCGAAGGCGGCAAGCTGACGATCGATACGGTTAACGGAGACGTAGATGTGCTGTTTAGCACCCGCGTTTCGGCAAAGTTTGATATCGAAACCTTCAATGGCGATATCAGCAATTGTTTCGGACCCGAGGCTCAGCGAACGAGCAAGTACACGCCTGGCTGGGAGTTGAGCTTTACCGAAGGTGACGGTAATGGTCGGGTCGTGATGTCTACGTTGAACGGCGACGTGGATGTCTGCAACAAGTAAGCAATGATCAGATCAGGGCCCTTATAGACCAGAGGGCTCTGACCCCGCTTGGTCGTAATTTGGTACCCTAGAGGGCCCCAATCCCGGAGGCCGATCGATGGGTGGCCTGCTCAAAAAAGTAGTTCTTATCTCTTTCGGAATCGTGGCGTTGATCATCATCGCCGCGATTGCTGTTGCGCTGTTGTTTGACCCTAACGACTATCGTGACGACATCGCGGCAGAAGTGCAGCGCACAACAGGGCGTGATCTCGTAATCGAAGGTGATCTCGAGCTTACGCTGTTTCCGTGGCTTGCAATCAACGTTGGAAAAACCACGGTCGGCAATGCGCCGGGCTTTGGTGACGAGCCGTTCGCGAGTTTCGAGCGGGCCCAGCTCAGCGTGAAGATTTTGCCGTTGTTGCTGCGCCGTGAGGTCGCCGTTGGCACTGCGTCACTCGATTCTTTTCAGCTAAACCTCGCGGTCGCGAGCAACGGTCGCAGCAATTGGCAGGACTTTATCGACGCCAGCGAAGCGCAGGCCGAGGCTGTCGATACGACCGACGCGACGGACGGCGCGCCGGCAACGCTCGATATTGCGAGTATCAGGATCATCGACGCGTCGGTCACATATAGCGATGCACAAACCGGGGACAGCTACCGACTGACAAATTTCGATTTGACGTCGGGGCACGTTGCCCGCGGTGAGCCGATCCGGTTACAAAGCGGTTTCGATTTCGAACTGCAACCCGCGGATCTGGCCGGCAATTTCGCGATCGAAACGGTCATGATGCTCGACGGCGATGCCGGAACTGTCGGCTTTTCGGATGTCGAGGTTTCCATGTTGGGTATCGATATGTCAGCAAATGTCGAACCCTTTTCCTTCGTCGAAGAAGTAGCACCTGAAGCCACATTTCAGATAGATGCGTTTTCGCTGAAGAGCCTGATGCAAAGCCTCAATATCGAACCGCCGACAACGACGGATCCTGACGCGCTCGGCAAGATCATCGTCGATGCCATGGCGAAGATAAATAACGATGCTATCGCGCTGTCCAATCTCGAGTTGGTCGTCGATGACACGACATTCAAGGGAGCTTTATCGTTGGCACGTGATGCCGCCGGGACGATCAGCGTCGACCTGGCTGCCGACTCGATCGATCTGGACCGCTACATGGCACCAGCTGAAGAAGCAGCGGCGGGAAGCGGTGATGCTATTCCGATGGAAATCCCGACAGACTTGATTCAATCGCTAAATGTGCGCGGCAAGCTGACTGTCGATCAGGCATGGCTAAGCGGCATGAAGTTCGAAAACGTAAAGCTCGGATTGCGAGCAGCCAATGGAGATATGCGACTGCATCCGATCTCCGCAGATTTATTCGGCGGACAGTACGAGGGCGATGTTCGTATTAACGCCTCGGGCCGCGTGCCGGTATTGTCAGTGAACGAGAACATACACGGCGTAAATCTCGGTTTGTTGGCCGTGGCGATGTTTGAACAGGAGAACATCACAGGATCGATCGACGGTTCGTTCAAGCTGACTGGGCAAGGCGACGACCTTGCCACAATGCAACGCAGTCTGAATGGCAATATGTCGATGGAATTAGTCGAAGGCACCTGGGAAGGGACCGATGTGTGGTATGAACTACGTCGAGCGCGAGCACTCTACAAACAAGAGCCAGCGCCAGAACCTGAGCTACCGCCGCGTACCCGCTTCAGCAATGTCAAAGCAACGGGCCCGGTAACGAACGGCGTATTCAAAAATAACGATCTGTTTGCCGAATTACCGTTCATGCAACTTACTGGTAAAGGTTCTGTCGATTTTGCAGCTGCCGAAATCGACTATCGACTGAATGCCCGGATTCTCGACAAGCCCGAATTCACGCAAGGCGCAAGCGAAGAAGAGCTTGCTGAGTTCACCGAAGCAGTGATTCCTCTCAAAATAACGGGACCGCTTGCGAACCCCTCGGTCACGCCTGACGTCGAAGAGATGCTCAAAGAAGAAGTCAAAGAAGAGATCAAGGAACGCCTGTTAGAAGAGCTGCTCGGCGGTGACGACGAGCTGGAAGAGGGAGCAACGGAAGAAAAGACC
>Ga0255052_10002133_pt1 | contig 14453 bp, 11 predicted proteins | sample JV7_2_21_MG_FD_188632 | JGI IMG/M metagenome (GOLD analysis project Ga0255052, IMG submission 188632) | Seawater microbial communities from Jervis Inlet, British Columbia, Canada - JV7_2_21 | ecosystem: Environmental > Aquatic > Marine > Inlet | place: Canada: British Columbia | collected...
CAGTCGCTGAAACTTGCTGGGGTCCTTTAGAAAATCGACGACTTCCGAAACTTCCGCCTTGGCTTCTTCAATGCCGGCGACATCCGCAAACGTCACTCCAACCTGATCTTCACCAAGCAGTCTGGCCTTACTCTTGCCGAAGGACATGGCGCCACGTCCGCCACCACCGCCCTGCATTTGGCGCATGAAATAGATCCAGACACCGATCAGCAAGAGTATTGGAAACGAGCTGATCAGCAGTTGGCCGATCAGGCTTTGAGATTTGGGTTCTGCGGCGCTGAATTTGTCAACGTGCTTATCCAGAAGACCGATCAGGGTATTGTTGTCGGTTTCAGGGCTGATCGTGTAGTACTGCAAGGGCTCGCCACTGCCGAATCGAATGCGCTCTTCTTCGATGACGACCATTCCGACTTGCCCGGCGCGCACCTGCTGAAGAAAATCTGAATATTCCCGGACTTGTGGCTGGCTACCGCTGACGGTTGACAGCCCCTGCACAACAGACAAAAGCACGACGATAATTACAACGAAGACAAGTATATTTTTGGTCAGATCATTCACATTAGAATCCGCGGTGGCAGGGCCCGGAACACTGTTTATTTAGACAGGTTCTAGGTATTAGACAGTACTACAATTGATAGTTTCTCGCTACCAAGTACACCTCACGACTAGCGGGTCTGGAGGCCTTGGGCTTAAAGACTTTGACGCGTTTGAACGCGCCGCGTGCGGCGGTGATATAAGCATCTATACCTTCGCCCTGGAATAACTTGCAGACAAAACTGCCGCCCGGACGGAGAATCTGTTGACAAACATCCATAGCGAGTTCGGCCAGATACATTGACCGCGGCTGATCGACTGCACGATTGCCACTGATATTGGGCGCCACATCGCTCATTACAAGGTCGGCTCGCGAATCGCCAATCAGGTCGCAAATCCGGCCAAGGATTGCCTCATCCGTGAAATCACCCTGAATAAACTCCACCTCGGGCAGCGCATCCATGGGCAACAGGTCCACGGCAACGATTCTGGCCTTGCCGCCGAGTTTCTTGGTGACGTACTGGCTCCAGCCGCCGGGCGCAGACCCAAGATCAACACAAACGATACCGGGTTTGAGCAGACGCTCTTTCAGATCGATCTGTTCCAGCTTGTAGACCGCGCGTGAGCGCCAACCATCTCGTCTGGCCTGCTGCACGTATGGATCTTTATCCTGGCGCTCTTTCCAACTCCGTCCAGTGCCTCTCGGTCTACTCAACGTGGTAACCCGTATTCGAGTCGAAGCGGCTACCACGAGGCTTACTCACTGTTACACTCCGCGCCCATGAAACTAAGCGAACCACAAAAGAAATTTCTGCGCGGCCTCGGCCACGGGCTAAAACCGCTGGTCATGGTCGGCGAAGCGGGTGTTTCGGAAGCACTTTTGGCCGAATTCGAAACCACACTTGCCCACCACGAATTGATCAAAGTCAGTGTACGCGTCGGCGACCGATCGGCACGAGACGAGATCATTGAAAAACTGTGTGTGACCGGATCAGCGCAACTCGTGCAGCGTGTTGGCAATATGGCATTGTTGTATCGGGAGAACCCCGAGAGAAAGAAGAAAATCGTCATACCGAATCGATAATCGATCGGGTCATACGTACCTGACCTCGACGATCTCGAAATTCTTTTCGCCACCCGGTGCCTGAAACGACGCGCTGTCGCCCTCGGATTTGCCAATAAGAGCACGGGCTATAGGCGAGGTATAGGAAATCATACCTGTTCTAATATCCGCCTCGTCCTCCCCAACGATTGTGTAAGTGATTTCAGCACCGCTATCTTCGTCGATAAGATCGACCGTCGATCCGAATACCACTTTGCCTTTGGCGTCGATCGCGGTCACGTCGATCACCTGAAGGTGTGAGAGCTTGCCTTCCAGCTCCTTAATCCGACCTTCAATAAATCCCTGTTGTTCTTTGGCCGCGTGATACTCGGCATTTTCCTTCAGGTCGCCGTGAGCACGCGCCTCGGAAATTGCCTGGATAACTTGCGGCCTATCCACAGATTTGAGCTTTTTGAGCTCCTCCTGCAGCAGCTCATGACCACGAACGGTCATTGGTACCTTACTCACGCTGCCACCTCTTTGTGCAAATCCTGCAATCTGTTCACGTCACTGTCGTCCAAATGTTCAATGGCCACGCAAGTCGCAATCGCCGCGCCAAGCGTCGTGTAATAAGTGACCCCGCGGCGCACGGCTTCAGCGCGAATCGACGCTGATTCATTGATTGCCTGCTTGCCCTCGGTCGTATTAACGATCAGATCGATTTCACCATTTTTGATCATATCGACAATATGGGGACGCCCCTCCCGAACCTTGTTCGCTCGCCGACATAATACGCCGGATGTCGCCAGATGATGCGCAGTCCCATGCGTCGCAACGATATCAAAACCCTGCTCCACCAGGATTTTCGCAAGATCAACGGCACTGTCCTTGTCATGATCCCGAACACTGAGCAGCGCCGCCCCTTGCCGAGGCAACACAACACCTGAGGCCAGCTGGGCTTTTGCATAAGCCTCGCCGAACGAGCGTCCAACACCCATAACCTCGCCGGTCGACTTCATTTCGGGTCCCAATATCGGGTCAGCACCTGGGAATTTGATGAACGGGAACACGGATTCTTTAACCGAAAAATATTGTGGGATGCGTTGATCCACGTACCCCTGTTTCACCAGCGATTCGCCAACCATGGCTTTCGCCGCAATTTTCGCCAGCGGGATACCAATCGCTTTGGAGACGAATGGAATTGTCCTGGATGCCCGTGGATTCACTTCCAGCAAGTACACAACATCATTTTGAATAGCGAACTGCGTGTTCATAATACCGACGACCTTCAGACCTTTCGCCAGCTTGATAACTTGCTCGATGAGCTCCTGTTGCACCTCGTTAGTGAGGCTAAAGGGTGGTAACGAACATCCCGAATCGCCCGAATGAACGCCGGCTTGCTCGATATGCTCCATGATACCGCCGATTAACACGCGTTCACCATCACACACACAGTCGACATCAACTTCAGTAGCGAAATCGAGGAAACGATCAAGCAACACAGGACTATCATTTGAGACGTCAATCGCCGCATCCATATAGACGCCGAGGTCCTCGTCGCCATGGACTATTTCCATTGCACGGCCGCCAAGTACATACGATGGACGCACAACGAGCGGGTACCCCACATCCGAACCACGATCGAGCGCCTCTTCCTTATTTCTGGCAGTGCAATTGGGCGGTTGCTTGAGTTTAAGTGATTCGACCAACTGCTGGAATCGTTCCCGGTCTTCCGCGAGATCAATGGAATCCGGCGTCGTACCGATGATCGGTGCTCCTGCAGCTTCAAGGTCGCGAGCCAGCTTCAATGGTGTCTGGCCGCCGTACTGAACGATGACACCTTTTGGCTGTTCCTTGTCGATAATCTCCATGACATCTTCGAACGTTAGTGACTCAAAATACAATCGGTCTGACGTGTCGTAATCGGTCGAGACGGTCTCCGGGTTACAGTTGATCATGATCGTCTCGTAGCCCATTTCTTTGAGCGCCAATGACGCGTGCACGCAACAGTAATCGAATTCTATGCCTTGCCCGATTCGATTTGGCCCACCACCGAGAATCATTATCTTTGGATTATCTGTTGGCTCCGCTTCGCACTCTTCTTCGTACGTTGAATAGAGGTATGCAGTCGTCGTCGCGAACTCCGCCGCACAGGTATCCACCCGCTTGAAGACGGGTCTGATATTCAATTCCAGACGGCGCTTGCGAACGGCCTTCTCTGCAACCTCAAGCACTTCTGCAATCCGTGCATCCGAGAAACCCTGTCGTTTTACCGAGCGCAACAGAGCTTCAGTCAAACCTGGCAAGCCCGCATCACGCAGGACTTGTTCGGTATCGAGCAGGTCTTTGATCTGTGCCAGGTACCAGGGATCGATGCGTGTAATGGCGGCCACGTCTTCAAAGCTGAAACCGAGACGCATTGCGTCAGCGAGGTAGCGAATACGGTCTGCGCCCGGCACACGCAATTCATGTCGCAATCTGTCGCGTTCCGCATCTGTTGCGATCGAATGAACGATTTCGTTCAGTCCGGTGATCCCTGTCTCCAGGCCACGTAAGGCCTTTTGCAAAGACTCTTGAAATGTCCGTCCCATCGCCATGACTTCGCCAACCGATTTCATTTGCGTGGTCAGCCGGTCATCTGCCCCGGGGAACTTCTCGAAAGTAAAACGTGGAATTTTCGTAACCACGTAGTCGATGCTGGGCTCGAATGACGCTGGTGTCGCACCGCCCGTAATATCGTTCTTGAGTTCGTCGAGTGTATAGCCGACGGCCAGTTTGGCCGCGACCTTGGCGATCGGAAACCCGGTCGCCTTTGAGGCAAGCGCCGACGAACGTGATACACGCGGATTCATCTCAATAATCAACACGCGACCATCGTCCGGATTAACAGCAAATTGCACGTTAGAGCCGCCCGTATCAATGCCAATCTTACGCAGGACCTCGATCGAGGCGTTGCGCAGTCGCTGATACTCCTTGTCGGTAAGCGTTTGGGCCGGAGCAACGGTTATCGAGTCACCCGTGTGAACGCCCATCGGATCGAAGTTCTCGATTGAGCAAACGATGATGCAGTTATCGTTTCTGTCTCGAACAACCTCCATCTCAAATTCTTTCCAGCCCAGCACCGACTCTTCAAGCAAGACCTCCGTCGTCGGCGACATTTCCAGGCCGTGGGTAACGATGCGTTCAAATTCTTCACGGTTGTATGCGATGCCGCCGCCGCTACCGCCCAATGTGAACGACGGTCGGATGATGGTCGGAAAACCAATGACTTCCTGCTTCTCGAGCGCTTCTTCTAGCGTGTGAGCCATTTCAGCTCGCGGTACTTCCAGCCCGATAGCGGTCATCGCCTGCCGAAACAGGTCTCTGTCCTCGGCCATGTCGATCGCCTCGCGGGATGCGGCGATCATTTCAACATTGTATTTCTCCAGCACCCCCTCGCGTGCCAGGTCCAAAGCACAGTTAAGGCCGGTTTGACCGCCCATTGTTGGCAGCAGGGCGTCGGGCCGTTCTTTTGCGATTACTCTTTCGACCGCGGTCCAGTGCACCGGCTCAATGTAGATCGCATCGGCCGTCTCCGGGTCGGTCATGATCGTCGCAGGATTGGAGTTCACCAGAATCACCCGGTAGCCCTCCTCCTTGAGTGCCTTGCACGCTTGGGCTCCGGAATAATCGAATTCGCAAGCCTGCCCGATCACGATTGGGCCTGCGCCGATGATCAGGACGCTTTCTATGTCATTTCGCTTAGGCATTGACGAGTGTCATATTCAATAATTCACATTAACTAATTTGTTTAATTAATTGATTACTATAACTATGTTGATAACACAGTTCTGGTAGCACTGCGCTTTACCGAATCCATTTCATGAATGAAGCGCTCAAACAATGGCAGCAGGTCATGCGGTCCAGGGCTCGCCTCCGGGTGTCCCTGAAAGCCGAATGCGGCCCGATCCATGATGGCAATGCCCTGCAATGTTCCATCGAACAGTGAACGGTGCGTAGCCGCAACATTGTCGGGCAGGCTTTGTTCATCGACAGCGAAACCATGATTCTGACTCGTAATCAGGACCTGCCCGGTTTCCAGGTCCTGGACAGGGTGATTGGCGCCGTGGTGGCCGAATTTCATCTTGATCGTCTGGGCCCCCGCCGCGAGAGCCAGGAGCTGGTGCCCGAGGCATATTCCAAAAATCGGAATATCAATATTGAGAAACTCACGAATCGCTGTGATCGCATAATCGCAGGGTTCCGGGTCTCCGGGACCGTTGGAAAGGAAAATTCCGTCCGGACCGAGGGCAAGCGCCTCCTCCGCGGATGTCGTCGCTGGCACAACGGTCATGCGGCAATCAAGGCCTGATAGCAGGCGCAAGATATTGCGCTTGATGCCGAAATCGTATGCCACAACGTGATAAGGCGCGATGCGACGGCTCAGTATTCGCGGTTTACGTCCAAACGTCACCCCGTAACACCACTGATAGGCGACCTCACTGGTAACAAATTTAGCGAGATCCATTCCAGCAATTCCCGGGAATTTTCGAGCGTGCTCAATTGCCAAATCCGGATTCACATTGCCGCTCATGATGCAGCCAGACTGTGCCCCTTTCTCGCGGATGATGCGCGTGAGGCGTCGCGTGTCGATATCAGCGATGGTGACCGTATTGGCCTGCTGAAGGTATTCGCCAAGGGATCGCTCGCTACGCCAGTTGCTGCTAATCATCGAACTGTCGCGGATTATCAACCCGGACGCATGTACCTGTGATGATTCCGCATCCTCGCTGTTCGTTCCGGTGTTGCCGATATGCGGGTATGTCAGTGTGACGATTTGGCGGCAGTAGGAGGGATCGGAAAGTATTTCCTGGTAACCGGTCATCGCCGTATTGAAGACTACTTCGCCAATAGTCTGGCCATCGGCCCCGACCGAGGTTCCCCGAAAAATTGTTCCATCAGCAAGTGCCAGAACAGCAGGCGTACTCAACAGCGATCCTCATTCTTTACCGACTTCAGATGCACAAAAGCGGAAGGACAGTGCCTCCCGCTCGTGTTTTCGCTGACCGCTAAGCGATCTGGCGTATCTTACTCAAACGTGACTTTTAGCGCCACAGTTAAATTCGAATGCCTTTCTGCCAGCGCAACAGGTAGGAGCCGCCTCCCCCGAGCGGGACAATGCTAGCGGGCGATTTCAATCGGCCAATACGTCCTGCATTGAGTACCGACCGGGCGATTGAGACACGATCCAGCGTGCAGCGTGCAATGCACCATCGGCAAAAACCCGCCGTGTAGTGACGCTGTGGCTCATTGTCAGGATTTCGGTCGCGGACGAAAAGACGACTGAATGATCGCCTGGCACCTCTCCGCGTCGTTCAACCTCATAGTGAATCTCAGCCGCGTTCTCACCGCTTGCCGCAGCAATAGCCTCACCGAGCTTAAGAGCCGTTCCAGACGGCGAATCGAGTTTGTGTACATGATGTGTTTCATGTACTTCAACGCCAAAATCACCACCTAAGGACGCGACGGCCTGGGCAACGAGTTTCTCGAGTACGGCAATCCCAAGGCTCATATTGCGATCGTAAACGACCGCAATCTTCCTGGCTGCCGCATCGAGAGACGCCAGTTGGTCTTCAGATAAACCACTAACGCCACAGACGAGTGGTATTGACGCTGCAGAAACCGCCTCGATCACATCATTACTCGCTTCCGGGAGGCTAAAGTCGATGACGACATCAGCTGCCTCTGCTACCTGTGCGATATCATCGCTGACGAGTGCGGCTGCCGGAATGTCGAGATTTTCGACGCGCTTCGCACCACGTACCCAAATACCAGCGATCTGCATATCGTCACGTTGTACGATCGAAGTCACGATCGCCTGGCCCATTCGGCCCGCACCGGCAATGCCTATCTTGATCAATGTGATGGGTGTGTTCCCGCCGTCCAGCTATTGACTGATTCTATCGAAGAATCGCTTCACCGTGTCGAGCCAGCTGCCGGCTCGCGGGCTGTGCTTTTCGCCACCGGCTCGAACTGAGGTTTCAAATGTCTGCAACAGCTCCTTTTGCTCTGCGGTCAGATTGACCGGCGTCTCGACGGCAACTTTGGCAAACAGGTCACCCTGTCGCGCATCTCGTACCGTGGTCACACCTTTGCCGCGCAAGCGAAAAATCTTGCCAGACTGCGTGCCCGCGGGCACTTTCAGTGCCACATTGCCGTTCAGGGTTGGAAGCTCAACTTCTCCTCCAAGAGTCGCGGTGGCGATGCTGATTGGAACTTCGCACGCCAGGTCCGCGCCGTCGCGAGTGAATATTTTGTGCGGACTAACCCGAATCTCTACGTACAAATCGCCAGACGGTCCACCGCTTCTGCCTGCCTCGCCTTCCCCGGACAGCCTGATCCGATCACCATCATCCACACCTGCCGGGACTTTGACCGAGAGGGTCTTGGTTTTGTGCACTCGGCCACGACCATGACAATCGTCACAAGGATCGCCGATCGTTGTACCGGCACCCTTACAGGCAGGACAGGCCTGCTGAATCGAAAAGAATCCCTGCTGCATGCGCACCTGGCCGACGCCGCCGCAGGTTGTGCACTTGACCGGTTCGGTGCCCTTCTTGGCGCCTTTTCCACCACAGGTCTCACACGACACCTGCGTAGGGACGTCGATCGTCACCGAATCGCCGCTAACCGCTTTTTCGAGATCGAGGCGTAGCTCGTAGCCAAGATCTGCACCACGAAACACCTGCGCGCCACGTTGCCGGCCGCCACCGAAAATATCGCCAAAAACATCGCCGAAAATATCGCCGAAGCCTTCTGCGCCGAATCCACCGCCGGCACCACCCCTCCCAGGGGTCAGCCCTTCGTGGCCAAACCGGTCGTAGGTCGCACGCTTGTCCGCATCGCTGAGTACTTCATAGGCCTCCTTGGCCTCCTTGAATTTGCCCTCGGCAGCCGCCTCGTCCTTGTTACGGTCCGGATGATGCTTCATGGCGAGACGACGATAGGATTTCTTGATCTCGTCGGCAGACGCCGTTCTCGAGACACCTAATACATCGTAGTAATCGCGTTTTGCCATGGCTTATTATAGTTCGGGCGCCGCAAGCGGCGCCCTGGGTTAAACAGATCCGATTAGAAGTCTAATCCGACTTTGATTTTTCGTCGTCGACTTCTTCAAACTCGGCATCGACAACATCATCAGCTGCTGCCTCCGCTGCAGCGTCACCGCCTTCCTGCTCGGCCTGCTCCGCATAGAGTCTTTGCGCAAGCCCGCCGGACGCTTCAGCCAACGCCGCAGTTTTGGCCTGAATAGCCTCAAGATCATCAGCCTCCAGTGCCGACTTGAGATCCGAAGTTGCCGTCTCAACAGCCAAACGTTCCTCACTGGTGGCCTTTTCACCAAGTTCGCTCAGCGTCTTCTCAGATGCGTGAATAAGACCATCGGCCTGGTTTCTGGCATCGACAAGTTCACGGAACTTGCGATCCTCCTCAGCATGGCTCTCGGCATCGCCGACCATCTTTTCGATTTCGTCTTCCGACAGTCCGCTTGACGCTTTGATAACGATGGTCTGGCTCTTGCCGGTCGCCTTGTCTTTTGCGGACACATTCAAGATACCGTTTGCATCGATGTCAAAGGTGACTTCGATTTGCGGCAGACCACGCGGCGCTGGCGGGATATCCGCAAGATCAAAACGACCCAGTGACTTGTTGTCTACTGATCGTTCACGTTCACCCTGGAGTACATGAATCGTTACGGCTGTCTGATTGTCATCCGCGGTTGAGAAAACCTGCTCGGCATTGGCCGGAATCGTCGTGTTCTTGTCGATCAGCTTGGTCATGACACCGCCAAGCGTCTCAATACCCAGGGACAAAGGCGTTACGTCGAGCAACAGTACGTCTTTGACGTCACCGGCCAGCACGCCGCCCTGAATTGCAGCACCAAGAGCAACCGCCTCATCCGGGTTAACGTCCCGGCGTGGTTCCTTACCGAAAAAGTTCTGCACTTCTTCCTGAACCTTCGGCATACGCGTCTGGCCGCCAACGAGAATGACATCATCAACCTCATTAACCTTCAGTCCGGCATCATTGAGCGCGATCTTGCACGGGCCCATGGTGCGTTCGATAAGCTCGTCGACGAGCGACTCGAGCTTCGCACGCGTCAATTTGATAATCAGGTGTTTCGGGCCGCTTGAATCAGCAGTGATATACGGCAAATTCACTTCCGTCTGCTGCTGCGACGACAATTCGATCTTCGCTTTTTCCGCCGCTTCTTTAAGACGTTGCATTGCGAGCGGGTCCTGCGTGATATCAACACCGCTCTCGCGCTGAAATTCTGACGCCAGGTACTCAATAACCCGCATATCAAAATCCTCACCGCCGAGGAAGGTGTCGCCATTCGTTGCAAGCACTTCGAACTGATGCTCGCCATCAACTTCGGCGATCTCGATGATCGATACGTCAAAAGTGCCGCCACCAAGGTCAAACACGGCAAGCTTCTTGTCACCGCGCTTCTTATCCATGCCATAGGCAAGGGCAGCTGCGGTGGGTTCGTTGATGATGCGTTTGACATCCAGACCAGCGATCTTGCCGGCATCCTTGGTCGCCTGCCGCTGCGAATCGTTGAAGTAAGCGGGTACTGTGACAACAGCCTCGGTAACTTCTTCACCGAGGTAGTCCTCGGCCGTCTTCTTCATTTTCATCAGAACACGCGCTGCGATCTCGGGCGGCGCCATCTTTTTGCCTTGAGCCTCGACCCAGGCGTCGCCATTTTCAGCCTCCGCAATCGTATAAGGCACCATCGAGATATCGCGTTGTACGACGTCATCTTTGAAGCGCCGGCCAATCAGACGCTTGATCGCAAACAGCGTATTGGTCGGATTCGTAACCGCCTGACGCTTGGCCGACTGGCCGACCAGAACCTGATCATCCTTACTGAACGCGACAATCGACGGTGTCGTTCGATCGCCCTCGCTGTTTTCTATGACCTTGGGTGCATCACCCTCCATCACTGCTACGCAGGAGTTGGTGGTACCCAGGTCGATACCAATCACTTTTCCCATGTCTATACTCCGAATTCTCTAAATGTTTAACAAATCTCGCTTTTAGGTGGGGCCAACAGGGCTTGTTTCAAGCCACTTTGGCCATTTTTGGCTTACTCGTCAGCCGAATCGTCGGCAGGCTCTGCCGCAACAATGACCCTGGCCGGACGCAGCAGGCGCCCATTTAACGAATAGCCCTTCTGAATAACCGTCAGGACCGAACCCGGTTCAACATCCGCGGAGGGTTGCATCGTCATCGCTTCATGCAATTCCGGGTCGAATGGCTCACCTTCGGGATCCAACTCAATAACGCCAAATCGTTCCAGGGTCCCGGTCAGTAATTTGAGCGTAGCCTCGCTGCCCTGTCGCAAGCTGTCAGCATCTGCTGATTCGCCAACCGCAAGACCCAGCTCCAGACCATCCTTGACCGCCAGTAGCTCTCTGCCGAAGTTCTCTAACGCGTATTTGCGAGCGTGTTCAACGTCGCGGCTGGCTCGCTTGCGAATATTCTCGACCTCGGCGGCAGCCCGCAGATAGCGGTCCCAATTTTCATCCGCCTTGGCCTGCAATTCGGCCAGCGCAGTCTCAGCGTCAGTGTCATCAGCCGGGTCTTCCGCGGTCGCTTGCTCTTCCGCGGTGTCTGCTGCGGCGTTCTCGTCCTCGATGTTAGCTTCTGGACGCTTGGGCTGTCCGTTCATCGGCAATTGCTCCCCATGGCATTGGCCTGCTCAAATGAAGTGTGGAGTTTGGGGACACGGCCACAAAATTCAAGGGTTACGGTCGGTTTTGTGGCCGCAGATTACTGATTCAGGGTGGTTCTAAGCAATCGGGCGGTGATATCAACGATCGGAACGACCCGATCATAGGCCATTCGTGTCGGGCCGATAACGCCCAATACGCCAATCGTGTCATCGTCCAGCTCGTACGGCGCCGTCACGACGCTGCAATCGTCAAGTATCTGATAGCCAGACTCCTCGCCGATAAACACCTGTACACCGTCTGCGTGAATACTACGGTCGAGCAAGTCAAGAATGAGTCGCTTGCGCGAGAATGCTTCAAACAGGCGTCGCAATGTATCTACATCTGACAGCTCAGCGAAGTCCATCAGATTGGTTTCCCCCGCCAGAACGAATTCGCCCCCGGGATGCGTCGCACCCTCCATCGCCGATTGCGCCACGGCGATGATGTCGTGCATGGCCTGGTTCATTGAATGGCGGGTGTTCTCGAGATCTTCGACGATGTTGGCCCGCACCTGTGGCATTTCGACGCCCGCGTAATGCTCGTTGATAAAGTTCGCCGCTTGCTGCAATTCCGATGCGGTGTAATCACGATCCGTGTGCAGAATGCGGTTCTGCACTTCTCGATCGTTAATCACGAGGATGGCGAGAATCCGGTTTTCTGACAAGGGCAGGAATTCGATTTGGCGCAAGGCCGCATGCCGACCTCTGTGCACGGTAACGACACCGGCAAGGCTCGTGAACTCGGACAGCAGATTTGACACTGATGCAACGAGAGCACTCGAGTCGTCTGCCTTGCGACGAATCTGCGAACGCAACATATTGATATCGTCGTCTTTGGGTTGCCGGTACCGAACCAGTGTGTCGACGAATAATCGGTAACCTTTCGGTGTCGGTATTCTGCCCGCCGACGTATGCGGCGCGGAGACCATGCCCATCTCTTCGAGATCGGACATGACATTACGAATCGTCGCTGGGCTCAATTCGAGACCCGAATCCCTGGATAGCGTTCTCGAGCCGACTGGCAGCCCGTCGCGGATATGACGCTGAATCAGAACGCGCAACAGATGTTGGGCGCGATCACTTGGAGGAGAACTGGTTGCTTCTGCAGACATTCGCAACAAATACGAAAATTTCGCAAACCACTCGCTGTGTTAGGGTATCTTTCACCACGCTAGCAACGGCTTGGCGATGGGTCAAGGGGAGTTAAAGATCTACCATGGGCAGTGATTTTCAAAAGGTGGCACTGCTCGGCCGCCACGACGATCCGCGCGTCGCGGAACCCATGGCCCAGCTTGTCGATCATTTGACTAAAGCTGGCATCGAAGTGCTTGCAGCAGACGAAATGGCGCTCGACTTGCCGGTGCGTCGCTATCCGACTTCAGAGCTGTCTTTACAGGCCGATCTAATGATCGCCGTTGGTGGCGATGGCACAATGCTCTATGCAGGCAGTCTCGCCCGGGAAAATGATGTTCCATTATTGGGCATCAATCGCGGCCGCCTGGGGTTTCTCGCCGATGTAAGACCGACCGAAATGCTCTCCAGCGTCGACCGCATACTGAATGGCCAATACTCCATCGAATCCCGCCTGTTACTCGACGCAGAACTGCACAGAGGCAACGGCGAGACCATGCGCGCAACCGCGTTTAACGATGTTGTGTTGCAACGCCGCGAAACGGGCCGCATGGTTGATTTCGAAACGAGCGTCGCCGGTCAATTCGTCAATATGCATTCGGGTGACGGGCTCATCGTTGCGACACCAACCGGATCTACTGCTTACGCACTCAGTTGCGGCGGGCCGATTATCGAGCCGCAACTCGATGCGGTGGTCATTGTTCCGATTTGCCCACACACACTGACGGACAGGCCGATCGTGATTGCGGCCAATCAGCAGATCGAAATCCGATTATTGCAACGTGCGGAGACCGGTGCAGCCGTAGCGATCGATGGCCATTCGATCGGTGCCATTGCTCCTGAAGATACGTTGACAATCAATGCCTCAAGCAGCCGTATTCGCCTGATTCATCCGCCTGGTTACGATTTCTACGAGATTCTTCGCTCGAAACTTTTGTGGGGACGCGACAATCGCATCCGACAATCAGATTCCGGCTAGACGATGCTGACCAGTCTGCAAATTCGGGATTTCGCTATCGTCGATCAGATATCGGTCGAATTCGACCCTGGCATGACCGTGCTAACCGGCGAAACAGGCGCTGGCAAGTCCATTTTGGTGGATGCGGTCGGATTGGTGTTGGGTGAGCGAGGCAGCAGTCAATTGGTACGCAATGGGGCAAAACGCGCCGAGTTCAGCGCGGCCTTCGATATCTCGAAACTGCCCGATGTCGGTAAGTGGCTTGAACAACAAGCGCTCGATCAGGATGAGGATTGCCTGTTACGACGTGTCATTTCATCGGACGGTCGTTCGCGTGCGTTTGTTAACGGCAATGCGGTTACCGTGCAACAGCTGAAGTCGCTCGGCGAGCTACTGCTCGACATTCATGGTCAGCACTTTCATCAGTCACTCGGACGAAAACCGGTGCAGCGCGACCTCCTGGATCATTTCGGCGACCTCCTCGAATTGCGCCGGAGTACCGAGGCAGCATTTGAAAAATGGCGCTCGTTACAGGAGCGTCTCGACAAACTGCAGAATGCGGATGCCGACCGGGCATCCCGACTGGACCTTCTGAGCTTTCAATTGCAGGAACTGGAGGCTCTGGGCGTTACTGACGGCGAACTCGAGAACCTCCAGGCGGAGCGACAAAAACTCAAGAACAGTGGTTCCCTGGCCGAGGGCGTGAGCGCCGCAATGACTAAGCTGTCGGCCGATATCGAAGCTGACGCCAGCAGCTTGCTTGCCGATGCCGGCCGCGCAATCGAAGCGCTTGTGGAGTTTGACCGCGAACTCGGGCCCGTCGGGGAATTGCTCGAAAGCGCATCCATCCAGATTTCTGAAGCGGTTGACGCGCTGCAACGCTACGGCGAGTCCATTGACACGGACCCTGCCCGCCGGGACTGGGTCGAAGAACGACTCGATGCCATGCAATCAGTAGCGCGCAAGCATCGTGTGGAAGTCAAAGAGGTTTGGTCGCTGACAGAAAAAATTCGTAGCGAGCATGATGAGCT
>Ga0255052_10002134_pt1 | contig 14453 bp, 12 predicted proteins | sample JV7_2_21_MG_FD_188632 | JGI IMG/M metagenome (GOLD analysis project Ga0255052, IMG submission 188632) | Seawater microbial communities from Jervis Inlet, British Columbia, Canada - JV7_2_21 | ecosystem: Environmental > Aquatic > Marine > Inlet | place: Canada: British Columbia | collected...
CAGATCAAGTGACTTGGCGACCGCGACATAAGCGACGTTGAGGTGCTGGGCCTCAATCGCGGCCATCGGCGAACTTGCCGCTTTCATGTGGAAGGTGGCCGGTGCTCCACCAAATATTACCGGAGTGCCAGGTCGAACGATCTGCGCCATGGTTATTCCAGTCAGCACATCGACACAATGAAAGACCAGCGCACCGACCAAAGTCACCGGGGCGATCAATCCCATTAAGGTAACAGGCACGATCTCAATCGGAATTCCGGCCTCAACACAGTCGAGCATGTTCTGGCAGGAGTCTTCGCCATAACGGAAGTTACCGGTTGCCGTAATCGTGAAAATCGACATCGGTTTGGCGATCAGCTGCGCGCGATCACTGCGAAACATCTGCTGCATCTCGACCATGCGTGGAACGCCGTGCTCGGAGAACGCCCCCGCAACCACAGGTTTCTTTGATGTCGTCAAGGTCATGTAGAGTCGCCACGCGTCCGATACCTGCGACTCGATGTCCTTATTGGTCGAGAACGCAGTGGCGAGATAGGCGATGTGCTCGAGCCCGTCACAAATGCGCGCGTATTCGATGAAGTCGGTCGAATTCGAGAGCCGTGTTTCACCTGTGCGGTGATCCTGGATCTTCAGGCCACTCGACCCGGGAACGTAGTGGACGTTGTTACCGCCGATCTCGGCATGCGCTTCGCCATCGCGATTGTAAAGCGTGAAAGATTTAGGTGCACTCGCGATCGCGGCATCGACAACATCGGCAGGAAACAGAACCCGCTTGCCGCTATCATCGGTCTTTAGGCCGTGGTCAAGCATGCGTTGACGCATGGCTTCGCCGCGGATCTCCATGCCGGTCTCGGCCATGATACGTTTCGCCTCATCGAGCACTTTGCCGATAAGTTCATCGCTAACTACATTCAATGTCGGTCGCATCTTCTCTTCTCGATCATTCAGCTGGCATTGGCCAGTAATAGTGGTCGGCGCTTTTCCACGTACTCGACCAGTTCGTCGTCGATAGCAGGATCGAGCGGTGGCTGCTCGTATTCAGCCAACAACTGCTTCCAGATCGCGTTCGCTCGGGAAGTGCTATCCGGACTTCCGGATTCCTGCCAGGCTTCGAAATTCTGCCGATTCGACAATATCGGTTCGTAGAACGCTGACTCGTAACGCTCGAGTGTATGACTGGTGCCAAAATGGTGTCCACCCGGACCGACTTCGGCGATCGCATCCACAGCAAGCTCGTCATCACTGACCTCAATTGGTCGCAAGTACTCAGCCATCATCTGCAACATTTCGGCATCGATGATCAGCTTCTCGAATGACGCGGTCAGCCCACCTTCTAGCCAGCCTGCAGCGTGATTGACGAGATTGGCATGGCCCATCACAGAGCCCCACAAAGACATTTCACTTTCAAAAACAGCTTGTCCATCGACGCAATTCGAAACAGTGGTGTTACTGGAGCGAAAAGGAAGGCCCAGTCGTCGTGCGATCTGGCCACTTGCCTGTGCTGCCTTGGTGTACTCGGGCGTGCCGAGGGCCGGGGCACCACTGCGCATGTCAACGTTGGACGCGAAGCTACCGTAGATAATCGGTGTGCCCGGATTGACAACCTGCGCAAGGGTCGCGACTGCGAGTACTTCAGCTGTTTGTTGCATCAGCGTGCCCGCCAGCGTAGCGGGGCTCATCGAGCCAGCCAGCGTAAACGGGGTAATACAGCACACCTGATTTGCCCCGGCGAGCTCAATGACAGCCTCGGTCATGGGTATGTCGAGCTGCATCGGTGAATTAGTGTTGATGATGGCGAGCAGGGCAGGTCTTTGAGCGAGCTGCGATCGATCGACCCCCAACGCAATACAGGCCATCTCGATTGAATCGACGGTGCGTTCGCGGCCTAACGCGTAGGACTGGCAGTTTTTGTCGAGCAGACGAATTTGCGCGAGATACAGATCCAGATGACGCGTTTCCCCCGGCAAGTCCATTGCCTCGAAGGCGCCGCCGCCTTCCTGGTGAATGATGTTGAGGCTTTGCACGACGCGAAAATAGTCACACATCTCGGCGTAGGTGCCAGGCCGACGCCCCTTGTCCAGGTCGCTGCAAAACGCCGGACCGCCAACCGACGCGAAAAGAATATTGTTGCCACCAACTTTCAGGTCATGCGCCGGATTTCGAGCGCGGAGTTCGAACTTGGCTGGCGCGAGCGCGAGTTTCTCTGTAACCATTGCGGGATCGAAGCGTACGATTTTCTCCGCTTCATCCACGTCCGCACCAGCTTCGCGCATCATGACGCGACTGCCGGGTTCGAGAAAGCGCATGCCTTGCGACGCAAGCACCTTCAATGCAGTCTGGATTATGGTCTCGAGTTGTTCGTCGTTCAGTATTTCCGTGGCGGCATACGGATTGACGACGTTGCGCCATGGCAGCTGGCGAATGGCATTCGCTATGCGTTTTTGGCGATGACCACGTCTCGTCATGAAGCCCGTTGCTCAAGGATCAGTTTCTTGGCAACCTCTACGGCAGTGGCCGCGTCACGACAGTATGCGTCGGCGCCGACCGCATTGCCGAATTCCTCGTTTAATGGTGCGCCGCCGACCATTACAATGTAGTCGTCGCGCAGACCTTGCTCGATCAGCGTATCAATAACCACTTTCATGTACGGCATGGTCGTAGTGAGCAGTGCCGACATGCCGAGTATGTTGGGCTGGTGTTCTTTTAGCGCCGCAATATAGGTTTCCGCATCGGTGTTGATGCCGAGATCCACGACATCAAAACCTGCGCCTTCCATCATCATGCCGACGAGGTTCTTGCCGATATCGTGGATGTCACCCTTTACCGTCCCAATGACCAGTTTTCCGACGGGTTCAGCACCGGTCTCGGATAGAATCGGCTTCAGTATCGCCATACCGGCTTTCATCGCATTGGCCGCAAGCAAAACTTCGGGGACGAACAGAATACCGTCGCGAAAATCTTCGCCCACGATGGTCATACCGGCGACCAGCGCTTCATCCAGCACTTTCTTGGCACTCCAGCCGCGGTCGAGCAAAATATGCGTGCCTTCGGCGATCTCTTCGGCCAGGCCGTCGTAGAGATCGTCATACATTTGCTCGGTCAGTTCGTCATCGGCAAGTTCGGAGAGAACGATATCGTCGTTCTGATCATTGTCCTGCGACATATGGGGATTCCATTAAAGTAAGTGAGTGGTTACCAGCGACCGTTGCCTGGTTTCATGTCTTCCGGTTTCAGCCGGATCGGGAAGTTGTCTCTGATTCTTTTATCTGCAGCCGCATCAATATACGTCGGATAATAATCTGTCAACATCTCGTGGGCTCTTTCGTGCGCTTGTTCGTACAATGTATTACGGCCCATATCCGCCCACGCCCCGGGCGTCAAGCGGTCTGCAATGTCCGGATAGTGATATTCGCTCTGCATCAGCTCGAGAGTCTGTGCATGGCCAAGGTAATGACCGATGCCAAAAACCGCATCGTTTATGACATCGAGTGACAGCGTTTCGTCGGTAACCTCGATGCCGCGCAACACGCGTTGGATATTGCCGATCATGTCGTTGTCGATAATCATGCCCTCGAAGGACTGACCGATCAGGCTACCAACGATGCCCGGATATGCCGCGACCAGGTTGGCGCCTGCCAGTGCGGCCGTTGCGACCGTTATCGCTTTTTCATAGCCAGCCTGGACGTCCATGGTTTTGGCGTCGGTCATGCCCGCACCCACACTGGTCGTAAACTCGTAGTGATTACACAACTGTGCTGTTGCAGCCGTTATCAATGCCTCTTCACCACTGCCACCGGAGAAAGCGCCGGTGCGAAGATCTGAAATAAAAGGCCACATGCCAAAGTTGATGGGGGTCCCGGGTCGAACAAGATTAACCACGCACAGGCAAGCCAGAGTTTCAGCAAAACACTGCACAAGCGCACCAGCGAGTGCGGCCGGTGCAGTCGCGCCGGCCTGCGGTGCAACTGCGACGTCTGCGACTAGCCCCAATTCGGCGACGCGCACTAACACCTGTGCGTTATCTTCGCCGAAGCGCAGTGGCGACACGATCGGGCAACCGCCAAAAGTACAAAACGGCCTTTTCAAAAAGCCGCCTTCCTCACCGAGGTAGGCATCGAACAGGGAAACCAGCACATCGATGTGTTCGACGACGGCAATGCCCAGTGCGAACGATTTATTGGTACCGGCGAGCTCGGCATAAGCAATATTGACGTCGTGAACAAACACATCTTCGCTATGTTCGGCAGCGATGAATGGCTGGCCGAAGCTATGAATGTGTTCCAGTTGGTCGCCCAGTCGCGCGGCGTCGTACAGATCAGTTAGTCGTGTTGGCCTGAATGTCTGTGTTTCGAAGTCGAGTATCGTCACCGCTTCGCCGGAGGTGCAAAACAGAACTTCTTCGCCGCGCACCATCAGGTCGTTCTTCGGCTCCGGCGCGTAGAGCGGATACTCTTTTGGGGACGTTGCAATCAGGTCTTCGACTAACGCTCGTGGAAAGCGCAGACGATTGTCCTCACCAAGAGTACAACCACCGGGCAATGCGTAATCCAGTACCTCGGGAATCGGGTCGCCGATGCCGATGTTCTCAAGAACGTTGAGTGCCGCGTCGTGAATGCGTTCGATATCTCGTTCACTTAGCGGTTTGTAGTGACCACCCGTCTGGCCGGGACGCACGGCACTTGACGAACCGCTGTCCGCTCGCGCCGCACGTCGTGCGGACCGGCCGCCGCTGCGACGATTACCAGCGCTCATTGCCTGCCTGCATGCATTCTCGTGGAACCTGGATGGAATATTTCTCGCGTATTTTCTTGTCTATCGCGGCGTCAATGTAATCCGGGTAATGACTTGAGAGAATTTCCTTCACTCGCATACCTGCCTGCTCTCGAATATCCAGCGAGCCCGCTTCTTCCCAGACATTGGGCGTGAGTCGATCGGCCAATGCAGGGTACTCGTACTCTGAACGCATCAGGCTGAGTGTCTGTTCCTGCTTGAGGAAATGACCCTCGCCGTATACGGCGCTTTCGATCTCGGCATAAGACAGGGTTTCTTCATTCACTTCGATACCACGCACCGTTCGAAGGACGGTTCCCAGCATATCGTTGTCAATGACAAGCGATTCGAACGACAAACCCATCAGGCTGCCCATCATGCCAGCAGACTCGGATATATTGTTACACCCTGACAACGCAGCGAGTGTCACCGCAATGGCCTTCTCGTAACCGGCCTGATTGTCTGGAAGCTTTGAGTCGCTCATGCCGGCGCCAACGGAGCTCACGAGGCCGTAATGGTTCGTCATTTGTGCGGCCGCCGCGCTAACCAGTGCTTCTTCGCCGCCACCGCCCGTAAAGCTGCCGGTGCGTAAGTCAGAGACGAACGGCCAGGGGCCGACGATGACCGGGTGTTTGGGAGCGATGAGGTTGATCATCAGCACACTGGCGATCGCTTCGGCCATGACTTGCACGACCGCACCGGCCAACGCGGCTGGTGCGGTTGCCCCGGCTTGTGGCGCGACAACTATCCACACGGGAGCACCGAATTTGATCGATTCTATGCAGACTTCCGAGTTGTCTTCGCCATAACGTAATGGAGAGATGATCGGGCAGCCACCGCCGTGGCAGAACGGCCGTTCGTGAAACTTATCCTTGCCACCCGCGACCATGTAAAGCATTTCGAGCGTTGGTTCGACGTTCCTCGCATCGCCGAAAGTCAGCGCAGAGTGTTTCGCGGTACCTGCGACGCTCGCGTAAGCCGTATTGATATCGCAGGCCAGGCGGCCTTGCATATCGGTCGCGACGATCAGGCGCGAAAATGCGTGGATATTGTCGAGCTTGTCCACGAGGCGCGCGGCGTCGTAGACGTCCATGAGTGTGGAAGGGCGATAGGTGGATGCGCCGACATCGAGCATCGTTACGGCTTCGCCTCCGCCGTAGGTATGCACGCGTTGATCACGAAGATCGAGATCGAAACGTGGATCCTGTCCGTAGAACATCAAGGCATCGGCGGCATCGGCAATCATGTCTTCCACAAGGGCTCGTGGAAAACACAGTCGTCCGTGTTCATCGAGTTTGCAGCCCTTCTTGAGAGCGTGCTCCTCCACGATCGGAATCGGATCGGCCATACCGATGTTTTCGAGCACGTCGAGCATCGTGTGATGAATGTTCTGGATTTCGGATTCGGTCAGCGGCTTGTACTTGCCGCCTGTGTGTCCGGATGCAACTGCAGACTGTTCAGGCGGATTCTCAAGACGTGCCTTTCTTCCCCGCCGCATTAATGTCCTCCCCTGCAATGCGCCATACAAGCAATTTACGTGGTTCTATTGGCCACGTATAGCGCCGTCAGCGTGGCTGGTCAGGCGAGTGGGCAAGAACCCATTTCTGCCCACTATTTCTGGAGATCGGACAAATCCCTTCAGAAAACCGGGATTACTAAATCATTAAGCATCATAGATTCAATAGCTTAACGGGCGCATTGGAAAACATCCTACCTTTCCTTGCTCAACCAGGAGTGGGCCAGTAAGCTTTTCAGATCGTTGATCGTAAGACGGGAAGATTGCGAATGGGGGTTTGCAGCGATGCCGACATCTACAGATGCTTTACTTGAGGAAATCCAATCCTACTGCCAAAAGGCCGGTGTTGCGGAATCGACATTCGGCAGACATGCGATCAATGACGGAAAACTCTGTTCGCGGTTGCGGGCAGGCAAGAACGTCACGCTGGCAACGGCCGAACGAGTAAGAACGTATATCGGCGCGAACCAGGCTGGCGCCGCAAAATTAAGTCCAGCCGAACCGGATCGGGTTGCCAGGCCACTTGAAAGTATGGCCCCGGATCCGGACGAGGCGGTGAGTGCAGTCCCGGACCGCCCATTTCGTTTTTACGACAACCGGCAAAAATATCTGGCCTTCGTCAACACTTGCAACGAGAAGTGGAAAGTGGCGGAGCGCGCAGCACGGGAACTTCTACATCTCAAACCGACGCCACCGGCGCTGCGGATATTCGATGCTGGAATGGGTGACGGCACGGTTCTTAGCCACCTCCTGCGAGCAACACACCAACGATTTCCAACGCTGCCATTCTACGTGGTTGGCAAGGAAATCAGTCTTGAGGACGTTCGCCTGAGTTTGGAGACCGTGCCCGACAGACTCGTGGAGCATCCGTCAAGCGTGTTCGTATTTTCGAATCTTCACTATCGGGAGGCACCCTGGTTGATGCCGTTGGATGTGAATAAGGCTGCGGCATTGAACTGGAAAGCAGTCGAACTCGATGGAACGTCGGCATTCGAGTATGGCCAGCAACTTGACGAACTTGATGATCATCTTGTTGATGCCTGGCAGGCAACAACCAGCCAAAAAACGGGCAATCCCTTATACGTGAGACCGTCGGTGCTGATCGTCTATCGCAAGGACCACAAGTTCTTGCTCGATTCGGTAATCCCGCGCCGTGGCCAGTGCAAAGCAGATTACGATCTGATCATCGCGTCGCAGCCGTGGCGTGCGCGCATGGACGCCGAATTCAAAGCGAAGTTTGTGCTAGCTCCGCTTGTCGAGGCGCTGGGGCCCGGTGGGCGAATGCTCGCCGTGCAGGCATTCGGGCGCGACGTGGGGCTGGAGATTATTCAGCAGGTCTGGCCCGATGAAGACCCATTTCAGGTCAATCGGCATGAGCTGCTCAAGGCACTCAAAGATCAGCTTAAGGGTGAGGCACGTAACTACAACTTCAACGCGTATGCCGATTCCAAGGCGATATTCCAGTTCAAGATGCACACGCTGCCTGATGAGATCGCAGAGAGTATCGGCACGTCGACTCTGTTCGCAGCGTGGAATGCTGCTGTGTACGTGGGGCAGATCGAGGATCAAAAGCTCGAGCACGCCTTACACACAGCGAATTACCTGGAGTCGACCGCCAGGGTACTGCAGAAACACAACGGACTCTGGTTTAACGACGAGAGTTTTGTCGTCTCTCGCCGTGCCAGCTAGGGGTACAGGGTCGGCATTCTCTCGGCCCGGTAGATCGACCAGCCGGAGTTGTCTTCTTGCAGACGCATTTCCCAGACCTTCTCGGCGGGTTGCTCGTGCGTCAGTTCAATGACACGGGCCCAGCGCTGGGTTCCCGGACCCGGGGGTGCGTTGATACCATCGGCATCAGTTTCCTGCGCACCAATATTCACGAGGATGTTGTCTGTTTGTGGTTGCCAGTCGACATCGCCCAGATAGCGAGCGTAGAAGTGCTCATCGTCCGGTCCATAAACCCACAGCTGGGATACCTCCATCGTTTCCTCGTTAACGGAGTATTCGACGGCCCGTGTATAGCTGTCTTGCAGCGGCATCTTGTCGTCGAACGGGGAGCTGCGCGCAACACCGTTGTCGTACAACAGATAGGTGCCGTTTTCGGTATGTGAGATCGCGTGGTGTTTGTACGACCAGCCGACATCGCCAATGGGTGTAAGCAGTTTTTCCGACCAGGGCTCGCGCCAGTTGTCGTGATTGCCGAGAATCCAGACCAGTTCACCCGAATCCAGACTCACCTTAATGACAGCATCCTGGTAGGGCAGGGACATGACGAAGGCGTTGTCTTCTTCTTCGTAAATAATTGCATTGCCGTGCGTCCAGTCATTGACCTCTCCTTCGACAACTCCGGCGTAATGCACGTTCCAGAAGTTCTTGCGCAAAGAATTGTAGGCAATGCGGTACGGATCGAGAATGTCGTGCAGCTTCCATTCTCTCAAGACTTCACCTGCCATCGTCATTTCGATAATGACATCGCCGACAACATTCGCCGGCGCTCGCGGCGCCATCGCTTCTGTCTCACTCGTATACCAGTCGTCGATAACGCGGTTTTCTGTGCTGAGCAACAGGATGTTGCCGTTAGGTAGCTCCGCGAAGTCATGATGAAAAGAATCCGTGGCGACCGGAATACTGCCTTCAGCAACATCCTTCGCCGTGCCCGTGAAATGCCAGCGGCGCAAAACGTTGCCGAGCATGTCGATTTCAACCATGCCGCCGGTTCCAGGCCAGATTTCATAAATGAAATTGCCACTGGGCATACGGCGGATGTCGTGCACCTTGTGGCCTTCCGGCAGGTAGTACCAGATGACCTCACCCAGATCGTTGACGATTACAGCGGGCGCGAAATTTGCTGGCGCTGACTTGCCTTCTGCATCCCAACGCCCATTGACGTTGAACAGCGTGACACCCGGCTCCATCGCTTCAGGGTCATGAACCGTTACTCGTGGTGTCGGAAAAGCATCTGGCAAGGGCGACGTCTCGAAGGTCATTGCCTCAGACGTCGTTGAGTTGCCCCTGGCGTCCGTTAGTGTCACAGAAATCGCATGCATCCGGTCTGCGCGCAGGCCAATAACGGGCACCTCATGCTGTGCCGCCATATCCGCAGTCGGTGTAACTGACCATTGCCGCTCGCCATCATCGATGTTGATCGTCAAGGTCGCTGCTTCATCGGCCGCAACACTCAGGATGGCCGCAAGCGGGACCGTCGGATTCGGATTGGAGATGAGGCTAACGTCAGTCAGAACCGGGCCGGAGCGATCGCATGCCGTGACTGTAAGTGTTGCCACAATCAAAACAGCAGTGCGACGTGCACATACGAATGGTGTCATTTTCGTACTCCTTAGAATAACCGCAGCGGCTACGATTGGCCTCGGCTCGTAGGTGCGTCGAAATCAATGTCGGGACCCAGGCCAACAAGGCCTGTGGGCTGTAACATCTTGCTGCTCGCGTAATAATGCTGCTTGATGGCGAACGGATCGACGGTCTTCGCAACGCCGGGTACCTGGTACAGCGCACGTGTGTAGTCCCAGAGATTCGGGTAGTCGATCAGGCGCCGTTTGTTGCACTTGAACGGGCCGTAATAGGCGAGATCGAAACGAATCAGGGTGGTGAAAGCGCGCCAGTCGGCCTCGGTAATACGCTCGCCGACGAGATAGCTCTGTGTTGACAGAATTTCCTCGAGTTTATCGAGCGCCCCGAACAGGCGGTTGTAGCACTCCAGGTAGGCTTCTTCCGATGTCGCGAACCCGGTGCGATAAACCCCGTTGTTGATGGCGTGATACACCAGTTCATTAATCTCATCGATCTTCGGCCGCAATTCCTCAGGGTAGTAGTGCCCCGGTGTCGCTCCAATATCATCAAAGGCAGTGTTGAACATGCGAATGATCTCGGAGGACTCGTTGCTGACGATCGTCGAGCGTTGTTTGTCCCAAAGAGTTGGTACCGTCACCAGCCCCGTGTAACTCGGATTCGCTTGCTGGTAAATCTCGTAGAGATAGGTAACGCCGAACAGCGGATCGGGAATGACACCGTGCCCCTCGTGAAAGGTCCAGCCATCGCCGTGCGTGATCGGATTGACCACCGAGAACGAGATCATGTCCTCGAGCCCCTTGAGTGTGCGGAAGATCATCGCGCGATGGGCCCAGGGGCAGGAACTCGCTATGTATAAGTGATAGCGATCGGGCTCGGCCTTGAAACCGCCGTCGCCAGACGGACCAGGTTCGCCGTCAGCTGTAATCCAGTTTCGCACCTTCGCATCCGGGCGCACGAAATGCCCGCCTGTGGATTTCGTATCACGCCATTTGTCGACCCATTGGCCTTCGATTAACGAACCCATGTTACGACGCGGCCTCCCATAGAGATTTTAAAGTTGGGAACGCATTGGCGGAATACTGTGCACGCTTGGCCGACGTATCGTCGCCCCAATCAGTGACGCCCGCCGTGAATGAGGGCCTGGCTTTGAAGCGTTTATGCCAATCAACAAAGTGCTCGAGATGAGCCCAGAGCGGGGCCATGTTGAAGCCGGCCATACGACCAACGTAGACACCATGCGATATGTCGGCCAGTGAGTAGGTGTCACCGGCGAGCCAATCGCGATCGGCGAGAGCGTCATTCATTTGGTGAAATGCCTTCTTAAAATAGGCGACCGCGTCGGGAAGCAATGGCGAGTTCAGGCCGTGCTCGATGTTGATGGCATCGTTGCGGCGTCTTACGTCCTCTTGCATTTCCTTGTAGTACTCGCGAATAGCGTCTTCGCCGGCCGCGGCGTTGACATGACGAACCGAAACACACATACCGATCACGCGGCTATGCACATGCAGGCCCTCATCGATCATCTTTGTCCACAGCCGCATTTCGGCACGGTCGACCGGATTTGCAGGCCGCAGCGGCTGTTCTGGAAAGGCGTCTTCGAGATACTCGAGAATGACCTGTGACTCGCGTATCGGGTGGCCGTTGTGAACCAGCGTTGGCACGAGGCCACGGGGGTTCAGCTTCAGATAGTCCGGGCGAAGGTGCTCGCGGACGCCCACTTTGGTGTTCACGATGCGGCTTTGCCACTCGAGGCCCTTTTCAGCCAGGGCGATGCGTATTTTTTGTGCTGCCGTCGAGCGGTCGTAGTGGTAGAGTTCTAGCATCCGCCAATAATATCGAAAAAGTCGTCTATGAGTACAATAATATCGAGAAAACTGAATGCCGCCAAATGCGTGATCTCAAGAGTCATCGTCAGTACTGCGCTGGCAGTGTTGCTGACAGGCTGTGATAGCGGGCCGAATTTCGAATACGTGCACTTGCCTGGCACCGAACCCGCGGCCGGCGCGAATATGCCATTTACGTCCGCGATCAAAGTGCACTCTGGCACCGTCGTGTTTCTGTCCGGAATTACTGCGGCACCGGTTCCACACAGTCACCCGCACGTTCCTGCGGAGTTCGATGGTCTGGACTTCAGTGCCGCGGCGCAGGCCGAGTCCATTATGCAACGCATGCAGAAAACCCTTGAGGTAGCAGGTGGTGAATTAACAGACGTCGTTCAGGTGACGAGATTCGTCGTCGATGTCGGTGGTAATCAGGATGCGATCAACGAGGTAATGAATCGATACTGGGGTCCGGATCATCGTCCGGCAAGTACTACGGTGGAGATTGTGCGGCTCGCGACCGACCCGAGATTCGTTCTGGAAGTTGAAGCGGTCGCAGTTTTATCTGATTAGAGCAATTCGTGGCCGGCAGGAAGTTTGTGCGTCACCCACATTGCGAGGCGATGCCGAATTTTCGGTAGCGTGTCCTGTCCCGTTGGCAGTGGCGTGATTTCCTTGTCATGAATGAGTAGCCGGTACGCGTATTCGATCTTGAGATCTTGCGAATCCGTGGCGTCGAATTCGACAATGCCGCGTCTGACGGCGTCCGCCATGATCATCTCTAACGCTTCTCGTAACAGCGCTTTCTCGTTCTTTAGTTTCTTCGTCTTCGCCATCTCGCGATCATAGTACAATTCGGGACCTTTGTTAGGCGGATGTGATGGTCGGAGAAACTGAGATTGCGATACTGGCGGTCGCCATGCTCGGCAGCGGTATTTTTGCTGGGGTGCTCGCCGGGCTTCTCGGAGTCGGCGGCGGAATTGTTATCGTCCCTGTCCTCGAGTGGGTATTCGAGTTGCTTGGTGTCCCGGCCGAGATTCGTATGCATCTCGCCGTTGGTACCTCTCTTGCCATTATCATTCCAACCTCAATCTCATCGGCGCGAGCGCACTACGCACGCGATGCCGTAGACATCAACATCGCCAAGCGATGGTCTCCGTTCATTGTGCTGGGCACTGTAATCGGCATCATCATCGCGAGTCGTGTCGAGGGTAACGTGCTGACGGGCGTCTTCGGCGCGGTCGCATTCATTGTTGCGGTCAAGATGATCTTGCCATTCGACAACAGGACACTAACTTCGGACGTACCGCGCGGCGCCTTGACCGCGACGATCCCCACGGTGATCGGGACGATCTCAACCATGATGGGCATTGGTGGCGGCTCGCTCACCGTTGTGACGTTGACGTTAATGAGTCAGCCGATACATCGGGCGGTCGGCACTTCTGCGTTGTTCGGTCTCGTGATCAGCATTCCGGCTTCAATCGGTTTTGTCTACGCCGGTTGGGGCAATGACATGCTGCCGTTTTGGAGTATCGGATTTGTCAATCTGATCGGCTTCTTGCTGATAGCGCCGACCACGGTACTGGCTGCGCCGCTCGGCGCCCGGATCGCACACGCACTAAGTCGGCGCATCCTCGGGTTGTTGTTCGGCTTGTTCTTGTTTCTTGTTAGCACGCGGATGATGTGGCAGACGTTTTCGCCGTAGTCCTGCGTCGATTGGCTACGCCGTGCTGCGCATTGTCGGTCGCGACACCCCGATCGTAAGTTTTTCGCCAAGCACTTCGCGGCGAAAGCGAAACAGCTCTGCCGGGCGTCCCCGACCCACTGCGCTGGTACGGCCAATCGGCTCAACCAGATCTGCATTGGTGACAAGCCGGCGGAAGTTCTGCTTGTGCAGCTTCACGCCACTTAGGGCTTCGACAACTTGCTGTAACTGCAACAGTGTGAATTCGCCGGACAGTAATTCGAAGACAACAGGTCGATAGGCGAGCTTGCCGCGTAGGCGCCCGAGTGCTGTTGCGAGAATGCGCCGGTGATCGGATGCCAGCGCTTCGCCAGTTTCGTCAATCGACGTCGCGTTCGCCGCGTCAACCAGTTCCGCGACAGAGCTGTCTGCGGACATCGTGTCGCGCTGCGCTTCGGCGACGAGCCCTGCCTCGTACAGCAACTCGTAGCGTTCGAGCGTTGGCACCAGATCGATTTCCGCCGCGCTTCTCGGACCGAACGTCACGTTGACCCGTTCCTGGCGTAGTTGTTTGCTGTGCTTGTCTCTTGGTCGCTGCGCCCAGCTTTTCAGGGCTGGCTCAATGTGCTCGCTCAGGACGGCTGGCCGACCGAAACGCCAGTCTTCCCACGGCAAAATGTTGTACCAATCGTGCCATTTCGCATCCGCGGTTCCGACAGCATTCTCATGTGTCAACGCGATATACGCTACGGAGACAACTCGTGGTCCACCTTCAATTTCACGTGGGTCCCGGTTGCGATTGCCGAACGTATACAACTGTTCGACGTAGTAGAGATCGAGTCCGGTCTGGGCCTCGACCCAACGGCGCAGGCCGCTCTCGAGGCTGTCGTGCCTGATTGGGTCAAAAGGCCCGCTTGGCAGACCAATCTCACCTGACTGCTCGACGACCAGGACTCGTGGTCGGTCGTCCGTAACCGCAACGATGACCGCAGTCAGATTGATTATCACGTTGTGCTGTTCGGCGACCATTGACACACCTTATGCTCTTTGGGAGTATAATCAATATGCTCACAAAGAGCATAAAGGTTTCTCGGGCAAGTGTCAGTTGCATTCGCCCGAACGCCCAGGTGACTTATGCTTTCAAACCAAGAACTTACGGCCGACCTGTCGAAGCTTGCGCCGCTCTACGAACGCGTCAAAACCGTCATTCCCGACGTTGAATGGCCCGTTCATGCACCGCATATAAGCGCGATTAACGCGTTAAAAAAGGAGCGTAACGCCGTTATTCTGGCGCACAACTACCAGACCCCCGAGATTTTCCATTGTGTCGCGGACATCACTGGCGACTCACTCG
>Ga0255052_10002135_pt1 | contig 14451 bp, 11 predicted proteins | sample JV7_2_21_MG_FD_188632 | JGI IMG/M metagenome (GOLD analysis project Ga0255052, IMG submission 188632) | Seawater microbial communities from Jervis Inlet, British Columbia, Canada - JV7_2_21 | ecosystem: Environmental > Aquatic > Marine > Inlet | place: Canada: British Columbia | collected...
CAGGCTCCGCCTAAGATATACAGTGCCCGAGTCACTGCTGGATAGGTTACCCTTGTAGTGGAAACTAAACCCACGGACGCTATCAAGAAAGGCGTTTTACCTACTTAATCGTGAAAGTTGGGTTAGGCTTCATTCTATCATCGTATGAGTGTCCGTAAAGGAAATTGACGATTGTAGGCTTTGTTGTCCCGACATAGAACGACCGGCGCCAAATCATATGCCGGGGCTCCGGGGCACTCCACCAAACCGCCTCCCGGCTGTTGAGGATCGCATTCAGACATTCTGTCTTTGCCGCCAAGGGTATTGAAACGAGTAAACTATTTAAGTAAAATACCATAGTACTATGTGTAGGAGCAATGTTTATGAAGACGGCTGATTGAGACGTAAGCCAGTTGTGGTGCTATATATGTGGCATAGCCAGAAATAGACAGAGCCGGATTCAATTGAAATGCCAATTGTGATGCAGTATCTCTGCAAGATAAGGAGATGTGTTATGGCCAGGCGAAGAGGATTCACGTTAATAGAGCTTCTGGTGGTGATTGCAATGATTGCAGTGCTGATGGCAATCCTCATGCCCGCAATGAAACGGGCCAGAGAGCAGGGCAGAAGGGCGGTTTGCCTTAATCATCTAAAGACACTTACTCTTGGATGGATGATGTATGCCGATGAAAACGACGACAGGATTGTCAACGGCGAAGCCTACTGGAACCCCAGCGGGGCGCCCGCCGCCCCGGCGCCCACGTCGGGTCCTCATAAGGGCGAGCCCTACTGGGTAGGCAACGATTGCGCCTCCGGTTTCGCACAGGGCGCGCAGCGGCCGATTGACATACAAAAGCAGGCCATCCGGGCCGGAGCGCTGTTTCCGTACTGTGCGGCCGAGAAGGTGTACCGCTGCCCGACCGGTGTTCGTGGCGAGATGCGCACGTACTCCACAGGCTACGGAATGAACGGCTGTTTCGATGCAACTGGAACCTATAACGGTAACCGGGGAGTGAGAGTGGGCCAGACGGTCTTGATGGTCAAAAGGAGATCAGAAATCACCGTTCCGGCTCCGGCTTATCGACTCACCTTTCTCGATGAAGGCCAGATCAGTCCGGACAGCTACGCGATTCACTATACGACGCCGAGATGGTGGGACCCTCCGTTCGTCAGACATGGGGACGGCACGAACGTCTCTTTCGCCGACGGCCACAGCGCCTACTGGAAGTACAGAGCAAAAGAGACAATAGAGGCCGGCAAGAGACCCCACCCGCCGTACAACTTCACGCCTACCACCGACGAGGGTCTGGCTGATGTGCGGAAGATGCAGGAAGCCATCTGGGGCAGATTGGGGTACTAGCTCTACGCCGGGGACATCACCTAAAGTAGCCCAGCATTTCTCGCCAAGACAAGGCACCTTGAGAGGGTTACGTGTGGACATTTCCACGTTGAACTCCATCCCGGGCTTGGCATTTCGTATGATCTCGACTATCTTGGGCAAATCGAGTGTACCCTCGCCTAATACCACATCAGCCAACAGGAACCCGCCCTCGTATTCGCAGACTGCCATGTCTTTCAGATGGACCGAGTGCGCCCACGGGGCATAGGCTTTCACTAAATCCATCGGATCTTCCAGAAGGGAGAAACTGTTGCCTGTATCAATACAGACGCCTACATACTCGTTGTCTATGCGCCTCGGAGGAGCTTTGAACGGCCTTGCGAACAAGAACTTCGAAGTCGTCACTTACGCTGTTGCATTGATCATCAAAGTGGCAATCATCGCTGCCCCATTGTCGGGCACTGTTCGAAAGCGAAGCCTAATACGGCTTGCGACCATGGATATTGCGTGAGAAACCTGTTGCACAGGCCACAGACGTGCGATACGATCTGGCCTTGAATACCGACATTGTTTGGGCCAGGCTATGAATCAGCGAATCGTGACCAGAAGAGTCGTATTGTCTTTCTGTGCAGGCCTGTCATCGTGCTTGTTCTCTATGGCAGTTACGTGATATGTTAATTGACGAAAGGAGTATCTTATGAACCACACAAGGAGTCGTTGGTCAATTGCTTTGCTGTTTATCTTGGCAAGCTTTGGCTTCGCCAGAGAGCGGCAGAAGGACGAGTGGGTATCTCTATTTGACGGCAAGACGCTGAATGGCTGGTCCGTCCACAGCGGTTTTGCCAAGTACCACGTGGAGGGTGATGCCATTGTCGGTACGACGGTCAAAGGCAGTCCCAACAGCTTCCTCTGCACTGACCGCCAGTACGGTGATTTCGTGCTGGAATTTCAAGTTCGTCTGGATCCCAGGCTGAATTCGGGCGTGCAAATACGCAGCACGATTGCCGAGGCCGAGAAGGTGTTTGTCTTCAGCGGTCGTGACGGCGCGCCTCAGCGGCGAACGATACCGCCGGACCGCGTATATGGTTATCAGGTCGAGATCGCGACCGAGAAGTCGGGCTCGTCCGGCAGTATTTACGATGAGGCCCGGCGGGCTTTTATGCTCGCAAGCACAAAGTCGAACACCGAAGCAAGCAAGGCGTTCAAGGACGGTCAATGGAACAAGTTCCGTATAGAGTGCAAAGGCGAGCGGATCAGGACATGGATCAACGATGTCCCTTGCATCGATTTGACCGACGGGATGACGAGTCGGGGTGTCATCGGCCTGCAGGTTCACGGTGTGGGACGGGACGCCGGGCCGTATCAAGTGAGTTGGCGCAATATCCGCATCCAGGCGGACGATGAAGGCGTCGAGCCGCCTGTGGTTTCCAGCCGGACTCGCGCGTTGCAATGCACCTCGGGCTGGACCGGTCCGCGAATGGAGGATGGTCGGCCGTACGTCTCGGACGGCATTCTCGAAAGAATGAAGAACGTATCGGTCACACAGGCATGGAGCATTGTTCGAGGCGCCGGCTACCCCAATTGCTACGAGAACGCCGCCGGTTGGATCACCATGTATCCTGAAAAGGCGATTGTCGGCCGGGTGCTGACCGCTCAATACATGCCATCGCACCCCGATTACAACCGGGCCATCATGCGCCAGGGTCGTACTGAAGGTCGGATCGGCAGCTCGAATTCGTGGCCGATTGATATGCTGAAGAAAGGCGATGTTTACATTGCGGACTGCTTCGGTAAGGTCCTCGATGGGACCCTCATTGGCGACAATCTCGGAAACGCCATCTACGCCAACTCTGGCAACGGGGTTATCTTCGATGCCGGCGTCCGTGACCTCGAAGGCCTCGAAGGAATCAAAGGCTTCAACGCCTGGTACAGAGGCGCCGATCCGAGCTTTCTTCGTGAGGTCATGCTGACTGCGATCAACGTTCCGATCCGCATCGGCAAAACTCTGGCATGTCCCGGCGACGTAGTGCTGGCCAAGCGCGAGGGCATCGTTTTCATCCCCGCCCACCTGGCTGAGCGAGTCGTTGTCGAATCCGAGGCGATCATGCTGCGGGACATGTTCGGACACCGGCGCCTGCGGGAGGGTAAATACACGCCGGGACAGATCGACGGTCGGTGGTCGCCCGAGATTCAAAACGATTTTAGAAGCTGGCTGAAAACGAACATGGACGAGTTGCCCGTGCCGCGGGACGTGATCGAAGGTATTCTGAATCCCAAGAAGCGAAACTGGTGAGCAAGAGACGCCTCGCCTATGCGCGTCTGTCAGGACTAAAGAGTCTTTCAGATACGGAGAGAAACTATGCAGAACGAACACAAGGATCTGCGGCAACGACCGGCGCGTTCAAGGCGTTCTATACTCAAAGGCTTCGGTGCAAGCGTTGCGGGCCTGAGTTTGGCAAACATGATCGGTGCCCCCATCGAAGAGCAGGTCGCCTTCGCCACGCAGAATCTCAGACGCAGCTCCAGTCCCTCGCAACTGAGGATCACCGACCTGCGCGTTGCAGTTGTCTCGAGGGCGCCGATGCGCTGCCCGCTGATTCGGATTGACACTAACCAGGACATCTGCGGTTATGGAGAGGTCCGCGACGGAGCCAGCCAGCGCTACGCCCTCATGCTCAAGAGCAGGCTGCTTCGACAGAATCCCTGCAACGTGGAACGGATATTCAAACGGATCAGGCAGTTCGGTCATCACGGCCGGCAGGGCGGAGGCGTATCGGGCGTGGAGATGGCCCTGTGGGATCTCGCCGGGAAGGCATACGGCGTTCCGGTCTATCAGATGTTAGGCGGGCAATACCGCGACCGCATCCGATTGTATGCCGACACGCCGGACGGGCGGGTGACCGGCTTGAAGAAGAGAATCGACCAGGGATTCACGTTTCTAAAATACGATTGCGGTATCCGGAATATCCGAGACGTCCCGGGGGCGCTGAGCTATCCGACGAAGGACACCGATTGGTATGGTAAGCACCCATTTACGGGTATTCAGCTATCGGACAAAGGAGCGGTCCTGCTGGCTGAGCGTTACGCCGAGGCTCGCGAGGCAGTGGGTTGGAAGATCCCGATCGCTGCGGATCATTTTGGCCACATCAGTGTCAATAGCTGCATCAAATTAGGAAAGGCCCTCAGGCCTTATCAGCTCGCCTGGTTGGAAGATATGGTTCCGTGGGAATACACTGACATGCTCAAGGAGATCAAGGCCTCCGTTGATGTGCCGCTGCTGACGGGCGAAGACATCTACCTGCTCGACGGCTTCAAGCCGCTGATCGATGAGCGTGCTGTGGACATGATTCATCCCGATCTGGCCTCGGCCGGCGGTATCATGGAGACCAAGAAGATCGGCGACTATGCCGAGCGAGCCGGCATCGCAATGGCCATGCACTTTGCAGGGACCCCTGTATCCTTCATGGCAAACCTGCACTGTGCCGCGGCCACAGAGAATGTTACGGTCCTGGAACACCATTCGGTCGACATCGACTGGTGGGAGGATCTCGTGACCGGTATTGACAAGCCGCTCCACGTAGATGGTTTCGCTCGCGTGCCCCAAGGGCCCGGCCTGGGGATTGATTTGAATCTTGACGTTGTCAAAGAGCACCTCTCGCGCGGTCAGGAACTCTTTGCTCCGACCGAAGAATGGAACAGGAATCGCTCGAATGACCGACTGTGGAGTTGAGGAGCACGCACGAATTAGCAGCATGGGCAATCCGCCTGTGGCGGACCCATCCTACCGACGGGAGAGCTATGAAGACTATACGTCCGTTACTGAAGCACTTCAGGTTCGCATTCGTGATTTGCCTGGCGGCCGTGGTCGTCGTGCTCGCCACCGGTCGTCGGACCTGGGCAGGTCCGATGCTCATCGCCATGTTCGGTTCATTGGCCCTGTACTTCATGAGTCATTCCTGAAAAGTTTTGCCTTCACGGTCTGGGTCTTTGCTTTTGTGAGTGCCTCGATGGTCTATCCCGGGGCTTTCATGACCTGGCTCGGGGTCGATTTGAAGATTCTCATTGTCCCGCTGATTCAGATTATCATGTTCGGCATGGGAACGACCTTGAGTGCAGCCGACTTCGGCCGGGTCTTCAAAATGCCCTGGCCTGTCCTCGTTGGGTTCGTCCTGCAGTTCTTGGTCATGAAGGATACCTATTATGTTACAGGGGCTCTTAAGAACGATTAGCACTGATCAGATGGAGCATATCCATCAGGCAGTACTGCACGTCTTGGAAAAAACCGGTCTGCAGATTCGGGGGCGGTTTCTGCTAGAGGCGCTGGCTGCCGCCGGATGCCGGGTGGATTTTGACAAACACCGGGCCTGGTTTAAGCCGGATCTGGTAGAACGTCAAATCGGGGCCCAAAAGGACCGCTACCAAAAGGTACGATCATCCCTGTGGTATCCGTTTTGCAGTCGACTACCGGATAACGACGTGGCCTGGCCGGATGAATTTACGCTAGACTATGGCTTTGGCACGCCCTTTATCTACGACTATCCCGCAGGAACCTATCGCAAGCCCACGGCCCAAGACCAGATCGATATGATCAAACTGGGTCAGGCCCTTCCGGAGGTCAAGGCGGTGAATGCCCCATTTGTCTGCGGTGACTTCGACAGCCGCATGGAGAGTCTCGAATCCGCGCGCCTGCTGTTATTGCATACGGATAAGCCGGGGTGGGTGGCGACCACATGTGGGCAGGAGGTCAAGTACCTGGCCGAACTGGCCCAACTGGCTGCTGATCAGAACAGCAGCACAGTTCCGTCTGAGCCGGCGATTTTTGTGAATGCATATTGCACCACGTCGCCGCTCAAACTGGATACGCGTTCCTGTAACGTCTTGGCCGAGGCGTTAAAATACAAGTTCCCGGTAAACTTTGCGACCATGCCCATCCTTGGTGGCACCACCCCCGTGACACCCGCGGGCAGCGTGGTGGTGGCGGCAGCGGAACTGCTAGGCTGTATCACCGCAACGAGCCTGATTGACTCCGAGATTATGATCTACGCCACAAGTATTGCTGCGGTCATGGACATGAGAACCGCCCAGGTCTGCTATGCCGTACCTCAAGCGGTCCTGACAGATGTGGCCCTGCATCAGTTGTTCCGGACCAAGTACGGCCTCGTGCTCAACGTGGAACCGGCGTATGTAGAGGCCAAGTGCCCGGGTATCCAGGCAGCCTTGCTCAAGACCTATCGGCAGATGGCCTTTGCCGCAACGGTAAGTGCCTCTTTACCCATTGGACTGCTCGACAGCGCGTCGACCTTTTCTCCGACCCAGGCCATGATCGATCGTGACATCAACCTGGCCGAGTACGGGTTTGCCCGGGGCATTGAGGTCAGTCCCGAAACCTTGTGTGTGGATCTGATCAACGAGATGGAATTCTGTGAAAAGAGTGCGTATGTCCAGACAGACCATACATTCCGCCATTTCCGTGACCTGCTGTGGGACTCTCCGCTTCTGGATCGAACCACCAGACAAGAGCGTGCTTACCCGCCTGTCCGGGAAGATGAGGCACTCCTGCAACGAGCCGACCAGGCCTGGCGGAGGTTGGTGAATACCGCCCGGCCCGTAGAGCGTGACGAGCGTTTTCTGCATGAACTGGATCGTATTGTGGAGGCAGCACGCCGAGAACTGCTCATATAAACAGCAACAGAAGCATACACATTAAACATGATCGAGGTGCAAACATGGAATTTGACCACGTAGGCATTATCACCACCGAAAAGAAGACCGGCGAGGCTTTTGTTGAGGCTACGCGCGTGTGGATCACCAATTGCCAAGACCATCTTTACCGTGTGGAATGGCTGCGTTTCGAGCCCGACAGTCCCGTTACCGGCCCCCTGCGCGAACTTCCGCATATCGGTTACCGCGTGGACAGCGCAGAAGCCATCACCGAGGCCGCCCAAGGTATGAAGGTCTTACTCGAACCCTTTGACGCCGGCTTTGCCGTGGCCGGATTCTACCAGGCCCCTGACGGCGCGGTTGTAGAATTCGTTACGTACAAGGACGGACCTTCGCCTTGGTCGTGCGCTCGCGTTTGATGACCTTGACAAGTACAAACGTTCTCTTACGCCGCAAGACGTTTCATTTCGCCGGGACCACGTCAGGCGCCTTCCAGTCAAAAGGCAGGTCGGCGTTCGGATAATTCCAGTTGTCGAATCTCCGATCCGTCTTCTTGTCAAAAAAAAGGTGATCCGCGAAATCCAATAAGGCCGCCCAATCCTCTTGGTTTTGAGCGTGCTTGCCGTTGCGCCAGTGCAGTCCGATTCGGTCTCCGGCGTCCAGCCATTCGAAAACGACTTTGGCGGCACGATGCGTCAACTCGGTTCCGTACGGATTGGCCCAGTAGTCTTGACGGGCGTGGCAGTTGACCAGAGCCCGCGGGGCGATCAGGGCCTTGGCAAAATGTGCATCGAAGGGCAAGCGATCTTCCTTGTCGGCAAACTGGAAATACCGGGGGCCAAACCAGCGCTCGTTCTTTCCGATATGATGTCGGATCGTCTGCGGCTTCTGGCCCTCTTCAAAGTATCGCAAGCTGCCCGTGCCGCCGGTCCCGGACGAATTGGGGGCCGTAATGGAAATGCGATTGTCATAGATGCCGGCGCACAAGGCCGCCTTGCCTCCGCGCGAGTGGCCGGTCGCAACCACCTTGCTCATATCGGCCACACCCAATTGATCCAGTGCGTTGAGCACCACACCGTGTCCCCAGCCCCAAACGGCAAGGGCGCCCCAATCGTATTGGGGATAAAGAGGATAGACGCCGGCTTCTCGGCCTGCTTGGCGGTCGTCGGACGCCAAATCCGTGCGATGGAACCGGCAAAGGAGGTAACCGCGTTTGACGGCCTCGGCTCCCGGATCGAAACTTTGAGACGAATCGCTGCGCTCTGGCGATGCATCGAATGAGACGCGGTCGTTCTTAATGATGGTCGGGTAGCGTTTTTTCAGCGAAGGGCGTACGATCAAAAAACGGCACGTGACGCTTCTTCCTCTACGGCGAATCGTCAGCGTATACTGCTCCTCGACACCCCTGCCGTCATAAATCAACTCGGATCCGACTTGCTTGATCTCAATCTCCTTGGGCCAAGGCGGCACGTGGCCGTACAGGTAATGCGCCAGCATCGCCTTGATATACTCGCGCTGCTTCGGCCAGTCTAGAAATGTTTGAACCCGTTTGCCGTCGGGCATCAAAAACGGATCGGGCAATCCCTTCTGGAGCGGCAGGTCATCGACATCGGCAAACTCAGTCTTCAGATGCCGGTCGAAAAAGCTGAAAATCTCTCCGATGACTTCCGGGTCGGGGATGTACATGTGGTCCATGCCCTTTTGAATGATGAACCGATGCTCCAATCCGTCAATTGCATAGCCCTCCGGCACAATGTAGATCCAATTGTTGTCCACCGGGTGCTCCACGGTTCTAAACAGATACCCATACCAGCGGTCGATTTCGGGCAACAGCTCCGGCGACGCCGCTCTCGGATCGCCTTGGTAGTCCGCCTCGATCACCATCATGCCCTGATCGAGAAAACCCTTGATCAATGTTTCGTCGTCCAGTTCGCCCAAGCGCGGCGCCGGCAGGTTCTTCATATAAACCACGACCGGGTTCTTCTCGGCGTCCGAATCGGGCAGGCGAACGGCGCATGAGATCGATTTGCCCAAAAGCTGGCTTTCCCAAGACGTAGCTTGGGCGGCCGGAGAGTCCTTCTCAACCGCGGAGTGCGCCGGCAAACAAGCCAGCATTGTCCAAGCAAAAACCGCCGCCAGCCGAAATGCTGAGTTCATAATCCGATTCATGATGGTCTCCTTTTGAAATGATCTCTTAGAATCCAGTATTATTCGTCTTTCCAGTTCTTGTCGGCAAAATCCAGGTAACGATGCCAATTGTGTTCAGTCAGGCCATGCCTGCCGGTGCGGATATGATAGCAGATTCTCGATGCATCTGTGAAGCAGTGATGATTTGTTGAAGTTTTTTCAGATGAAGAGTGGACAAGGCGATCTTTCATGGGATAATCAGCCAAAGCAAGTAAACAGGTTTGGTGTTCTGGCTTGAACGGGAAATCCAGACTCAATCAAAAGTGAACTGCATAGATTTTTTATATGTGAGGAGATGTCTAATGTTAAGAATGTCCAAGAGACTCTTTCTTTTTGGCCTTGCCGGATTAATTATTGAGTCTGTTTTGACTGCGCCGTTGACTGCGAGGTCTTCTGAAACTAGTGATGTCAGCGAACTCAGAATAGCCCGGTTGGCAAAAGGGATCAACATACCAAGTTGGCTTTGGCTCAATCGAGGTTCGGTTGATGAACTGGAAGAACGTTACTCAGATGCCGATTTCCGATTAATGAAGAAACTTGGCTTTACGAATGTTCGCGTACCGATCGATATGGCAAATGTCTATGACAAAGATCAGCCTGATCTGCTAGACAAAGTAAATTTGCCATATTTGGACCGCGGGATAAGGAAGATACTCTCTTTTGAATTAGCCATTATCATCGATCTGCATAGTATTTCTCAAAAAGAAGGCGGTAGCAATTATTCTGGACCATTGGGTCAGGATGAAACCTTCACTGATACTTTCTGTCGTTTCTGGAGTTCGTTTGCGAGGCATTTAAGTCAATTCGATCCCGATTGGGTGATATTGGAACCCATGAACGAGCCCGTGCTCAGTGGGAAGCAAGAGAATTGGCCTCCGGTCCAAAAGAGAGTGATCGCCGCGATACGGGAAGGCGCTCCAAGGCATTCGATTCTCGCAACAGGTGCGCAATGGTCGAACCTCGATACTCTACTCGAACTCGAACCGTTGAAAGACAACAACATCATTTACAACTTCCACTTCTACGAACCGCATATATTCACTCATCAAGGCGCATCTTGGAGTTCCGATTGGGTAAAGCCATTGCGTGATATCCCCTACCCTTCCTCTCCTGAAGCAGTAGAGAACCTGATAGGGAAATATGCAGACGAAAGAATCGCGAATAACATAAAACGCTATGGCGAACAACGGTGGAACACGGAAAAGATTGAAGACAGGATGAAGCTTGCATCTCAATGGGCTGAGAAACACGGCGTCAAAATCATCTGTGATGAGTGGGGAGCCTATAAGCGTTACTGCCCCCCGAAGTATAGAACTGCCTGGCTGCGCGATGTGAGAGAATCTTGTGAGAAGTTTGGCATCGGTTGGTGCATGTGGACATTTGATGGCAGTTTTGGCGTTGTAAATCGCGAAAACGAAAAAGTCGTAGTCGATGAAAATGTCGCCAAAGCATTGGGATTGCATGTCAAGTGATCTAATCCTACTCCTGAACTCGAACGTCATGAATCCGCGCTTAATCAGAGTAGAGTCACCAATTCTAAGGGCACAGCACAATACGATGGAACGCCCGCCGGTACGGCCGAAATTTCCGCAGAAGACGTTAAGGTGGGTGCTGGTGCCTTGAAGATTGCCGACGACACCACGAGCGCCAGTCATGTAATCGCCATGGGTGACTATATTGGTCCAGCCCCAGTAGTCAGAACCGTGGTAGGTTGGTACAAATACGCAGATATCAATGGCGACGGTTCAGACGAACGCAATTTTATCTGGGAAACGCAGCCTACCTATTCCCTGTCCTTTGGTATTCGTGATGGAGCGGTGGGGAAATACGATCAATGGTGGTAATATTCTCGCGCAGGGTCTATTTTAGCAAGGAGGTATGAAATAGATATGAAAAGCCAAAATGCCTTCACCTTAATTGAACTGCTGGTCGTGATTGCAATCATCGCTTTGCTCATGGCTATTTTGATTCCTTCTTTGAATAGAGCACGCGAACAGGTGAAAGGGGTCGTCTGCAAGACGAACCTGAAGAATATTCATCTGGCGATACTCATGTACGCCGAGGATAATGACGGGAGAACTCACTATTCTCCCAATCAAGGATTATGGTATAGCTACCGATCGAGTGTCAACGGATCGGTCAAGCGTAGGTTGATTGACAAAGATGCTAGTAATGCCTACTGGGGAGTTGCATATCATCCTTACTGCAAAGCAGTAGATACCTTTGTCTGCCCGTCTTCCAGGTATATGGACGACTTAGGCGATTATGGCAGTTCTGAACTTTACTGGGATGGTACCTACGGCTTAAATGGTTTTCTAAGCGGCCGCAAGAAAAATAGAGAAGTGCTTCTGACCCCTCGGGCTTCGGAGAGGATTCTGGCCTTAGACCACATCGAACATTTTCTGGACAACAACGGAGATATGCTGCACATTCGCGACGGTGACCGTATCAACTTGCCCCAGTGGCGTCAGGAGTTGACCGGTCTATCCTATAACACGCCTGAACACTATCCGGATCCATTGGGACAGATCTATCGACATGCACGCAGGTGCAATCTCCTCTGGCTAGACGGTCACACTTCAAATGTTAAAGAGTCCAGAGGCCAAGACATTCAACCCTATTGGTTCTGCGGAAACTCCCCCAGTAGGGCAGCGGTCAACTAGGCTCTGTCTGAAAAATCCGTCGTCGGCCCGAGAGCGAGCGTTTTTTCGCCTGGCAAAGACGGCGAAGCAGGCGATATTGGTTTTATCGTCGATGGAGCCGGATGCAGTCAGGCGGAAAATAAGCCGCTCGAAGCCAGATCGAGTTTTCAGACAGAGCCTGGTGATTGACAAATCGGGGAACATCTAACGGCCCCCATTTGCCTCTGGACATTTCCGGGGTTCCAAACGCAGTGCAGATGTCTTATAATGTAGACATGGTGTTTGAGCCGGAAAGGGTCCATCTATGAAACAACATGTTTTGACCGCAATGATCGTGATGCTCTTTGCCGGTGTGAGCCGGGCCGGGGCGGATTCAACCGGGGCGCTGGACAACTGGCCCGCCTGGCGCGGGCCGTTGGTCAATGGGGTCGCGCCACATGCCGATCCTCCGGTTAAGTGGAGCGTGTCGGAGAACATCAAGTGGAAACTGGATCTGCCCGGTCAGAGCAATGCCACGCCGATTATTTGGGCCGATCGAGTATTTGTGGTCACAGCAGTCGAGAGTGAGCGCACCGTGGACCGGCTATCGGCGCCGACGGCCGAGCCGCCCGGCGGGTACAGGACCCAACGCCCCAGGCATTACTATCAGTTCCGGGTCTATTGTGTGGACCGCCAAACCGGCCGGATCATTTGGCAGCGCGTGGCGGCTGAGCGGGTCCCGCATGAAGGCCACCACGGGACCAACACTTACTCCTCCGGCTCGCCCACCACGGACGGCAAGCGTCTCTATGTAACGTTCGGCTCACACGGGCTCTTCTGCTACGATTTTGAAGGAAACCTGATTTGGAAGCGCGATCTGGGTGACATGATCACACGCTTCGGCTGGGGTGAAGGGGCTTCGCCCGCCGTGCACGGCGACGCCCTGGCCGTCAACTGGGATCACGAAGGATCGTCGGAGGTCTATGTCCTGGACGCTCTTACGGGGAAGACTCGCTGGCATGCAAAGAGGGATGAAGAGACGAGTTGGGCCACGCCCCTGATCGTGACATACCGGGGCACCGAGCAGTTGATCCTCAATGCCACCCGGCGTGTAACGAGTTACGATCTGGATTCGGGCAAGGTTCTTTGGGAATGCGGGGGACAGACCTCTGTGCTGATTTCGTCGCCCGTAGTGCTGGACGACATGGTGATTTGCATGAGCGGCTATCGAAGCTCGGCTGCTTATGCGATTGGCCTTGATTCGACCGGGGACATCACCGGCACCGACCGCGTCCGCTGGCATCACAGCCGCAATACGCCCTATGTGCCAAGCGCCCTGTTGTATGGTCAGCGACTCTATTTCACCAAGACGAACCAGCCCGTGCTTTCGTGTCTCGATGCCAAGACCGGCGAGCCGCTCACCGAGGGTGTTCGTCTGCCCGATTTGCGCGAGCTTTACGCCTCCCCACTGGGGGCTGCAGACCGCATTTACTTCGTCGGTCGTGACGGGACCACCGTCGTTATCAAAAACCAACCCGAGCTGGAGGTGCTGGCTGTGAATCGGCTGGACGATCCCATCGATGCATCACCGGCGGCCGTTGGCGGAGAGCTTTTCCTGCGGAGCAGAAGGCGACTCTATTGCATTGCCGCGCGAGACTGAACTATCGGCCGAGCAGCGGCCGGGATTGCTCGGCGCCGTGACGGTCCCCCGCGCGGCTGGCCGTGACGATCAACAGCGCCGCGTGGATCTGACCGCTGTGCCCTACTAGGCCTAGTCCGAATGAATCCGTACGGAGAGATATTCGGGCAGTCCGACTGTCGGCGTTTTGCCTGTGAACACCCCTGGCCACGCTCGTCGTTCGATATCTTCTGCCTGCTCGTATACCGCGGCGTCCGGTCAATCCAGCAAGGGCAAGGGACGTCGCACTGGACGTGAGGCTGCCCACAGTCAATTCTTCTCGATACGCCTGGCGAGCTGATCGGCGCCCGGCGTGAGGTTGGCAAGGTGCAGTGCAACTTGCCTTTTGATATCTCTGATGACCTCCGGATGGTCCGTGGCTATGTCGTATTGCTCCGAAGGATCATGACCCAGATGGTAGAGCAGAGGCGGGTTGTGACTTTTTTCTTTATCCCTGCCGTAAGCCGACTTGGTGAAAAAATGTGCCTTGTATTGTCCTTTGCGCACAGCGTATATCTTCGCGCCGCGGTAGTAGAACATGGTATTGCGCGGACTAGGTCCGGTCCCGAACAGAACAGGCGACAAGTCCAGGCCGTCGACGACCCTGTCGGTAGGCACCTTCGCGCCGGCTAACGTGAGAATCGTCGTGTACACATCCATTGTGGCGCCCATGTCGTTGACAACGCCTGGCTTTATCGTAGCCGGCCACCATGTAATGCATGGCTCGCGCATGCCGCCTTCGTAAGTGCAGCCCTTGCCTTCTCGCAGCAATCCTGCCGAGCCGCCGTGTTCGTTGAAGATCAGCCAGGGCCCGTTGTCGGAGGTGAAGACTACGAACGTGTTCTCAGCCAGGCCCTCGCTGCGAAGGGTATCGAGCACTCGTCCGACGCCGAAGTCGATTTCTTCGATGACGTCGCCGTACAGGCCTCGAAGGCTCTTGCCTCGGAAATTCTGCGAGACAAACAACGGGACATGAGGAAGGATGT
>Ga0255052_10002137_pt1 | contig 14445 bp, 13 predicted proteins | sample JV7_2_21_MG_FD_188632 | JGI IMG/M metagenome (GOLD analysis project Ga0255052, IMG submission 188632) | Seawater microbial communities from Jervis Inlet, British Columbia, Canada - JV7_2_21 | ecosystem: Environmental > Aquatic > Marine > Inlet | place: Canada: British Columbia | collected...
TGTTATTGCGGCTACTCTGATGGCCGGGATTGTCGGGGATGTCTAGCGGAACCAAATGTTATACGGCCGTTCAAAAGAGCGGAAATTAAAGGACAACCATGTTGAATAAATCACTCACCACCTCGTTGCTGGCCGGCTGTTTAGTGCTCGCCAGTTTTCAGCTGGCAGCACAGCCCGAATCCAATGACGCCATGCCGGACAATGTTCCGGAACTACTGGTCAAAGCCAATGATGCTTATAACGCGAAAGATTACATTGCTTTCCGGGATACATTGATGGTCCTGACAAAGATGCGGCCCTATAACAGCGAATACATGTATCAACTGGTACTTGCACATGCGTTGCTGGGCGAGAAGTCGCCGGCCTACGATCTGATGTTGCGAATGCAGCGACAAGGTCTGTCCTATGATTTCACCACGTCGGATAGCACCCTGAAAATCAGGGGTACAGAGGTTTTTGATTTCATCAATGACATGATGATGATGGCGGGGGAACCGGTTGGCGAATCCGAAGTTGTATTTACACTCCCGGATGATGTAGCCATGCCCGAGACCATCAGTTGGGATGAAAGCAGGCAGAAATTTCTGGTCGGTACCGTCTCCGAAGGCAGCATACTGGCGGTCGGTGAGGATGGCCAGGTTGATGAATTGCTAAGGGCCAATGAAGAAAATGGTCTGTGGTCCGTGTTTGATGTCCTCGTGGATCAACCGCGTAAACGTCTGTGGGTCAGCAGTGCGGCGAACCAAAAATTCTCCCGTTTTGACCCGATTGATAACGGCCGTTCGGCGCTGTTTGAATTCGATCTTGAAACACTGGAACTGATCCGCCGCTACCCGGTTCCTGTCGATGGCAGTCCGCACGCCCTGGGTAACATGGTACTCGGCCCCACCGGTGATATTTACGTCATAGACCGGGCGTTGCCAATTATTTACCGCAAGTCTGCCGGTGAACAAAAACTACGGGCGATCATCGCATCCAGTGACATGGTCAGTATGCGCGGCGCCGCGATGCGGTCCGATGGAAAGATCATGTATGTTGCGGACCGCGAGATGGGCATACTGGTGATTGATTTTGTCGGCCAGCGGGCGGTAAAACTGTCCGGTCCTGTGACGCTCAACCTGGGCGGGATCGACGGTTTGTTTTTGTGGGAAAATAACCTTGTAATCATTCAGAACGGAATCAAGCCGCAACGCGTCATGCGTCTGCAACTCGATGAAAGCGGCACAACGGTTGAAAACATCAGGCCGCTTGCGGTTGCACAGCCGGTTTTTGACTATCCCAGTTTTGGCACCGTGAAGGGGCAAGACCTTTATTACTTTGCCAACAGCCAATGGACCGCTGGTGACGATCAATTGAAACGGGTCACGGTGTTGCGTACAGCGTTGAATTCAAGCGAAGACCTGGCTCAGCCGGATATGGAAAAGTTTATGGAAAAGTACCTGGAACAAAAGGGGAAAGCCGAAGGGGTCCAGGGGGAACATACTTCTCCCATAAAGGACCACTGATCTTACTTTATAGGGTTTACACTGCACCAGGTCAACCGGTGCGCAAACACCGCCGTCTGAGCATCGGGCCAAACGCCATGTCGTCAAACAGGCGGTTCAGCCTCGCCTGGTCGAGTTCACTGCGGGTGACGCCGGGGTTTTCCAACGCTGAGGACACCCCGGTTTCTATGATTGTCAGTTGACGGGCCAGGTTTGCTGCATCCCTGTTTTCATTCAGTTTTTTGTGCAGCGATTTTGCACCCCGGATGCTGAGGTGTTGCACTTCACTGATGCGTTCCCACATTGCGTCCAGGTCACCGAAATGACTCAGCAGGGCAGCGGCGGATTTTGGACCCACACCAGGCACCCCGGGTATATTGTCAACACTGTCCCCGGTTAACGCGAGAAAATCCGCTATCTGTTCGGGAAATACACCAAATTTGTCCTTTATCTTGGTACGGCTGAGCTTGTTGTTACGGGTAAAATCCCACCAGGTATCATTTTTCTCAACCAGCTGAGCCAGGTCTTTGTCACTGGTGACAACGCAAATGGGGTGGCCGCACTCCCGCCAGTGGGTAGCCAGTGTACCGATCAGGTCGTCGGCCTCATAGCGGGGGTCGGCAAAACAGCTCAATCCCATGGATTCGGCAACCGCCCTGGCCCATTTGAATTGACGCTTGAGTTCTTCCGGTGCGGGTTCACGGTTGGCCTTGTATTGAGGATATATTTCATTGCGGTAACTGCTGCTCAGCGACTCATCGAATGCGACCCCGATATGTTGTGCCTTGGTTTGCTCCAGCAGGCTGCACAAAAACCCGGTAAATCCATAGACGGCATTGGTTGGTTGGCCATCTGCATTGGCAAACTCATCCGAGATGGAAAACCAGGCACGGAAAATATAAATGCTGGCATCAACAAGGTAAACGGGTTGCAGGCTCATAGGCCGTACATCTTAACCAAAGCTGTACTTGTTAACCAAAGAAAGCTCAAACCAGCAATGACTCGCCTTGTTCAACTCGTCTGCGCAGGATGCTGTTGCGAGGGAAATGAGCCAGCAGGAAGTCCATCTGGTCGGCCAGGATCTGTCGTCCCTGCAGGTATACGTATTCCGCGTGGGTCGGAGTGAATGGAATGGCCAGCAATTCCATGCCTGCCTGTTCCGGGGTTCGGCCTGCCTTGTGGTTGTTGCAACGTTTACAGGCGGTAACCACATTGACCCAGCGGTCACTGCCGCCCTGGCTCAGTGGATGGACATGGTCTCTTGAAAGCATGTAGCCTGGAAACTGCTGGCCACAGTACAGGCACAGGCTCTGGTCGCGGCGGAACAAGGCCTTATTGCTCAGCGGCGGGACATAATTCGAGGCAAACAGGTGTTTGTGCGGATGCTGGCCCTCGGTGGCGATAATGGCATTGACATCGACCACGCTCTGGCAGCCGCTGATCGCGTTGATGCCACCGTGGATCTTGTAAAGGATTTCACCCAGGGCGTAACAGACCTGGTCAAGTGTTATCAGCCTGACCGCGTCCTCGTATCCGACCCATTCCAGTGGCATGCCGGATACATCTGTGCGTAGAACCCGCTGCTGTAAATTCATAACCTCTCTGATCGAATCGGTCCGAAATACCCGCTGGCACCAGATGCTGTGTTTTTTCAGGTCCCAATAGCTGTATATCTTGTTTTAAATACAAGCGCAAGTGAATTCTTCATTCCAGGCTGTGGGCCGGTCCGGCTGGTGCAATATGCAGGCTTGGTACACTATCCTCATGGACCTTGTGGGCCGCTGTCTTGAACCTGCTGCCTGCCGGCGCTGTCAGAAGCTTGGAATTTCTACCTGGAGTTGATGGTGAGATCAGCAATAAAGCAAAAACTTGTCATACTGGTGCTGGCATTGTGCTCGGCCCAGGCACTGGCCACGTTACCGGTAGCCGTCGATGGCGAGCCATTGCCTTCTTTGGCGCCTGTGCTCAAGCGGGTAACGCCCTCGGTGGTCAATGTCTATACCCAGACCCGGGTTCGCGTACGAAGTCCACTGCTGGATGACCCCATTTTCCGGCGTTTTTTCAATGTGCCGGACGTGCCGCGCGAACGTGTTTCCCAGAGCCTTGGCTCAGGTGTTATCGTCGACGCGGAACAGGGTTATATTCTGACCAATAACCACGTCATTGCACGGGCCGATGAAATTGCCGTCGGGCTCAAGGACGGCCGCAGTCTCGAGGCAAAAGTGATCGGTACCGACCCGGATACCGACCTGGCGGTGATCCAGGTACCGGCTGAAAATATTTCTGCGCTGCCGCTGGCAAATTCCGACCAACTACAGGTGGGGGACTTCGTAGTCGCGGTCGGCAACCCTTTCGGTCTGGGCCAGACGGTGACCTCCGGTATTGTCAGCGCCCTGGGCCGCACCGGTCTGCGCGGTCTCGAGTACCAGAATTTCATCCAGACCGATGCCTCGATTAACCCGGGTAACTCTGGTGGCGCCTTGATCAATTTGCGCGGTGAACTGGTGGGCATCAACAGTGCCATTTTCACTCCCAGCGGGGGAAATGTGGGCATTGGGTTTGCCATTCCTTCGAGCATGGCGCGTTATGTTATGGACCAGTTGATACGGTTTGGTGAAGTGCGGCGTGGAACCCTGGGTCTGTTTGTACAGGACCTCACCGCTGAACTGGCCGGTGCTTTTGCAATGGAGGCGGGCCACGGAGCGCTGGTCGCAGAAATCGCCGTCGGGTCGGCAGCTGAAGATGCGGGTCTGCAACCCGGGGACGTTATTGTCCGCATGGCCGGGCGCCAGGTTGACGATGCGCAGGATTTCTACAATGCGGAGGGCCAGCTTGCTCTCGGTGAGTCATTACGGGTCGAGTACGTAAGGGAGGGGAAAAGCCGTCAGGCCTCGCTGGTCATTCAATCCGTGCCGGTACTAAACGGTGCTGAGTTGGATAAGCGGTTGAAAGGCGCGCGTTTTACCGAGTTGAATGCCCGGCACAAACAGGCGAATGCTTCCGGGGTGTTGTTGGAGGAACTTGAGCCGGCCAGCCGTCTTGCTTACGAAGGTCTCGCTGAGGGTGACATCATTACCGGCGTTAACCGGGAACGGGTTCATAACCTGGTTGATTTCAGCCGGGCGCTGGGCAAGACACGCGGTGGAATCCTGTTGCAGATCAGGCGACGCGGGCGTGCGTATATTGCACGCATTGACTGACAGCCTGAACATCAAAAACCGTACACGGCCTGGTGATGAAACTGTTGCTTTGCGGCGCCATGGAGATGACATACACTTGCCGTATTTCCTTTCAGGATATTTGCCATGAGTAAAGCATACAGCTACGGTGCCGACGGCCTGCCTCTTTACCCCCTCCATGCCGCCAGTTTTGATCAATGGCTGGAAGATGCTCCGGAGCATCACCGGAAGTGGCTGGAAATTGCTGGTTTCAGAGCGCAACCCGGTGAACTGTGCAGCCTGCCGGGCAGCAATGGAGAATTGCAGGCTTATGTGTTTGGCATGCTGAATGATGGCTGGTTGTACCAGCTTGCGGCATTGCCGGCAAAACTGGGGCCCGGTGACTACCGCCTGGCAGCGGACTGGGACACCAAACAGCGTCTGCAGGCCAGTATTGGCTGGGGACTGGCCTGTTACCGGTTTGAGTTGTACAGCGGCGCCAACAAAGAGATGCCGCGTTTGGTCGTGGGCATGGACATCGCCGGCCGCACGCGGGACTTGCTCGCAGCGCAGTCACTGGTTCGTGACCTGGTTAATACACCTACCGAGGACATGGGGCCAGCGCAACTCGCGGCCGCCATGCAAGAGGAAGCCGCCCGCCTGGATGCCCGGATGAATAGCATCCAGGGTGAGGACCTGTTGAACGAGAATTTTCCCGCGATATACGCGGTCGGCAGGGCTTCCCACCGTGAGCCACGACTTCTGAAAATGGAGTGGGGCCAGGCTGACCACCCACAGCTGGTGTTATGTGGCAAGGGCGTGTGTTTCGACACCGGCGGACTGGATTTGAAACCCGCCGCCGGTATGCGGCTGATGAAAAAGGATATGGGTGGTGCGGCCCACGTACTGGCACTGGCCCGGTTGATCATACAGGCACAATTGCCTGTATCACTGATGGTGTTGGTTCCCGCGGTTGAGAATGCAGTATCCGCGAACGCGTACCGTCCGGGCGATGTCATCGCGACCCGTAAAGGCCTGAGTGTTGAGATTGGCAATACCGATGCCGAAGGCCGCGTGGTGCTCGCTGATGCACTTGCATACGCCTGTGAACAGGAGCCAGAACTGGTGATTGATTTTGCGACCCTGACCGGTGCCGCCCGGGTTGCGCTGGGTACCGACCTGCCGCCGGTGTTCAGTAATAACCTATCCATCGCCAATGACATCGTTGAGGCCGGTGAGCATGAAGAAGATCCGTTGTGGCTAATGCCGCTTTACCAGCCTTACAGGGAACTGCTGAAAAGCAACATCGCAGACCTGAACAATATGGGTAAAACAAGTTATGGCGGTTGTATCACCGCAGCACTTTTTCTCGAGTATTTTGTCACCGGGCACACAGACTGGGTGCATATTGATACCTTTGCCTGGAACCTGGCCGCCCGCCCGGGCAGGCCGGAAGGCGGGGAAGCCCTCGGGCTGCGTGCGGTCTTCAGGTATTTGCAACAGCGCTATGGTAATAAGACGACGGGATCGTAGGATTGTATCTGGAGGCAACCGGCTGCTTTACAACATAACAAAACTGGCAATCGCCACGACCGTCGTGACAACCAGCAGCAAGGCCATGTAGCTGAAACCGATCACGACGAATTTTCCGGTGGTCAGCAACCAATTCTGTTGAAAAACCGTGCGTAAGGACACCAGCAGGTATACGGGTATCCAGATGCCGATGGCGGTGACCAGCCAGGTGCTGTAATCAGCAGCTTTGCTAAAGCCATGTGCACTCAACAGGTCGCTGGCCTCACTTGTCAGCAATATCAATAACAGGCAGATAAATATAAACGCGTGATTGTGCAGCGAGAAGATCAGGTGTTCGAGGTAGTAGCGTTTTGCAAACAGGTACCAGAATTTGAAAATCAGGGCCACCACCGGCAACAGCACAAACATGGTGCCGGGCAGGACATCGAAGACCTTGTCAACGATCAGGTTGGGGTTGTCGTTGATCTGTTGAGCCTTTTGCGGTGAGCCTTCGATCTCATCGTTGATGCGGTCGTTGATCCAGGCGGGCAACCAGCTGATGTCCACCGGGTTGGTTTCGCGGTCCCACGGTTGATCATTGAACTGGAATCCATCGGTGTCAAACAGGTCTTCGTCTTCAGGTTCGGTGTCACTTTCCGATATGGCCTTATCAATGTCGATCTGTTCACGAATATCCGGTGGCAACTTGCTCAGGGCCTCATCGATCTCCTGTTGCTCCAGTTCGCTGCTTCCCCCGACCTGTATGACGGGGCCAACGGTTTCATTGTTGCCTATCGTAATCGCGTTACTGGAGAGCAACGCCGCCAGAAGGAAAAACGCGATACTGGAAAATATATACAGCCGCATCGGCGGTGCGTAACGAAAACGTCGGCCGTCCATGTAGTCACGTGTTAAACGGCCGGGTTTGAACAACAGGGGTTTTAGTGTGCGCATGAAGCGCGAGTCCAAGTCCAGTAAATCCTCCATCAGGTCCCTGAGCAGGGCCGGGAAGAAACGCAGGAAATTGCGGTCAGGTTGTCCACAGTAATAGCAGAACGGGCCCTGCAGACCTGTACCACAATTCAGGCAATTGGCCGAACCTGCCAGTTTCTTTGCCGCCAGCGTCAACGCAGGATCGGTCACCACGGCAAGGGGTTGATTTTCCGGCTGCGGGTCGGTCGTTGGGTTAAGTTCCGAATTCATGTCAACATGCCCTTTGCTTGCATCCACTGGCAGGTATCCACCAGCAGGCGTCTGACCGGGGTGTAACGGTACCCCAACTCATTACATGCTCTGGACGAGTCAATTTCAATATCGTGTCGCACCAGTTCGGCACCCTCGGGGGTCAGGACGGGCTCGCGGCCAGTGATACCCGCCCCTATGGCGTACACCCTGGCAGCCGCTTTCAGAACGATTCCGGGAAGCGGTCGCTTTGGCACTGGCCGATCCAGAATCTCCCCGATCATGTGCACGATATCGATAAACATCCAGTGTTCACCACCCAGCAGGTAATTCTGCCCGCGTCTGCCATGTTCAAATGCCTGGATATGTGCCTTCGCTATTTCGCGCACGTCGGCGAACGAACCGCCGCCTGGGGGTGCGCCGGGCAGGTTCCCTGCACTGACCATGCGGATCATGCGCGACCAGTTCCGGCGATCGCCCGGGCCAAGTATATTCGCGGGATTGAGTATGACCGCGTCGATGTCGCCCGTATTTGTCGCCGCTCTGACAATCTCTTCAGCGGCCTGTTTGCTGTGGATATAGTTAATCCAGTCAGTGCCCTCGTGACGTGGACTGTGTTCATTGATGACCCGGCTGCGCTGCCCCCACACGGCAATGCTGGAGGTATGCAGCAACCGCTTGGCGCCGGCTTTAATGGCGGCGTCGACGACATTGCGGGTGCCTTCGATATTGATAAGGCTTTGCTGCTCGTTATTGCCCGACCAGATACCGGTATTGGCCGCCACGTGGAATATGGCGTCCACACCGCGCGGAATGGCGGCCTCAAGCGAAGTGGTATCCGTAATATCGCCAAATTTCAAATCAAGCCCGCTGCCTGGAAGGTCGTCAAGCGGCGACGAGGCGCGTACAAGCGCCGTGACCTGCCAGCCCAGACGCAGCAGTTCATGCACCAGTTTGCCACCGACAAACCCGCTGGCGCCGGTTACAAACCCCCGCTTAGCCATAATGCTGTGCCCTGACGGAACTGCCCATGTTGTTGGTTCCCTGTTGTACTACAATGCGCGCTTGCAGGTGATTGTAGCCAATGAACAGTATAAGCACACCCAAAAATCATTTCGCCGAGATCCTCCGGACATTGCAGCTCGCCGCTCCGGTAATGGTGGGTTTGGTCGCCAGTTTCGGTATGAATTTTGTCGATACTTTAATGGCCGGAAGATTGCCACAGAAGGAGATTGCCCTGGCGGCGATCGCTACCGGCGGCGCTGTTTGGTCGGCGGTGCTGATGTTCACGATAGGTCTGACCATGGCGCTGCAACCGGTGGTGGCACAGCTTGATGGTGCCGGCCAACACCCGCAAGCCGGCGCGGCAGCGCGCCAGGGTTTTTGGATTTCACTGACCATCTCGATCCCGTTCGTACTCGTGTTGATCTTTGGCAATTTTCTGCTGGAGGGTATAAGTGTAAATGCCAGCATCGTTCCGACAGCCATAGAGTACCTGCGGGCGCTGGCCTGGGGTGCGCCGGCGATTTGCCTGCTTTTGCTGTTGCGCTTTTTTAGTGAAGGCACGGGACATACGCGGCCGACCATGTACATCGGGTTGCTGGGGGTGCTGTTGAACATTCCATTCAACTATGTGCTGATGTTTGGCAAGCTCGGGATGCCCGCTTTAGGCGCCCGCGGCACCGGTTACGCCACATCGATTGTCATCTGGTTGCAGTTGATCCTGATGTTTTATTACGTGCGTACGCATCAGCATTTCAAAGGTTTTGAGCTTTTTGTGCGCTGGGACTGGCCGCACTGGATGCAGATAAAAAAGCTACTCAGGATAGGTTTGCCCATTGCCACGGGAATATTTGTGGAAGGCAGCCTGTTCGTCGGTGCGGCCTTGCTGATCGGCCGGCTCGGGCCGTTGCCTGCCTCGGCCCACCTGATCGCGATTAATTTTTCAGCGTTAATGTTCATGGTGCCGCTGGGTCTGGCCAGTGCGGTCACGACCCGCGTCGGTAATGCGCTTGGCCGTGGCCAGCCGGCCGCAGCACGGTATGCAGGTTTGATCGGATTATCAATAGTGCTCGTTACACAAACGCTGAGTGCGTCAATGATGCTGTTGATTCCAGAATTTATTGTCGGTATTTATACCGATGATGCAGCCATCATGTCGATTGCCGTGGGCCTGTTGTTCTTTTCCGCCATTTTCCAATATGCCGATGGGATCCAGATCTGCGCTGCAGGGGCATTACGCGGCCTTAAAGACACATTTGTGCCGATGTTGTTCAATATATTGTCCTACCTGATAATTGGTCTGAGCCTCGGCTATTACCTGACGTTTAACAAGCAACTCGGACCTGCAGGCATGTGGATCGGTATGATCGCTGGTTTGACCTTTGGCGCCATATTGTTGCTGCGGCGATTCCTGTTTTTGAGTGCAAGGCTGGCCAGGCCGGGTTAACCCCCATATTGCACCAGTCGGCCACGTGCCTGCATGTAAACAACTGAATTACTGGGTAATATAGCATGTTCTTGTATCAAGCCAAACGTACAGTTTGTCACCGGCACGAGTCCTATCCCGGCTCTGGCTTGTTCAGTCACGGCTGGACTTGAGCTTCCCTCGACCCATAGCTACGGCTATGGATCTCAGTCCAGCCCGGCGCTCAGCCGCGACTGTCCTGCGCCAGAATCCTGGATACTGGTGCAATATGCGGGTTAGCGCATATTGCAATACGTGGTGGTCAGACCCACTGTTGAGGTCTCCTCCGCACTGGGAGGAGACCCTAAACAGGATGAGCGTGTCGTCCCAGCCCGCATGGTGCAATATGCGGGCTAAGCTTCAGTATCGGCCTGTGGGGCGTTCTCGCCGTCTGCCTCGGTGGTTGCTTCGGGTGCGATACGCTTCTTCAGTTTTTCAAGTTCGGCTTCAATGGCCGGATCGGAGGCAATTTCCTCCGCCGCCCAGGCATTGCCCACGGTTCCACCGAACTCGTACGAGCGGACACGTGCTTCGAGGCGTTCCACCTGGGACTGCAAGCGGTCAAAGCGACCCATCGCGCGGCGGACTTTACGTTCGCTGGGTGAGAGTGTTTCCTCGCGTAATGCTGCCGGACCATTTGCCGCCGGACCCCGGTTGATCTGGATATCTTTCAACCTGGCCTTGGCTGATGCCAGTTTGCTTTTTAACGTAGCCACGTCGGCCTCGAGTTGCGTGATCCGGGCGTCCAGGTGTTCGGACTCATTACGGGCGGTTTGCAAAGCCTGTTCAAGCTCTGACTTGGCCTTCAAGGCGGCCCGCGCCAGGTCATCACGATTGGTGGCCACGGATTTCTCTGATCGCTCTGCCCATTCTACAATTTCACGTTCGAAGGTCTTCTTCATACGATTCAGGTGTGCCTGCTCAGCGAGCAAGTCCGCGCTTGCGAGACGGGCATCGTCTGCGGCGTCCTCCATCTCACGGATCAGGGCGCGTAACAGTTTTTCCGGGTCTTCCGCTTTTTCGAGCAGCGAATTGACATTGGCGGTGATTACATAGCGTAGGCGAGAAAATGTTCCCATGGTTCAGACTCCTGTTTTGTTTTGGTCAGATGGATAGATGCAGGAACCGTGCCATAAAGTAAAACAGTATAAATATCAATTAAGTAATGATATTTTAGTGCTCACCAGGCAAGCGCAAGTTGGTCTAATTGGCAAACTGTTGGCTTGAATGTCAGTCGGGATGCTTTGTGACCTTCGACCGATTGTGATTGACCGCCACTGTCCATACAATAACCGCAGTTATTCAAACGGGCGACACCATGGTCAACGAACGTTCTTTCCCGGTTAAATTTGCACTGGGAATCTGGAATTTTGTCAACGTCAGCAGGATGGTTTTTCTAAACCTTGTTTTTCTTTTATTCCTTTACCTGCTCTGGGTCGCCGTGCTGCAGCCACCGGAAACCTTTCGGCTGAAGCCGGATTCCACCCTGGTCATACGCCCGTATGGAAACGTGGTGGAGCAATTCACCTCCACACCGATGGACCGTGCCTTGATGGAGGCCACCGGCCAGGACAGGAATGAAACCCGCTTGCGTGACATGCTGGAGGCTATACATCGTGCCGCCGGTGACAGTGATATCACGCAGCTCGTTATTGACCCGAATTATATGTGGGGTATCGGGCTGGCCGCTTTGAATGATATTGAACACGCGATTGATGCGTTCAGGTCCACCGGCAAGTCGATAATTTCCGTGGCGGATAACCTGGGCCAACACCAATATTACCTGGCCTCCCTGGCCGATGAGATCTGGCTCAACCCCAATGGCACGGTCTGGATTGACGGCTATTCATACTACCGCCATTTTTACCGTGCGGGACTGGAAAAGCTGGCGGTCGAAATCAACCTGTTCAGGGTGGGCAAGTACAAATCGGCGATGGAACCCTATATCCGCGATGACATGTCACCCGAGTCCAAGGAAGGCGGCAAGTTCTGGCTGGACAATCTGTGGCAACAGTATCTTGAAGGGGTATCCGAACACCGCGGCATTATGCTGGAGTCGTTGCAATCCGCCATCGATGACATGCCTGGCCAGATCGAAAACGCGGGCGGGGACTTCGCGCAATACGCCTTGAACCTTGGCCTGGTGGATCGTCTGCTGACGGCGCCCGAGGCCCGCCTGGAACTGGCCAGGCGCGGGACTGCCAACCAGGCCGGTGACAGTTACCGGGCTGTTGGTATGGAGGACTACCTGGACCTGACCGAGTCACAACGCGGTTCCAGCACATCAAAACGTATCGCCATCGTGGTAGCTGAAGGTGAGATCGTCGGAGGCCGCCACCCGGCTGGCCGTATCGGCTCCATATCAACGGCGGAGCAATTGCGCCGTGTCGCCCTTGACGACAAGGTGGCTGCAGTTGTTTTGCGTATCAATAGCCCGGGTGGCGATGCATTCGCTTCGGAGGCCTTGCGTCTGGAATTGCAACAGGTCCGGGATTCCGGCAAAAAAGTCATTGTTTCCATGGGTAATGTGGCGGCCTCGGGAGGCTACTGGTTTGCCATGGCCGCAGATGAAGTCTGGGCCAGCCCGGCAAGCATTACAGGTTCAATTGGCGTGTTCGGCATGTTACCGACATTTGCGGATACGCTCGACAAGATCGGTATACATGCGGACGGATTTGGGACCACACAAATGGCTGGCAAATTGAGACTGGACCGGCCATTGGACCCGGACCTGGCGCGGGTATTCCAGTCCAGCACGGAGAAGGTATACCGGCAGTTTATCAGCCTGGTCAGCACCGCCCGTGACCGTGACCTTGACGAAATTGACGCGGTGGCACAGGGCCGGGTCTGGAGCGGTGAGCAGGCAGCTGAACGTGGGCTGATCGACAAAACCGGAACATTTCAGGACGCCATCAAGGCGGGCGCGCGTATTGCGGGACTGGGCGATAATTACCGGGTTGAATGGATAGAACCCAAAAAATCAGCCCTGGACGAGTTTTTTATGGAATATCTTACCAGTGCCGTTGCAAAACTGGATCTGTCCATCAGCACACCGGTCAGCCTGCCTGTTTCCTGGTTGCAGGGTATGCTCGATGATTTGCAGTTCATTGCCGCGCAACAGGGGAAATTCACCGTTGCGGCGCATTGTTTCTGCACCGTCCAGTAATTGCCTGGCCCGCATATTGCACCAGTCGCACATGTCCGGCGCCAGCTTGGCCCAGGCCAGCCTCTCGACCGGTTCCCGGTCTCACCTTCTCCGCAATACTGGTGCAATATGCGGGCTAGTAATTTTTCTGGGTTGGGTCCGGCAGCCCTGAATGCAGTAGCCAGCGTTTCCTTTGCTCATCGTATTTCCAGTATTGCTCGTCGATGATGATGCGTTCCCGAGCCTGGTTCTTATTGAATATATGCAGTTCAACTACCTGCACGTGGGACGTGCCGTCCGCTAACGGGGTGGAAGAACGCACGATGTACTGGGTGACCCGAAACAGTCTCAACCGGTCCAGTTCCAGTCTGCTGATAGGGTGCTCTACCTGGTAATCAGGAGCGATGAAGTCAACCGCGGCATCCCATTGAGCCCAGCGAACGATGACCTCGTATTGTTCCAGGGTTTTGCCGAGGCCTTTTTCTTCCCTGGTCTGGGGGCACCCGGCCAGCAGGGCGGCCAGTCCAAGCATCACTATGGTGCGCAGGGCATATTTCATATCATGGGGCTCCTCATTGCCGTTTGCGGCATTGCTTATATGCAGGCAGGTCGTCTGCAATATCAGTTATTGGAATTTTCTTCACAGGCTCCGGGCGTGCTGCGGGGTACACCCGCACCCCGGGCGCTACAGGCATTACCATAGGTCTTGCCGTCACATCCGCACACCGGGTCGTATTGCATGGTGCAGGCAATGGGTTTAGCCGGGGGCACGACTTCGCATTTTTCGACCTTCAGTGCATCACTTTGAGTCGAGTTACAGGCGCATATAACTGCACTGACCAGGATCAGTAGTAAAAATTTTCCCACATTTTGTTTAGACATGAAATCTGCTCCAGGCCAGGCTCAGCCAGACGATCGCAATCAGGATCAGGCAGAACATTACGGCCGACGAGGCCATGTCCTTGGCTCTGCCCGACAGTATATGCTGCTCCGTGCCGATGCGGTCAACGGTATTTTCAATGGCGCTGTTGAGTAATTCAACGATGACCAGCAGGAACAGTGGCAGGATAAGCAACAACCACTCGACGATGGACTGGGCCAGCCAGAAAGACAATGGCAGCAGTAAGGCGGACAGGGCGGCTTCCTGTCTGAATGCCGCCTCGTAGCGCCACGCATCCTGAATACCCCGGAGTGAGTTCAGGCTGGCTTTAAGAAGCCTGTCGATGCCGGTCAGACCGGGTTTCATCCGGGGTGCTTCTGTATCAGGTTTAACAGTTTCATATTCAATTCATGCCGATCTTTGATACTCATAACGTTAGCCCGAACATTTCATCAAGGATCCGGTTGTGCGCTGTAGCTGGCGAAACAGTTTGGCCGTTCCCGCACATCCTTGTGCTTCACGGCACCGGGACTCCTGTCCAATGGTCGATCGTTCGAAAAAGCATAGCGGTAGCTATGGTTTGAGAGGGATCGGCCGAAATGTGAAGCCAGATGCTG
>Ga0255052_10002138_pt1 | contig 14440 bp, 10 predicted proteins | sample JV7_2_21_MG_FD_188632 | JGI IMG/M metagenome (GOLD analysis project Ga0255052, IMG submission 188632) | Seawater microbial communities from Jervis Inlet, British Columbia, Canada - JV7_2_21 | ecosystem: Environmental > Aquatic > Marine > Inlet | place: Canada: British Columbia | collected...
TTACTCTGGAGCACGCGGGATTCGCGGGCTTTCCGGGGTTCCGGCACCCGCCGGGGTCTCGTCGTCGTTTCAGGTCTGTCGAGAAGGTTGCCGGCGGAGCATCGTCCAGGCTATGACCGGTAGCACCAGGGCGTATAGAACAATCATCGTGTAAGTCAATCCGTCGGGTCCGAACACGTCCATCGACACACCGGCGGTGGGCGGGCCGATCAGGACGCCCATCGCGTACATCGCGGTAAACGCGGCGGAAGCCCCGGCCAGATGCGCGCCTCGAAAGCGCTCGCCGACCAGAATGGTGCCCATCGTATAAATTCCCGTGCTAACGACGCCCCAGAAGAAGACAATGACTAGCCCCAGGATACTCATTTCCAGGCAATAGGGCAGCAGCAGCGGACAGGCCATCGACGAGGCGACCAGCAGGAAGGTCAGCAGTACACGGTTCATCCGGTCGGCGAGCCAGCCCAGAGGATACTGTGAAATCATCCCGGCGAAACCACCCAGGGCCATCAGGGTGAAGGCGACTTTCTCGGTCTTGCCGAGCGCTTCGGCGTAAATCGCGAAAAATGCGTCGAATGCCTCGTGCGAGGCGGCGACCGACAGGTTGGCGACCAGCGGCAGGGGCGCAAGGAGCAGGTACAACCAGATTTTACTTCGCGGGCCCTGCGACAAATCGGGTTCCTTTCCCCTCGATAACAGCATCGGAATACAGGCCAGCACCGACATTCCTGCGGTCAGGGCGTAGGGCAGGTATCCTTCGGTTCCGGCGATCAGCAGAATGACCGGCCCCATGGCCCAGCCGAGTGCCCCGGCGGTTCCATAGATGCCGACGATGCGCCCGCGCGACTTTTCGTCTGCCATGGCGTTGACCCAGGCTTCGCTCGCGACCCACAACACGCAGCCCGCGGCGCCCATCAGGGGACGCAGGAAGAACCAGACCGCCATGTCCACGTACAGGGGCAGAATCAACAGCGTTGCGCCGAAGACAAGCAGGGCTGCGATCATCACGGAGGCCGCACCGAAACGCCCGATCAAGCCCGGAATAAATGGCGCAAACAGCAACGCCGCGAGAGGTTGCGCGATCGTATTGATACCGATCATCGTTTCCGAGTACCCGGCACGCGACAGGGTCAACGACAACAATGGCAGGGTCACCGAATACATCAGGTTGGCAATCAGCATTGCCGTGATGATGGCCCCGAGGCTTAGAACATGGTCACGTGACATCCGGTTAGGTTCGCCTTACGAATCGAGGTGAAAAAATAGCGCCGGAACCGGCAGGTAGCCAGGCGTCCCGCTCCGGTTTCCGCGCAACCCGCGCGGACGCCGGTTCGTGTCGATAATACCAGCGCCCGGGCGGGGTATCACGCACCAGGCCGGGAAATTCTGCGTCTTTCATCGACGGATCTACGAGTTGATTACTCCGTACCTGTAGCGAGCGTTGCGTCGTCGTGTCGGTGGCGAAATGGCCGTCCGCCGAGTGATACATGAACCACCAGCCCTGCGCCTCTTCGCGGGCCAATCGGTGGCTCTTACGCGAGAAATGCCGGCATCAGATCTTGTCCATACCTTGGCTGAAGAAACTACCAATTGCTTTAAATCCCATTTGTTGTGACGAGTAGTACTACGGATTAGGCCTTGTCCTTATACTGAGGCTTCCGACAGCCCTTTTCTCGTAAGCAGATCCTCAGCGAATCTGGGTATGGGGCAATCTTCGGCCAACAAGAGACGCTCGTACTAATCAAGAAAAGGCCACCTCACTTTTTTATAGGCTGTACTTTGTGTATTAACACGGACGATTTTGGAATTGGTTTATCAGTTTAATCAAATCACCCCTGATACCGACTAATATCGTCTGTGCCAGGCTGATGCCCTGGTACCTGTTGAACCGCTGGTCTTCGATTTGTTGGTTTACCTGATCGAAAACCGGAACAGGGTTGTTTCATGCGACGAGTTGTTTGAGAACCTTTGGATAGGAAAAGTGGTGACAGACTCAGCACCTGACGCCCGACTTAAAGATGCACGTAAAGCAATTGGTGACAGTCTCTACAACAGGTATGAGCCCGCAAAATATCCATTATAATACCGGCCGTAATGCCTAAGCAAATTCCAGTATGGCCATATTTTTTCCTCGCCCTGCTTTCCGGAGCCGTCGGCATCACTTTGTTATACTACAATCTCGGCTCCGATTTCCCTGCCGAAAACTCACTCGAAAAAATCAGCGGCCGGGTTGACCGGGTTTTTCTGATCGATGACCTGTCGGGAAAACCAACCACGATAATCGCGCCGATAAACTCGATTCACTTTACCCTCGAAGATAATGAAGGCGTGTTCAGATATCCGGGTAACTGGCCCGGCTACAGCAGGTTGTGGTACCAGTTGTCATTTCATGTCGATATCTGGGTGCCACGGTCCGATATTGAAAACAAAAACCCGAGGGTGGTTTATCGAATCGAACAACAGGTTCCGGATAACTGGGTGGTGGAACCATTTTCGTTCAGCTATCAACAGATTGCTGCTTCCCAGGGCCGCAGCAGGCAATCCTATGTACCGGTCGGATGGGTACTAACGGCCGCTTCAGCCGGTTTTGTGGTTATTGCCTTAATGGTACGCACCTGGAACCGTCGACGGCGCGGGGCGTAGATATCCTCAAACGGCGACCAGCCAATCACAGCGTCAAGTCGGGCTATCCCGTATCCGCCGACAGTTCTAACCCGGGATGATCAGCACTGGAAATGGTACGCCATTGCTCACATGCTTACGCGCATTCGTGCATTCGCGAGATCACTTGACGAAATACCTTAAACTGAGGTTTCGATTGATCTGCCGCCCTTTAGGGCAGCGGCTAGCGGGTCGTGAGGTTGAGCCCGCATAAATGAAGCAGTTTTTCGAGATTTTCAAACACTTCATTACGTCGCGCATATCGACTGTGCTGTATACCGCGACCTGACTCAAGTACGTCCTCGAATGCCTTGGTAGCCGGAAACCAGGCCCCTATCGGTGCATGCAGCTTCAATTCGGTGTGTGCAATCTGATTGCTGAGAGAAGCGTTCAGTCGCACCCGGTTTAGCACAGGAACAAGGTGCGCCCGGCCCTTTTTCAGGTCCTTGATTCTTCGTAATCGTTTTAAGAATCGGGATGTCGCTTCGATGTCTACGTGCGATGTCGTGCAGGGCACGATGATGGCATCTGCATGCGCGACCGCCTCCTCGAGCTCGCGCCCGCGCAATGTGGCTTTCGTATCGATCAGCAAAAGGCCGGCGCCTTTTTTTTTGGCAAATTTTCTTGGCCCCAGTGGCAAACCGCTCTGATATGGAATAGTGGCCAGTTTTGCAAATCGGGACAGGCTTCTTTGGCGGTCCAGGTCGATCAAGGCAACATGGTGGCCGATATCCTGAGCAGTTAAAGCCAGGCAGGCGGTGAGCGTTGTCTTGCCCACGCCACCTTTCGAATTTGTCACTAGCACAAAGGCCATTTAGTTGATCAGGATCACTGGTTGCTCAGAAATTGGCTGTTGATTATCATACCCTTTGTCTGCGGGCATGTCTGTGCATTTATAGGAGCGTAGAATAAGTGCCGCTAGACCAGGCTCTTGTCAAACATGTGCTAAGCCATCGATTCACGGGAGCGTTATAAAGCCTTTCAGTTGAGACCAAAAACTACACGCATGCACGAAGTGATAAAGGCGGTGACGCCACTTACCGAAAATGATTTGCGAACCACGCTGGATATGGAGATTAAATTCCTGATACCGGCCGATTCAGCCGCGCAGTTGCTCGCTACCAACCTAATCAAGTCCACATTATCAGGAAACGTAACAACGGCTTTTGAAAAGTCCATTTATTTTGACACGCCTCGTTATATGTTGAGAAAAAATGGCTGTTCTTTGAGGATACGCCATGCTGGCGACCGGATTGGGCAGACCCTGAAAACTGAGACGTCCCTTGGCGGTGGAGTGTTGCGCCGCACCGAAATTTCGAGAACGCTCAAAGATAGCTCGCTCGATGACAGGCTGGTTCAAGAGGCGTTGAAACAACTGTCCATTGTGAAATCCGCTCGATGGCAATTCATACCGTTGATCTGGACAGAGATCAAGAGAACAAAGATGCGACTTCGACACCGCTCGACCTCCCTCGAGCTTGTCTATAATTCCGGCTATCTGACCTGTGCACGCCACGGCAGGAGGATGGGGCAGATTTCCGAGATTGAGGCGAGACTGATCAGTGGTCCGGCAGAAGGGATGTTCGATTTTCTCGCCAGGCTAAATGAAAAGACCTCCTGGATTCAGTTTGTCACCAGTGGATCTGAACGCAGGTTTGCGGCAATCAGTTCGACCCACGCGCTAAAACCTGTCAAACATAAGCCTCTCGGCATACCTGTTGATATGAATTCCTGTGAATTGCTGCAGGTTTCCATGGCCAACGCGTTGAATCATTTCTTTTCGAACAATCCGCAGATTTTGAAAGCCAGGCCCGAGGCTATCCATCAGACTCGTGTTGCCATCCGCAGGATGCGGGCGTTTTTAAGGACGTTCAAAGGTCAGATCGATTATATGGATCGAAAGGCACTGAATGGTGAATTGCGTTGGCTTCAGACCAAATTAGGAGAGTGTCGGGACTGGCACGTCTTGCGTGCTGACACCTTACCGAAAATCAAAGGGCTGAATCCTGAATTGCGCACCGAGTTGGATGAACTGTGCCAGCGGATGCATCGAAAACAACTTGCGCAAGCCTTACAGACCTACAGTTCACGGAGAGCACAACGATTAATTCTGCATCTGCAGAGTTGGCTAGCCAGGCAACCCAATACCGGTGGACCATCCATTTCCAAACAACGACAATCTACACTAAAATCAAATATGAAGCGGCTCGGGAAACTGGGTGCGTTAACGCGTTCACGATCAGTAACTGAAGTCCACGCGATGCGGATCATGGTAAAGAAAATTCGCTATACCGTGGAAATATTTCCTGGTGCCGAAGATGAAGAGACCCGCCTTGCTCTTCAGTCCCTCGAAAATGTACAAGATGCTCTGGGTGATTTAAACGATGCCTGCAAGGCTCTCAATCTTATCAGTGTTGCGGTCAATGAAAATCTAAGCCCGGGTCTTCATGTTGCTGTTCGGAAATGGGCCGATAAACGCATCCTTAATTGCATTCATCGAGCACAACCTCATTATAAAAAGCTGCTCCTGTGGGCCAGAAAACAACAAGCAATGTAAACTCCACGCAGTTGATCAGATGAGCGGCCAGGCTTTCGAGGAAAAATAGGGATCAGGTCCGAATGGGACTTACTTAAACCAAATCTATCGTCATTGCAGGCCGGTCCGCGCTCCCGGCGCGCCCGGGACACGGGCCAAATGAAAGCGCGATTATTGCCCCGAATACTCGGGGAGCGAGTCCAGAAACGGTGATTTCGCCCCCTTTAATATCAACCTCTCCTTGTCTATCTTTTTTGCCCTGATCAGTTGACCTCTTATGACCGCGAGCACGAACGCCACAACAAAAATAGCCGCCGCAACCATGAAAATCGCTTCGCCACTTCCGGATATCCTCGCGGCGATGACGGCAAGCGCAACCGAAGCAATCAGTAAAACGACCGCCGCCGTGGTTAACAAGAACCGCTTGCGTCGGTGCTTCTCGCAAACGGGAATCCTGACTTTTGCGGATTTCCGGAAAATGAGGCTGACAATAATAATCGGCAGCAGGGCGAGGACGTTAAAAACCAGGAACAGCGCCAGCATGACAAGCTGTAACCAGATATTCAGGTAAATGACGCGCCTCGATTTCCCCGGTTGCGCCAGCGCGTTGCACTGGATGCAGCGCTCGGGTAATTCGGCATTTCTTTGCATCACGACTGTTTTCTCCTGGCGCCAGACGCCGCCAGGTTCGAGAGCCACCTTTAATTCGCTTTCGGGTGGCGCATAGGGATTGGATGCTTCCACGTGAGTGTTACCATTGCCGGGTGTAATGATTATTACAGCCTAATTTGATCACCTCTGCCGATAAATCTTACCCGCAACCGGAATTTAAACGAGGCCAGGGAACGGTCACCGGTATTGGTCGATTCCCCCTGCCCAGGCCGGTTGACAACATCACCTGTTTCCATCGGTAATAGCCTGAATAATCAATGAATTATAACAAATAATCATCATTCCCGGCATTCCCGCAAACACAAAATCATCAATTTAGACGATATCATCCCGCTTCCGCTGTGGTTAGGCTGACCCCAACTTCGGCGTTCCACGAGGGCCGCCGGCTTCGAAACCACAGTTGAGAACCAGTGAGTAATGCAATGAACGCTGACACCACCAGAAATATCGACGAGATCTTGTCGACCGAACAACTCGATGCATTTCAATCCCGGGTCGCGCAGTACGATCGGGACAACGCGTTTTTCCAGGAAGACTTCGATGAAATGAAGGCATCGGGTTACCTGATCCAGGCGGTACCGGAGGAACTCGGCGGCCTCGGCCTGAGCTTTGCCGAGGTTTGCCAGCAACAGCGCCGGCTCGCCTATTATGCCCCCGCCAACGCGCTCGCAATCAACATGCACATTTACTGGACCGGCGTTGCCGCCGACTTGTGGCGTGGCGGCGACAAGTCGCTTGAATGGTTGCTGCGTGAAGCCTGTGCCGGCGAAGTGTTTGCCGCCGGCCACGCTGAAAGAGGCAACGACGTGCCGATGCTGCACTCGACCTGCAAAGCCGAGCGCGTGGACGGCGGTTACTGCTTTACCGGGCATAAAAACTTCGGCTCCCTGTCCCCGGTCTGGACTCGGCTCGGCCTGCATGGCATCGACGACTCTGACCCCGACAACCCGAAAATCATCCATGCATTCCTGCCCCGCGATGCGGAGGGCCTCGAGGTTCGTGATAACTGGGACGTGATGGGCATGCGCGCCACGCAAAGCCACGACACGCTGCTTGATGCGGCCTTCGTCCCCGACAAGTACATCGCGCGGGTACTCGACGAGGGCATGAAAGGTGCCGATATGTTCATCGTCGCGGTGTTCGTCTGGGCACTTCTCGGCTTTGGCAATGTTTATTGTGGACTCGCACAGCATGCCTTTGACAAGGCACTGGCATCGATTCCGGGCAAGTCATCGGTCGCGATGACGCGTTCCATGGCCTGGCATCCGGAGGTCCAAAAAGGCGTCATGGAGATGGCTGTCGAGCTCGATGCAATCAGGGCGCACCTCGATCGCACCGCCGATGACTGGAGCAACGGTGTCGACCATGGCCCCATGTGGGGTGCCAAGGCGTTGATGACCAAGTATCATGCTGTCGAATCGGCCTGGCGCGTCATCGACCGTGCTTTTGAGCTTGCCGGCGGGTTCGGGATATTCCATGCTTCGGGCTGGGAGCGAATTTTGCGCGATGGTCGCATCGGCAGAATTCATCCGGGGAACGTGGCGATAACCACTGAATTCGTGGCAAAGATGTATCTGAACCTGGACATCGATGCCCAGCCCCGCTGGGGATGATCCCTGAATGCGGGAGCCCGATGTTTCATGATATACCAGAAGATTGACACCAAAATAAATCAGAAAGAGGAGTCTTGTCATGCCAATGTTCATCATCGAACGCAATTTTGCGGAACAGATTGAACTCGATCCGAACAACGAAGTCGTTTTAAAAGTCAACGAAGAGGTCGGGGTGAAATGGCTGTATTCGTTTCTTTCCCTGGACAAAAAGAAGACCTACTGCCTGTACGAGGCACCGAACGCCGAGGCGGTATACGAGGCGGCGCGTCGCGCGAATGTGCCGGCGGACCTGGTCATCCAGGTCGATTCGCCGGTCGGACCAGCCCTGGTACCTGCCTGAAGGACGCCGTTCGGCGGTTACCGCCACGGCCGGGAAAGCACCAATGGAACGCAGGTTAGCAGCGATACTGGCGGCCGATGTCGCAGGCTACTCGATGCTCATGAACACCGATGAAGACGCCACCTACCTCGCCTGGCGCTCGGCGCGCGCCGAGGTCATCGACCCGGGCATCGAGGCTGGCCAGGGACGCATCGTCAAGCATACCGGGGACGGGTTCCTGGCCGAGTTTCCGACCGTGCTGGCGGCGGTCGATTGCGCGGTCAAAATTCAGCGCGAAATGGGACTTCGCAACCAGGACCTTGCCGACGATCGGCAGTTCCAGTTCCGCATCGGCATCAATCTCGGCGACATCATCGTAGACAGCGAAGACATCCACGGTGACGGGGTCAACATCGCGGCGCGGCTGGAAGCGATTGCCAGCGCCGGGGGCGTGTGCATTTCCGACGATGTCTATCGCCAGGTCAGGAACAAACCCGGCTTCGAGTTCGAAGACCTGGGCGAACACAGCGTGAAGAACATCGCCGCCCCGATTCGGGCTTACCGGGTCACCGGGCATGGTCATGCCGAAGAGTTGCCCGATCTTGCAACCCCGCCGCATGTGCCCGACCCCGATTCTACCGCGGAAAGTGGAGGCAACCCCCTCGAAACCATGCTCGAAAACATGGCCGGTGCGCAGCAGCAGCCACCGATGATGATGGTAGGCCGCGAATCCGAGAAGGAATCCCTTTCGCGGGCTTATGACGCAGCGCGGCAAGGCAACGGAAACATCGTCCTGATCCGTGGTGAACCGGGAATAGGCAAATCATGCCTGGCGAGTACCTTTGCCGAGGAAGCGAAAGGCGAATCCACCTGGGTCGTTTACGGCCAATGCCATGAAACCCTGGGGTCCCCTCCCTTCTGGCCCTGGTTACAGATTTTACGGAATCTGCAGTTGGCCGACGACAGCCTCGGCCTCTCCCCGGCGGCGATATTCGAAGACCTGGCGGCAACCGACAAAAAGCAGCAGGGCAGGTCTTCGTCCCTGTTGACCAGCGATATCGGCAGCGAGCAGTTCCTGTTGTTCAGCAAGATCGCCAACGTTCTCGCCCAGTACTCCACGGAGAACACGCTGATCCTGGTGATCGACGACATGCACTGGGCGGACAAGTCGTCGCTGCTCTTGCTCAACCATATCTGCCGGCGGCTTTCACAGCAGGCGATCCTGATCATCGGTACTTATCGTGATATCGAAATTACACGCAAGCACCCGTTGTTCGAATCACTGGGAGAGATCAGCCGCCTGGCGAACCTGGCGCGGATCGCGTTAAAAGGGCTTTCCGAAGAGGATGTCTACGGGTTCATCGAGAACACGGTCAGCGAAACGCTGTCGCCCGAAATTCTCAGGTCACTTTACGACAAGACGGAAGGCAACCCGCTGTTCGTCTCCGAGGTGGCTCGCATTCTGCAACAGGAGCGCTTTGATCCGGCCAGCGGTCCGCTGGCGATAGAAATCCCGGAAGGCATCCAGGAAGCCATCGGCCGGCGCCTCAACCAGCTTTCCGCGCAGTGCAACGAATTGTTGCCGATGGCGGCCGTTATCGGGCGCAAGTTCAGCTTGCCGGTGCTCAACCGGATGATTCCCGAATCGGAGCAACTCGGCCTGCTCGAAACCCTGGAGGAAGCGGCAAATCGGGGCGTCATCGAGCAACGCCGTAACTCGGTCGCCGAATTCGAATTCTGCCATGTGCTGACGCGTGACATTCTCTACAACGAGCTGAGCCTGGCCAGGAAAATTAGGCTGCACAAGAAAGTAGCCGACGCGTTGGTGCAATTGAGTGACGGCGATACCGATTTTTCCGCTGGCGAAATCGCGCGCCACTACTATCACGCGGTACAGGGAGGGCATAGTGACGACGCCGTTGATTACGCGATCGCGGCGGCCGAGCACTCGATTAAATTATCGGCCTACGATGAAGCCAGGGAATACTTCGAGCTGGTAATGGACGTCTTCAATCTCGACGAATCCCGCTACGCAAAACGTAAAGCCGAAATTTATTACCGCATCGCCGAATGCATCCACGCGGTCGGTTCCCCAACCCGGAAATCGGCCGACGCTTGTAAACTTGCGCTCGATGCGGCAAGACAGTCTCAACAATATGAGATATTTGCTGCCGCTGCCAGTCGACTGGTCTATGTAGATCGCACTCCGAATAAGTTGTATGAAGGGCTTGACGCCATCGAAGAGGCACTGTCTTACCTGTCCGAGGGTGACCTGGCAGCGCGTGCTGATTTACTCGCCTATCACGCGATGTCGCTGTGTTTCAATGATCACAGAGTCAATGCCGAGCGGGTCGCCTTCGAGGCTTTGTCGGTAGCGCAACGCTGCGGCGACAAACTGGTGCTCTGTAACAGCTTGTGCATGGCTTTGCTGGTGCTTCGCGGTCGGCCTGAAAAACTCAGCGAGCGTATACGCCTGGGCGAGCAGGCGGCTGACCTGGCAACCGAAATCGGCCAGGACTCGGAACATGTCCTCATACTGAACGATCCGCGGGAGTGGTTGATCCTTACCTACCAGGAACTGGGTGACATGGAGCGGGTCAAGGCGCTTATCCGGCAGCTTGAAGTTTCAATCGAAAAACAGTATTCGTACAAAGGGCATTACTTTGCCGCGAGTGCGAACGCCAACCAGGCCTTGTACGAAGGGCGCTGGCAGCTGGCTGAAACCCTGATCGAAGAGGCCAGTGAGCTGGGCGCCGGCCACCTCGACGAAAGTGCCGAAGGGGTTTACGGCGTACAAATGTTTCTGTTGAATCGAGAGCTCGGCCGTCTGCCGATGATTCAGGGCGCTCTCGATCGCATGCTCACCGATGGCCGGCAAGCCGTGTGGGCGCCGGGTCTGCTCGTCACCTATACCGAACTCGGCAGGCTCGATGAAGCCAGGGACATATTCGAACTTCTGGCGGCCAACGATTTCAGGCCACTGGGTGAGGGTGAACTATTCCTGACCTGCCTGGTGTACATGATCGAGGCCTGCGTAGAACTCAATGACACGGTCCGGGCCCATGCGCTATATCAGCGCCTGGTGCCTTATTCAGGACAAATGGTTCCGCACGCCACCGCGGTGAGCCATGGGCCGGCCGACCTGTACCTGGGCATGATGGCGAGCATGATGAACAACCTCGAGGAGGCGCAACAGTTGTTTGCCAGGGCAGTAGCACTCTGTGACAGGTCCGCGCCGAACATGTGGCAGGCGCACATCAAGTTTCGACAGGCGCAAGTTCTCAAGCGGCACAATTTCAGCGGCGGCAGGTCGACATTTGACGAGTTGATCGGACAGGCGCGGGTGACCGCGGAGGCGATGGGCATGATCAACTTGCTTGCTAAAATTGAAAAACTCGAAGCCGATAACGAGCTCGAAAACGGAGAACTGGCCAGCAACCTGACGCGCCGGGAACTGGAAGTGTTACAACTGATCGCACAGGGCAAGAGTAACAAGCACATCGCCTCGGAGTTGAACCGCAGCCTGGCCACGGTCGCGACCCACGTTCGCGCCATTTTGAGCAAGACCCATACCGCGAATCGTACCGAAGCGGCGGCGTTTGCAGCGGAGCACAAGCTGTTCTAGTTTAGTTCCTGGCCCATGCGTGATAAATTGAAGCCATGCAAATTCCCCACTTTACCCGATCCCTGGTTCTCCTGGTCCTGTTGGTAACGCCCGTATCTCCGGTCGTCGCATTTGAAGAGATCAACCTGCCCTATATCGGGCGCGTGGCGCTGGACGGTTACGATGCGGTCAGTTATTTTACGCAGTCCGAGGCGGTCGAGGGCAACAAGTCTTACTCGGCCGAATGGAAAGGCGCGACCTGGCTGTTCTCGAGTGAAGCCAACCGCCAACGTTTTACGCAAAACCCCGCGGCCTTTGCACCCCAGTATGGCGGTTATTGTTCAAACCAGATGAGCCTGGGGAACTTGAGCGATATCGACACCGATGTGTGGCGGATTATCGATAACAAGCTCTACCTGTTCGGGCATGATAGCGGGCGAAATCGCTGGGCGAGCGAGACGGACCGACGCATTCTTAATGCCGATCGGCACTGGGATTCCTACCTCAAACATTGAGTTTACCCACCGGCTTTTTTACCACCAGACGCGCTCCGATTTCAGAACCAGGTATCGTGGCCCCGACCCAGTAAACCCTGCCACTACAGATCAGGGGTGTGTATCCCCATACTTCCCCTAGTATGTGTCCTCTTACTTCCGTAGCCCGGCAAACCCGGGAATTCACGGTTATACTTATCCGTTATGTCTTGCAAACATTTGGCCTGAAAATCGCACACTCAGACAGCTTAGACCCGTACCAGGTACTCGGTATCGAGCGCCATGCATCCGCGGAGGAGATCAAGCAGGCTTATCGCCGCGTGGCAATGAAGTGGCATCCGGATCGCAACCAGAATTCGGTCGAGGCCAGGGAACAATTTCAGCGCGCCGCTGAAGCCTACAAAACACTGTCTAAGCGGGGTAAATCAGAATCCGGGGCCTCTGATAATCGGCAGCATGACGACTCCACCGAATCGGGCCATCGTTATAACGGCGGAAACCACGGCCACGAGTCGCGCGATCAGTCCGCCGATTCGGTGTTCTGGGACGCCATGCTCGATTACGCGATCAAGCTGGCGCAAACCGGCTCGAACGAGGCCGAAATCGCCGAGTACCTCGGCAAGCTCGGCTGCCCCCAAACCCTGACCCGGGTCATCGCCGAAAAGGCCTTCAACATCCACGCGCATTACGCCGCGGGGTCCGGCGGGCGGCGCAAGGGGGAAGCGGATCAATCGACCTTCAAGGACGAACGACTTCAAGCCGAACTGTTCAGGGCTTTTCTCGGGCGGCCAAGCCTGGTCTGGAGCCCCCGCGGCACCCTGGATTACTACCTGCTGACCTTTCGCGAGTTCGCGCAGACAAGCCTCGCCAATCCATTGCGCTGGGTAAACGTCAACCGGCGCTTGCTCAGGATGTTCAATTTCATGTTGATTCTGTTCGCCGCGATCGCCGTTGCGGTGAGCTATTTCCCGGGCCCGGCAAAGTACAAGCTGCTCTCCGATGCGAACATGCTGCAGCTGCCGTTCCTGCTGCTGCCGTTGATGCTGGCGTGGATGCTGTACCGTAAACTCTGGGTCGCCGGCCTGCTGTGTTCCGCCATCTATGCCGCTGCCATGGTCTATTTCGAGGAATCGATGACAGCGCTGTTAAATCGCGGGCCGTATGATTTCCTCGCGTTTGCGGCGCTTTGTTTCGCACCGTTCCTGGTTATCGTCCTGTTCGCCAATTTTCTCTATTACCTGAAATTACAACGCATGATTCGCACCGCCAGGAGCCTTTTCCCCGACCACCTCGATCAACTGGTGTGGATACAGAACCGTGCCGGCACGTCTTCGAGCGCCGCCTTTTTCTTTCTGCTGGTTTTTGTTGCCGCGCTGGTGCACCTGGTGCCACAGCACTGGCAGGTTTCGCATGCCTTCGGCTCTACCATGCCAAACTCCAAAATTGTAAAAAACGAGGCAGAGATCAAAAAGATGAGGCTGCAAACCAGCGAGGCGGAAAAATTCTTCGACATCGCGGAATCCCATTACAACGACGCTTCGCCCGACTACCTGAAAGCGGAGATGGCCTACGACATCGCCGCGGATAACGGTTCGCTGCTGGCCGCCTACAAGCTCGGATACCTGCACTTCACCGGCAATGGCGCGGTCCGCGACCCCGACCTCGCATTCGACTACTTCAGCCGTGCGACCCGTGCGCCGCTGGCGTTTCAGCCGCATAGCCTGGAATTGACGACGCGTTTTCTCGCCGAGGCGTACCGCAACCTCGGCATCATGTACCAGGCCGGGCTCGGCACCCCGAAAAATATCAAACAGGCGAAGGCAATGTACCGCAAGGCGGTCGAATTCGGCTCGGCCCGCGCAAAGGGTCAACTTGAAAAGGCTTACGATTCAGACGCCACTGCGCTTGCAGTTGCCCTGGTCTTTCCCGATTACCGCTAACCCCCCGGGTAATTCGATGCACGCTCACATCAGAAAAATAGCCACATGTTCGACCTTGCTGTTGCTGCTGTTCAGTAACCTGCTTATTGCCGCTTCGGCAGAAATCGACAAGGCCGTCGAAAAATACCATGCCGGGCATCCCGACCAGGCGATAGCGATATTGAAACCACTGGCCGCTTCCGGTGACAGCGACGCGCAGTACCTGCTCGGCAATATAATTTACGGACTGGCCAGATCGTCGAACCTCGCCCGCACCGAAGACGCGGTGACCTGGTACAAAATGGCGGCCGCACAGGATTCTCCCGAGGCAAGTTACGCCCTCGGCGTTATCTACGCCAACCGGTGGCTGAAATCGAAAGACCCGCAACACGCTGGCCTCGCCGAAGCCTGGTATCAGAAAGCGGTCGACCTCGGCCACGAGCAGGCCCTGGGAGCGTTGATGACGATTGCCGCGCAAAACAGAAAGGACAAACCAGCCAGCTCCCTGACCTATACGAATTCGTCATTCAGCAGTCACCAGCAAACCGGGACCAGGCAAAAAGAGAAAACGCAAAGCGCGCCGCCGCCAGAACAGGCGCCGACCGAATTCAGCGATATAGGCGAC
>Ga0255052_10002139_pt1 | contig 14434 bp, 11 predicted proteins | sample JV7_2_21_MG_FD_188632 | JGI IMG/M metagenome (GOLD analysis project Ga0255052, IMG submission 188632) | Seawater microbial communities from Jervis Inlet, British Columbia, Canada - JV7_2_21 | ecosystem: Environmental > Aquatic > Marine > Inlet | place: Canada: British Columbia | collected...
GCAGAGCATTCGGGGTACTCGGTCTTTGCGGGCGTTGGCGAACGGACCCGTGAAGGGAACGATTTCTATCACGAGATGAAGGACTCCGGAGTACTTCCGCAGGTCTCGCTCGTCTATGGACAGATGAACGAGCCGCCGGGCAACCGCCTGCGCGTTGGCCTGACCGGCCTGACGATGGCCGAGGCATTTCGCGATGAAGGTCGCGACGTCCTGATGTTCATCGACAACATTTACCGATACACGCTGGCCGGCACCGAAGTATCGGCATTGCTCGGCCGCATGCCCTCGGCCGTAGGCTATCAGCCGACACTCGCCGAGGAAATGGGTGTGTTGCAGGAGCGCATTACCTCGACCAAGACCGGATCGATCACGTCCTTCCAGGCGATTTATGTCCCGGCTGACGACCTGACTGACCCGTCACCGGCGACGACCTTTGCTCACCTCGACGCCACTCTCGTTCTATCCCGGCAGATTTCGGAACTCGGTATCTACCCGGCTGTGGATCCACTCGATTCAACAAGCCGCATCCTCGACCCGAACATTGTCGGTCAGGAACATTACGACTGTGCTCGCGGCGTACAGGCGGTGTTGCAGCGCTATAAGGAATTGCAGGACATCATCGCGATTCTCGGCATGGATGAGTTGTCCGAAGAGGACAAACAGCAGGTTACTCGTGCTCGGAAAATACAACGCTTCCTGTCACAGCCATTCTTCGTCGCGGAAACGTTTACCGGCACTGATGGTAAATACGTTTCGCTCGCTGAAACCATTCGGGGCTTCAACGGCATCGTCAATGGCGACTATGATCACCTGCCGGAACAGGCGTTTTACATGGTTGGCGGCATCGACGAAGCGGTCGAGCAAGCCAAGACGATGCAGTAGGTCTAAGAGAAGATTCAGATGGCCACAATCCAGGTCGACATCGTTTCAGCAGAAGGCGAGATCTACTCAGGCGACGCCGCGATGGTGTATGCGCCCGCCCGCATGGGCGAGGTCGGCATAGCGCCACGCCATGCGCCGTTGCTGACAGCACTGAAACCCGGCGAAGTCCGTGTCGAAGACCCCGAAGGCAAAGAGCACTTCTTTTATATAACCGGCGGTATGCTCGAGATCCAGCCACACCTGGTGACGGTTCTGGCCGATACCGCACTCAGAGGCGAACAACTGGACGAAGCGGCGGCACTTGCCGCAAAACAGGAAGCAGAACAAGCCCTCGAAGGCATCGCGGACGAGACCGATCTCGCCCGCGCCCAGGCCGAACTGGCAGAAGCCGAGGCCCGCTATCGCGCCGCCCAAAAACTCAAGGGCAAGCGCTAGCGTCCGTCACTCTGACGTTACGTCTGAAATCGCCTGTTTACAGGCGTCGCTAACCCCGTCGGCTTGCTCTTCAAGACACATCAGGATGCGGCCATCGCCTTCTTTGACGTCACTGCAGAGTGTTTGGACATCCGTCTTGCACTGCTGCGCCAGATGGGCAAGCGCTACCGCCATTTGCTCCATTATTGAGGCAGCCTGGTAAAGAGCGTAGTTACATTGACCCGAGAGCTTGTCTTCATGCGCTGCTGCGCAATGCAGGAGACGACCCTGACCTGGCGTTACCTGGCTGCAGAATGTCTCGAGTTCGACTTTGCAGGATTCCAAAACATGCTCGACCAGCGAGTCCTGAGCCTGCGCCTGAAAGCCGAATGACAATGCGGCGATGGCCAGGCTTACATAAATGGTGTTCTTCTTCATTGCTTGTTCCTTGTTGTGATTATCTAAAGCGGCCGCCATGTTTCTCTAAATCAGAAAAATATGCAAGCCTCACTCTCGATTATCTCGGAGCCAGCAAATCAGCGAGTCTCGAGGGACTCCCGTCAATCGCTGTCGTCAGCGGAATCTCCAGTATCTCCATCATTAACGGATAGACGTCTACGGCATTGATGGCAGATATTCGTTTTCCGCCGGGTAGCCGTCTCCCGCTCGCCAGAAAAATCCCGTGCATTTCCCGATGCTCGGGAGCCCAGCCGTGGTCACCAATGCTCGCTCCGCGCATTTGGCGACGGGATGAGTAGACCGCATATCCCGGAGCTGCCTGCACGATAACATCGGCGAAACCCGAATCACCGCTTACATGCCAGCTGGCTGGCGTCTCGTGACGCAGCATCGCCCGCCCGTGCTCCCACGCGTTATTGATCGACGTACGTATGGCTTCTGATCGCTGGCGATCAGGTTCGGGAAGGTAAAGGAATGCGACCGAACCATGATCGACGACTGTTATACCATCGAGATTCACAACAGCATTGATCAGGAACGGCTGAGCGTTTCTGTCGATGGCAGTCTGTCCGTGATCGGATACGATGACAATATAAACATCGTCGGCGATGGGTAGTCGATCGATGCCAGCCAGTAACCTGCCGAGGTATCCGTCCACTCGACTGATCGATGAAATGCTTCGCTTTGAACCGGGTCCCGAACGATGCGTGGCGGTATCGACGTGCTCGAAATAGAGTGCAATAAAGTGCGGCCGCCTGTCATCGGGCATCGCCAGCCAGTCGATTACCTGGTCGACTCGCCGATTGCCTGAAATCGACTCATCAAACGAATTCCAGTAGCTTAGCCGAACTCCGCCGACGTCGGCTTCTGTACCGACGAAGAAAAAGGCGGCACTGACCATACCGAATTTCTCTGCCGCCACCCAGATTGGCTCTCCCCGGTACCAGGACCCGTCTTCAACCGCCTCCCGGTCGCGCAGACTGTAAAAGCTACGGCGGTCTTTGCTGGGAAATCTGTTACCAACGAGACCGTGACTTGCCGGATAGAGGCCAGTTGCGATCGAGTAGTGATTGGGAAAGGTAAGCGTGGGAAAAACAGGAACAAGCGCATCGGCACGGACGCCATTTTCTGCAATCCTGTCCATTGCCGGAGTCTCGTACAGGTCCTGGTAATCCCAGCGAAAGCCGTCAAGGGATATCAGGATCAGGTATGGCTTGTCCTGTTGATCCGGCGCATTGATTCCACCAGTACCATTGACGTCCGCGATTGCCGGTATACTGCAGGCCGCAACAAAGCAGAAACCCATTTGCAAGGCCCATGACGTCAACTTCAATTCAATATCCCTTTATTGAGAACAACGGGAGGGCCATTTGCCCGTTAGCATCATAATTCTAGCCGCGGGTCAGGGAAAGCGTATGCATTCCTCGTTGCCGAAGGTTCTGCAGCCACTCGCCGGAAAATCCTTGCTGCAGCATGTCGTCGATACCTCAGTGGAACTCGGCGCCGAAGACATTTGTGTCGTGTATGGTCATGGAGGCGACGCTGTGCCAGAGGCCTTCGACGGGCAAAACCTTCGCTGGGCATTACAGGCGGAGCAGCTTGGCACCGGTCACGCCGTGCAACAGGCGATGCCCGGGACGCCCGACGACAATCTTGCCCTGATTCTTTATGGTGATGTACCACTGCTTCGGCCGGAAACCCTGACTCGAATGCTGGATATTTGCGGTGAAAATGATTGCGCCGTGATTACCGTCGATATTGAAGACCCGTTCGGTTACGGCCGCATCATCCGCGAAGCAGGCAACGTGGTCCGAAACGTCGAGGAAAAAGATGCAACAGATCAAGAGCGGGCCATCACGGAGATTAATTCCGGCGTCATGGCCTGTCCGACAAACAAGCTGAAAGACTGGCTCAGGAGAATTGATAACGCCAATAGTCAGGGGGAGTATTATCTGACTGACGTTATCGGGCTCGCAGCAGAAGATGGTTGCGCCGTGCATGGTGTCAAAGCTGATAGCAGAGTGGAAGTTATGGGAATCAATGACAGGAAACAAATGGCTGAAGCGGAGCGTGCATTGCAGGCGAGACTCGTCGACGAGTTGATGGCGAAAGGCGTCGGGTTCGCGGATCCGGCGCGGGTGGACATCCGCGGCAATCTAAGTTGCGGCAGTGATGTCTTTATTGATGCGAACGCCGTATTCGAAGGTGATGTCACCCTGGGCGATAAGGTCAAAATAGAATCGAATAATCTCATCAGGGACAGTCGAATTGGAAGCGGCACCGTCATTCACTCAAATTGTCATATCGAAGGCGCAACGACGGGCGACGACTGCGAGATCGGGCCGTTTTCACGACTGAGACCGGGGGCTGAGCTGTCCGACAATGTCAAAGTCGGCAATTTTGTGGAGATCAAAAAGAGCACGGTTGCAAGCGGCAGCAAGGTCAATCATCTGACCTACATCGGTGACACGGATGTTGGCAAAGACGTCAATGTTGGCGCGGGCACGATCGTCTGCAATTACGATGGCGTAAACAAGCACCGGACGACCATCGGCGACAACGCCTTCATCGGCTCCGGCGTGGAATTGGTGGCACCGGTCGAAGTTGGAGCGGGTGCAACGATAGGTGCGGGCTCGACCATCTCGAAATCGGCGGAAGCGGGCAAGCTAACCATCGAACGCGCCAAACAGACCACGCTTCCCAACTGGAAGCGGCCGGAAAAGAAAAGCTAAAACCCCAATAAATCAAATAGTTGCGGAAGCGCCCGTAAGGAGACGTAGTCGCGCTTGCTGATTATTGCGAACTGATGCACTCTGACCGGCCGCGAAAGCTGAGACAATTTGATTAAGTCAAACCGAAGGTCAGGGAGAAATAATCAATGTGTGGAATCGTCGGCGCCGTTGCCGAAAGAAATGTAGTCCCGATACTGATGGAAGGGCTGCGCCGGCTCGAATATCGCGGCTACGATTCGGCGGGCATAGCGATTCTGGCCGGCAAGTCCATCAACCGCATTCGCCGTCTCGGCAAAGTACAGGAATTACAGAACGCCCTCGACAAAGATCCGGTACAAGGCGTAACCGGTATTTCACATACTCGATGGGCGACACATGGTGCACCGAGCGAGGGTAATGCTCACCCACACATGTCGGGGCAAACGATAGCCATCGTTCACAACGGCATCATCGAAAATTATGAAGAGCTTCGTGACGACCTGAAAAAGCACGGCTTCAAGTTCGAGTCAGAGACGGATACGGAAGTCGTAGCGCATCGCATTCAGTATCACCTCAACGAATTGAAGAACTTTCCGGCCGCCGTGCGGGCAACGGTCGCCGAACTCGAAGGCGCGTTCGCGCTTGCGGTGATGAGTTCCGACGACGCGCATACACTTGTACTTGCGCGAGCAGGATGTCCGGTCGTCGTAGGCCTGGGCATCGGTGAGAATTTCGTGGCATCGGACGTTGCCGCGCTTCTGCCGGTTACGCGCAAGTTCATGTTCCTCGACGAGGGGGATATCGCCGTTGTTCGCCGCGAGGACGTAACGGTTTACGATCAGGACGGTAAAGAAGCCGCGCGACCCGTAAAAGAGAGCGAACTGTCTGCCGATGCCGCTTCGCGCGGAAAATTCCGGCATTACATGCAAAAGGAGATTCACGAACAGGCGGCGGCTGTTTCGCGAACGCTCAATGAACGTATCGCAAACGGCAAAGTGCTGGACGCCGCTTTCGGCCCCGAGGCGAACAAGGTTCTCGACAAGACCCGCGGCATACATATCGTTGCCTGTGGCACCAGCTACCATGCAGGATTGGTGGCCCGTTACTGGATCGAGCAACTCTGCAAGCTGCCCTGCACCGTCGAAATAGCCAGCGAATATCGCTACCGCTGTCCTGTCGTGCCCGAGGGCACGCTGTTCGTCACCATCAGCCAGTCCGGCGAGACGGCTGATACCCTGGCGGCATTGCGCCTTGCGAAAGAAATCGAATATGTGTCGACACTCGCGATCTGTAACGTGCCTGAGAGCTCCATGGTCCGCGAGTCGCAGCTCGTGATGATGACGCATGCCGGTCCCGAGATCGGCGTGGCATCGACCAAGGCGTTCACCACCCAGCTCGCGGCACTCGCTCTGCTGACAATCGCGCTGGGCTGCCGCAACGGCCTCGAGGAAAAGCAGGAGCGCATTCTTGTCGCTCAGCTTGCCGAGGTTCCTGGGCTCATTGACCAGGTACTAACGCTCGACAGCGCGATCGAATCTCTGGCAGAGCATTTTGTGGACAAACATCATGCGCTGTTCGTCGGGCGCGGCGTGCAGAATCCAATAGCGATGGAAGGCGCGTTAAAACTGAAGGAAATTTCCTACATCCATGCCGAAGCCTATGCCGCCGGCGAGTTAAAGCACGGGCCACTGGCACTCGTGGATGAAGACATGCCTGTCGTCGCAATCGCACCTGATGACGATCTTCTGGAAAAACTCAAGAGCAATTTGCAGGAAGTGAGAGCACGCGGCGGCGAGCTATACGTATTCGCCGACCCCAGAGTGCAATTCGGGGATAGGGTTGGCATCCACACAATGAGAATGCCCGCCCTGATTCAGGATTTGCAGGCACCAATCATTTACACGATCCCGCTGCAGTTGCTCGCCTATCACGTCGCTGTGCTTAAGGGGACGGACATAGACCAGCCAAGAAACCTCGCGAAGTCCGTTACGGTCGAATGACCAAGCTCGATGTATCAGTTCGGACGGCGATAAACGAAGAAGCGAAGCGATTCTAAGAAACAGCAAAACCACTCGAGCGCTGGACGCTGACAAACGTTGGTGTCGTATTGCTGCGGGTGAAAGAGCACGATGAAGCGCAATCCATTAACGAAATAATTGTTCAGAACTATGCGGAACACCTGGATGAGGACAATATCGCAGGCATGCCCGACTCTCACTAGGTGTTTGAATCTTATCCAGATTCTTCGTCGTCTTTACCAGTCCTCAGCGTTACCTTCATGCGCACACCATCGACGCTGTCTTCTGCAACGGCCTGCGGTTCTCCCAGGAGAATACGACCTTCGAGTTCGACAACTGCCTGAAGAATCGCCGCGCGGACATTTGCAGCACGCGCATTGGCGAGCGCGATCAATTCGGCCTCCGTCAAAGGGAGGGCGTCGGTAAGCTGGCTACGCAATTCGTTCGCGTAAGCGAGTTCGTCGAATTGTTCGACGGCTGTGTCGTTACCTTCGCCAGCTCCGGCCGTAAACCGAATGACCAGCTCGTCAAGCGCAGCAGCCGGATCCTCACTCAGACTTGATTCGATGAAAAGTTGCTCAAGCACATCTTTTTGATGTTCGGTGTACATTGTCTGGTCGGTATCGTCAGATGCAATCGCTGTAATTCGTTCCTCGATGATTTCATCGAGCCGCGCAGTCTTCAACGCGAGCCCGTCCGCCTCGCGGTCAATCACGCCACGAACTTCGAGTACCAACTCCGGCCTCAGCGATAGCGCTTCGGCGATCTTTCCGGCCCTTTCGATTTCGGGTGGCGTCAGGTCGGCGCGACCATGAAGAAACGTAATGTACTCAAGTTCGCTTGGCTCAACGCCCAGAAGATTGCCAAGTAACGCAAAGGGTGAAGCGACAATTTTGATTATCAGGTTTGCAATCGCCTTGAGCACCACGCCGCCATAGCGAAATTCCGGATCATCGACGTTTCCACGTACCGGCAAGTCGATATCGATCTTGCCTTCAGTATCCTTTAGCAGGGCAACAGCCAATCCTAAGGGCAAACTCATTGCTCCGGGATGGGGCACCTTTTCGCCAAGCTCCAGATCACGAAGAATGATCTTGTTTTCTCCAACCAGTTCGCTGGCCGTAACCTTATAGCCCAGGTCGAGATCAAGCTGGCCGCTGGCAATTTCTCGTCCGGCGAACGGAATAGTGTATGCCGAGAATTTCGGCATCTCGACATTCTGAAAGGCGACTTTGAGATCGGTATTACGCGATGTATCGAATGGCGTAACAGTTCCCGATATCCGAACGAAACCGAACTCGTCCACCGTTCCCTCCAATGCCACCGTAGACGGTTCGCTACTGGCCGTGGCGATCGTGGACATATCCCCGTTTAGGTTCGCGATTTTTGCGTCGAATGGAAGGGGTAACGAAAGATCGGCAAAGTCGGCGGCCGCGTTGGTAATCACTACGCGGCCCACAGTTATGGCGAATTTGGGCTCTGCCGAATCAGCGGCTGCGTCATCAGCCGTTGTTTCATTGTTGTCCGCTTTCTCGATGCGCCCGAGATTGACACTACCGTCCTCGGCAATCAGAACGTCACCGTAGGGCTGCAGTATCTCGATCTCGGATATTTCCAGCGATCGCGCGGCACTGTTAATCGCGAAATTTCGCGCATCAAACCGGGACCAGCTGCCAAGCCGAGACCCCTCATCGGTTTCCGTGACGAGAAAGTCGACAATCGACAAGCTACCGCTGAGTGAAAACGGATTCCCGGTGGAGCTTTGCAGATGTCCGGTCAGGTTTAACGCGCCGGAATCAAGATTCACGTCTGCCAGCGGCTTGATGTAAGGGTGAGCCCCGGCCAGCTGCAGGCTATCGATGATGAGTTCCAGGTCGACTATCGGATCGGGCAGCACCGAAATCGTTCCATTCAGCGAAACCGTGCCGCCACTTTGAGGGACCAGTGTCAATTCTGTGGGAAAGGCGTCGCCGGCTTCGTTGCTGATGCCACTGACCTTCAGATCAAGGGATTTCAGACCGATGTCAGCAAAGGGCACGACACTCTGATCCTCCAGGCCAAGTGTCATGCGATTGATCGACAGATTATCCAGGGAGACCTTCCATTCGGCATCAGTATCAGCATCTGCATCGGCCACCGACCCGGACGCATCAACAGTTTCAACATCAGCAACAAGCACCACTTCAACGTCGTCTATGTCCTTCCTCGGAGCAACATTAAGTTGACCCGTTGCATCGCGAAACAGGCTAAGCGTTGCATCATCGAGCGATAGTGATGTTACCGAAACAGTCTGCTCCGGCCAGCGTAGGGCACCACCCGAAATGGCCATCAAAGGGAGTCGGAGCACATCTCTGTCTGGCGACGCCTCGTCTGCCTGAGGTGAAAATGTGCGAGCTAATACGTTTCGAAACGTCAGTTCGAAGTTGTCGACGGCTGCCTTTATGGAGCCATCTGTTTCAGTTGAAACACTGTAATCGAGCTCTACATCGGCCGTGCCCTCGACGATATCGAATCCCGATTGATGGCGCAGGTAAGCAGATGTCAATGGAAAATGTGAGCCCTTGATTGAGGCGCTTCCCATGGAATTCAGTGGATTTAGTTGCAAACTTCCGGACCAGCTGAGTGTGCCCTGCGTCTCTGTCGTAATGACGACAGCCTGCTGTCCTGCACGTTGCGGCAAAGTGTTCAATTCCTGGATTTCGATATTGACCGGCCCGAAACGGGTTGCCACCGGCTCAGGTGGAAACTGATCGTTCCAGTGCGCCACGCTTTCCCGAATGGCGAAATCGAAAATCAGCAGGCGAAGCGGCGACGATTCCGCGGTTTCCGATGGTTGATCAACTTCAGCCGACTTTTGATCCAGAAAGGCGGCGAGGTTGAATGTGCCCGCAGCGTCACGTGAGAGAAAAAACTCTGCCCCATTGACGTGAAATTCATCGAACGTCCATGCCCAACGAAACAGGGAGCTGAGTTGAAAGTTGACAAAAATTTCATCGATCCGCGAGAACGCATCTCCCGCCGGATCATCCAGCTCCAACCCTTCAACACGCAGGCTCAACACGAAGGGATTGACCGCTACCCTGCCTAGCACGAGCTTCGCGTTTAGCTTGTCTCTGACTGATTCAACGGCAATCTTGTTTATGAGCCAGGGGACAAGGAAAAATCCAAGCAACGCGTAAACGACCACGACTGCACACGCGCTCAGGATGTGTTTGCGGTACTTTTCCGATAGAGCGGCGATCGACGCTTTCATACTCTTCAGGGATACGCTCATTGTGTTGTCAACCAATCTCTTGTTCTTCTTCTTCGTGGCTTGGCTCAAGACCGCACAGCAGACGCTCAGAATCCGTATTCGAGTGAGAGCGCCGTGAAGGTATCGGTGTTTACCGTGCCCGGCAGGACGTCGCTGTTGTTCCTGATCGTATAGGATACGACAAGCGCAAGTGCGCCAACTATGTTGGTGCTAACGGCCGATATCGATTCCGTGAAGGTGTTGTTTTCACCGTATTCGATTTTTAGATCCTGTGTGAAATTGGCGGATTCGCTGATCGTCCACTTGTAATTGAGGCCACCGCTCACAATGAAGTCGTTTTCGTCAACGCCGTCCGCTCTTTCTGATTGCCGCGCACCCGCGCCGGCCTCGGCACTCAGCGTATGGGCCGTCGTATCGATGAATCGGCGTCCATAACCGACTGCCTGTGAGAACTGTGTAGGGAATCCACTGAACCGGTCCTCTCTGTAACTTAGTTGCCCGAACAGGAAATTGTGCTCGGAGAGATTCCATTCGCTCTTCCAGCCGGCGCCATGGGCCTTGGTAGTCGTTACATTGCTCTCGCTGGCGTTGATAGCATAGGCATCAAACAGATGGTTCCATCTGCCCGTCGTGTATCCGACCTCGAGCTTTCCGTTGAGGTTCGAATTCTCGGTATTGCCGCTGGTCGACAAGAATCCGAAAGATACGTTGCCCGACCATGGGCCGGATTCCTCTTCGGCTTCATCCTGTGCCAGTGTCGGCATTGCGATGAGTGCCACCATTAGAATCGTTATTCGCGTTAACATGTACATTCTCCTGAGTCCAAACTGCTTACTGACGCCCTGTGCTGCGGTCACGGTTTCGATCTGGAAGCATTGCCAAGTCGGCGACGAACGAGATCGATGTCTCGCCGCAGCTTGTAGACATCGTCCGTATAGCCCTTAGGCACAGATTCGATCACCGAGTCGTTATCGAGTCGTTCCAACCTCTCTAAACGTGCCGCCAAATCTTCATCGTCCTGTATGGGATTACGTAGCGGATTGATACGCTCCAGCTCCGCATACAGCCGCAACAGCCGTCGGCGAATCTGCCAGCGGTAGGCCGGCGGCACCAATTTCATGAGTGGGATGGCGAGACCAATCAGCGGCAGCAACATTATCCAAAGACGATCGACCAGGGTGGCGGCCCAAAAAGGCAGATAACGCAACAGAAATGGTGGTCCGTACTTGAAGTGGCGCTCTGCATCCTCGCTGAGTGGCAGGTCAAGATAGAGTGGCGTTGGGAATTGCCCGGCGTCGCCTAACAAGCTGTGTTTGCCATGAATATCAGTCGCTGCAACCAGCAGGAGGTCAATCAGAGCCGGGTGTAGATCATCACTTGCCGCCAGCATGGCGGTCAGGGCAACCGTAGTGATGTCTGTTTCCGGCCGGTTTGCCTGCAAGTCGAGCACGCCCTGCGGCAAGTTTACCTTCGACAAATAGGGGTAACGCCGGACATACGCGTCGGCTCTGTCCAGACTGTGAAGTTTGGCCTGCTGCAGATTTATGAGGCCGGCGATATGTTCAGATTCGGGTGCGCCGACAAGAAAGGCGGCATCGATTTCACTAGTCGAAAAGGCATGAATCAGCTCGTCCGCTGATACGTCAGTCAACTCGGAAGTCCGTGAACTCATACCATGGGCGTCTAGCAGATTAAGAACAACGGCGCGAGTACCGCTTCCCTCGGCACCGACTGCGATTCGCTTCCCAACGAAGTCTCCCATCTCCTCGATCTCGATATCCGAGCGTATAAATAACCAAAGTGGTTCCAGATAAAGGGAACCGATTGCTAATACGTTTTTAGTGGGAGCAAGACCAGCAAGGCCTCCCTGGACAAACCCGAGATCAACACCTTCGTCACCATCGAGCAGCGCCAGGTTTTCGACCGATCCGGCAGTTGCGCGCAACTCTGTTTGGATACCTTCCCTGGCGAGGTACGCTGCAAAGAGTTCACCGTAGTGTTGATAGGCACCGCCATCCTCACCGGTTGCAAGCACAATGCGTTTTGGTGGTGCCGGCCCTACGAATTGGAGGGCAACGATGAAGCCGAGTGCCAAGACGACGATCGCAAGACCCCAGGTACCAGCGACATCTCGAACGACTTGCCAAAAGTGTTGCGGTTCTTTATTCATCAGCGCAGCCAAATAAAACTAATCTGATCCACCCATCAATGGCAAATCCGCGTCCTTCCATGCGATGTAACCGCCTTTCAGGCTATATAAGTGCTTGAAACCCAGATTCTGCATTTGCTTCAACGCATTATTGGTTCGGCCAACATAATGGTTCTTGGTGCAACGCACGATGTACTTTTTGCTCGGGTCAAGTTTAGCCACCATGTCCGCGAATGACTCATCCTGCACAGGGACATTAATTGAACCGGTAATATGAGATTCCTCGAATTCGCTCGGTCGTCGAACGTCCAGGATAACCGCATCATCATGCTCTGCAACAAAGTCAACTACGGCGTTGACGTCAATTTCCGTTGCTGAATGATGCAAGTCACCGCATCCCTGCGCACACATCACGATGAATAATCCTGTAAACAGATGCGGTTTGCGAATATCGAGTTTTGGTTTCATTGGCGGATAGTCCATCAGTGAATTTCCGGGCACCGAGAACGAATTAAACAGCCATTTATGGTACTGGGAGGGGTTAATAGGCTGCCCGAAGACCCTATGCAGAGCAGCACAAGCTACAAAGGGCTAAGTCGTATTATTTATATGCTGGCTCAGAAGTCGAACCTGAGGAATATCAACCTGCCGTCATACTGCCAGCACCAAATATACGGATCGTCTGGTAACTGTGCTGCCCAAGAACACGGTCAGTACTTAACCATATAATCTTTGGCTTCCAGGCAGACGCTAAACGCCTTCTTGAAATTGCCTACCTGCTCTGCGGTCGCCTGCTGCTGGGCCGCTCCCTGCTCTTTAGCTTGTTGCTGCGCTTGTTGGCTGGCCGCACGACTGCGCCGACGTGCTGAAATAGCACCCGCAGCAGCACCGTAGGCTGCTCCCTCGCCGGCATCATCGTTCGCTATTTCGCCGATCAATGCGCCGGCAGCCGCTCCTTTTACTGCGCCTTTTGCGCCGGCGCCCTGGGTTGCCTGTTGCGCCTGTTGCACCTGTTGCTCGGTTTGTTGCGCTTGCTGTTCGCTTTGTTTGGTCAGCTCGAATGGATCGCTTCCCGTATTGCTGGTGGCCCAGCTGTAACATTCTGCTTCGTCTTTCGACTGCTGATCAGCTGCCTGTCCCTCGGTCGGAAATACAAAGACCTCGAGCGTTGACGCTAGCGTCTTGCCCGACTCCTGGGCAACGCCGCCAGAAAATGGCAACGTGATCAGAAACGTAATAATTATTAGCCGTATCATTTTTGTTCTCCTAAACAATCAATTTCGTGCGCCCGTCAGTACTGATTAACCGCGTGCCGGCGTCAGCATGACCCATAACATCACTGTACCAAACAACGCGTGTAGTACCACTACAGGCCACAACAGCAGCCCGTTCATGCCGCCATATGCACCTAGTATAACGAGAACTACGGCGGCACCAACGTTATAGATGCACAGTCCAGCCCGTGGGGCGAGTCGAGCATCCTGCCCCGGCGATTCCCATCCGGCGACCCCGACCGACAATAAGCTGATACCCAAAACGCGGGCTACTGCAACACCGGTTGGGCTCAATCCATCGCCCATCAACATCGCGATCACAAACAGCGGTGCCACAAGCAATGCGAGTCCGATCAACACTTCAACGATTGCTGAGGCATTAAAAAGTATTCTTGTGTTCATCCTATTGGGTTCTTGCAGCGACGGCTATTGGCCGCACGGGCGGCTATTTGCCGCCTGCAATGATCTTCACCGGATTGAAATCCGCGGGCACGTCGATGATGTCCATACTTGCGCTATATTCAGCATACTTCGCGACCATTTCTGCCAGACGCTCAGGCTCCCGTTCGCCCAGATCGTGTAGTTCCGACGGATCGTTCTTGAGGTCGTATAGCCGCCACTCGCCTGCGCCCTCAACGCCGGCGCTTTGCAGCCATGCACCAAGTCGGAGTGCTTTGTAGTCGCCATGGAAAATCGCGGAGTTTCCAAAGAGCTCATAGCCAAGCCAATCGTCCGCACTACGGTGTGTCGATGTTTCGCCCCGCATGAGCGGCAAGATACTTTTTGCGTTCATTGGGAAAACCTTCCTTCCCTTATAACTGATCCCCGGATGTTGTGCTCCGGCGATCTCCAGAAGGGTCGCCGAAAGGTCGGTGACATAAACGAACTCGTTTGTCTGTCCAGCTTCTATCCATTCGGGGTAACGAATAATGAACGGAACTCGCAAGCCACCTTCAGTTGAAAACGTCTTGAATCCGTTCAGATGTGCCGAAGCAACCTGTGCCCAGGGCGGGCCGTATGATGAGAATGAGCCTCGCAGCCCGATGTCCTCAACCGCGGTTTTCGGATAATGGACGTTGTACCATGGCTCGCCCCCGCCAACATTCGGTTGGCTCCAATCGGGGCCATTGTCTGTCATGTAAATGATGATCGTATTGTCGTACTGTCCTGTTTCCTTGAGGTGGTCAATCACACGACCGATATGAACATCCATGTGATCGATCATTCCGCCATAGGCAGCCATTGTGTTTGCCTGAGCCACTTTGGCCTCGGCC
>Ga0255052_10002140_pt1 | contig 14428 bp, 15 predicted proteins | sample JV7_2_21_MG_FD_188632 | JGI IMG/M metagenome (GOLD analysis project Ga0255052, IMG submission 188632) | Seawater microbial communities from Jervis Inlet, British Columbia, Canada - JV7_2_21 | ecosystem: Environmental > Aquatic > Marine > Inlet | place: Canada: British Columbia | collected...
GGTGGCGGATTCGTCTAGAATTATTGAGGAACTTGGGTGGGGATCACGATATGCGGACCTGGAAGTGATAATCGAGACAGCTTGGAAATTTGTGATGAGTGACGCGTAATGCGTGATGAGTGACAAGTGATTGGTGATGGGTATATCGTAATGCGTGACGCGTAATGCGTGATGAGTGGTACGGGAAGTGCAAGTGATTCGTAATGCGTAACGTGTGATGCGTAATGAGTGAACCCTGATGAGTGAGTTGAAGAATCATAAAGATTTGGATGTTTGGAAAAAGTCTGTTTCCCTGGCATCAGAAGTATATCAAATCACCAGGAGCTTCCCTGACGAAGAGAAATTCGGACTGGTTGTGCAGATGAGACGTGCTGTTGTATCTATTGCAAGTAACATTGCTGAAGGATCTGCAAGACGTTCTAATAAAGAGTTCGCTCAGTTTCTCTATATAGCTGCTGGATCCGCAAGTGAACTGGAAACTCAACTACTTATATCTTGTGAAGTTGGTATTATAAACCATAAAGTACTTGATAATATTAGTACATCATTAGATGACATTTCAAAGATGATATATGGCTTGATACGTTTCTTGAAGAAGAAAAAGTGATGAGGGGATAGGGAATGTCAATAACTTCATCCCATTTAAAGGTGTAATATACCCCCCTCTCCTCAATCCTCCACGCCTCAGCGTGGCCAGGGGAGAGGAAGAAAACAAAGAAAGTAGGGGAGTGACAGGAAGGAAACAGGATGTCTCATAAGACGGAATTGCTTAAGAAGATCGAAAACAAGAAAGCGGTATGCGCTGTTATTGGCTTGGGATATGTAGGTCTGCCGCTGGCGGTGGAGCTTGCCAATGCCGGGTTCAGTGTAAGGGGCGTGGATGTTGATTCGGAAAAGGCCGGGATGATTGGTAAAGGCGAATCGTACATTCCTGATGTTTCCGATGAGGATCTTCAAAAGGCAGTGAAAAGTGGAAGGTTAACCGCCGGTGGGGATTATTCCGTTATCATTGAATGCGATACAGTCAATATCTGCGTACCGACGCCGCTTCGAAAAACAAGGGACCCCGATATCTCATACATTGTAGAGGCGTTAGAGGAGATAAAAAAATACGTCCATCCCGGAATGCTCATAGTCCTTGAAAGCACCTCCTATCCAGGGACGACCGAAGAGATAGTGGTTTCCGAACTCACAGGTTCCAAGCTGCAGGTCGGCAAGGATATCTTCGTAGCGTTTTCCCCGGAGAGGGTCGATCCTGGAAACCCTGTTTACCACACGGGGAACATTCCAAAAATAGTGGGAGGCGTGACGTCTGAGTGTACTGATGTAGCTGCGGCTCTTTACGGTCACGTCGTAGAAAAAATACATGCTGTCAGTTCAACACGGGTTGCCGAGATGATAAAGCTGCTGGAAAATACCTTCAGGAGCGTCAATATAGGGCTGGTCAATGAGATTGCCCTTATGTGCAACCAGATGGGCATCAACGTCTGGGAGGTTATAGAGGGAGCGGCCACCAAACCCTTCGGCTTCATGCCCTTTTTTCCAGGTCCCGGTCTTGGGGGACACTGTATCCCCATAGACCCGTTCTATCTTTCCTGGAAGGCCAGGTCCGTGGGCTTTGAAGCCAGGTTTATAGAGCTCGCTGGCCAGGTCAACAGCTATATGCCCCTGCATGTAGTGGGCAAGGCCATGGATGCGCTTAACGCCGCCGGCAAGTCCGTCAGCGGATCGAAGGTGATGATCCTGGGTGTGGCCTACAAGAAGAACATCGACGACACCAGGGAGTCTCCTGCCCTTGATATAATATCGAAACTGAACGTGAAAGGGGCTGAGATTGTCTTTGCTGATCCCTATGTGGATGAACTTGCCGTTGAGGGCATTGATTCATCCATAGAGAAGGTGGAGCTGAATAAGGCGACGCTCTCAGAAGCGGACCTTGTTGTGATCATTGCTGACCACGACGCTTTTGATTATGAGTTGGTACTGAAACACGCACCGTTGATACTGGATACGAGGAATGCGCTTAAGGGAGCGGGTGGGGACCGCGTTTGGTCGATATAGACCATACGCGAGTTCCAGGTTCCAAGTTCCATGTTCCAAGGAAATCTTGATATGACGCTTGACGTTATATAACGTAATGCGTTATAGTTATTCATGATAAAGAGCTTCCGATGCAAGGAAACCGAGAAGATCTGGTTGGGTGTGTTTTCTCCTAAGCTACCCAGTGATATTCAATCAGTTGCCAGGCGGAAGCTCAGGATGTTGAATAACGCCAGGAATGTAAACGATCTAAGAGTTCCTCCTGCAAACCGATTAGAGGCATTAAAAGGTGACAGGGATGGGCAGATGAGCATACGCATCAATCAACAGTACCGAATTTGCTTTATATGGAGAGAAGACAACGCATACGATGTAGAGATAGTGGATTATCATTAGGAGAGTACCATGTGCGCCTACAAGAGTGAAAAGCTGCCTAATATTCATCCTGGAGAAATCCTGAGGGAGGAGTTCCTGAAGCCCTTTGGTATAAGCCAGAACAGGCTTGCAAGGGAAATAGGAGTTCCACCCAGGAGGATCAACGAGATAGTGCTGGAAAAGCGTGCCATCACGGCAGACACGGCCCTGCGTCTTGCAAAGTACTTTGACACGAGCGAGGGGTTCTGGATGGGACTTCAGGCGGATTTTGATCTGGAGGAAACCAGGAAGAAGCTTGGAGATAAACTGGAAAGTGATGTAGGGGTGTGGATCGTATCAGATTAGAACGTGTTCCAGGCTCCAGGTTCCAAGGACGATTCTATTATGCTTCAATCGTTGGCATAGAACTTGAGCCACTTATTGTCTCCTACGTAATCATATTTAATGAAAGGAGAGACAAATGAGTGGTATAAAAAGGTTCGAAGAAATCAATGCATGGAAAAAAGCACGCGATCTTGTCAAAGCTGTCTACGAAGCAACATCCGAAAGCGCATTTTCGAAAGACTACGCACTTAAGGATCAAATAAGACGGTCGGCTATTTCGACAGTTTCGAATATTGCTGAAGGATTTGAAAGGGATGGAAATAAAGAGTTTGTCAACTACTTATCGGTGGCAAAATCTTCCTCGGGAGAAGTTCGAACTCAGTTATATATCGCTCGAGATCTGGGATATCTATCAAATGATAAATTTGATGACCTGATGAACCTATCTGAAGAGACCAGTCGGTTGATATCTGGTTTTATGAAATATCTCAAATCGGTAAATATGGTTGGGAGGAAATTCGTTTGAATAATAATACCCTTGGAACCTGGAACCTGGAACATGGAACTCCAGAACTCGGAGGTACATAATGTCAGCCCGAGTTCTGGTAACCGGCGGTGCCGGCTTCATAGGATCCCACATTGTTCGAGGATTACTTAAAGAAGAATATGAAGTTTCCGTTCTGGATAATTATTTAACCGGTAAACGTCAAAATATCAGTGAGATAGCGGATAAGCTTGATGTTACATATGAAGTAGATATCAGGGACCTTGATGCATGTCGTGAAGCTACTTTGGGAATGGATGTTGTTCTTCATCAAGCCGCTTTGCCATCAGTTCCCAGGAGTATCAAGGACCCGCTTTTGAGTAATGAGATAAACATCACTGGCACCCTTAACATGCTCATAGCTGCCAGCGAGAGTGGAGTAGAGCGGTTTGTATTCGCGTCTTCATCATCTGTGTACGGTGACACGCCAACACTTCCCAAGATTGAAACAATGCCCCCGTCACCCCTTTCTCCGTATGCCCTCCAGAAACTTGTTGGAGAACAGTACTGCAGGCTCTTTGGGGAGTTGTTCGGTATGGAGACTGTATCTTTGCGTTATTTCAATATCTTCGGTCCGAGACAGGATCCAAAGAGCCAGTATGCCGCAGTAGTGCCGCTTTTCATGACGGCAATAAATGAGGGCTTGTCAGCTACCATCTTTGGTGATGGGGAGCAGACCAGGGACTTTACATACGTTCAGAACGTTGTTGAGGCAAACAGGCTCGCCATAGAAGCTGAATCCCTTGCAGGCCAGGCGGTTAATATTGCATGTGGAGATCGATTCTCAGTGAACTATCTTCTAAAATCACTTGAGAAGGCCGCGGGCAGGAAGGCAAAGCGTACAGACACCGACCCAAGATCTGGCGACGTAAGAGACTCCCTGGCGGATATCTCCCTTGCCAATAAATTGTTGGGGTATAAGCCGGTTGTAGGGTTTGAGGAGGGGCTTGAACTAACATACGAAGAATTTGAATCGTGATGTGTAGTTCGTGATGCGTGACGTGTGATGAGTTGTTTGCGGAAAATGGAAAATAGAAATTGGAAATTAGACACATTCAATCTGATACAAATGCAAAAATATGCCTATGTCCAAGGTCCAAGATCAGCAAACCATAGGATTGCCACGTCGCTCCTGCGGAAGCATCACGCCGCAGTCGTGACTCGCAAAGACTGTTTCCCCCCCCTCAAGTTCCCCTCTCCTTCGGCCTCGCTCAGGACCTTGAGCTTGTCGAAAGGCCGCCAGGGGAGGGGATTAGACGCCCATACCCCGATACGCCGTTACTACGATACGTGTACTTCTGTGTCCTCTGTAACTCTGTGGTAAAAACACAATGTCCAATATCCAATTTCTATTCTCCTATAACCAACATATATCAATTTCATTTCCAGTTACAACAGATCAGCTGATAACCACAGTTGCCTCAAATTGCCAATCCAGAACCTGTAACTTCTTATTTCTAAAGTTCTAATGTAAAAATGTTAATTCCCAAACTTATTGACATTGAATTACAATATTGGTATTTCTGTAATGATTGTGGGGATATAGGGTGATAATCCTTCCATAGTTTACCCGAACGAAGGAGTGGGATCGTGGGTGTTTTACTTGTAGTTGAGGATGATCTTGACTTCAGGGATCTTATCTCATTGGTCTTCAAGGACAGCGGGCACGAGGTGGATGTGGTCGAGGATGGCGATACCGCCTTACGCATGATTGTTGAGCGTAAATATGACGTTGTGCTGGCGGACCTCGTGCTGCCAAGGCTCAGCGGCATGGATGTGCTTCGAGAAACGAAGGTCAACAGTCCTGATACCGAAGTTATCATCATGACAGCCCATGGTTCCATGGATCATGCCATTCAGGCCATGAAGCTTGGAGCCTTTGATTATCTGGAAAAGCCTTTCGGTATCCCCGAGCTTGAAATGCGTATAGAAAGCGCTCTACGTCAGAAACAGCTCAAAAACGAGGTGGACTATCTAAGGCACGAACTGGACGTTATCTACAGGATAGATGACCTGGTAAACAGGAGCCCGGCAATAAGAAAAGTACTACAGAAGGTAAAGAAGGCTGCCCAGGGAGACAAAACTGTTCTGATATCGGGTGAGACGGGAACCGGTAAGGCCCTGCTGGCAGGTGCGATCCACTATTCCAGTGAAAGGAAGAATAACAGCTTTATAAAGGTAAACTGCTCAGCTTTGGAGGGGATTACCCTTGAAAGCGAGCTTTTCGGTCACACCGTCGATGCATTTGAAGGGGCTGATCAGATGAGGACTGGCCGATTCGAGCAGGCTAACGGCGGTACGATCTACCTGGATGAAGTTGCCGATCTGACTTTTGACGCTCAGGGCAAACTGGTCCGGATCATTGAGGATGGCGAGCTCCAGTTGCTGGGTGGTCACAGGAATATCTCCATAGATGTAAGGATTATTTCCTCAACGAGCAGCGATCTCAGCCGTGAGATCACTGAGGGCCGCTTCAGCAAGGAGCTGTACACTCGCCTGAGTCATACGGAGATCATCGTTCCTCCCCTCAGAAAGAGGACAGAAGATATCGAGGACCTTGCGGGCTACTTTGTTAAGCGTTTAAGAGGTGAGATGAACCACAACATAAACGGCATAACGAAAAACGCGATTGACAAATTGAGAGGTCACTCATGGACCGGCAACATCAGGGAGTTGAAGAACGTGGTTGAGAGGGCTGTGATCCACTGCGAGGGAGAAACTATAGATGCTTCCGACATTCAGCTTAGTGGTGATACACATCAGACCAGCAAGGGACTTGATATTGGCTCCACAGGCAGGGATCTGAAGCAACTTGAAAAAGAAGCGGTTCTGGAGGCACTCAGTAAGACCAATTTCGTACAGAAGGACGCCGCTGAACTTCTGGGGATCTCCAAGAGGGTTATTCATTACAAGATCAAGCAGTTCGGGATAAAGCATCCCAGGTGGATCAAGAACAAGTAACCTTTCATTAAATTGTTCTTGATCCAGTTGAACGTTAAACGTTTAAAGTTCAAAGTTAATCGCTATTTTCAAAATTTTACCAACTGCCCCAGTATTGTTAGCAGATCAACTGAAACCTGATCCAGTGTAAAATCCACCAATAAGAGTCTGATAAATTGTTTCCAGGAGGCATTTGTGTAAACAAACAAACTGGAAAGCCACCTTTATAGACATCATTAGTATTTTGATATTTCATGGCTAAAATGCTATACAACTATCGAGGTTATGCATGTCAGCTATGCGAAATAAATATCTAGGTAACATAGCTCTGATCCTTGTTATAGCTTTTGCCTGGAGCTTTTTGATCATGGATCCTGCTATCTGCCCATGGCTTCATAATGAGGCTGCCGCACACCATGATCACGATGGTGCTGAACTGTCTGTCAGCAATGTATCTGGAACGGCCGATCTCAGCCTGACAGAATCCCCACACTGTGATGACATTCAGATCTCTTCGATGCTAGTTAGCACAAATGTCACTAACAGGCCGGAGGGGGACAGGCTTTCCACACAGGCATTTACCCAACTGGATGTTGAAACAGGCACTTTACTACAGGTCTCGAGTTTTTTGATGCCTGGAAGTATGCCCTTTGCCAGGGGCGACCCGCAAAAAATATACCTTCAAAACCTGTCTATTATCTGTTGATCCTTTCAGCGATACCGACCTATAGAGGTTTCACGGCTGCCATGCCTGGCTGAAAGATCCCTGTCGACACAAAACACCTGAACATTCCTTAATCGGCACGAGTGCTAAACTTGAATTACTTACGACAGTGACCACCTCGTTCAGGGCTTTAGCCAACTTCCATTATGGAGCTCATAACACTGGATCGAGCAATCAGCCTGGCTGGGAGTTCCGATAAGTCTGGAACTATCCGTGAATCGATAATGTGAAAACAGAATAATTTAGAAAACAGGGGAAAAATTTTATGAGATCAATAATAATGATGATAATCGGCTTAGTAATTATGTCGCTTGCAGGTCCATCAACAGTAAATGCGGCACATGAAAATACCCGGGAATATGCTGACTGCCTTTTTGATATATCGTTGTCGGATGAAGTCGAGCGGGAAGAAGGCGGCATGATGTTTAGAGCATCTTCCCATGTGGAAAAACCCGAGCACGAGGATAATACCGGGCATACAGAGGAAAAACCCGGGAGCGGCCACAGTGAAGTTGCAGAGCCCGGTCACGATGATTCCGACGATCATCCTCATGTAAAAACAGCTAAAGTGGAGAAGGAAGACTCACATGGCCTTCATAAGGGACTATACGGAGGGGTATTCTTCATGGCCCCGAACAAGATACATCATATAGAAGGTGTCTACTCCGAAAAGTGCGGCTTCTCGCTAATTATTTATAACGCTTATACAAGACCTGTGAGCACGAAACCGTACAGGGCCTTTGTGAAATTCATTCCCCATGATGAGGATGAAATGGAGGCGGTGAGATTCCTGGAATCCACAGAGGACGGAAGTGTGCTCAAGGCAGCTCACATTCCGGAAATGCACGGCGCGTATGAACTGGAGCTATATCTGAAGTTCATGAACAGCCATGAGCCAGCTATGTTTAATTTTTCGGGCAGCGATGGAAGCTGACCGTATTTGATATTCATAGACATGGCAACGAATGAACCGCACCTGCCGACAGAAGCATGTCACCGGGTGCGGTTCAAGTTTCAGCTTTATTATAGTGTTTTATAATGTTCTCTTTTTACTTCCGACACATCTTCATGCAGACCGTCTTAAAAGAAATACCGGACAACTATTTGTGACTTTAGAAGTTGAACTTCTGCATTAAATAAATCAGAATATGCTGTTGATTGCAGTATGAGGAAGGCTCGGTTTCATATCTATCCGGGCAAAGAATATTGCGTGCAATTCCAAAGGGGAGGTACACATGCACATAGCAGTCATCGGAACAGGTTACGTTGGACTTGTCACCGGCACATGTTTCGCCGAATTTGGGGTGAATGTTACTTGCGTAGATAAAGACGAAGCCAAGATAGCCGATCTGAAAAAAGGCAGGATTCCCATTTATGAACCCGGTCTGGAGGAGCTTGTAAAGAAGAATGTAGATCAGGGCAGGCTCCATTTCACCACGGATATAGCTGAAGGTGTCAAACAGGCGCTTGTTGTCTTCATAGCAGTGGGAACACCTCCAAGGGGCGATGGAAGTGCCGACATGAAATACGTTGAGGCGGTGGCTGAAAGCATAGCAAAAACAATGGACGGTTATAAAGTTGTTGTAACAAAAAGCACTGTACCGGTTGGTACAGGTGAGAAACTGAATAAAATAATCAAAAAGGCAAATCCGAAAGCCGAGCTCGATGTCGTATCGAACCCAGAGTTCCTTCGCGAGGGGTCGGCCATCGAAGATTTCATGAGGCCCGACAGGGTGGTGATCGGCACCGAAAGTGAGCATGCGATCGCAATTCTGAAAGACCTCTACAGGCCACTTTACCTGAACGAAACACCCTTTGTCCTGACGAATATCCCCACTGCTGAACTTATAAAATACGCTTCCAACGCTTTTCTGGCGACGAAGATCTCTTTCATCAACGAGATGGCTAACCTGTGTGAGGAGATCGGAGGAGACGTGCAAGTGGTTGCTAAGGGGATGGGCCTTGACGGCCGGATCGGACCCAAGTTCCTCCACGCCGGACCGGGGTATGGTGGCTCATGTTTTCCCAAGGATACTCTAGCTCTGACAAAGATAGCCGCTGATAAAGGTCAGCCTACAAAGATCGTGCAGGCTGCGGTGGACGCCAACGATGCCCAGAAGAAGAGGGCGCTTGACAAAGTGATAAAGGCGGCCGGAGGCTCTGTGAAGGGAAAGACTGTAGCCCTGCTGGGACTTTCTTTCAAACCGAATACCGATGATTTCCGCGAGGCGCCTTCGGAGGTCGTTGCCCGTGGTGTAATTGAGGCAGGGGGACACGTGAGGGCCTTTGATCCGGCGGCAATGGAACAGGCAAAGCTTGAGCTGGGCACGGAGGGGATCACCTACTGTAAGGACTCATACGATGCTGTGACAGGCTCGGATATGATGGTTGTCATAACTGAGTGGAACCAGTTCCGTCTCCTTAACCTTGAAAAGTGCAAGGGATTGTTAAACGAGCCTGTTCTGGTGGACTTGAGGAATGTTTATAGCCCTGATGCGGCAAGAGAGTTGGGGTTTGAGTATTTTTGTGTTGGAAAGGTTTAAACCCTGTCCAACGCCCAAGGTCCAACGTCCAACGTGTATTTTCATTATGAAAGTGTGGTGTAGGCACGGTTTTTGAATCCTGTTTTATCTCAAGTTGGAGAGACCTTTAACGAAAGGAGAGATAAAATGGGAAGAGTCGAAATCTTTGAAGATCTAGAAGCGTGGAGAAAAGCCAGGGAATTAGTAAAAGAAACATACAAGGTGACTTCTAAGAGGGAATTCTCAAGGGATTATTCTTTATGCAATCAGATTCGACGTGCATCAGTTTCAGTTATGTCAAACATATCAGAGGGTTTTGAGCGTGGTGGTGATAAAGAATTCTATCAATTTCTATCACAGGCAAAGGGGTCATGTGGAGAAGTAAGGTCGCAACTGTATACGGCGTTAGATCTGAAATATATTGATCAGGATGAATTTAGCAGATTATCCCAAAGTTCTTATCGTACCAGTCAGGTTATCTCTGGTTTGATGAGATATCTTAAAGCTTCTGGTTTGAAGGGAAGTAAATTCAAATGATTGTTATTACTTTACGTTGGACATTGGACGTTGGACGTTGGATTCCAGAACTCGGGGGCCAATAATGTCATCCCGAGTTCTGGTCACCGGCGCTGCCGGCTTCATAGGCTCACACCTTACCGAGCGATTACTGGCGAACCAGGACGCCGTCATATGCCTCGACAATTTCAACGATTTCTATGACCCTCAAATAAAAAGAGAAAACATAATTGATTTCATAGATAATTCCCGCTTTCATCTGATCGAAGGTGATATCAGGGATTCTGACCTCGTTGAGAAGATATTCAGAGATTACAGTCCGGACGCGGTTGTCCACCTCGCTGCTATGGCAGGTGTCAGACCCTCTATTGAAGATCCACTACTGTATAACGACGTGAACGTCAACGGAACGTGTGTTCTGCTGGAAGCGGCGCGTAAATATCCGGTATCGAACTTTCTTTTCGGTTCGTCCTCTTCCGTTTACGGTGCCAGAGACACGGTTCCGTTCTCCGAGAAAGAGGAGGTATCCCGACCGATCAGCCCTTATGCGGCTACCAAAGTTGCCGGTGAGATCCTCTGTTATACATATCATCACCTTTACAATATTCCCGTGACTTGCCTGCGGTTTTTCACAGTATACGGACCAAGGCAGAGGCCTGAAATGGCGATACACCTTTTCGCAAGGCTCATAAGGGATGAGGAGGTGGTACCGATATTCGGTGACGGTTCGAGCAGAAGAGACTATACTTATATCGACGATATCATAGATGGTGTCCTTTGCTCCCTTGAAAGGCCATTCGGATATGAGATAATCAACCTTGGGGAGTCGCAAACTGTGGCTTTAATGGAGTTGGTGACCCTTCTGGAGAAAGGGCTTGGGAAGAAAGCAAATCTGGAAATGCTGCCGGATCAGCCGGGAGACGTGCCTGTAACCTTTGCGGATGTAAGCCGTGCCCGTGAACTGCTCGGTTACGAACCTTCGATTTCTATTGAGAAGGGTATAGAAAAATTTGTAGAATGGTTTGTGGAGCGGAAAAAGGGGGATTGATATGACTTTGGAAAGATCCAGGGTTATGAAAGAAGCCAGGTCAAAGGTCTTTGTTGTAACTGAACTCTATGATTTCGTGGGTTATCTTCACCTCATCAACCTCGACAGGAGGGAGAGCGATGTCCTGAACGACAACAAACCTTTCATCCACCTGACCGATGTCGAGGTGAAGATCAAGGAAACCAAAAAGACAAATACTGTTCCTTTCGTAGCTATCAATAAGCAGAATATCATCTGTGTAATACCGATGGAGGGGAAGGAGTAGCTTTCAACACCTTGTGTTGAAAGCGTCCAATGACCAACGTCCAACGTCCAACAGCTCAACATATTCTTTTCTTTATTGTTTCTACCAACACATTGTGATAATTAAGGAAATTCTGTTTACATAGCAGTTCTGAACAGAAAATTAGAGCATATGCAATTAGGCATTGGGGAATTGGATTACTTATTTTCACCCCTCCCTTGATGGGAGGGGACAAAGGGGAGGGTGGTAAGATATCCCCCTCTCCTCGGTCCTCTCTCCTTCGGCGTTGCTCAGGACCTTGAGCTTGTCGAAAGGCCGCCAGGGGAGAGGAAGAGTAGGGATACCGCGATCATGATCGATTTACACACCCACACATTTGCAAGCGATGGTGTACTGGTCCCTTCAGAGTTGATCAGAAGGGCGCTGGTGGCCGGATACAGGGCCATCGCCATCACGGACCATGCGGATGAGTCGAATATCGAAGAACTTGTAGAAAAGGCAATACTGGCTGCGGACGCGTGGAATGAGCAGGGTAGTATTCACGTTGTTCCAGGAATAGAGATCACACATGTTCCTCCGGAGAAGATCGCACCAATGGCTGCCCTGGCAAGGGATTTGGGTGCCAGACTCGTTGTTGTGCACGGTGAAACCATCACCGAACCAGTGGCACCGGGTACAAATTCAGCTGCTGTTGCCTGCCATGATGTGGACATACTCGCCCATCCGGGTCTGATAAGTTCTTCAGACGCGAAGAGTGCTGCGGAGAACGGAGTTTACCTTGAAATATCGGCAAGGAAAGGGCACGCCATGGCAAACGGGCGGGTGGCTTTTGAGGCCCTAACGGCTGACGCAAAGCTGATCCTTAATACCGATGCCCATGCTCCCCAGGACCTGATTGATGTAGATTGGGCTAGAACTGTCCTTGAAGCAGCCGGCCTTAATGAAGAAGAGGTCGAGACGGCAATGAGGAATTCGGAGGAGTTGCTTGAGGCTGTGACTGAATAGCTGGAGGCAGCCTAGTCCAAAATCCAAGGTCCAAAATCTCTTAGGTGTGTAACATTAATTGATCTTGGATCTTGGACTGCGGATTTTGGATCGACTTTAGATCTTGGATCTTGGATTCCGGATCTTGGATTATTACTCGAAACAGGAAGAAATAATCGCTAGAGAAGATAGCTGATGTGACACAACTGGGCATTGATACGGAGAAAACATGACCTACGTAAAAAAGCGAATCCCCAGGAAGCCATCCAAAGAGGCTGATGAAGTTCTGACTGTTTATCAGAAGGGCCTGGACTGGGCTCACGAGAACATAAACAGGATAATCTATATCGGCGGGGCGATACTTTTTATTGTTGTTATTTCCATAGGATACATGTGGGTTAAGAGCAACAAACAGGAAGCTGCCTCTGGAGCCCTGAGTTCCGCCATGGCTGTATACAGACAGGTGATCGGCAATGAAAATCCATTAGAAGAAGTTGAGCCCGGCAAGGAGAAGCTGGCCGAAGCCCTTAAGGCTTTTGAGCAGGTTTCTTCTGATTACAAAGGAATGAAACAGGGCTATGAAGCGTCTCTGTTTGCCGCCAACATACACTTCCGTATGGGTAACTATGACGATGCTTCCCGAATAGTTGAGGATCTACTTGCCAGCGATCCTGATTTTTCCAGCAAGCTGAACGTATCCTATTTCCTCGCACGTATCCTTGAGACCAAGGGTGAGTATACCAGGGCTATGGAAGTCTACTCAGGTGTTCTTGACCGGGCAACAGCTGATCTTCGTCCAGTCGTGTTGATGGATCTGGCAAGGTGTTATGAGCTTGCTGGAGACATCGACAGCGCTGTTGAAAAGTACAGGACAGTCCTTGATGAGTTCGAGGGTACCGTGTACGCAACCAAGGCTGATGTGAAACTCGCCACTCTCGGGATATCCGCCGAAGAACTGCTTTGAAACGTCACTTCCTTTCAGGTAATGAAGCCATAGCCCGCGGGGCTATTGAAGCGGGCGCCTCCCTGGTTACCGGTTATCCCGGTACGCCCAGCACCGAGATCCTGGAGTGTTACGCGCGGCTGGGTGGCACAAATCCTCTCTGGGCCCCAAACGAAAAGATAGCTGTGGAAATGGCCAGTGGTGTCTCCTTTGCCGGCCACAGGACTTTGGCGGCCATGAAGCATGTTGGCGTCAATGTTGCTGCTGATCCTATTTTCACCCTTGCCTACACAGGGGTTCGGGGTGGATTTGTTATAGTGACCGCAGACGATCCTGAACTCCACAGTTCTCAGAACGAACAGGATAACCGACGATACGCTCACTTTGCGCGCATCCCCATGCTGGAGCCCGCTAATAGCCAGGAGGCTCTGGATTACACCCGAGAGGCTTTTGAGCTAAGCGAGCGGTTCGATCTGCCGTTTTTTCTCCGCACCACAACACGCACTTCCCACGGAAAGTCGGTGGTCAGCGCGGATGAAATTCAGGTTGACAGTGGTGAAGTTGTGCCTGGCCTTGTAAAAGACCCCTCTAAATATGTAATGGTTCCCAGTAACGCAAGGCCCAAGCACCTGGATCTGGAAAAAAGGGTTGCCCGGGTTGAGGAGTTTGCCGAAAACTGCAAATACAACAGGATTGAAATGGCAGACACCTCATTAGGTGTTGTGACTTCCGGTGTAAGCTACAACTATGTCAAGGAAGCCCTTCCCGAAGCGTCAGTCCTGAAGCTTGGACTGGTATTTCCCCTGCCCACGGAACTTATCCGGGACTTCGCCTCAAAAGTTGACAGGTTGATCGTGGTAGAGGAACTGGAGCCTTACCTTGAGGAGTGGATCCGAATAATAGGTATCTCTGAAGTAGAGGGAAAATCACTGATATCCAGATTCGGAGAGATCGACACCGGAACAGTCAGGGACGCTGTTCTCGGTGGAGGTAAAAAGAAGCCTCAACCGGTAGACACAGAAGAAGTGCCCCAGCGACCGCCCATTATGTGCATCGGCTGTCCCCATCGGAGTATTTTCTACCTCCTGTCAAAGAAGAAGACCTTCGTGGCCGGCGACATAGGTTGCTATACCCTTGCGGTATCACCGCCTCTTTCGGCAATCCACACAACGGTCTGCATGGGCGCAGGTGTCAGTCAGGCGGCGGGCATTGAAGTTGTCCTCC
>Ga0255052_10002141_pt1 | contig 14428 bp, 12 predicted proteins | sample JV7_2_21_MG_FD_188632 | JGI IMG/M metagenome (GOLD analysis project Ga0255052, IMG submission 188632) | Seawater microbial communities from Jervis Inlet, British Columbia, Canada - JV7_2_21 | ecosystem: Environmental > Aquatic > Marine > Inlet | place: Canada: British Columbia | collected...
GCCTCTACATCGCCTCGGCGGGAATGGGCGGAGTGGCTTACTACCTGTCGGGCAGCCTGGCGCCGGCCGTCGGGGCCTCGGGTGCCATCTTCGGCTTGTTCGGAGTGTGGCTGGCCTGGGCGCTGCGGAGACGAAACACCGCGGCCGGGAGGGCAATGCTCAGTCAGATCGGATTTCTGTTGCTGATCAATGCGGCGCTTCCATTCCTGGTTCGTGGCATCGCCTGGCAGGCGCATCTGGGTGGTGTGATCATGGGGTTTGTGATCGGGCTCATCTGGGGTGTTATTCAGGGGCCGAATGCGGCGAGAATGCGAACGCTCGTCGCCTTCGCTTTTGCGGCTTTGGCCCCGGTTCTCGTCATTCTCTGAGAGCCTGAGCGAAGCTTTTCGCGACGTCGCCGACCCACTCAATGGGTGCTAGATTTCCTTAAACTACAGACGTGTAAGTTTCCACAAAGTGTCCTTCGCCCATCTCCATCTGCATACCGAGTACTCGATGCTCGACGGCGCAGCCCGGATCAAAGACGTTGTCGCCGCTGCGGCGCAGGACAACCAGCCGGCGATCGCCATCACCGACCATGGCGTTCTCTATGGCGTCGTCGACTTCGTGAAGACAGCGAGGGCTGCCGGCATCAAGCCCATCATCGGCATGGAGGCGTACTTCGTCGAGGGCTCGAGATTCGATAGGCCGGTTGGCAGCGCCAACAAGCGCTATCACATGAATCTTCTCGCCGAATCTGACGTCGGCTATCAGAACCTGCTCCAACTCTCGTCGAAGGCATTCCTCGACGGCTACTACTACAAGCCACGGATGGACTTCGACCTCCTCGAGCAACACTCCGAGGGGCTCATCGCGACGTCAGGGTGTCTCGGTGGCATGGTTCCCCAGCTTCTCGCACCCGACTCCGTTAGCGAGGAGGGCAACAGGGGGCAGATGAAAGATGTCGACGCGGCAACAGCGGCCGCGGCTCGATTCCAGGACATCTTCGGTAGGGACAGCTTCTTCGTCGAGTTGCAGGATCACGGTCTTCCCGCTCAACGGTCAATCATGCCCGACCTGCTCGAAATCGGGCGGCGCATAGATGCGCCTTTTCTCGCGACCAATGACGCTCACTACACAACTAGAGACGAGCACGATGCTCATGATGTGCTGCTTTGCATCCAGACGGGGTCACTGCGAAGCGAGGAGAAGCGGCTCAAGTTCGAGGGCAGCGAGCACTACCTGAAGACCGGCGATGAGATGCGCAACCTCTTCCCCGAGAGCGAGTTTCCGGGGGCATGCAGCAACACACTCTGGATTGCGGAGCGAGCCAACGTCGATCTCGAGTTCGGCAAGATTCTCCTCCCGCAGTTCCCGGTTCCGGATGGAGAGACCGAGGTCAGTTATCTGCGCAAACTGGTCGATCAGGGGGCAATCGAGAGGTACGGGACGAATCAAAAGCCCGAGGTCTGGGAGCGCATCGAGCATGAGCTCAAGCTGATCGAGGAGATGGGATTCCCGGCGTACTTCCTCATTGTCTGGGACCTGATCCGCCACGCCCGAGAGAAATCGATCCGGGTCGGCCCCGGACGGGGTTCCGCCGCCGGGTCGCTTGTCTCCTACTGCCTCAAGATCACCGACATCGACCCACTTGCATACGGACTGATTTTCGAGCGATTCCTCAATCCGGGCCGCCGCCAGATGCCAGACATCGATATGGACTTCGATGAGCGATACCGCGCTGAGATGATCCGGTACGCCGCCGAGAAGTACGGGACCGACCGGGTGGCTCAGATAGTCACGTTCTCCACGATCAAGGGGAAGCAAGCCGTCAGGGACGCCGCCCGGGTGCTCGGCCATCCATATGGCGTCGGAGATCGCATCGCCAAGGCGATGCCGGCCTCAATTCTGGGCAAGGACCCGACGCTGGAGCAGGTGCTGAACAAACCCGAGCACGGCGCGGAGTCGGAGGTCAAGGACTGGTATGCCAACGCCCAGGGTCTTCGCGAGATGTACAAGAGCGACAGCGCAGTTCGCGAGACTGTCGATGCCGCCCGTGGGCTCGAGGGCTTGCGTCGCCAGGACTCGATCCATGCGGCTGCGGTAGTGATCGCCCCGGAGCCGATCACCAACATCGTCCCAATTCAGCAGAAGGGCGCTGACGCCGAAGTAGTGACTCAGTTCGAGATGCACGGGGTCGAGGCGCTCGGTCTTCTCAAGATGGACTTCCTCGGTCTGAGGACGCTGTCGATCATGGAACGGTGTCTGGAGCTTGTCGAAAAGACAAGCGGTGAGCGTGTCGACATCGACAACGTCCCGCTCGACGATGAAGAGACCTTTGAACTGCTCCAGTCGGGCGAGACCATCGGAGTGTTTCAGCTGGAAGGCACGGCGATGAGGTCGCTCATTCGGTCGCTGAAACCCGACTCGTTCAACGACGTGATCGCTCTCGTGGCCCTCTATCGGCCCGGCCCGATGGGGGCGAAAATGCATACCCTCTACGCCGACCGCAAGAACGGGCGAGCGCCCATCGAGGAGCTCCATCCTTCCGTCACCGAAAAGCTCGCCGACACCTATCAGATCATGGTGTATCAGGAGCAGGTGATGCAGGTGGCCCAGGAGATCGCCGGCTACTCGATGGCCGATGCCGAAGCCCTGCGAAAGGCGATGGGCAAGAAGATCAAGTCGGTCATGAAGGCCGAGGAGGACAAGTTCGTAGCCGGATGTGTCGAACAGGGATACACCGAGAGCGTCGGGAGTGAGATCTTCAAGCTGATCGAGCACTTCGCGGGCTACGGCTTCGCCAAGTCGCACTCGGCGGCATACGGGCTGATCGCATATCAGACCGCCTACTTGAAGGCACACCACCCCGCCGAATACCTGGCATCGGTATTGACAGCCACCAAGAGCAACAAAGATCGCACCGGCGTCTACCTCAACGAGTGCCGTCGCATGGGCATCGAAGTGCTTGTTCCCGATGTCAACGAGTCAGAATCCGATTTCACTGTTCACCAGGATCGGATTCGATTCGGGCTGTCGGCCGTGAGAAACGTCGGTGAGGCAGTCGTGGAGAAGATCGTCGAGGCGCGTGTGGACGAGCCGTTCACTTCGCTGCAGGACTTCGTCGATCGAGTTGACACCGGTGTTCTCAACAAGCGAACGGTTGAGTCTTTGATCAAGGCGGGTGCGTTCGACGGATGTGGCGAGAACCGAAAAGGGGCCACGCTGGTCTACGAGCAGATCCTCAATGCGACCCTGGAGAGACGACGCAACGAAGACATGGGACAGTTCAGTCTGTTTGCGGGGGATCCAAGTTCTGTGGTTGAAACCCGCGTCGAGGTGCCCGACCTCGAGTGGTCCAAGAAGGTTCGTCTTGGCTTCGAGAAGGAGATGCTCGGGCTCTACGTCTCCGATCACCCTCTTCTCTCCATCGGGCCCTCGCTGGCAGCGTCGGCGAATGTGATGATCAGCGGTCTCGACGAGATGACTGATAAGACGCCCGTGTCCGTTGGTGGGCTCATCGGGCCGATAACCCGCAGGTGGACGAAGAACGGCGATCCCCTCCTGTTTTTCCAGTTGGAGGATTTGGAGGCATCAGTCGAGATTGTGGTGTTTCCGAGAACTGTCAAGGAATTTGGTCAGGTGGTCGCCGAGGATTCGATCGTGGTAGTAGCCGGAACGCTTGATCAGAGAGGTGACGACGTCAAGGTGATGGCCAAGGAAATCAAGGAGTTGGAGATACGCGACGACTCCAGCGTCCAGCTTCAGGTCTCATCCCGCAAGCTGACACCCGAGGTGGTTGGCGATCTGAAGGGAATCCTCTCCAACCATCCCGGGTCGGCCGGTGTGTTCCTCCACATGACCGGTGGATCTGAGACAAAGGTGTTGAAACTGAGCGACGCTCACAAGGTCGAGCCACGATCTGCTCTCTTCGCCGAGTTGAAGGAACTGCTCGGTCCGAACGCGATCCTCTAGCGCCGCCCATTCTGTGGGCAGGATGCACGGCGCTTCCTAGCGCCGCCCATTCTGTGGGCAGGATGCACGGCGCTTCCTAGCGCCGCCCATTCTGTGGGCAGGATGCACGGCGCTTCCTAGCGCCGCCGCTTCTTGCCAATCTCGGCCAGTGTGGCCATACGGCCGTGACGGCGCCCGAGGAGATAAGCGATAGCCGTTGCGATGACTGCACCGGATCCTGCCCCGCTGAACGCGACTGCACGCTTTGTCTTCCTGGCGAAGATCACGATCGGCCAGCCGCGTTCCCGAGCCACGGTCTCGAGATTGGAGTCCGGGTTGACCGCAACAGGGTGACCGACCATTTCCATCATTGGAAGATCTGAGATCGAATCGGAGTAGGCATAACAAAGCTCTAGCTCGTAGCCCCGCTCCGCAGCGAGCTTCTCGATCGCCTCGGACTTTCCGGCTCCGTAGACGAATGGCCCTTCCAGTTCGCCCGTGTAGCGGCCGTCGAGAACCTTGCCTTTTGTTGCGATTGCTCCGGTCATGCCCAGTGATGTCGCCAGTGGCGAGACGAGCGTTTCGGGTGATGCTGAAACGATCCACGTGTCACGCCCGGCTTCGCCATGCATCTTGAGGAGCCGGCGCGACTCAGGTCTCACTCTGGAGACCAATCCGGGCAAGACGGCACTGGCGACTCCTTCGAGGGCAGCAACCGAGCTACCGCCAATTCGATTCAGAAACGCTCCCTTGACCTCATCGGAAGCGTTGCCCTTGTCGCCGAGGAGCTTGAAGCTCAAAGCCGCCACGCCCCACCTGGCAACCTCGGTATTGGAAGCGAGATCTTGACGCCAGGCCTCGATTCCGAACGGGAAGGCAGACGCGCCTGAGATGAGCGTCCGGTCGAGGTCGAAAAAGGCGGCACTGTTGGTCACGGACGGCCAGCTCATGCCGGGGCGGAGACGCCGATTTCATCCCAGGGGATGCCCGAAGACCCGTCCAGCAAACCGGCCAGGCCGTCGATGTCGGTCGGTGACTTCGGTGACCAGGGAATCGTGGCTACCTGTGCGCCATATCGGGCGCTGAACTCCTCACGGGTGTCCTGCTGGCGGACAGTTTCGGCACTCCAGCGCTCCATGTTCTGGGTCAGTTCCGGTGAGGTCGAACTCGGGATCTCGACGTGGGCCCAATCAGCGGGGAGGATCCGATTGAATATGACCGATGACGGCGCCGAGGCCAGTCCCGGCAGTTCCCGATAGAAACGTATGGCTTCACCGACCGGTGCCGGATCAGAGGTCGTGATCACCAGGATGGAGGCAGCCCGGAGAACCGACTCAATCTCGCGTCCGCGTTGGGCCACTCCGTCGTATGTGGTGCGGAGATCCACGAGAAACTCCGCGACCCGCTCCAGTAGGTCCGAGCCAAGGATCGACCCGGCCAGACGCAGCATGGGCCGGGCGGCGACGTTGAACAGGAATCTCCTGCCGGGGAGGGGGCCCCCGGTGATCCATCTGAGGAGCCGTCCACCTACGAGGTCGGCCATCTCCGCTGCCGCGGTGAAGAATTCGATCCCACCCCCGGATGGGGGCGTGTCGACGATTACGAGATCCCATGCCTTCGCCTGGACGAACGTTGCCGCCTGGTCGGCGGCCGCGTACGACTGCGAGGCTGGAAAGTGCTCGGACGCTGCCTGGAAGAACTCGTTGTCGGCCAATCGGGTGGCGACATCGGGGTCGGCGTGTCGAACGGCGACTGCCCGCCATGAGGCGCTGGCATCGAGCATCGCCGCCCACAGGTTCGGCTCGCGCTGGTGTGGCTGGGGCTCGTTGCCCAATTGTTCGACGCCCAACGCAGATGCGAGCCGCTGAGCCGGGTCGACTGTGACCACGAGGGTTCTCAAGCCGGCTCGTGCCGCCTTGATGGCCAGGGCAGCGGCGACAGTCGTCTTGCCGACACCACCCGCTCCGGTGACCAGGAGGGTTCTCGTCATATCAGGGCCTCGAATTCGTCGCAGATCCGGGCGGCGACTTCGCCCGGAGTAAGCAGCCCGAACAGGTAGGGAAGCTGGACGTCGGTATGAAGTTTGGCCAGCCACTCTTGCTGGCCCTCCCACAGCGAGCGGTGCAGTTGTGCCGCCTCGCCGATCGGGCCGGCCGGTACTTCTTCGTTGGAAAGTTCGGGGAGGACTCGATTGGCCACCAACTGGGGCCGGGGGATCAGCTGTTCCTGGTTGAGCCAGTCGAGAGTCTCGCTGGTCTCCGTGGTCGGCAACTCCTCAGGCAAAGTGACGAGAACCACCCCGGTGAGACGAGGATCCTTGAGTGTGTCGGCCATCCTGTCGGCCTGTTCCCGGATCTTGCCGCTGGGGACGAGCTCCTTGACGGTCTTTGGAGCCCGCAGGTATGAGCCGATCTGGCCAGTAGGGGGAGCGTCGGCGATGACGAGATCCCACCTCTCAGCGTCGACCTCCCAGACAGCTTTGCCGATCGTGATGATCTCCCGGATGCCGGGGGCTGTTGTGGCCAGGGCATCAAAAGCACGGGCCACGGTCCCAAATCGCGTTATGCCCATGATGTTCAGCTGTCCCGCCAGATACTCGAGAAGGGCATCGGCGCGCACCATGCGCATCGCGTGGAGACCGGCGCGCACCTCACGCGGTTCGAACTCGAGAGGTCCGATTCCAAAGTGGGCGGACAGACCGCCGGGCGACCCCATTTCCATCGCCAGGACACTCAGGCCGTGACGCTGTGCCAGCAGAGCAAGACCGGAGACGACCGCAGATTTACCAACACCTCCCTTGCCTGAGACGATGACCAGACGTTTGTCGAGCACCCGAGATCCTCAGTCGGTTCCGCCGAGTGGGATTCTCAACACCAGGTGGTTGTCCTCGACTTCCCACGAGGCCGTCGAAACCAGGGCGAAGTCGGTGTAATCGGTGTTGGCCTGATCCACGAACCTCTGCCTCTCCTCACCGGCGACGGGAGGCAGCGGTCTTTCCTTTACAGCCTTTGCCCGCTCCTTGTAGCGCCGGAGCATGGCATCCACATCGAATTGAGCCATGACCACAACGCTAACGCGTTGCCGGCCTACTGCTACCTGCTTCGAGTCGCGTCCTGACGTTTTTGCTCGGACCGGCGCTCGCCATCAAGACGTTCCAGGTCGACGTCGGTGTAGTCGACATACGTCATTGCGTCTGCGATCAGACGGTGACCGGCGACATCGCGAATTGCGCGGTGCATCGCATGGGCGACCGCCCGATACGCCGGGTGCCCTGCGGTCTGACTTCTCAGTTCAATGAGGTGGAACGCCTGTCGGGGGTTCATCTCCATCACGAACCGGACGTTGTAGGCGAACGGCACCACATACTGGGCTACGTCGGCCCCGAGATCGGCTCTCAGGTCCTCGTACAGATCACCGGAGTCATCCATGATGTCGCGCCACGAATCTTCCAATCCATGGTCGGCGACCTCATCAGGGATGTCGAAGCCAAGGTGAGTTGTGTAGCGCTGCCATTCCAGAGTCATCAGGCGATGGCGTTGTAGATCCCGGAAGGCGCCGATGTCGCAAGCGACGTCGAATCGATATGTGCTCCTCTCCATCGCCCGACCCGGCTTGTGTCTGCGGTTGGCGCGATCACCGACCATGTCGGCGATGACCTCGGCACGCTGCTCGACGGTCATGCCCCTCGCCCGTTCTTGAAGCTCATCATCAGGAAGCTCGGAGGCTGCATAGAGGGCAGCGGCAACGATCTTCGTCTCGGCCTCAGGGTCAAAGTCAGTGAGAGTGACGCTCGGACCAACGTCGCTGGGGAGACCCAGGCCCATCCCTCTCCGCTCGAGGTCATGACGAACGTCCTCGAGGTACTTGGCCGAGCGGACACCCCGATCTTCCAGGTCGACTCGTGTGAGAAACGAGGGGATGATCTCGCGAAGCTCTTTCAGCATGAGCTTGCCGTAGTCCCGGACCTCGCTCAGGGCACTCGCCTGCATCCGTATGAGAGACATCTCGTAGGCCTGGCCTGTCCCGTAGATGCCGACATTGGACAGAGTCGAGATCGGCAGGAGCCCGCGCACCGTGTCACAGGCCTTGGCGCGGATGGTCGCGCTCCAGATCATCTTGGAGTCGTCGTCTCCGCGGGGATATCGGTCCTCGAACATGGTGGTCATACGGGCAACCATGTCGGAGTAGGAGCTGAACACTCTCTCCATGTGTGCGATGTAGCGGTCGTCGTGGCGGGAATCAGCAATCTCGTCAGGTACCAGATAGCGGTACCGGTCGCCGAGCGGAGCGTCATACTTGATGTAGCGCGTCGACTGCTCCAGATAGGCGGCAAGACGTCCCCACTCGAGAACCTTGGTGAGCAAATTGGAGGCCTGCTCACACGCGAGGTGGGCGCCACCTAGCTGCGCCACGGAGTCGTCCCCGTAGTCGAAGAAGATGCGCTGATATAGCTGTTCGGCTCGCTTGGAAGCTCCAAGGGGGTCCTCGTCGAGTGTGGACCCGATCGCCTCGATCCCTGTCTCGGGGTCGGTGACGAACTCATCGAGGAACAGTCGTCGCAGGGATTTGCTTGACCGGGAGTACCTGGCGAACAAGGCGCCCTTCACAACCTCGGGCAGATTGATCAGGCCAAAGACGGGCTGGTCGGAGTTGGTGAAGAAGCGACTGAGAATCGCAGTCTCGTCCGCGGTGAATGGTTCGTTGTAGTAGGCCGGCACCGTGGGCGATTGTATGCCTTCGCGGAACCGGTGCCGTTACCGTCTCGTTGACGTGGCTGTGATATTTATTCGGCTTGGTGTTCTCTTGCTGTCGGCCGCAGCGGTGACAATCGCCGCGGTGCCCATCCTTGTCCTCATCGATCTCCTCAACGGGGGGACTGGTTGGGGTTTGTGCCCTGCCGGCCTCAGCGAGTGCGCCAACCCGTACACGACCGCAGCAGAGTTCGCCCTGGTCCTCATCCTGGCTCTCATGGTCGCCGTCGTCGGCATCCGACTGCTCATGAAGCTGGCACGCCGCCTGCAGTCAGATTCGTACGAAGTCACTCAATGAGCGGCTGTGACTGCCTCGGCTTCGACCGTGGTCGGATCCTTCTGTCTGGTCACCACGACAAAGATGGCAGCAACAATCAACCCGGCGCCAAGCCACTCAGTGCCGCTCAGCCGCTCCCCAAGCACCAGCCACCCCGTGGCGACGCCGAATGCCGACTCTGTGGCCAATAGGACGGCGGCGCTACCCGCGGTGACGATGGTCTGACCCCAGATCTGGAGAACGAAGGCTCCCACGCTTATTCCGATTCCAGTTAGGGCCAGTGCTCCCCATACCTCTCGAGGCGGTAGCTCGGGGCCCTCGATGAGAAACGAGATAGCGAACGCCAGTACCGCGGTGACGACAAGCTGCACCGTCGTGAATGGGATGATCGGGTGATACTTGGCGAGCCGGGCGAGGGCAACAATGTGGGCCGCGAACGAGAGGGCAGCCCCCATGGTGAGAAGGTCACCCCGTTGCAGCGAGAAGTTGTCCAGACCCACGAGCAGAGAGAGACCTGCGAACGAGAGCACGGCGGCGCCGATGGTCCACCAGCTAGGCGCGATCCGGGACAACAGCGCCGCCAGGAATGGTGTGATCACGACGTACAACCCGGTGATCAGCGCCGAGTTTGAGGCGCTCGTCGAAGTGAGGCCGGCCGTCTGGAGGGCATAGCCTGAGAAGAGCGCGACACCGGCGATAGAACCGTGGAGCCAGATTCTCTTGCCTCTTGGTAGGGCGAACAGTGCGAGCACCACCGCGCCCAATGTGAAGCGCCATGCAACAAAGGCGATGGGTGGGAACTCCTCCAGCGCGGACTTGACTACGACAAAGGTGGCGCCAAACAGGAGAGCCGCGGTCAACAGGGCGAGGACAGCGCGGCTCTTGTCGGTTCTGAACATGAGAGGGCGGCAGGTTAGGACCTGCCGCCCGGTTTCCGGCTTCCGTCCTCCGTCTTCCGGGCTCTGACGGACAACGGATAACGGAGAGCGGATATCGTCTGGCCTATGCCCGGAATCAGGTCAGACGGAACCGCACCCACCGCCGCCGAGAGAGGCAAGGCGAGTGCGGTGCTCAGCCGACTTCTCGTGCGCTATCCCCGCATGGGCACCGCCCTTCGCTACGAGAGCGCTTTCCAATTGCTCGTGGTGACCGTTCTCTCAGCTCAGACGACTGACGAGAATGTCAACAAGGTCGCCCCGAACCTTTTCGAGTGTTACCCAACGTCGGCGGACCTTGCCGAGGCCAATCCTGAGGATGTCGAGAGGATCGTCTACTCGACCGGGTTCTACCGGCAGAAGACGAAGTCGATCATCAAGTTGGCTCAGGGAGTCGACGAGTTGTACGGCGGGGAAGTTCCCGCCGACCTCGACCTCCTCGTCAAGCTTCCCGGTGTCGGTCGCAAGACCGCCAGTGTTGTCCTGGCCGAGGTTTGGGACGTTCCCGCGATTGCAGTCGACACTCACGTCAAGCGGGTCAGCGGAAGACTCGGGCTCACCGACGAGACCGACCCGGTCAAGATCGAGCATGACCTGAAGGCTCTCTACCCGGAGAAGAAGTGGTCTGGCCTGTCGATGAGGTTTATCCAGTTCGGTCGGGACACTTGCGATGCCAGGCGCCCCCGATGCGGGGAATGTGAGATGTTCAAGTTGTGTGAGTGGCCCGACCGGTTCGTGGCCGCAGGCAAGCCGCCCGGGTGACGGCTACGGCCCGAGGGCTCAACCGATCGATTAACCGGCTGGCGATCCCGGCGCTGGGCACGCTGGCCATAGACCCTCTGCTGACTCTGGTCGACACTGCTTTCATCGCACGTCTCGGCGTTGTCGACCTGGCCGGCCTCGGGATAGACACGGCAATCCTTGGCTTTGCGTTCTTCGGGTTCAACTTCCTGGCATACGCGACCACACCTCTGGTTGCTCAGGCGTTGGGCCGCGGTGACGAGGACCGAGCCCGGAGATGGGTGGGGGACGCGCTTCTTCTCGCGGTCGTTCTGGGAGCGCTGACGCTGGTGTTTCTGATCGTTCTGGCGCCCTGGCTCGTGGAGGTAATGGGTGCCGAGTCGGCGGTCGCCGAGTCGGCTATCTCCTATCTTCGGATTCGGGCTCTTGCCACTCCGGCAGTTCTGCTCGTCACAGCGGGTCATGGTGCGTTTCGCGGCTACCAGAACACCAGGACTCCGCTGCTGGTCGCAGCAGTCGTCAACGGGTTGAATCTCGTTCTGGACCCGATCTTGATCTTCTCGCTCGATCTCGGGTTGGAAGGAGCGGCAGTGGCCACGGTCATCGCCCAGGTCGTCGGCGCGTTGTGGTTCATCAGGCTGCTCACAAAGAGAAGCATGGTGGATCGCCCTGCTGACCTGAAGAGGAGTCTTCCCACACTCATGGCGCTGGGTCGGAACGGCGCGCTGATAGCGGTACGCACTGCGATGATCCTCATCGCCTTCACGTTTGCGGCTGCGACGGCGGTGCGAATCGGAGCCGCCGAAATCGCTGCGCACCAACTTGTGATGCAGGCCTGGCTGATTGCCGTGATGTTCGCCGACGCCTATGCGATCGCCGGACAAGCGATGGTTGGTGACGCGGTCGGCGATGGAGATTCGGCTCGTGTCGATCGCCTGTCGCTCAGGCTGACACAGTGGGGTCTTGCCGTCGGTCTGCTGCTGGCAGCGGGATTCTGGTTCGGAGGGCGAGCGCTAGGTCTTCTAGTCGAGGATCCCGGCGTCGCCGCCCTCGCAGGATCAGCGGCTGTGGTTGCCGGGTTGATGATGCCCTATTCCGGGCCCCTCTTTGTTGCTGACGGCATCTTTCTCGGCCTTCTCGCCCTGGGAACGATCATCGTCTCCACGGCGAGCGGTGCCATGGTCGCGGTTGGCCTCATGTGGTTGACACCCCTGGGCGACACCCTCGATGGGATCTGGTGGGCGCTCTCGGCGATGATGGTCGTTCGGGGCCTGGTGTTCGTGGCCACCTACAGACGGGCTGTTTCGACCGCGGTCAGGTCCTGACCTTTTGTCTCGGGCAATGTCATCGTCAGGAGGGCTGCGACGATCACCCCGACGCCGAGCGCTGTTACAGACTGAGAGAGACCGAATCTGTCAATGGTGAAGATCCCAAGAATGAGACCTGCAGCAGAGCCGGCAAGTCCGAAGTTGGCACTTGCAGTCATCGCGCTCGCCCGCAGCGAGGTCGGGAACAGCTCAGCTCTATGGCTCCCTGCCGCAGGGACGAATGCGAATATCCCGAACGACGACACCACAACCCCGACGATTATGACGGGGATCGAGGTCGACCAATAGAGAACCAGGCCGCCTCCCACTGCCATCAGCAGACTCAGGGCCGAAGTGTTCCTTCGCCCCCAGACGTTGGCCAGATATCCACCGAGAAAGAAGCCGATTCCCCCGATCGTGCCACCCACGAGACTTACGACGACAGTGGTTCCGGTGGAGAAACCGATCTGATTGATCATGCGCTCCGTGGAGAAGGCGAGGGCAACAGATGAGAAGGCCGAGGCAAGGAAGCCGACCGCCATCACCGTCCAAAACCGTCGGGACCACACACCACCGATGAGATCACGCCAGTGTCCTTCATGCTTCTTCTCATCGACGAAGACCTCACTCTCGGGAACGAATCTGATCAGTATGGGAAGGACCAGGATCCCAACCCCGATGAGGAGATGTGGCGTGCGCCAGCTTTCGCCTCCTCCGTCAGCGAGTGGGAGTGTCATCAGCGCTATCCCGCTGCCGAACGAGACCGCGGCCCCGTAGACCGAGATCGCATAAACGCGGGTCTTGGGACTTGCCTTTTCGGCGAGCAGCACGAGCGCCAGACCCGACATCGCCGCGGTCCCGGTGCGGAGGACGGCCTGTGCCGCTCCGAACTGCCAGGCCTCCATCGAGAGGCCGGCAACGGTCCCGCCGGCGATGACCAATGTGAACGCGATGAGAAACGGTTTCTTCCTGCCTCTGTGGTCGCCCATCCACCCGAGAGGGAGGGCGGCAAAGGCAGCCAAACGGGTTATGCCCAAAAGCAGGCTCATCTCGCCTTGACTCAAGCCGAGCCCAACGCGGGTGAAGGGGAGGGTCGCCGATGCCTGTGCCTGGGCAAAACCCTGAAACACCCCGGCCACCCAGATAATGATTACGACGACCAGGATCGGACCTGGAACCCGGTGCGTCCTTGAGGGCATCAAGGACGAGAGTAGAGCGGAACACGTGGGAAGATCGCGACCTGTCCTCTAGTTGAGTGGTCACCAACAGTGTTTGAAAACGTCGAGTCCGCCGCGTACCTGGTTCAACTTCTGATCGCATTTGGAGCAGGAGTCATCTCGTTCGTGTCCCCGTGTGTGCTTCCACTCCTCCCCGGTTACCTGTCGATGATGTCGGGATACTCGGCCAGCGAGCTCGAGTCGGGTGAGGCTTCAACGGCGCGTCTAACCCGGGTGATGCTTCTCTTCATCATGGGCTTCACGCTCGTCTTCGCAGCACTCGGGGCTGCGGCGACGGGGCTCGGCACATTCCTCCGCCAGAATCTGGGCACGTTCACCCGGATCGCGGGGATAGTGATCATCGTCTTTGGCGTGTTGATGGTGGCGATGGCGATTTCGAACAGGGGTCTCCTCGCCGGGTTCAATCAAGATCGCAGGGTGGATGTGCGCCCATCCCGTCTCGGCAAGTGGGCCCCTCCGGTGATGGGTGCTGCATTCGCATTTGGCTGGACGCCGTGCATCGGCCCGGTCCTGACCGTGATCCTGACCACGGCGGCGGTGCAGGAGACGATTGGAAGGGGAATGTTGTTGTTGGTCTCCTACTCGCTTGGTCTCGGGTTGCCCTTCCTCCTCGCCGGTCTCGGGCTCTTTCGGATCTTCGGGCGTCTCAAGCCCTACCTGAGAAACATCAATATCGCCTCGGGTGTCCTGCTGGCGATGTTCGGCGTCGTGATGGTCACCGGGAATCTCGGCGCTGTGTCCTCGTGGTTTGTGAGCCAGTTCGACAAGATCCCCTTCCTCAGAGATCTGGCTTCGGTGTGACCGGGCCCGCACTGGCACCCGAGTCACCGGACCTTGTCTGGTTCGAGGGACCTGATGCCGTCCGCTTTCTCAACGATCTGGTCAGCAACGAGATCTCCGAGTTGGGAGAGGGCACCGCAGTGCGATCACTTCTCCTGTCCCCGCAAGGAAGGCTCGACCACATGCTCTGGGTGTTGAGGAACAGTGACCGGGTGGGTCTGGTCACCGCACCAGGCCGGGGCGAGGATCTGGCCGCGACGTTGGGTCGCTATCGGATTCGCGTTGATGTCGAGATCTCGGTGTCGACCGAGCCTCTTTGGTTGGTGGTCGGGGACTACCCGGGCATTGATGTGTCGTGGCAGGGTTTGACACGCTCTCTTGTCTTTGGTGAGAGGCCTGATCTACCCGGGCTCACGGACGACGACTACGAGCGAGCCCGGATCGAAGCTGGTGAGCCGCTGTTCGG
>Ga0255052_10002142_pt1 | contig 14427 bp, 13 predicted proteins | sample JV7_2_21_MG_FD_188632 | JGI IMG/M metagenome (GOLD analysis project Ga0255052, IMG submission 188632) | Seawater microbial communities from Jervis Inlet, British Columbia, Canada - JV7_2_21 | ecosystem: Environmental > Aquatic > Marine > Inlet | place: Canada: British Columbia | collected...
TTCTGTTATCAGGGTCCCTGAGCTGGCTTTCAAGGAGGACAGTACCGTCATTTTCGAAATCTTTTTCGTTCAGCGGTCTGTCGATCTTTTCCCATTTGATCTCAACAGGCAATTTCGCGGCTCCTTGATCTGTGAATGTTGATGATTTCGCAAAAAGTCATCAACGCGCCCATTGGGGGCGCCCAAATCAATGACTTGCACCGCAAGTCCTAGATTTGGGAGGAAAGTGAAAATGACACTTTTCGCTTTCCGTGAAGTAAAAAGCCATGAATGGACTTTTTACGACCCTATCAGAGTTAAATTTCTTAAGGGAAGGAAAGAATATTACATAAAGCTGTCTTGGGCAATTGTCATGTTGTTTTGAAATGATTGTACGCTTTAGTGAACTTCCAATTTGACCACTGTGTTATATTGCATTCCGGTAGTATGGGAAATTGGAAATTAAGTTATAGGCGCTGGGCGTTAGGCTCTGGACGCTGGGCTAACAAACAGCACCACAACCTTACCCTTCCTCTCCCCTGGTGGCCTTTCGACAAGCTCAAGGTCCTGAGCAACGCCGAAGGAGAGAGGAAGCCTGCCGTTGTTAATAAACTTTGAACGGCAGGCGAGGAGAGGGGGATATATACTACCACCCTCCCCTTTATCCCCTCCCATCATCAGTCTTCGCTAAAGCTACGACCTGACAAGAGGGAGGGGTGAAAGTAAGTAATCCAATCACCAATTACTAATTACCAATCACTCATTATGAACGATCTACTATACAAATTAAACGACAGACCCCCCGCGATAAAGAGCCTCTTTTATTCCCTGCAGTGGCTTCTCATAGTTGTCCCTTTAATTACTGTTACGTCTAATCTCATGGCCCGTTTCCTGGGGATGGATCCGGTTAGCGCAACAGCACTGTTCCAGAGGTTTCTCCTTGTGGTGGGTCTTGTGACCTCCGTCCAGGTTCTTTTCGGGCACAGGTATCCTCTTCTGGACGGTCCCTCAGCGGCACTGCTCCTGTCCGTTGCTGTGCTCGCCAGGGATGGAGCCGACGTTGTCTCGGGGGGGATGCTCTCGGGTGGCATTTTCCTGGCTGTTTTGGGAGGGTTCGGGCTCGTAAAAAAAGTGCAGGCTCTGTTCACGGACAGGGTTATCGGTGTGGTACTTCTGCTGATCTCCACTACACTGCTGCCCTTCCTCTTTCCCATGATTATAGGGGTAAATACCGAGCACCCCCACGGCGAGCCGCTGATCCTGTTTATTTCAGTCCTTCTTATGCTCCTGATAGTAATTCTCTCCCACTGGACGAAGGGTCTTGTCAGGAACCTTTCCATATTCATCGGTATAGCGGCGGGGTTCGTAGTCATGGCGGTCCTTGGCCGCATTGATCTTACTCCGGCCGCGCAGCTTTCCTGGATAGCTGTGCCGGAGCCCTTCCTTGGACCGATGCCCAGGTTCACGGTACCTGCCACATTCTCCTTCATTCTGGCCTACGTCGCTGTTCTGATAAACGGATTGGGAAGCTACTTCTCGGTGGCGGAAGTTGTAGGGGGCGAAGATATAGGACAACGCATTGAAAAAGGTGTGGCTCTCACCGGGGGCGGAGGGATCATCGCTGCGGCATTCGGTGTTGTTGGAACGGTGAGCTACTCTCTAAGCCCGGGGGTGATCCTTGTTACAAGAGTGGGCAGCAGATGGCCCGTCCTGGGCTGCGGGATATTCCTGGTGATCCTGGCTTTTTTTCAGAAAGCCGGCGCCGTTCTTGCCCTGGTACCTGATTCAGTTGTGGGCGCCGCTCTTTTCGTAACACTTGCCGCCCAAATGGGCGTTGGAATCTCTGTGCTGGTAAGGGATGGCAGGGCTCTTTCCGTGAGGGACTATATCGTGGTCGGTCTGCCCCTTCTCCTGGGCACCTCCGCCTCCATGCTGCCGATGTCCTTTTTGAACCTCTTCGGACCTGGGGCAAGGTCCCTTCTGGGAAATGGATTGATAGTGGGTATTGTCCTGGTAATTCTTCTCGAACACGTAGTGTTGCGGGAGCGTAATTCGTAATGTGTAAAACAGGCTATAGGCGCTGGGCGCTAATATCGTCCAACGTTCAATGTCTAACGTAGATCTTGGATCTTGGACTTTGGATCTTGGACCATTTCATTCTAATTTCCAATGTTCTAATTCGGAGTAAACAATGAAAGCCATGCTTCTTGAAAAGACCGGGCCTGTTTCAGGTTCATCCCTCATTGGGAAGGATCTCCCTGATCCGGCGCCGGGTCCGGGAGAGATATCAGTCAAGATCACCGCATGCGCCATCTGCAGGACTGACCTGCATATTGTTGAAGGCGATTTTAATCTTCCCAGACTTCCGGTCATACCAGGACATCAGATCGTAGGCAGGGTTGTGGCTGTTGGTAATGGGGTGGATCGCTACAGTGAGGGGGCGAGGGTTGGTATCGCATGGCTCAACTCCACCTGCGGGCACTGCAGATTCTGCCAGTCAGGATTGGAAAACCTCTGTCACGATGCCCGCTTTACAGGATTTCATACTGATGGTGGGTATGCCGAAGCGGTGATCGTGCCGGCTGACTTCGCCTATCCTGTTCCTGATGATATTATCGATATAGAGGCAGCTCCACTGCTGTGCGCGGGTATAATCGGCTACAGGGCTTTGAAACTTTCGAACATTAAGTCGGGCGGTCGGCTCGGTCTTTACGGCTTCGGTGCTTCCGCTCACGTCACCATACAGGTAGCCAGGCACTTGGGATGTGAGGTGTACGTTTTTACCAGGGGGTTTGCGCACCGCAAACTGGCAGAAGACCTAGGGGCTGTCTGGACCGGTGGGCCGATTGACAGGCCAGACACGGAACTTGATGCATCCATTATTTTCGCGCCTGCAGGGGAGCTCGTTTTACCGGCTCTGGAAAACCTGGATAGAAACGGTGCTCTTATCCTTGCAGGCATTCACATGAGCCCCGTACCGGAAATGGAGTACGAGAAGCACCTTTACTACGAAAGGTACATCAGAAGTGTCACTGCAAGCACCAGGCTGGATGGAGAGGAGCTGTTGAAAATGGCACCTGAGATCCCCATCAGAACGCAGACGCAAACCTTCTCCCTGGATGAAGCGAACCTGGCCCTTACCCTTCTCAAGGAGGGTAAGATAAACGGTGCCGGTGTCCTCGTCCCCTGAATCCTTAAAGCATTATTGACCCGCCATCCACGGGCATGTAGGTGCCGGTCAGGAAGCGGGAATAATCCGAGGCATAGAACAGAACTGCTCCAGCAACGTCATCTGGCACACCGATGCGCCTTAAAGGAACGTGAGCGGCGTAACCGTCTTTTGCCTCCTGGGGCAGAAAAGAAATAGCATCCGTTTCTGTAAGACCCGGGGCGACGGTATTTACGGTAATCCCCTTGGGACCGAACTCGTGAGCAAGGGACCTGGTGAAGGAATCCAGTCCCGCCTTGGCCGTCATGTGAGCGACGAATCCGTCACCGGGGGATTTGGAAAGACCGCTGCTGATATTCACTATCCGGCCATACTCTCTTGTAACCATTCCCGGAATAACAGCCTGGCAGCAGTTAAAAGATGCCTGGATCTCACCCGTCAACTTTGCCTCCATTTCCTCCCAGGTAAAATCCATAAAGGGTTTTATGGGAAAACCGATGCTGGCGTTGTTGACAAGGATATCCACCGGACCCAATGTTTTTTCCGCTTCCTTGACCATTTCCGCTGCCTGTTTTGGATCACGGACGTCCGCTTTGACCGCAAATGCTTTACCACCGCCTGCATGGATCTTTTCCACAACATCATTTGCAGCATCCGGACTTTGAAAGTAGTTTATAGCCACAGCAGCTCCTTTGTGAGCCAGCAATATGGCAGACGAAGCTCCTATACCCCTGCTTGCGCCTGTGACCAGTGCAACCTTATCAGCGAGTATCATAAATTCCTCCTTTTCAAGTGATCTCAAAAAAACAGTCTAACAGAGAATCAAGGTTGATGACTTCGTAAAAAGTCATCAACGCGCCCATTGAGGGGCGCCCAAATCAATAACTTGCGATGCAAGTTATTGATTTGTGAGGAAAGCGAAAATGACACTTTTCACTTTCCGCGGAGTAAAAAGCCATGGATGGACTTTTTACGACCCTATCAAAACTTTGCTTCCAGGTTTTACCTTGAGCAGACTTAAAGCTGCTATGCCTCCCGCGAAAGAAAAAGCTGCTATTAACATGAAGCTTGCGCCGTAGGTCCCGGTAAGATCCTTGATGTAGCCGGCAAGGGGTATGCTGATGAATACGCCGGCATTGAACATCGCGGTTAAAAGTCCAAAACCCAGACCGATCCTTTCAGGAGAGACTACTTCTCCTGCCATAGTGAATATGACAGGAGGTATTAATGAGACCCCCAGCCCCAGAAGAACTGTCCACAGGACCGCCCTCACAGGATCGAAAGCAATCAGCAAAATTGCTGCACCGCAGATGATACTGCCGATTATCAGGGGACCAGCCCTCCATCCGAAACGGTCTGCAAGATAGCCGAAGACCGGGACAAGGGGAATGGAGAGTCCCATAGGCAGACTTCCCAGAAAATTGGCCATTTCCGGACCGAAGCCGCAGATGGCAAAATAATCGATCCCGAAGGTGAAAAAGGAGAGTACCCCCATGTTGAAGAAGGTCCAAACCAGGGCAACAAGCCAGATATTTCTACCCAGAGATCTCAGTTCACTGGCTATGCGAAGGTCAGTCGGTCGCCGGCCGGTCTCGGGTGGTTGTTTGAATGCGAACAGGTATGCTGCAAGGGCGGTCAGGGAGAGTGCTCCGGAAATGGTGAATACGGATAATATGCCCCAGCTCCTTCCGGCCATTCCAAGGAGATTAAAGGAGATAATGGTGCCAAGGGGAACGGCTGTAGCGAAGATTCCCATTGCAAGCCCAAGCTCCTTTCCCAGGAACCGGCGAGTGATTATCTGTGGCGCTACTATAACAATAATGGTGCCACCTACTCCGGCAAGGAACCGCCCGAAAAAGAGATAGAGGGGTTTTAGAGGTATCATCAACAGGGTGCCCGCGCACAGAAGGATCAGGGAGCAAATGCCCACGATCCTGGGCCCCAGCCGATCCGCGAAATACCCACCCGGCAGAGCCAGGAAGATTCCGGGCAAGGTAAAAAGACCCATCAGGGCACCCGCCTGGGTATGGCTCATGCCAAGTTCGTCCATCAGCATCCCGAGAATGGGAGGGATCATCTGCATGGTGACGGCAAAGGAAAAAACGGAGAAGTGGACAAGGCCCAGTATCAACCAGCGGGATGTGTCCGTTTCTTTCTGAGGAGTATGAATCTCCATAAATCCAGTGTATTGCGTGGGTTTGCAAAAAGATAGTTCGTTGTAGGATCGTGATGAGTGACGCGTAATGCGTGATTAGTAAGACCAGGCGTTGGGCGTTAGGCACTGGGCGTTGGGAATGAAATTAGAGGTGACAGGCGCAGGGCTATTTTATCGTCCAACGTCCTACGTAGATCTTGGATCTTGGACTTTGGGTCTTGGATCATTTCATTCCAATTTCCAATGTTCTAATATCTAATACTCCAATATCTAAATCTCTTTTCAAATCCGGTCTGTTCCGGTTACATTGATATCCATGACTGACAAAAAACAAGAAGCGCTGATAGAGATCGAGATAGAGGGAATAGGTACTGTTAAATCCGTTCCCGGTATCAATCTCAGGGGGGCTCTGAGGGGAGAGGGTGTATTCCTCGACGGCACCTGCGCTGACAGGGGTGAGTGTGGCAGGTGTGTTGTAAGGGTCATTGAGGGTGATGTCGCTGCTCCCGAAAAATCAGAGTCCGGACTTCTTGGAAGGGAAGCTGTTTCTGCAGGCGATCGTCTGGCCTGCAGGATAATCCTCACAGGTAATCTCAAGATCGGTATTGACGATGAGAGGCTGCTTGAGCTTGACCGGACTGGCAGGTGGAAAGATACCTTCGGGTCCGTGCTCTGGCAACCGGAGAAATTCATTCCGGAGGAAGATGGATATGGTTATGCGATAGACATGGGTACATCTTCTCTGGCCGCTGCACTGTACGATATGAGAACCGGGCGGCCGATGGATATTATTTCCGCCGCCAACCCCCTTATTCCATGGGGAGAGGATATTATTTCACGGCTCGTCGCCTATAATTCAGGAGACGATACCTCGTCGAAGATGCGTGCCACGCTGTGGAAAGCCATATCGGGTTTGCTGAAAAAACTCTGTTTCAGAAATGGTATTTCCGGGAGCAGCACTTTAAGAGCGGTGTTTGTAGGTAACACAGCAATACATCACATTGCCCTGGGGCTTGCAGTAAAAAGCCTTATGGAACCTCCCTTCGGTCCAGATCTGACTGAGATCAGGATCTGCTCCCCGTCCGACCTGGGGGTAGAATCCATATCCAACTTGCCGCCACAGCTGGTCTTTCCTCCGCCCATAGGAGGTTTCGTTGGCTCGGATGCTTCGGTCTCATTACAGGCTGCTCTTATACAGGGCAGGCCGACGGGAGCGATTATTGATATCGGGACAAATTGTGAGATCGCTGTATGGCAGGGCGAAAGGATACTGGTTACTTCTGCAGCGGCGGGCCCGGCTTTTGAGGGTGGCGAGATACACAATGGCATGAGAGCCGACACAGGAGCCATCTTTAGTGTTCGGTTAGGGAAGGATGAAGTAAGGGTACAGGTTGTTGGCGGCGGTAAACCCGTTGGTATCTGTGGAACGGGCATTGTGGATGTTGTTTCCGAAATGGTGAGGCTGGGGTTGGTTGACAGGAGCGGGCTTGTTCAGAAAGACAGCCATCCCATGTTGGGTGAGGATGGCCTGATACTTGATGAATCGGGAAGTGTGATTTTTACTCCCGGGGACGTTGAAGCAGTACAGAAGGCCAAAGCTGCCGTATCGGCGGCCTTTGCGGTTCTTATGGCGAAGATGGACCTCGATGCGGTGAAGCTGGAAACAGTTTATGTTTCCGGGGCCTTCGGATCGATGCTTGACGTAAAAAGTGCCATGGGGATCGGATTGCTTCCCAACCTCCCGGAAGATCGTTATGCTCTGTCCGGAAACTCGGCCCTGGTGGGGGCATCCTTCTGTCTCCTGTCTTCTGATTTCCTGGATACAGTTCTGAAACTTACGGGATCAGTTGAATTTGTTTCGATCGCGGATGAGCCGGATTTTGAGGGGATTTACATTGAAAATCTCTTTTTCAGATAGGGCCTGCGGCTGGGTTACTGCTGAAACCTTCATTAACATCACTATTTTCTAGTAAGCTCCATGGACCAGGATGACTGCATCTCGTCCCCCATGAAGAGAGCTCCTCTGTTGATGTAGTTGTTTTCATCGATCATCATCAGTAGATCGAAACCTGCATACTGCCCATCTTCGGAATTGGATATGGAAAATATAGCGTCGTCAAGGAAAGTCATGACACCGCTGAATGTACCCAGGTCAGGGTCAACGGAAGTCCATTCAGTCAGACGCTTACCCTCTGCAGGAGGAATTATCTCGTAGAAATTTTCAAATTCCTCGGGCGGGTCAGATTCGAGGGTAATTTTGCTGATACTGATCCAGAGGCCGCCCTCGTGGGTTATCGTGACTTCTCCCTCAGCGTCCAGGACATCCCCAACGCTGTCCCAGTAACACCCCGAGGCTTTCCATGTGCCTTCCTTAAGGAGGTATGTGTGTCGCATTTGAGGCCCCCCTTCCTTGGCCAAGTGGATAGTATCAGACAAAATTATTCTGCAGGAAGCGCCTCTGTAATACAAGTGGTCAATTCTAGTTTTTGCTATTAGTAACAGTCATTCAGAAATTCAGGAAAAGGGAACCTGACCCGGCAAAAATCTCAGCTAAAAGGAGATTTCATTCTTGTAATTGAGCGAAAGGCAGTGTATCATATGTCAGTATTGGCAGTGGTGGGGGTAATTACCACTCTGATTGCTCACGAAAACCCTCGGATAGCTCCTGTTAAACAAGCCGCTGGCTAATAAACTGAAATTCCACGAAGCATGCTTGAATATCTATCCCCATGTTCAAGACTATGAAGAAGCGAAAAACCATTATAGCGACTAATGACTTCGCCGAAATAATCAGCGAAAAGCTCCACCAGACCGCCTTCGAGGCAGATCCCTATCCGATCGTCGTTACAGAAATAGAAAGCAGCACCATAGTTGCTGTTAATCAGAGCTTTTGCACCGTTACGGGTTACAACAAGGAAGATGTTATCGGGAAAACTGCTCTGGAAATAGGCCTCTGGGCAAACCGGGAAGATCGCGATATTTTTCAAACCGAACTGATGCGCGAAGGCAGTCTAAAAAACATGAAATTCGATTTCAGGTACAAGAACGGCAATATAGGTACCTGGTTGATTTCAGCAAATATATTTGAGCTCGAAGGAAAAAACCATATCCTTACAATTGTTAACGATATTACAGATCGTAAGCGGGCTGAGGAAAGGATACTTGAAATAGCCAATGGGCTTACACTGGCAACAGGAGAGAAGTTCTTCTCTATTTTGGTATGCCGCATGTCTCAAACACTGGATGCCGCTTATGTCTTTATTGCTGAAATGGCGGCTCCGGGTGCCAAGTCTGCGAGAACGATCGCGGTATGTAAACGAGGAGAGGAGATTGAGAATTTCGAATATGATCTTGCAGATACACCCTGTGAAAATGTCATGCTGGACCAGGATTGCATCCATCCATCTAGGGTTCAGGAACTTTTCCCGGAGGATCATTTGCTGGTGGAAATGGGGATAGAAGCTTACGCTGGTTCTCCCCTGAAGGATGCTGATGGAACGGTTTTGGGGATCCTCGTAGCTCTGTTCGACAGGGAAATAAAAAACCCGGATCAGATAAAATCGCTCCTCCAGATCTTTGCGATACGAGTTGCGGATGAGATGGGACGAATAAAGACGGAAACTGCGTTAAGAGAGAGTGAGGAGTAGCTTCGCACAACATTCCAGCTTATACCTGATGCGGTCAGTATTACGGATGTGGAAAGTGGAAAGTTTGTAGATGTGAACGAATGGTGGTGCAGATTGACGGGGTATACGCAGGAAGAGGCCCTGAAAATGTCCGCAGTCGAGATGTGGGCAGATCCTGATGAAAGAGAATTATTTTCAAATGAGCTTAAAGAAAAAGGTGAGCTTGAAAACCGCGAACTACATTTCAGAATAAAAGATGGGTCCGTTCGGACCAGTTTATCTTCCAGCAAGATAATTTTGCTGGAAGGCAAACCCCACATCCTTGCTATCAACAGAGACATAACAGAAAAGAAGCAGAGTGAAGCCGCCCTCCTGGAGAGCGAGGAACGTTTTCGCAGGATATCGGATGCATCTTTTGAGGGAATCGTCTTTGGCGATAAAGGCAAGTTAATTGATGCCAATCAACAGATGGCAGATATGCTTGGTTATGAACTCTCAGAATTAATGGGAATGGATGTAATGGACCTGGTTGCGCCCGAATCACGTGATCTAGTACTTGAGAAGATAAAATCCGGTTTCGAAAGAGCATATGAACATCGGGCCCTCAGGAAAGATGGCACTGTCATTGATGTGGAGGTTCGTGGAAGCCAGGTCTCACTTGAAGGCAGGCCGGTCAGGGCAACTGCAATCCGTGATATTACCGAGAAGAAGAAAACAGAGGAAAAACTGAAAGAAAGCGAAGAAAAATACAGGTATCTGGTCGATAACGCAAACGATGCCGTCCTGGTTGTCCAGGATGAGGTTATCAAATTCGCCAATCCTCGAACGGTGGAATTAATTGGATATTCCACTGAAGAGCTGGCCAGTACAAACTTTGTGAATCTCATACATCCGGAAGACAAAGAACTGGTGGTTGATAGATACACGAGAAGACTGAAGGGCGAAGATGTCCCGGCAGACTCTTCCTTCAGGGTTCTGACAAAGGACGGCGAAGAACGCTGGGCTATGTTGAATGCAGCCCTGATCACCTGGGAGGGGCGTCCTGCGGGCCTGAACGTGATCCGGGATATAACGGAACTCAAAACAATGGAAGAGCAGGCGACTCAGGCTCAGAAGCTCGAGGCGGTGGGCACGCTTGCTGGTGGTATTGCCCACGATTTTAACAACCTCCTTCAAGCGATACAGGGATATGCCGAACTCATTCTAATAAGAAAAAATGTCGACGATACGGAAACCAGGGAGCTCAGAGAAATTGCCAGGGCCGCTATGAGAGGTGCGGATCTCACGAGGCAGTTACTTACTTTCAGCAGAAAAGTAGAGAGCAGACGGAGACCTCTTGACCTGAATAGCGAGATTGAAAAAGTCTGCAAACTACTCGATCGTACTATTCCCAAAATGATCAAGTTAAAATTGGAGTTGGATGAAAAGATATCTGCGGTCAACGCTGACCCGTCCCAGCTTGAGCAGATCCTCATGAACCTGGCTATAAATGCAAAAGATGCCATGCCGGACGGCGGCAGTTTGAAAATTGCGACTTCCAACGTAACACTGGATGAGAAATTCTGCAGGGCTAACCTTGGGGCCAGAGCGGGAGAATATGTTGAGGTAGTAGTATCCGACACTGGACACGGTATGGACGAAATGACCCTCGCGCAGATCTTCAACCCCTTTTTTACGACTAAAAAGATTGGCGAAGGAACCGGGCTCGGTCTGGCCATGGTATACGGGATTGTAAAGAACCACGATGGGTATATCACCTGCAAAAGCACTCCTGGTGTTGGCACAACATTCACTGTCTACATTCCGATTGCAGAACTCATTGAAGAACCGGCTGAAATAAAAGATATGGATCCTCCAGAGGGCGGCACTGAGACAATCCTGATCATTGATGATGAAGCAGTAATCCGTGAAATAGTAGAGGAAATACTCTCTTCATTTGGTTATACGGTATTAACAGCGTATGACGGAGAGGCGGGGCTTGAAACTTATCAAGAGAATCATGACAGCATTGATCTCGTTGTGCTGGATCTGATCATGCCGGGGTTGGGTGGAAAGAAATGTCTTGAAAAAATGCTGGACGAAGACAAGGATGCTAAAGTAATAGTTGCAAGCGGATTTTCTGATGATGATTCAGTTAAGGAAGCGCTTGTCGCTGGTGCCAGAGGTTTTTTAAATAAACCATTCGACCTGACACATTTTTTGAAGCTGGTACGCAATATACTGGACGAGGAATAAGACGTAGTTGAGCTGAAGCGAAATCTGAGGAATACAATGCGCCCGACCTGGTTCGGGCGTTTTTTCTTTTGTAAAAGGTGCTCTGGCCTTTCTTGATCGAATTGAAGAAGATGGAGTATGTTATTAGTAAGTTTAGAGTTGAAAGTTAGAGAGATTGGAAATTAAATGTATGTAAACGCCCTACGCCCTACGCCCTTCGCACTATGATTACACGCTGCCAATGGGCAAAAAGCGAGTTAATGATCCAGTATCACGACACGGAATGGGGAGTGCCCGTTCACGATGACGGGAAGCTCTTCGAGTTCCTGACACTGGATGCCTTTCAGGCCGGACTCTCCTGGGAGATAATACTGAAGAAGCGGGAGAATTTCAGAAAGGCCCTGGACAACTTTGATCCGGAAAAAATATCCTGCTATACAGCAGGAAAAGTTGAGAAGCTGATGCAGGATGCCGGGATCGTCCGCAACAGGTTGAAGATAGAATCCACAGTCTCCAATGCCGCGGCTTTCCTCAAGGTCCAGAGAGAGTTCGGGAGCTTTGAAACCTACATCTGGGACTTCGTAGGGGGAGAGCCCATCGTTAATACCTTCAAGACGCTGGATGAGATTCCCCCAAGCACACCTGAGTCGGATGTCATGAGTAAAAACCTTAAAAAGAGAGGATTCAGATTCGTGGGATCGACTATATGTTATGCTTTTATGCAGGCTGCAGGCATGGTCAACGACCACACTCTTGACTGTTTCCGATACAGGGAACTGTCACCCTGAGCTGGAATTGCCTTATGAAGACACTTTTAATTAGCACACACTATTAGCAATGAAGCATCTGGTTTCTGGCGATATATACAGGACTCCTCAACGAAAGATCTCCGGGCTCGCCAGGATCTTTCCCAACCTCGTTATGTATAGCGCCTTCCTGGGTATCATTTTCAGATCGTCGAACAAGGCAAAAAAGGGTCTTTACGACAGCAAAGCCTGGGCGGACAGCAGCCTTAGAGTACTCCAGGCCCTTGAGTCGGTGGGCGTGGATATTACAGTTGAGGGCCTCGATATCCTCAGGAAACTGGATTCCCCCTGTGTATTTATAGGGAACCATATGAGTACCCTGGAGACCATGGTGCTCCCGGGCATAATTCAATCCTTCCTTGAAGTAACCTTCGTAGTCAAGGAAAGCCTGGTTCAGTATCCAGTTTTCAAGCACGTGATGAGGAGCAGGGATCCGGTCCTTGTCGGCAGGGTAAATCCAAGAGAGGACCTGAAGGCAGTCCTGGAAGGGGGGAAGGAGAAGCTCCGTGGCGGCACATCAATGATTATCTTTCCCCAGACTACTCGGAGCCTGGGCCTCGACCTTGAACAATTCAACACTATCGGGGTAAAGCTGGCAAGGCGTGCCCAGGTGCCGGTTGTCCCGGTTGCCCTGAAGACAGATGCGTGGGGTATCGGGAGGATAGTCAAAGAGTTCGGCAGGATAGACCTGTCGAAAAGAGTCCGGTTTGCCTTTGGTGAACCTATAACAATCAGTGGAAGCGGTAAAGAAGAACACGAATCTGTAATTGAATATATTTCAGGCAAGCTGAAGGAGTGGAGTTGATATGGTGAGTTCATCTCCCGATTGATTGGTGAGATTTCTATTCACTTGGCCGGATTATTGGTGTAATCACTCGGCTGCGCGTGGGGCTAGCTTCGCTTCGTGATTCACCAAAACTCCGGCCTGATGTAAATTATCTATTCAGGGTTCCGGTAAAAGGCTCTGAAGCGAAGCTCAAGGGGGTTGCGAAGCCGAAGGGGCTTTTATCGGAACCATTAATTACGAATTTACCACCAGCTAATTGGGAGATTAACCATATGGTGAAACTGAGCGACATACCAGAACCAAAACGTTCGTATCTGGCCGCCCTTGAATGTCCGGAATTTGAGACGACACCCTGGGCCAGGAGCCCGGACCTGAAGGACGCCAGGATATCCATAATATCTACAGCCGGAATTCATCCACCAGGTGATCCCGACTTTGGGAAAGACTCTGCCGATTACCGTATTATCCCTGGAGGTGTTAAAGGCAGCGACCTTGTGATGTCCCACATCTCTCCCAATTTCGACCGGACGGGATTCGCTCAGGACATTAACGTCATATTCCCCATCGATCGGTTAAATGAACTGGTGGAAGGTGGCGTTGCCCGAGGCGTTGGGAATAACCACTTCTCCTTTATGGGAGCCACCGATCCCAGAGACATGGAGCAGCAGGCCCGCAATTTGGCCGGATTGCTTAAAGGAGATTCGATTGATGCTGTCATCCTGGTTCCTGTCTGACCTAACTGCACGCGCGCCGTGGGTGGGCTTGCGCATTACCTGGAAGAGGAAGGTGTAGCGACGACCCAGATCAGCTTGATACGAGAACATACCGAAATAATAAGGCCACCCCGGGCTTTGTGGGTGCCCTTCGAACTGGGCCGCCCCCTGGGTCTTCCCGACGACCCTGCTCTTCAGACCAGAGTGCTTGTAGCTGCCCTGAAGCTCCTGGAGGCGGAGAAGGGCCCTGTTCTGGAGGATTTCGTAGAATAGAATATAGTAGAAACCGGGCTTGAACCACAGAGTTCACAGAGAGCACAGAGAAAAAGCCTGGCTTTGGGTTCACCACGGAGACACGGAGTTTATGGGTATGGGAGTGTGGGGGTATGGGGGAGGTGATTGACCCGTAACGAAGTAACGGCGTGCCGGGGTGTCGGTGTTTATCCCTCTCCCTTGACGGGAGAGGTTAGGAGAGGGTGAATCTATGAACTATAGTTCATGGCTTTTGGATTCTGGATTCTGACTTCTGAATTCTAAATCAACCTGGAACTTGGAACATGGAACCAGGTCAGACGTAAATCTTGACACCCAGAGCCTGTTAAATTACACATCACGATTATGGATCTTGGACCTTGGACGTTGGACAGTTCAAACACTACTTCATACTTCTGATTCTTACCTCGATATCCCTGGTATCCTTCAGTAGTTCAACGATCTTTGAAGTGTCTGTCTCTCCAAAATGATATGGATAGAGTATTGTCGGCCGGAATGTCTTTGCCGCGTCAGCAACCATCTCCGGTGTCATTGTATAAGGCAGATTCATGGGCAGAAAAGCGATATCGATGTCTTTGAAGGCCTTCATCTCCGGTACGTTCTCGGTGTCGCCTGCAACATAAACTTTCTTGTCGCCGAAGGTGATAATATATCCGTTGCCGTTGCCTTCAGGATGAAATGGAACTCCCTCGCTCCTCATATGGA
>Ga0255052_10002143_pt1 | contig 14425 bp, 8 predicted proteins | sample JV7_2_21_MG_FD_188632 | JGI IMG/M metagenome (GOLD analysis project Ga0255052, IMG submission 188632) | Seawater microbial communities from Jervis Inlet, British Columbia, Canada - JV7_2_21 | ecosystem: Environmental > Aquatic > Marine > Inlet | place: Canada: British Columbia | collected...
TTTCGGCGATGGGTGCAGATGACAAAGGCAAGCACGAACTCGATACTGCTATTCTGAAACGTGCGAGCCTGTTTGCCGACTACCCTCAACAATCCATCGTTATCGGCGAATTTCAGCACGCCCATAACGATGGACTCATAAACTCGGCTGATGATATCTGTGCTTTGGGGTTGGTCACACTCGGAAAATCACCTGGCAGAAGTTCAGATACGGAGATCACCGTCTTCGACAGTTCCGGAATCGCAATCCAGGATCTGGCCGTGGCGGGCGCGATTTTCGAAGCCGCCAAGAAGATGGATCAGATCGAATACGTCGACTTCTAAGGAATGCAGCAATGATCACCTGGCAGGATTATCGACTCGCCGACCCGGACGCGTTGGAAACGCCGGCCATGCTGCTCTTCCAGGACGTGATGGACCACAATATTAATAGTGTTTGTGAACTGGTGGGTGGCGGTCAAAACCTGATAGCCCACGTCAAGACGCACAAGTCTGAGGCGGTCGCGCGCAAACAGGTCGAGCTTGGAATTGACGGCTTCAAGTGCGCCACATTAAAAGAACTGGAAATGGTGCTCCAGGCCGGAGCACGCAAAGCGATTCTCTCCTATCCACAATGCCAGGATATCAAGATCGAACGCCTTTGCGACCTCGCCTTCTCCTACCCGGATGCGTGGATCGCCGCTATCGTCAGTTCCCCGTTTCATCTCAATGTGCTGGCAACCGTTGCGGCACGGCGAGAGCAGTCATTACGTGTGATGCTCGATCTGGACGCTGGCATGCACCGTACCGGGATCGGGTTCGGACCGAATGCTACAAAACTGTATCGGGAAATCGACGCACACCCGTACCTGGAACCATCCGGTTTTCACCTGTACGACGGTCACGAAAACTATAGCGACGTGGTGCAACGTGAGGCAGAGGCGCAGAAGCACATCGAGTCGCTTCAGGAATTTCAACAGCAAATCGAGTCGGCGGGGATGCCCGTTCCGTGTGTGGTCGCCGGCGGCAGTTGGTCATTTCCGTACTACGCGCGCACGCAGGGCATGTTCGGATCACCGGGAACGTTTATCTACTGGGACGCGGGCTATCGTAGAGATATGCCTGACATGCCGTTTCGCTGGGCCGCCCTGATCCTGACCCAGGTAGTGGACCGGTATCCGGACGCCGGGACGATCACTACGGACCTGGGCTGCAAGGGAATTAGTTCGGATCTTCTTCTTGAGGAACGGGCTTACCTGCTTGGCCATGAAACGGCGGAACTCGTATCGCAGAGCGAGGAGCACGGCGTATTCCGGATCTCGGACGAACTGCCATTCGTGGGCGATTATTTGCTGGCGGTGCCGGGTCACATTTGCCCCACGACGATCCGTTACCCGGGCAGCCACGTAATCAATTCCGCAGGTGCGGTAGTCGACTACTATTTGCACACGGCGCGCGATCGCATGTAGATGGAATTCAGCCGACATAGCCCGCAGAAAATAAGTACAAACTGCAGCTAACGAAATGGGAGAGCTTTTATGAAGTTCACTAACGGGATCGCCAGCCTTCTTGCTGGAGTAGCGCTGGCAGGTTGCGTCAACGACGACAACAGCCAGGACAGCACCGTAATCCCCGAGCCTGTCGCGTATCCCAGCGTGGACGATGGTTTTCTATCGGCCGTCGAATGGCGCTTCGTCGGGCCGTACCGTGGCGGACGGGTCATTGCAGTAGCGGGACATCCCGACGACCCGCTTGTGTACTATTTCGGGGCCGCGCACGGCGGTGTCTGGAAGACCACCGATGCCGGAATGAATTGGCGGAACGTGTCGGACGACTTTTTCGAATTCCCTGCGGTCGGCGCCCTTGACGTGTCGCTCTCGGATCCCGACGTGATCTTCGCGGGGACTGGTGAGGGACTTCAGCGGCAATTCATCTCGCCCGGAGACGGGGTCTACAAATCCACCGACGGAGGAGACACGTGGGCCAACGTCGGCCTGAAGGCAACCCGGCACATCGCCCGGCTTCGCATTCATCCAACTAATCCCGATATCGTGTACGTCGCTGCAATGGGGGACATGTTCGGCCCCAACCCGGAGCGCGGCGTCTATCGAACCACGAATGGCGGGGAGACCTGGGATCAGATTCTGTATAAGGGTGAAACAACCGGCGCAGTGGACCTGACCATCGATCCCACCAACCCCAACTTGATCCTTGCGTCCATGAACCACCATGTCACGTACCCGTGGGACGAGGAGAGCGGCGGCCCTACCAGCGGTCTTTTCAAGAGCACGGATGGCGGGGACACCTGGACCGACATCACCCGCAACCCCGGAATGCCGAGAGGGCTCGTTGGCAAGATCTGCGTCGCGATTTCACCGGCGCAATCCAGCCGGGTATATGCGTTCATCGAGGCTGACGAAGGCGAAGGCGGGATCTATCGTTCCGATGACGGCGGTTCCACCTGGCAGCGTACGCACACAGACCCCGGCAAGATGGAGATCCCTAATTCCTACAACCACATCACAGCCGACACGCAGGATCCCGATGTCGTTTATATCCAGCCCATCACCGGTTTGCTGAAGTCCGCGGATGCGGGTCAGACTTTCGAACAGGTACCCATGGAAAACTGGGACCCGCATGCCTTGTGGATCGATCCGAACGATTCACGCCGAATGATTGAAGGAGGAGACGGGGGGGCCTCGGTGACGTTGAACGGAGGTGAATCCTGGTCGAGCCTTGTTAATCAGCCCACCGCGGATCTTCTCAGTCTGGCAGTGGACGACCAGGAACCCTACTGGATCTACGCTTCGCAAAATGACAACAGCCACATTGCGATTCCAAGTCGAACCGACGATCCATCCATTACGCGGTCACATTACGTTCCCCTTCCGGCCGGCGAGGGCGGGCAGACGGCGGTCAGGCCCGACGGCAGCGTGATCTATGCAAATGACAGGTCCAGGACGATGCGTATTGACCGCGAAACCGGGCAGGCTCCGCAGATCAGCGTCTGGCCCGAGTGGGTGTTCGGAACGCCTGCCAGAGACATCAGGTACCGCTTCTACTACTCATTTCCCATACTCCTGTCGCCGCACGATTCTGGGGTGCTCTATACCGCCGCCCAGTTCGTTTTCAAATCCACAGACGAAGGTCAAACCTGGAAACATATCAGTCCCGACCTCACGCGAAACCGCCAGGAAGTAATGGGCGAAATTTCCGGAGGGCCGATTAGTTCCAACGCGTCCTCGCTTTTTCACTCGAGTGTTATCCGGACCATTGCCGAGTCTCCCTTCACGGAGGGCGAGCTCTGGGTGGGCACTGACGATAGTACCGTCCAGGTATCAAGAGATGGTGGCCAGAGCTGGCTCGACGTCTCGCCACCGGATCTTCCCGAATGGACCACGATCACGGCAATCGACGTATCACACCACCAGCCCGGGACGGTCTACATCTCCGGTGAACGCCACAGGGTGAGTGATCGCACGCCGTATCTCTACAAGACTGCGAACTACGGAGAATCCTGGCAGCGAATCACTGACGGATTTCGGGAAAACGACTACACCTGGGTCGTCCGGGAGGACCCGGTTCGGCAAGGTCTGCTCTACGCTGGAACGGAAACCGGCGCGTACGTCTCCTTCAATGATGGCGGCGCCTGGCAGTCCCTGCAGGGCAACCTGCCGCCGGTGATCGTGATGCAAATGCAAGTGAAGGACGATGACCTGGTGGTAGCAACCCACGGTCGCGGCTTCTGGATCATGGACAATATCTCATACCTCCGCGACATTACTCCCGAAGTTGCCTCTTCGCCGGTCCATCTGTTTGAAGTAGTCCCCGGCATCCGGAGAATTTTGGGAGGACGCGGCTGGACAAAGCTCTGGGGCGGAGCGAAGAACCCACCCAAAGGAGTGACGGTTGAATACCGCATGGCCAGCTCGGCCGAGAATCCGGTGACGATTTCAATTCTTGAAAGTAACGGCAAGCTAATAAAAGAGTTTTCCAGCGACGTCGAAGAAGACTGGAGCCCGTCGGCCGACAAAGGCATGAACCGTTTCAATTGGGACATGCGATATCCGGGTACCGTGATGCCTCCGCCCAACGGCGCACTGGACGGTTTTATGAGTGTCGATTACTCGCCGCCCACTTCACCCATCGCGCCGCCCGGGCAGTACAGAATCCAAATTACGGTGGACGGTGAAGTTTTCGAGCGACCGTTCGAGATTCGCAAAGATTCGAGTGTAATTGCCAGCGACGCCGATCTCAGGGCCCAGTTCGAACTCATGATTGACATCCGTGATCGGTTTACGGAAGTGTCCGACACCGTACTCAAAATCAGGGAAGTACGGGCCGCGCTGGAAGAACGCAGGGATGACCTGCCGGAGGCATCCAGGCCTGGTGTCGACATGATTCTTGTGCAGTTGCGAAAGATGGAAGGCATTCTGATGATATGGATGGGTACCGATGCCCACCCCATGATGTGGAGTCCCCCGGGATTGACCGAAAAACTGAGCACGCTCTCATATGCTGTCTCCAGTGGCGATGCCAAACCCACAGAATCGATGTACTCGGTATTTGCAGACCTTACGGAACGCTTCGAACTTCAACGAAACCGTTTGAATCAGATCATTGACCAGGAACTTGCGCCTTCACAAGCAGGCGAACAATAAAGGCAGGCGAACATGAAGAATCGTTCATTAATAAGACTCACATTGCTCGCATTGTCACTGGCAGGTTCAGCGACTCCGGTTCTGGCGGCGGATGAAAATGCAACTCGCCCCATCCAGATTGATGACTACTTCGCGCTGAAAAACGTCGGCAGCCCGGTGGTCAGCCCGGATGGCGGGTGGGTCGCGTACACGGTTGGTACTCAGGATCTGGAAAAGGACAGCCGGGAATCCCGGATCTGGATGGTTTCAACCGCCGGCGGCGAACCACTTCCAATGACGGCCAAGGGATGGTCGGCGTGGAGTCCCGGGTGGAGTCCGGATGGTAAGCATCTGTCGTTCGTTGCGATAAGCAATGACTCTGACAAAGCGACCTCACAGGTATTTACGCTGGACCTGCGCGGCGGTGAGCGTGTGCAATTGACCAACGTCGACGGCGGCGTCGAGGACTACGAGTGGTCGCCGGACGGGAAGCAACTGGCACTGATTATCCGTGATCAGGAAGCGGACAAAGGGCCCGGACCCTGGGTCATCGATCGTTTGAAATTTAAGGAAGACTACGTCGGTTACCTGAATCGCTTGCGCGGTCACCTCTACGTTTTCGACATTGACGATGAGGCGGTCACGCAGATTACGTCAGGCGATTATGAGGACTATTCGCCGGCCTGGTCTCCGGATGGCAGCAAGATCGCTTTTGTCAGTAACCGCACTGCCGAGCCGGACGCCAGTTCTAATTCCGACATCTGGTTGGTGGATCCGGGCACTCCGTACGACCAACAGGAACCAGTCCGGGTAACCACGAACCCCGGCTCCGACGGCTCGCCGATCTGGCACCCCGATGGCGAGAGAATCGGTTACATCATGACGTACACGGACCGGACCGACGTACCCAATTCCTACTTGCAGTCGAAAGTTGCGATCATCCGTGTCGGCGACGACGAGCCCGTGTTGCTTACTACGGAGGCCCTCGACCGCAAGGCCTACGACCCGCATTTTTCTCCCGATGGAAGTCACATCTACGTCATGCTCGAGGATGACGGCCAAGTCCAGCTGGCCAGCGTGTCGGTTGACGATGGCACATTGAGCCGGCCGGTCACAGGACAGGTCCGGGTGGAAGCGACCGCCGTGGCGCCGGATGGCAGTGTCGTCGTCGCCATTAGCAAGCCGCGCCTGCCTGGCGATCTGTTTGTCCTCGATGCAGAGTCATCTGAACCGCAACCCCGCCGTCTGACGGACGTCAATGGCGAGTTATGGAGTTCGATATGGCTGTCAGACGTGGAGGAGCTGCGTTTTCCCACGCTCGACGGAACCGAGATCCAGACTTTTGTCTACAAACCAGAGTCCTTCAATCCGAAACGCCGTTACCCGGCCATTCTCTGGCTTCACGGCGGGCAGGAATCCCAATACGATTATGGTTTCAACTTTCGCGTCCAGCTCTTCGCCGCCAACGGTTACGTGGTAGTGATGCCGAATGTTCGGGGTTCAGGTGGCAGGGGGCTCGACTTCGCACTCTCCCTCAACAAAGCATATGGCACCCACGATGTCGAAGATGTGATCGTGGCTACTGACTACGTCATCGAACAGGGTTACGTCGATCCTGACCGGCTCGGCGTCGGCGGCTGGTCATCTGGCGGGACGCTGACGAATGTAGTGATTACCAAGACAGATCGATTTGCAGGCGCCGTCAGTGGCGCCAGCGTTGGATGGTATACATCCACCTACGGTCACGATCCCTACGTGCTGTGGTGGAATACGGAACTCGGTCCGCCGTGGAAGAATCGCGATCTCTGGGACAGCATCTCACCGTTCATGGACGTCGAGAACATCACCACGCCAACACTCTTTATCGGCGGGGAGAAGGACTGGAATCAGCCGATCATCCACTCCGAGCAGATGTACCAGGCGATGAAGCAGCTGGGCCGGGAGGCATCATTGGTGGTATACCCTGATGCCCACCATGGCATCAGGCGGCCGATCTACCAACGTGATTTACTTCGTCGGTTTGTTGAATGGTTCGACAAATATGTAAAGAATCCCGAGTCCGATAAATAAGAAGAAACTTTCTCAATGACGAAACGAAAATTTAAGGTCCCGCACACGCTGGTCATTTTGTTCTCGATGGTGGTGCTGGCACAGATACTCACCTACATGATTCCGGCCGGGTCCTTCGACAGAGTGGAGACTGAGACGGGAAGAATGCAAGTGGTTCCGGGTAGCTTCCACCTGACGCCGGACGTACCAGCCGTATCACCTTTCGCGAGTTTGACGGCCATTCCAAAAGGTTTCAGCGGCGCGCATGAGATTATCTTTTTTGTCTTTATCATCGGCGGACTGTTTGCGGTTCTCCGCGCGACAGGATCACTTGAGGCGGGCATGGCTTCGCTACTCCGTCGTTGGGGGGACCGGCCCTTCTGGTTAATTGCTGGCGGTACTACCGTGTGCGCTGTTGGCTCCACCACTGTTGGTTTTGGTGAGGAGTACTACCCACTGGTGCCAGTCGTCGTCAGCCTCTGTCTCGCCCTCGGATATGATCGGCTGACGGCCATCGGGATTATCATGGTCGGCTATGGTGCCGGCTACGGGCCGGCCATCATTAATCCTTTCACTACACTAATTGCGCAGGACATTGCCGGACTGGAGCCTGCGTCAGGTATGTGGTATCGCCTTATTTGTTTTTTCATCTTCGTAAGTATAGGTATTCATCACGTCTGGTCTTATGCGAAAAAAGTGAAGCGCGATCCGGCGGCGAGCCTGGTGGCCGATGTTGACGTGCCAGCCGGGGCTGCGATACCCAGTGGTCAGGATGCGGCGGCCCTGGGCGACCTGGCGCCAATGACAAGTGTGCAAAAACGGATCATGACCGCGGTGGGTGCTGCCATGGTCCTCCTTATTTACGGGATGATCGTCTGGAAATGGGGCCTGTTTGAGATGCAGGGCTTGTTCGCCGGCCTGGTTCTTGTCATCGCCGTCCTTGCCCGCATGAGTCCGGACCGGACAGCGACCGAGTTCAGCATTGGCGCCGGCAGCCTGACGAGCGTAGCTATTCTGATCGGCGTGGCACGCGCCATCCAGGTGGTTCTGGATGAGGGCGGCGTCGTGGATACCATGGTCTACGGCATCAGCGTTCCTATCCAGGAGCTTCCGAGCACCATTTCCGCAGTCGGAATGTTTTTCGTACAGAGCGTCCTTAACTTTTTTATCCCGTCGGGAAGTGGTCAGGCCTATGTCACCATGCCGATCATGGCGCCGCTGGCCGATCTCGTGGGCGTGAGCAGGCAGGTGGCGGTATTGGCCTTTCAGTTCGGCGACGGATTCAGCAACATTCTGATTCCAACGCAATATGTGCTCATCGGCATTCTGGCGATGGCGGGAATTCCCTACGACCGTTGGTTGAAATTCGTCCTGCCATTCATGGCGAAAGTCGCTGTCGTAGGCTCGCTCGCTCTAGTGGTCGCTGTCCTGATTGGATACGATTAGGCGCACGCCTGATCCGGCGCTACTCCACGATAATTACCTGTCCACTCAGGCAGCCTTCTACCGCCTTGCTGAAGGCCAGGCCAACCGCTTCGTTTGATACATGTACGTGGCCTGGAAAGAAACCGTCGTATGCCTCTCGACACGACTCCAGCACTTCCGGACTGACAGCATTAATGCGAATGCCGCGAGGCATATCGACTGCAGCACCTGCAACGAAGCCATCAATCGCACCGTTGGCGGCGGCGGCGCAGGACCCGCCACGGATCGGGTCGCGGTTTGTCACACCGCTGGTTATTGTGAAGGATCCACCGTCATTCACGTAGTCGATGCCCACCAGCACCAGGTTGACCTGCGGCAAAACCTTGCCATTAATGCTCATTATGAACTGCTCACTGCTCATTTCATGAACAGGGCCAAAATGAACGTGGCCGATAGCGCTCACCACGGCATCAACTTTGCCGACTTGTTGATACATCGTGCGAATGCTGTCGACGTCCTCGATATCCATTTGTACATCGCCGCTGGTCTTGCCTACGCGAATAATTTCATGCCGATCCGACAGGGCGCTTGCTGCGGTTTTGCCAACGTTGCCGGCCGCGCCTACAACAATAATTTTCATCACGCTATCCTCGCAGAGTCATTAGTGAGATGTTTGGACGGACCAAACCGAAGGTCGGGCGCATCGAGTATGGAGCATGCGAATTTGTATTCCAAATGTTACGCTGGCGATTAAGGTGTGTGCGTGGCATAAATCAATAAAAATGCTCTTAGGGGAACAACTTGGATTTCACGGATAAGCGCGTCCTGGTAACCGGCAGCAGTCGCGGCATCGGCTTTGATATCGCGAAAACATTTCTGGAAGCTGGTGCGCGTGTCGCGATTCACGGTAGTACAGAGCAATCTGCCGGCGCCGCGATGGAAAGACTTGGCGACTATGAACACACGGTCGCAGCGCCCGGAAATATTGGAACTGTCGCTGGCTGCGAGTCGTCGGTAGAGACGGCGATCGAGGCATTCGGCGGGCTCGACATCCTCGTTAACAATGCCGGCGTTGGCGCGGGAAGGCCCATTGAGGATTGCGATGAGGCGATGTGGGACGCGCACTGCGACGTTAACCTGAAGGGCCTGTTTTTCTGCTGCCGTGCGGCTCTTTCGGAATTGAAGAAGTCCAACGGCAATATCGTCAATATCGCATCGGATGCAGGTTTGATGGGTGTCCCGGGAATTACGGTTTACTGCGGAACCAAGGGCGGGGTCGTGAACATGTCGCGCGCAATGGCACTGGAAATCGCGCCTGATGTGCGGGTCAATTGCGTCTGCCCGGGTTACGTCGACACTGACATGATCCGCATTAGCGCGAAAAAGAAGCCAGACCCTGAAGCATACTGGCAAAAGATGATTGATTACGCGCCTTTGAAACGCATCGCTTCAACTGAGGAGATTGCTCACGCTGTCCTCTATCTGGCATCGGATGACGCTCGTTTCATCACGGGGACCGCTTTGGCAATTGACGGCGGCACGACGGCCGGCCGATAAGAATTTACGCGATCGGGAAGACTATAGATATGTATTTCAAACGACAAAACTCATCGCAGTTACTCATCGCGATTGCGGGCGTTTCGTTTCTTTTCGCGTGCTCCAACGACGCGAATGATGTTCCTCAGAGCGGCGCAGATGCCGCGCTGGACACTGCGCTCACCACCATTTCTCGCGCTAACATACAGACACATGTGGACTACCTCGCAGCGGATGACCGCGAGGGTCGAATGACAGGCAGCCGCGGTTATGACGAGGCCGCTCAATATGTGGCCGACCAGTTCGCCGCCATCGGCCTGGAGCCTGGCGGATCGGATGGTTGGTTTCAGCACGTTCCGTTCATCACCCGAATGATCGACGTTGAGACCTCAAGCGTCACTCTGCACAAGAACACCGGCGACGTTGCCCTGAAGTGGAAAGACGACCTGATCGTCTACGCTGACAGGTTGCGCGAAGAGAACCGAATTCGTGCCGAGGTGGTTTTCGCCGGCTTTGGCGTTCACGCACCCGAACTGGGCTATTCGGACTTTGACAAGATCGACGTCAACGGGAAGATTGTTGCAACGTTTGTGGGCGCGCCTGCCACGTTTCCGTCCACCGAACGCGCGCACTTCTCATCAGGCAGGACCAAGGCCGCAGAGTTGGCGAGCCGCGGAGCGATCGGTGAAATCGGGCTGATGAGTCGACTCGAAGAAAGGCTGTCTCCGTGGGACGAATACACACAAAACCTGGCCACACAGCCGGACATGTCCTGGATTGACGAGAGCGGCGACATCGCTGACTTTCATCCCGAACTTCAGGGCGATGCAATGTTCAATCGACGGTCAGCCGAACAATTGTTCGAAGGCTCACCGCTGACTTTCGAAGAGGCACTCGATGCCGCCGACGAGGTCCGGCCCTTGTCGACGGCTCTCGGCATTGAAGTTACGATGTACCGGAAGGCTGAACATGAGCACATTACAAGTCCGAACGTCGTCGGCATTTTGCGCGGCAGTGATCCGGATCTGTCAAAAGAGTATGTCGTCTATTCGACCCACCTGGATCACATGGGAACCGGCTCGCCGGTTGACGGCGACAGCATATACAACGGTATGTACGACAATGCGCTCGGCGTGGCAATGACCATTGAGATGGCCCGTGCCCTCGCCTCGTTGCCGGTGGCACCGCGCCGATCGATCGTCTTCGTCGCTGTTACCGGTGAGGAACACGGCTTGCTGGGTTCAGACTTTTTCGCGAAGTACCCGACCGTACCCTCCTCCGCCATCGTTGCGAACGTGAATATCGACATGCCCATGATGCTCTTTCCATTGGATACTGCCGTGGGTTACGGTTCCGAGCACTCATCACTCGAAGGTCTCACAGCGGCCGAGGCCAAAAAGGAAGGATTCGAGCTGACACCCGATCCGTATCCTGACGAGGTCTATTTCATACGGAGCGATCAGTATTCCTTTGTGCGCCAGGGAATTCCTGCCGTCTACTTTGCAGAAGGAATAGGCTCCTCGGATCCTGCCGTAGATGGGCGCGCAGTTCAGGAAGAGTTCTTTGACGTTCACTACCATCATCCTTCCGATGATCTTTCTCAACCGATCGAATGGGAGACAGCGTTGCGGTTTGCACGTGCCGGCGCACGCATTGGTTACCGGATTGCGATGGAAGATCAACGTCCGACCTGGAACGATGGTGATTTCTTTGGTGAAAAGTTCGGCCGTTGAATACTCAGGCAAAAGTGAAGCCGATGCCTGCCGATTATCAGGGCAATAAGGGATAATTTATGAGCACGCCGGATCACGTGAAAGACGAAGGACTCGTGCGCGTAATTGGCACCGGTGCCCTGGGATTGTACGTCGTCAACATGGTGGTCGGCGCTGGTATTTTCGTGCTGCCGGGCCTCGTCGCTGCAGAACTTGGTTCCGCAGCAATTATTGCTTACCTGCTCTGCTCGCTCACAGTTGCCCTTGTCTTCCTGTGTTTCGCAGAAGTCGGCAGCCGCGTCTCTCGCAGTGGTGGTGCGTATGCTTACGTCGAGGAAGCATTCGGTCCCTTTGCCGGGTTTATCGCATCGATCCTGTTCTGGTTCGGCTACTCCGCGCTGGCGGACGCTGCCATCACGGTCATCATGGTCGATTCGATCGCCGTCGTGTTTCCGATCCTGGGCGAGACCATCCCGCGCGCAGTGTTCATCATAGCGTTATTGACCTTTTTGACTGCCGTGAATGTCCGGGGCGTCAAATCCGGAGTGCGTTTGTACATTTTCAATACGCTGGCCAAGCTGGTGCCGCTACTGTTGTTGCTGGTCGCCGGGCTATTTGTGATTAACTTCGAGAATCTCGCCATTCCCGAGTGGCCCTCGCTTGCAAGCATCGGTGCGAGCACGATCCTGTTGTTCTACGCATTTTCGGGGGCCGAGTGTGCGCTGAGCGCCAGCGGCGAAATTAAAAACCCGGCCAGAACCGTACCGCTTGGACTGCTGCTCGGCATGACTGGGCTTCTTGTGCTTTACATCGGTCTGCAAACAGTGGCACAAGGCGTCCTTGGCCCTGAACTCGCGAACAACACCGAAGCACCGCTGGTGGCGGTCGCGACCGAAGTGTTCGGTGAGTGGGGCGGCAAGATGCTGGTCGTGGGCGTGGTAATTTCAATCTACGGCGCCTTGAGCGGCGACATGCTGGGAGGTCCCAGGGTTATATTCGCGTCATCGCTGGACAACAATCTACCGAAATTCCTTGGCAAGGTGCATCCGAAGTACAAGACGCCCCACGTCGCGATTATTGTCTTCGGTTTAATTATTGGCGTGTTCGCGTTGAGTGGCACGTTCAAGTACCTGGCCATTGTGGCGACCGGATCGCTCTTGCTCATAGACCTCGGGGTCAGCCTTGCTGTAATACGTTTGCGCCAGCGCGACGGGCTGCCCAAAGACGGTGAATTCAGGTTGCCATTCGGGCCAGTCATTCCGTTGCTGAGTTGTGCCATTGTCGGCTGGCTGTTGCTACAGGTGCCACTCGACGAAGCTGTCACTGTCGCCGCGCTGATTGGCGTTTGTGTTGCGTTCTATGCCATTCGTTCATTCTTGCGCGGCGCTTCAAGAAAAGCCGAAACATCGGCATAACGCCGATAGCCGTAGGCTCGACCATTCTGCCGGGCTGGTTTTCAATGCGAATATCGGCTTAGATTTCAGTGCAAATCAACACCGCCACATTCTGTCGGTCAAGAACTATGGATTTTTCCGACTTCGTGCATTTGCATTTCGGAATTGTGCAGCACCGTGATACGCGATGTCTGCCTGATTTCTCTCAGGCCGAGCAGTTAACCTATCAATGCCAACACAAACGGTAATTCAGCTCTAATATTGGGCATCAATATCGCAACTGTTGCCGGGACAGTGTTGCTCACCGTGACAGCTGAGGGTACACCCACCACTGAACGTACCACGGTCTTCAAAGATCGGTGCGGGATTGCCTAAAGTGGGCGAGACAATATTCGTGTCGAAATTGATCAAATGCGTATTGTTGGGAAAACCATTGCTCGAGGTTGCCTGGGTCGTTGAGACGCCATGGGGATCGTGGCAGGCATTACAAGGTACATCGGCGTTTTCAAGGTGCCTTGAATGTTCACCGAAGCTATCATCGTTTAGAATACTGTCATAGTCATGACAGCCAAAACACAACGCGTATCTGGCAGGACTCTCTCGGGTATTGTCTGCTGTCACATAACGACGGACGAGCAATGTCGGAAACGTAGAACCATGGGGTCCGTCAGGGCCGCTGCCACCACCAGTGCTGGATGTATTGCTGTTGTGACAGTCGATACAGGTAATAATGCTACCCGACGGAATAGTCAGGCTGGGCACATTGGGATTAACGCTCGGCCCCAGTATCGGATGGAATGATGGATTACCGGTATCGAACTCCAGTGCAACATTGGTTTGGTCGTGCACGCGTGCCGTCGGCGGTGCCGGTTTACCACCACTGAATCCGTGACAGCGAAAACACAGCTGATAGACCTCGGTAATTGGATTCACCTCGCCCAGGCCGGACGAGTTAAGTCCCCTGACACCGTTCAATGGACCGGGCAAATTTCCACTACCAGTGGCGCTAACTGCATGCGGATTATGGCAATCAACACATTCCACATGCCTGGACTGGACAACGGCAGATTCGACACTTGGGCTCGGGTCATGTACGTCCGTCGTCAGATCAATCGGATGGCTGGAAGCCTTGTTAAACTCCGCGGCAATGTTGGTATTGGCGATACTGCCGTTGTGACATAGTAAACAGGTAGCCTCTTCCACGTCCTTCTGCAAACGTTTGGGTGATGGAGCGCTGTGTGGAGTGTGACAATTGAAGCAACTGTTCTCGGCGACATTGGCACCACGCCATGCAGCTCTCCTGTTATCCCAGGGTCCGGGGGAACCAGCTGGATTCCCAGCCTGAGTGGCATGAGACGAACTGGCAAAGTTCCAATCCGTAAAATCATGGCATGTAAGGCACAGATCACCATTTAACGTTTGCTCGTTTAGAAATGGCTGCAGCGTGTTGTCGTGTACGTCGTGACAAGTCGTACATTCAAGATATTGCCCTCCCTGTAATGGCAGTGGTGCAATATTTGCCCCATTTATCCCTGGCTGATGCAATCGTGTATCACTGAACGAAAGGCTGTTATCGAAAATAAATGAAACCGGATGATCATTGCTCAAGTCAGTGCCCAGCCTGCCCCTGTCATTGATCCCGAATACGAAGCCGGTGTCTTCCTTGGAAGGATTAACAAAATCTCCTAATG
>Ga0255052_10002144_pt1 | contig 14424 bp, 22 predicted proteins | sample JV7_2_21_MG_FD_188632 | JGI IMG/M metagenome (GOLD analysis project Ga0255052, IMG submission 188632) | Seawater microbial communities from Jervis Inlet, British Columbia, Canada - JV7_2_21 | ecosystem: Environmental > Aquatic > Marine > Inlet | place: Canada: British Columbia | collected...
ATACTAACGATGCTCTTGATTTAATTCCGGGAAATACTGCAAGAACACTTATTGAAAGAGATGGTCGAAGTATTATTGGTACTGCAAGAACATCTAATCCAACTGAAGGTGTAAATGCGATGATAGATACTGAAGTTCCATTATCTCAAGTTGGTACTAATGGTGAAGTATTTTATTCTAATATGAAAGATACCATACCTGTTAAAAGATTTCCGGGTGGTGGTCAGGTAAATCCCGGCGGTGTAGCTAATGAAGTAGAATCGGTGAACTTTTTTGAATGGGAACAGGATGCTTTAAGTTGGATTGATAAACAAGCAGTAGGAAATATGGCATTGTTTGGAGTATATGGTGCTGATAGTGGTAAAGGTGGAGTATATACCATAGGTAGAAAGAACAAAAATCATCCTTTTGTAATGAATCTTGAGTATCTTTTAGATGTAGATGAAATTGGTGCAGTAACACATACTGGCGGTGTAACTCTTATTAGTTATAGAGATGGTACAGATTTTGGTGTTAAAAAAGTAGATTCAACTACTAAAGCTACCGGAACTTATGAAGGTTTAGATTTTAAAGCACCATTAAAAATACCTGTAAATATAACAAGTTGGAAAGTAGCTGAGATATTTTGTGATCCATTACCAAGTGGTGCATCAATAGAATTTCATTATAAAATAAATAAAACAGGTGCTTTTGTACAAGCTAAGACTGTAAGCGGTGGTAGCACGTATAGTACAACAGATGGTAAAAAAGCCGTATTTAGTATAGCGGCGGAAGGAGAAATATTTGAACCGCGTGTCGTTCTTAACCCAACTGGAAATAATACGCCGGAAGTTCATAGAATACGCGTATATTTTGATTAAAATGGCAGAAGATAAGCTAAAAGTATTTAAACCGGAAACAATAGAAGATAATCCTTTACCAGAACAACAGGCTACTGGAGAAACTTTTGAATCATCTTCTGATGGTTCTGCTACTAAAGAAGTTCATAAACCTAAATCAATTAGAGAGCAATTTATAGATAAAAAGATAGCATTTGAAGTTTTAAGTTCTGCTCTTAATACTAAAGCAAGAAAAATACTAGGTAAATTCACATTCACTAAAAGCGGTTCATTACAGATAGGTGAATATACGAATGGTGTATCAGGTGATTTGAAATTAACTCCTAATGGTCTTACCGCTAGAGATTCTGCTGGTGCTACAACTTTTTCCATAGATGGAAGTACAGGAAATGCGGCATTTAAAGGATCGCTTCAATCAGGTAGTGTTATTACTGGTGATGTAGTTGTAGGTGATAACAGTATTGTCTTAGATGGTACTAATAAGCAAATTATAGTTAATGGCGGAAAAATTATAATTAAAGATCAAGATGAAGTTACTATTATTGATGAATATGGATTAGTTTCAGGTGCTAATTTTGTATTTGGTAGTGATTATTCGGAATCGTTATATACTATTACTAATAGTACATCTGATTTTGGATCTTTAGTACAAACATTTAGTTTACCAAGAGCGGCAAGAGTTTTAATGATGGCAACTGCTTCAGTTTCAACTCAATGGTCAACAGGTAATTCAGATGTAGCGAATATAAGAATAAATATTGATAATACAGATACTAAACCTTATGGTGTAATAAATGGTTTTAGAGCATCAAACCCGGTTGGAATTTATACTTCAGTTAATACTCATATAGTAAAAGAATTAGCGGCAGGATCTCATACTATTAAATTAAGATTGACACATTCAGGTAATGCTACTGGTTCAGATATAGTAGAACGTCAATTAACTTATTTAGTTTTAGGAAAATGATTTGTCTTACGATACATTTATACTTTAATCTGTAACTATGGATTTATTTAGCGAATTACAAACAACAGTACAGTCAGATTTAAACATTACTGATGACAGTACGTTATTCCCTCTTGCAACTGTAAAGTTGGCTATTAATAGAGCATATACAAAATGCTCCGCTTTATTTAGATGGCCAGAACTTGAAGATGCTAAGAAAACTTCTACTGAAATTAACCAAGAATACTATGAATACCCTACAAATTGGCGACCAGATTCTATTTGGCGAGTAGCAGTTGGTGAAGAACGATATGGTCAAGATCCCGATGGTAGTCCAATGGCTTACAAGGATTATATGAACTGGAAGGAAGATAATTCTGCTAGTACCAGTAAGAAATGGGCTAATCAATGGCGAAGATTCTTTATCTGGCCGATACCTACTGCTAATGGAGATAATAATATTTGTGTATTTGGACAAAGGATACCAGATGCTTTAAGCGCGGATGCTGATGTAACAATTTGGTCATATTCTATGCCAGAATGTAATGAAGCAGTCGTTTTAGAAGCAACTGCTATACTTAGATATAAAGGAGAAGAACAGAAAGCTGGAGCATTTTTTAGTACCGAAGCTAAAGGAATATTAATTGTTTCATGGGGTAAAATTAAACAAGAACAAATGAAATATGAAAAGGTGCATCCGTTTCTTAATGTACCAGATTATTATGCAACAGAAACTGGTACAGATTCAGATGAAATAGGAAGTTTTTAATATGGCAAACACTTACAGTCCGCCATCAGTAGGAGTCGCACCGCCACAAGGGGGTTTTCAACAAGGTGGTTGGTATCAAGGTAGACAATTTTGGGCAGGTACACTATCTGATCCGGGTACTATTCATCCTCAAAGCGATCAACAAGGTGCAGGAGAGCGTGTATCAGCAGAAGTAAATGCTCAATCCGCCGCTAAACAAGGCGTATCTCCACAACAACTTGAATCATATTTAGAAAAAGAAAGACAAAAGAGTGCTGGTGTAACCCCAACATCATCTTCTTCGGGTAGGAGTACAAGTCCGGGAAGTGGTGATATTGGACTTGGCGCACCAGATACTATTGATTTACCGGAACTATATAAGAGTTTGCAGGAAAGTGCTGGTATCAAGGCTTTAGAGGATGAACTTGCTGAAAAAGAAAGAATATTAACCGAAACTAAAGGCAAAATAAATGATAATCCTTATTTATCTGAAGGAACTAGGGTAGGTAGAGTACGAAAATTAGAATCTTTACATGCTGAAAGAACAGCTAATCTTCGTAGTGAGATAGCAACTAAGAAGGCTGATATAGAAACTCAAATGAATCTTGAATTACAACAGTACAATATTGAATCTGCGGCATCACAACAGGCGCTTTCCAATCTTAGTACATTTATACAAAATGGTTGGCTTGATAATGCTGGTGGAGAAGAAATTGCAAAGTTTACAAGATCAACTGGCGTAAGTAGCAGTATGATTTATAGTGCGATAGATGCACAAAAGGCAAAGAATGTTCAAACTCAAGCTATTACTTATGATGATGGTACTAATCAAGGATTTGCAATTATTAATTCAAACACAGGAGAAATTATTAGTAAGCAAGCAATTGCTGGGAGTAAGCCAACTAGCGGTGGTAAATTAAGCGAATGGGAAACAAAGATGTTATTTGATAGCGCCGCCGAAGAAGATATTAGAGCAGGAAAAGGTGTTCGAGAAGTATTTGGTACATATCAAGGTTTAATAGATCCTAATGATTTGCTTAGTTTATATAATGCTAAAAGTCCTCATGGTAGAGCATATGAAATAGACACAGAACCAGAGTTACTTTCCGGCTATGGAGTTAATGTAAAAGCATTTCAGGGGTTATAAAAATGACTGCATTTGACCCTTTAGCTATTCTTGAACAAAGAAGAAAATTAAGCTATGGGGATAGTTATAAACCTCTTAGTATAAAATCTTCATCTAGTTTTAAAACTTCACAAGATCCATTTGATGTTGTTGCAAGAAGAAGGGAAGCATCAGCGCAACAAGAACAGAGTCGTATAGAATTTCAAAAACAGCAACAGCAAGAACAAGTTAAAATCTCCAAACCCGAAGATTTCCAACCTCAATCACAAAGTGATTTCTTTGGTGGTATAAAGAATTTCTTTAAAGGTGCTAAAGAAAATGTAAAAGAAGGTGTTGAATCCTACTTACAAGGTCTAGCTAATGTAAATATAGGTATTTTTAATGGGCTGGGTGTTTTAGGTGACAAAGTTGGGCAACCTAAAATTGATGAAACAATGAAAAAGTGGGAAGATAAAACAGTAAAGATTCTTAAAGCGCATCCCGAATGGAACGCTCCAACAGATATGGGCAAATGGGATGATCCTACATATTATGTAAGAGGTATTACCGGATCGCTTCCATCAATCTTCGGCGCAATTACAGTTTCAGTTCCAGTAGTAGTGGCTGGTGGTGGTATTCTTGCAACAGGAGCAACTGGATTTGCTTTTACTTCATTAGTAGAAGGTGGATTAGCCAGAAAAGATGCTAAAGATGCAGGAGCAAGTAAAGAGCAACAAGAAAAGGCGGCGCTTATTGTAGGTGGTGTTAATGGTGTTTTAGAAATTCTATTTCCATTAAAAGTTTTATTTAGGAATCCAGCAGGTCAAACAGCTAAAAAGTCTTTAGTTAGAGTAATAGGTAAGAATATTTTGCAAGGTATGGTACTTGAAGGATCAACAGAAGCTAGTCAAGAAATAGTTTTTAACGCGGTAGCTAAGACTTATGATAAAGAGCGAGAATTATTTGATAGTGTATTTGAATCAATGGTATTTGGATCAATTGTTGGTGGTGGTATTAGCGCATTAACAACTCAATTACCCGATAGTGGAAATTTAAAAAGTGGTTTTGATCTTGAAGGTGAACCATCTAAAGCAAGGAATTTTGTTTTCGAGAATAATTTAGAAGATACAGCATTAGGCAAGAAGATTCTTGCTACATCAATTGAAGCCGAGAAAAAAGGTCAGAATATAAAAGTAACTGGTACAAAAGTAGAGTTGGCTGAAGTTCAACCAGTAGCACCAGCACCAGCACCAGCGCCAGCACCAAAGCCGATAGAAAAGCCAGTAGTTAAACCAAAACCCAAGCAAGTAACTAAGCCAAAGCCTAAAAAGGCAGTAAAAATATCACCAGCGGTTCAAGAGAGTGTTATAAGTATTCAAGAAGCTATATCAAAAGGCGAGATTGACGCGGCTAAAGCTATATATAAAGAGATTGCTAAAGAAACAGGTGTACCGCCTTTTGTAGAGTTAGAAGCTGAAGTAGAAAAGGCACAAGCAGATGAGATCCGTATTGCTAAAAAGGGAATTATAGAGTACGGGCAACACAAACGAATGGCAAGAAGGATGAAAAGATTTCTTAATATCGCCACCGAGAAGAAAAACAAGAAAACTGGCGAATTATATAGAGAGCATATACCAGAAAATGTATTCGGTATTTCATCAGATGAGATTGCGGCTGATTTAGGTATGAGTGAAGGTGATTTTATGGCTTCAATTGCACCAGAACCTGCTGGAGCGTTCTTTTTGAAGCGTGAGCCATCAAATGAAACAATTGTTGATAAGCTAGAGCCTGCTAAAAGCCCAGAGGAGCTAGTAGATAAGATAGACCAACTGAACAAGTTTGCTCAAGCAAACGCCATTCTAAGACGAACTGGTGGGATTAAAAAGAAGGGTGCAGTAGGTCAATTTGTATTACCCGGAGCAAAAGGTGTAGCTAAAGAAGGTCAAGTAAGATTAAAGGGTAAGTTTATTAATAGCGAATCTGATTATGTTGGAGTTTTGGCTCATGAATTAGGTCACTCTATAGAGTTTACTATCACAGGTACAGTTAATAAGAACACAATGCAGGTGTTTGGTAGTAATTTAAGTGCTGAAACTCAAGCTACTATTACTGAAGAACTTAAAGCTATTACTTTAGAATTGGAAGGTGCAGTTGCAGTAAAGAAACATTCCAGATATTTACATAGACCAACAGAACTTTTAGCTAGATTCTTTGAAAAGATGATAGTAAGTCCGGGTAATTTACCAGAAATTGCACCAACAGCTACAGATCTTATTGAAAAACAAGCTATTAATCATCCGCTTGTAGCTGAATTTATGGAAGCGGCGCAGGAAAATATAGATAAAGGCGCTCCAAAGTTCCAATTTTTAGGTGATTTAAGACAAACATATCAGAAACATTTAGGAATGAGGGTTGGAAGTATAGCTTATGGAGAAGAAGTTTCCCATAGAGCGATGCAGGAAAGAGCAAAAATAATAATGACGCGGTTCATTAAAGCTAAGTTTAAAGGTATTAAAGATTCTCCGGAAGCATTATTTAGGTCAGCCGAATCAATAAAGATATCAAAAGGTGGTCAGCCGGAATTTGGAACTCGTGATTTTGTACTAGCTAAAACAGAAAAAGAATTAAAAGAAGCTAAAGAAGTAGGATTTAAACAGATTGATACTCAAGTCGAAGAAGGAGTAGCTTATCCATTACTTGCAAGACAAAGGTATACAGTAAATGAAGGTAAAGTGTTGTTTGATGGTCTTAGTAAGGAAGGTCAGCAATTAGTTTTAGATTTTACAGCCGAAAGACAAGATGCCAAAGATTACTTTAATAGGGAAATAATCAAGGATGTACATGGAATTGAAGCTAATATTGAAGGATGGGTGCATCACTATTTTGAAAGTGATCCAACTGGTGCTACTGGTAGAGGATTAAGATTTAGAACTAAAAAGGCTGGTACTAGACTCAAGAGAAAAGGTAAAGAAGGATATGTAGAAGATTTCCAAAAAGCTATGACAAAAGTTATGGTCGATTTGGAAAGCGAAAAAGTATTTAATGATTTCATAACTAGACAGTTTTCTAGGGTTACTAAGCCTATTCCAGAAGGCCAAAGTGCAGAACCCGGCTGGGTTGAAGTAGTAGGTAGTATTGAAAAAGGTGTGGGATTACAGCAAGAAAAGAAACTTGTCGTTTTAAAAGATGACAAGATGTTTAAGGTAAAACAAACTCGCTATCAGATGCCTAAAGATATCTATGAAAGATATAAACTTTGGAAGGGGTTAGTAGATGAAGCGTCAACAGCAGTTAAAATAGTTGCTGATATTAACAGGTATTGGAGAATTAACGTATTAACTCACTTAGGTACAGCCGGAACTAACATGATTAGTGGTGCTATCCAATATTCTACAAAAGTACTCACCGATTTTTATACAGAAGTATTAACTGGCCAAGCTACAATGCCTAAAACCCGTCAGAATGTATCTGCTATGCTCAAAACAGTTACTCCTAAAGGTTGGGCTAATGCTCCGGATTGGGTATATGGAGCAGATCTATCTAATTTTTATGGACAATTTACTGAACAGCCAACTACAGCTAAAGCAATTAGTCAGTATGGAGATAAAACATTAAAGATATTTGGACTTTATGAAAGATATTGGAAAAAGGTAGTTTCAACATCTGAAAATGCAAGAGATTTAAAGAGTTTAGAGAAGATGACAGCAGAAGGATTAAGGTTACCTACAAAAGAAGAACGGGAATTAATAGCTGAAATTAATAAAGAAGTAGATATATATGCTTATGATTATGAGAATGTACCTGTATGGCTAGAATCGCATCAGAAAAGCGCATTAGGTCAAGGAATTAAACCATTCGCTAAGTATCCATATAAGTATGCTAAACATTTTACCAATATGGCAGGAGCGGTATTTGACGGAACTTTGCCGTGGCAAACTAGAGTGTCTAAATTATTAGCATTAGCAACTATTATGGGAATGTTCGCGCTTTACTATAATAAAAAACGTGAAGAACAGGAAACTCCGGAAGGAACTGAAACTACTCCGGCAAGATTATCTACTAGAGGAAGATTATTTTTAGGTAAAGCTGAAGAAGGTAAGGAAAAATTCATTAGGGTTGCAAAATATCCATTTATTAATCTAACTACAGCAGGATTACTGTTTGTAGATCGTCAATGGGAAGCTGGTAAAGATGTATTAGCAGATATGGTAGGTTCAATTGGGCCAATTGCTGATCTGGCGCTACTTGCTTTTGATTATAGGAGTAAATACGATCAATATAAGTCAGTACCAGCAATTCTAGGAGATAATATCTCAACATTTGTTCCGGGTTTTAGGATATTAAATGATGTATCAAGAATGTTAGATCCATACCAAAGGAAACAGACTGGTTTCTTTCAATCAATTACAAGACTTGTACCAACTACTGAAAGTGATTTGCAACAGAAACTTCATGGAGATCCGCGAACAGTTCGAGTACCAATAGAAGGCGAGATTAAGCGTGATGTTGATACTAAAGCTGGTAGAACTACTAAAGATGTTACTTTAAAAAACTATTGGCAGGATATTTTACTAAGTTCTTTGACTGGAATATATCAAACTAGAATAGATCCAAAAGAAGCTGAAGCATTTTTAATTAGGGAAAAAGTAAATGCTAGCGAGAAAGAAACTAAACAAACTATTGAAAATCGTGCAGTTGAGTTTAAATCTAGTGACAAAAGTGGACAAGCAGTAGTTGAGCGTGATTTAGTTAGAGAGATACTAGGAGATCCCCCATTCAGTCAAGAACAACTTAGAACTAGGAAAAGTATTATTAGAAAATTCCGGGAAGGAATAAAAGAATAATATGAAAAATAACGGCACACAATTATATAGAATATGTCAATTAGAAAAGAGCTATGAAGCGTTAGATACTAAGATAGATAAAATACTTACTAATGACTTACCGCATTTAAAACAATCTATGACTAATCTTGAAACTAAAGTAGGCGATTTGGAAAACAGGATAAACAGTTTTGTTAAAATAATACTTTCAATTAACGTAGCGGCAATCTTGATTACTGCGGCATTAACGAGGTTGGTATAATATGGAAAGGTATGGCGGCCCACATTTCCAGCCAGACGCATTACACAGTTTAAACGAGAGCGAGAAAGCTCTTGTTCTTTCTTATAGGGAGTTTAATTTAAGGCTAGCAGGTGAGGAGAATGAGTTTAGAGCATTTTGGCATTTTAAGAAAGTAGCTACAGGTGACAATTCCCCTTTAAAAGAATTAAGACCTTTGTTTTCGTGGGAAACTCCAAACGGAATGATTTGGCATATTGTTAGAATATTGCCGGGTGAACGTCAGTTTGTTATGAAAACAGAGAATTTAGATAAGCATGTAGCAATTTGGAATAGGAATGTTGTCTGTAAGTTACCAGAAGATGACGAATGAAATATGTTACAATTAATCCGGAAGTGGATTTGTGAAAAAAACTGATTCATTTAGTCAGCCAATAGATGATGTAGGCGGTAAATATCCTACACAATGGGCAGGCTATGTTCACTTACAACCCCGAACCCCGGAAGGAAAATCACATTTAAGGCATCTAGGAGATGACTACAACGGCGCTGGCGGCGGAAATAGCGATTTAGGCTATGACGTAAAGGCAATAGCAAATGGAGTAGTTGAAAAGGTTATCTATTGGAATGGTAGATATGGTTTTGGTAATCATGTTTTCGTGAAACATTATCTAAGCGATTATCTGAAAGAAAAATGTGGAAATGGTATAATCTATTCGCATTATGCACATCTTGACGCTTTTAGATGTCACGAAGGGCAAGAAGTTACTAAAGGACAAGTTATTGCAAAACTTGGCAACTCCGGTACGCGCTGGGCGCATCTACATCTCTCAATCCGTAAACCTACAGGTAGAGGATACGAAGATTATCCCTCACATAAATCTCTAAGCTGGATCAATGAAAGATATTTCCGGCCGTACACGTTTATCCAAGAGAATCTCGAACCTAAGACACCGGAATTGGATAGAGAAACACGACAACCTGTATGCGAAGATGATGGGAGTATTCATCCTGTTAGTTCTCCTAGTGATGTTCCTGAATTACCACAACAACCGCGAAGCGATAGAGATGTATCTAGTAATAATGATACCCCTAATATCGTTGTACCTTCTAAGGAAACAAGTCCGGAAAATACTGAAAAGGATAAATATTCTGGTTTAATCGGATTAATTAGGATTATAATAGGGGAGGTGACAAAACTATGGAAGCTATAAAATCCGCATCACTCGAAATTATTAGACTAGCAATCTTTACTGCTGTTTCAGCATTTATCGCATCTGTTTCTCAATCTTTAACGCAACTTGAGCCTAATACTGTTACAATCGTTCTAATAGCAATATTAAGATTTGCTGATAAATATATACATAAGAGTAAAAAATTGCCATTAAAAGGTATAACGCCTTTCTAATGGTAGAAAAAGGAAGATCTTGGGTTCGAGGATACTGTTAGAAGATAAAGAGGTATATTGTGGAAATAGTGAACCTTTTAATCAGTATAACAGAAAATACGCTTACTTCAGACCCTTCCTTTTTCATAGTTAAAACCCTTTCGAGTTTGTGATATAATACCTGTATCACTTCTTTAGTGACCGCAGGATATAAAAGAAGGTTCGAGTACATAGATTTTACAAACAGGAGTTTGTACGTTTTTTTCAATACTTGAGCCTTTTTTTGTGATGTGATATACTGTTTCAGTCCACCATTGAGTGGCTTCCCTACGGCAAGCGGGATATCGGTCGAACTCGAATAACCTATTTTGAGTTCCGGCAAGCATAAGACTTGCCAAGAGTTTGACCACTTGTCGGAATTGAAGATAGGTTTTTTTTATGAACAATCATGTCATTACTCCTGAATATATAAAAGAAAGAATAGATCATCTCCGAGAACTTTCCAGAGAAAAACAAGAATACGAAGCCCAACAAGAAAAAGAACAATTTGTTCAACAACCAATGCAAGTCGTGGAGATAACCAGCAAGAGCGACTATAAATAACTTGATGCGAACGGAATACTAACTGGTTGCCGATGCCAGCGGAGATCGGCCAACGGAGAAATATCATAGCTAGCTAAATCATTATAAATATATTAAAAGGCATCTGATGCTATAGTAATAATGTGGGCAAAAACTCGCTAATTACTACCGAGATCAGAAGCCTAGATGCCAACAAAGAAATTACATGAATGAAGTTGACACCAATGTCTTAGAAGAAATTAAAGATCTAATAATAGAGGGTGAGTATCATGCAAGAGATACTTTAATTAAAACTTACTATAAAGCCGGACAGTTAATTTTAAAAAATAATTTAAATCCGCAACAGGTTGCGAAATATATAGGTCGTTCGGAAAGAATGGTCGAATATATGGTGAAATTTGCTCAACAGCCAAAAATACTTGATTCTCTTGATAAAAAGGATACATGGACTTCAATAATTAGAAATAGATTGACAGATCCTAATAATAAAATGGAATGTGAACATTTGGAAATTACAATTTGTAAAAAGTGTAGAATTGAACTCAAATTGCAGACTTGACAGCGTACATATGTATCCTTATAATAGATAGTATGGGTGCAAGTAAACAATTATTCATAGAACAACAAGATCAAGTGCAAAGATTACGCAATAATATTTTTTCAGTATTAGACGCGAAAGATACAGCACACTATCAATTCATCAAACTTATTAATGATTTAGTTAAACATGGTATGTATTCTAAAGCTATGGAATATATGGATGAGGAGTTATTAAATGAGTAATATTACAAAAATATTATTAGATATGGATAGAGAGATCAAAGTTCTTAAAAAGATACTTCGAGAAAAAGAGGATTTCCAAGCAGAAATACAATCCCAAGTAAAATTAGAAGCAGATGATGTAAAAGAAACTATATTGGAGAATATGAATGAATAATTTTCAAGCTATGCCAAGTATGAATAACCAAATAGAACAGATGGATCAATGCTTAGATGATGTTTTAAAGCAACCATTAGAGGGTATTACTAATTATTTAGTAGAAAACTATACTCCGGATCAAATGCACATTATGTTTAGACTTTTAAGACAGCGCCGGACTCATTGGGATTTGTCTAAAAAGGATAAAAAGTCTTTAATTCACTATGAATCTCTCTTTTTATTTGCTAAAAGTGCTAAAACTATGATGAGTGGAGTTATTGTAAAAGGATTTGATAAACCAAAACAAAAGGGGGTGAAACATGGCGGATAATTTTATGGATGATAAATACGAAGTTCCTCAAAAGGGTAGTAACTATATGAAATTTGAAAAGGGAAAAAACAGGTTTCGTATGCTTTCACTTGGAATATTAGGGTACGAAGGGTGGAAGGAAGAAAAAGATGAAACCGGGAAGAAGGTAAATAGACCAGTTCGAGTACCTATGGATGAAGCTATAAATGTTGATGATGTAGATGATGAATCTAAAATTAAGCATTTTTGGGCTATGCCAGTAGCTAATCGCAAGGATAATACTATTCAGATACTTGAAATTACTCAAAAAGGTATTCAAAAGAGTATTAAGTCTTTAACTCAATCCCCGGATTGGGGTTCACCTTTAAACTATGATATTGAAGTTACTAAAACTGGCGATGGTATGGATACTGAATACTCGGTTAATCCTACTCCTAAGAAAAAAATAGACGAAGATATCGCAAAAGAGTTCAAGGGTATGAATATCAATCTTAATGCTCTATATACCGGAGATGATCCATTTGCTGAAAGCGATAAGAATAACTTTGTAGACAAGGTTTCAGAAGAAATGGAAAAAGATGAAACTTGAGATCGAATTAACGCCGGATGGCAGGTACGCAGTAAAAGAGGTGTACGAAAGTGGTTCAACTCTACTTGCCATCTGCGATGATGAAGTAGAAGCTAATAGAATATATAATATTTTCTATCAAAGAGGTAAATATGATAACGGAGAAACAACAAAGAGTTCTTGATTTTATCAAGGAATTTAAGAATAAATATGATACATCACCTACTACTGGTGATATTGCCAAAGAGTTTGACTACGCCAGAACAACTTGCCGGAACTATCTCTATGCTTTAAAGGAAAAAGGATTTATTAAGTTCACTTATGATGATGAAGGTAGGATTAAAGGTATTAAATGCCTAGATGCCTAAGACTAAGCCGAAAGATATAGGTAAAGAGTGTGATTGGTGTCATCAAGGCATTGGCATATTTACCTATGAGTGCAAGGAAGTATTAGAAGGGGAATATTGTACAAGCGATCACTATACTGAAGCTATGATGAAGAAATTAGCGGAAGGGGGTGAAGAATAAATGGAATATATGGCTAAAAGAAAAAGAAAACCAACATATCTTATCCTGTTGTTATTAATAATATTTGTAGTGTTAATTGTAGTCGCATTTGTAAAGGTAAATACGTGGTATGATAAACACTATTTTGAACTGCAATCGCCATTATATACTGATCTTAGACAACCCATCAAAGTAGAGGAAAGAGTGCCAGAAGTTAAGGAAGTTGTTTTAGACTATCCGGATGAGATAGATACCCCATTAGAAGTTTACATTTGCGAAAAATTTGGAATGATGGATTGTAAAACGGCTTTAGCTATTTTTAAGTCCGAATCGGGGTTGAGAGAAGATGCTTTCAATATAAACTCCAACAATACGATTGACGTGGGTATCGCGCAGATTAACTCTTTGCATTTTGGTAAAGAGGGCTGCTCCTTACAAGAGATAGTTTATGCCAATAATAATGTTGATTGTGCATATAGTATATGGCAAGAGCAAGGTTGGACTCCGTGGGTGCAGTTTAATAATGGTAATTACTTAGAGGAAATGTAAATGACACTAGAAGAAAAGATAGAAGAAATATTAGTACCTAATCCGTGGGATAAGAAACAACTTAAAATAGCTCGCAAACAACACGGGAGGATACAACTTGATAATAGAATAGACCAACTCAAATCCCTTATACGAAAAGAGTTGATTAGGTGTTTGGGTGAAGATTTAACTTTGACTGATAGAGGTGGGGATAATCTTGATATGCCAAAGAAGCAACAAGGAGAACATATCGCATTTACTGATGGCTACAATCAAAGAAGCAAAGAAGCATTGGAGAAAGCCAAAGAACTATGATAATAAAAAGAACAGATAGAAGGTGCTATTTCTGTAAAGAAAGAAAACCATTAAGCGAATTTGGTAAGCATAGGAGTGCTAATCAGGGGAATAGTTATTTATGTAAATCTTGTAATAGAGAACGAAATCAAAAGTTTTATTACAAAGACCAAGAAAAATATATAAGGCTAAAGAGAGAATACGAAGCAAAACACAAGGGAACTGAGAAATTCAAACTTAAACACAAAAAGCGTTGGTTGCAAGTAAAGAATAGTCCTATCTTATATGGTCACGCTAAAGCAAATGCAAAGCTATGCCACGAAGTTAAAATGGGAAGAATGAAAAGAGAGCCGTGTGAGAGGTGTGGAGAGGTAAAAACAGAGGGTCATCATCACAAAGGATACGACAAGCCCTTAGAAGTAATGTGGCTCTGTGTTAGACACCATCACAGCATACATCACGAATTGAGGTTGAATGATATTTAAGTGTTGGAAGTGTAATGTAAAAATAGATTTTAAGGATATTGAGGATAAGGAGAAATTGAAAGCACTTGCTGAAAAGCATTTTAGGGATAAACATAATATGGAACTTAAGAATCACGAATTGAAGGCTATAAATTAAATGACTAAA